>Ga0315274_10000576_pt1 | contig 56880 bp, 64 predicted proteins | sample YL17G02_20_MG_FD_203700 | JGI IMG/M metagenome (GOLD analysis project Ga0315274, IMG submission 203700) | Sediment microbial communities from Yellowstone Lake, YNP, Wyoming, USA - YL17G02_20 | ecosystem: Environmental > Aquatic > Freshwater > Lake > Sediment | place: USA: Wyoming | collected...
TTAGGGGCCTTAACCCCGGGCTAGTTTGTTCACTTTTCGCGCACCCAGCTTACCCGGGTACGCTCACTCCCGCCTTCTACGGTGCACGCACATTATGAGTCTGTGGGGAGTACCGCCAGTTTCCCGGCTTAATACCCCGTACAGTGCTTTACCGCACGTGCGACCTCCAGCGAGGCTGTCCTGAGGGACATTTCGAGAGGAACCAGCTATCAGGGCCCTCGATTGGCTTTTCACCCCTATCCCCCACTCACGCGAGCAGTTAGCGCTAGCTTCGCTAGCGGGCCTCCACGCGGCTTTCGCCGCGCTTCGCCCTGGCAAGGGATAGATCGGGCCCTTTCGGGTCGCAGACCCGTGACTCCCCGCCCTTTCAGACGGCGCCCCACGCTTGGACTACGGGCTTGTCGCTTTCGCTACGCTTCCCCCTCTGCGGGTTAAGCTCGCCACGAGTACTGCACTCCCTGCCACGTGTTTTTCTTCGGAGAAATGCGCGTGCACTTGCTCCAATTTCGAAACGGACGACATGACGCTGTAAGGGACCCTTGGTACACGCTGATTGCTCAGCTTTCCTTGGGGGCCCCACCTTCCACGCCATGCCTGACCATGACCAGATGGTTTCAGGATCTTTTCATTGTCGATGAAAACTTCTTTTCAGCTTTCAGTCCAATTCTGTTGCAACTTCCCATTTTTAGGAAGCGTACCTACATTTCTGCAGGCATCTTCATGTCTCCATGAAGTTCGGACTATATCTTCACGGCTTGCGCCGAGTTCGGCGTATAGTCTCTGAGGATTCTTCTCGTTGCCGAGAAGCCTTTCCTGCGGATTGTCTCTATCTCCCGAATTTTTAGGTTTCGTTGCTAGATCGCTCCAGCAAATGCCTATCGGAAGCCTGCGAGATGTTCCCGCAAATGGCCGAATTTTACTAAGGCGATGCTGTTCACCTTACTGAGTTCGCTATCGGACTAACCGAATGTTTAGGCTTGGCAGTTGATGGCTGCCATCTTCCGCCAGGATATCCGACCTGACGTACTCTTATCCCGAATCAACCCTATGCGTTGCACCTACGGGGCTTTCACCCTGTGTCGCGCGCCGTTCCAGGCGACTTCGGCTTGTGCTTTGGGTCGTACCGGGCTCCACACCCACCCTTGTTGCCAAGGGCGTTCGGATTGGCCTGTCCCGCTTTGGGTCGCCCCTACTAACGGGATCCCTATTGGTTTCTCTTCCTGCGCTTAGTGAAATGCTTTAGTCCAGCGCGTTCGCGTTCCTTCCGGAACACTGCCCGAAGGCAGTACTAGGTCGCATTCGGCAATGGGCGGTTCAAAGGCTGCTTGCGCCTACCCGCCCCTTATCGCAGCTTGCTACGACCTTCTTCGCTTGGTTAGCCGAGCCATCCACCATCTGGCGTATTGTGGTAGTAGACCAGACCCTTTCCTCTATCTTCACGTGAGCTCCAGTCAGCTGCCAGAGCCTTTTACAGCAATGACAGCCTTCTTCACTCACATGAAGAATCTCTCTCCTCTGCTGGTCTCATTGCCCAGAGGGCTCTTTGACCTTGAAGACCGCTCAAATGGTGTTCATCCTTTGTCATCGCCCCTGAAGCCTGCAACGCCGAAGCGCCGCCGACGACAGGAACTGTTTGGATAACAGACCTATCACTGCAGTCCTATGAGTCTGACCCTTCCAACGCGACCTTTTCCCACCGGTCGCGTTGTGCACTGCACGGCCTTTTGGACCGTGCGGACATCCTAAGACGTGCGCAGCATCGCATACCCCATGGGCAATTCATCGGCTTTCGCCTCTGCCGCGTTTGCTTCAGCTCATTTGCTGCTGTTGGGCCATACGGTAGAGCCCTGTCCTTCGGACGTATCAAACCGCATTGCTGCGGCGTGACCATGATATACGTTCCCGTCAGTCTTGATAGACTGTTTGAGTTGGCTTAGTGCCTTTTTGGCACAAAGAAGGTATCATTGGGTCGCCCCATCAACACTCCACGGACTGCTGGAGCCCGTGTCGAAACCATTGTGGTCTCAGAGTGCGTACATACAAAGCCAACCTTGCAAGAAACACACTCGCTTTCAACCATATATAAAGGTTATTGCAACACGACATACACCAATAACACCAACAACACGTTGATAGTGGTCAGCATCAACACGGTGACGGTCAACATAACACCAACAACACGTTGATAGTGGTCAGCATCAACACGGTGACGGTCAGTAGCAGCACGGTGACGGTCAGTAGCAGCACAACGCAGCGGCATTATCAGTAGCAAAGGGCATGTAAGCCCATATTTAAAGGTTACTTTTTAAATGATATCGACTAGATAATGACAGGGGAGAAAATGGCTACTGCAAACGTACGTAAGGGGCTCAAACTCGACTTACCTTCTGAAAGGGTAGACTGGAAAAAGACACTAGAAATAAGATCAGATACGCCAAAACAAACAGAATTCATATTATTTATAGCAGAAAAAATGAAACGAGAAAAGAACTTTGGAAAAACCGTACTTGCAAAATTAATGTATTTCAGCGAAACAAACTATTTCCTAAAAAAAGGAACTCCTATTGCTGGGACCGTGTTTGTTAAAGGTCCGTTTGGACCAATACCCAAAAATTTTGATGAACTTCTCGGATCAATGGAGAAAGGAAACTTAATTAAAATAATCAATATTAAGGAAGCAGATAAACCTGAAAGAAAAAGCATATTTCCATTACGGGAACCTGAAACTAAAAAATTTAGTGAAGATGAATTATCGACAATAGAAGATGTAATTAAAAGATTAAACATGTTTTCTGCAAAACAGATTTCCGATTATTCTCACACAGATGTCGCGTGGCAATGGACAGATCCTGGAAAGGAAATAGATTACAGGTTGACCGCATATAGAGAAATTGAATGTATGTAACTGAAGCTGATTTTGTGGAAGATTTCTTCATTTTAAAAGAATTTCAAAATATCGACACAGCAAATGCCGGAAAAATAACAATATGCTACAACTCGCGTTTTCATGCCAAATTTCGGAGCGTTTGTGGAAAACACCGCAAATTTCCTTCGGATTTCAATGACGTTTTCATAGAAACCGTTTTAATAAAAAGTATAAACTGCGAAGGAGACATATCGAATGCTAAAACTGTGGCTATAACTGATATCGATTCTGATAGCAAATTTAAGATTTATAAAGTAAAAAAGTTTTGGTCAACCGACCTTAGAAGAAATGACGGAATAAGAATCGATTATATTTTTTCAAAAGAAACGGGAAGAATATTTCTGCTTGATTTACGCCTTAAAAATATCAGAACTGAAGAAAATCATGATGTAATTTATCTAAGAAGTTTGATGGCTAAAATAAAAGCTGGTGAATACCGATTGCTAAGCGAAAATTCATCGGCGGAATAACGCTTATATTTTAACATTCATTAAATAGTGTTTTCAACCCTTGCCGGTAACCCGGCCTCTTGCATGCACTTCTTTCTTAAGGAAACGATTTTCGGACAATATTCGCTATTGTTTCTTTACTAATTTTCTTTTTCTTACAGTAAGCTGATCCAAACCACTTTGATAGTTTCTTTGTCCCTTTGCTTGCATTACAAGAGTTACAGCATCTAACTACATTAGATTCTGAGTTAGGTCCATTATTACGTATATGCTCCCAAGTTGCCTTATCACTAGGTGAGCCTTTTGTGTGCGGATATTCTTTCAATCTTACGTGACAATAAACACAGAATTTGTCCCGTTTCCTAACCTTTTCCTCAAGCCGCTGGGGGATGCCCCACTTATTCAATTTGATTACCAGTAAAAAATATCACTCTAATAAACTCATAGGTTTTTCTATGAATTTCTTAGCATTTTCAATGCATGTCTTTACTCCGGGTTGGCGAAGATGTTTTAATGATACGCTCTTAATTGCCCATGCTTCAGATTTTTCTGGATTATATTTTAATATTTTTTCGGCATTTCTTTTTGCATCTTCCCATCGTCTTAAAATTATTTGAGCTTGGGCCACGTTTAATAAAAATTCTTCCTTAAACCAGATTTTCAAAGCCTTATCAAAATATTTTAATGCGTCTTTAGGCTTATTTTTTCTAAGTAAAACAACACCCGCTTTATTTAAAATATATGCATTCTTAGGAAAGAGCGTATATGCCGTGTTAATAGACTTTTCTGCGTCATTTATCTTTCCATACTGCATAAGAACGACGACTTTATTCGACCAACCCAAAGGATATTTACTATCTTTTTGGATTACTTTTTCAAACCATTCTAATGCTAGAGACAGATATTTTTCTCTTCTTTGAAATCTTGAATTTTTCTCGAAAATAACCCCTTTGTTATTTATCACATCTATATTGTTTGGGTCTTTCTTAAGCAACTCTTCGTTGATTTTATATGCTTCTTTTAAGTCAAGCATATCGATACACAAATCTGCCTTTGAAGTCTGTAGATGTATTGATTTGTGCAATAAATCATCTTTTTCATTCAGAAATGTCAACGCATCTTTAGATTTTTTCAAACCCTTAAGAATTTCTATCTTGGTTATGATTGCAACAATAAAATTAGGATCAACATCTAATGCCTTATCTATAAATTTCAAAGCCGCATCGAGCTTACCAGTTCTCCATAGATTATGTGCTATATTGTTCAACGCAAATTTATTGTTAGCATCTATTTCCAATATCTTATCATAACATCTAGTAGATTCTTTAACGTCATCTAGTTTTTCCAAAATATATCCTTTGTTTAATAGGGCTTCAATATTCTTTGGTGTTGTATCTAAAGATTTATTTAAAAACATAATTGCATCTTCAGATTTTCCGATACTGAAGAAGAACATACTTATTTTTTGAAATATTAATGCAAGGATATTCGTATCAATGCCTTTTAGGCTAAGCAATGATTCTTTTATTCTATCCGCTACATCTGATGGGTTATTTAGATTAACTTGCTTATCCATTTTAAACTCTAATTTAATCCCAAGTTGTTTTCCTAAATCTGAATACAACTCAATCATATTCTCTGGTGTTCTCGCATCAATAATTGGAGGAATCTCCTCATCGGGAAAATAGTATCGACAAACATCTGGTAATTGGAATAACAAATCTAGGAATTTCGAACCACTAGAATCAATAACCTGACACTTGTGTTTATTATTCCAATTTTTAATATCATCTTTACAGGCAGGTGTAGTATCTGTGTTAGATATTATGAAAAATTTCTTTACATTCTGATCCTCAGCTTTTTGAACTTCTGTCGAAAATTGTTTAAAGTTAATTCCAGTATCCTGTCTTTTACATTGAAACCAACATTTTTCTATAACTTCTTCATTTGTGATTTTGTATACAAAATCTGCCTCTAAGTCTCGACCCCCGTCACCTCCACAGCCCCTTTCTATTAAATTTCTAAAATTATTATTATTAATTATATCATAACACAGCCCTTCGAACGCTTCTGGAGTCAAAGAAAGAAAGAGTTTCTTCCACTCTTCTCGTGTTTTACATTTCTTTTCATTCATTTAGGTCACTCTCATAAAATGCCGCTACTTTGACTAACATTATTTGCTCTCATGTTTAACCCCTATAAGCTAGCAAATATTGCTTTTAGTCTTTATTCTTTATATCTTCGTCGGCGGGCCGGCTTCCTACCGCGGCGGACGGCCTATTTCCTGAGTTCCTTTTCCAGGATTTCCTCAAGCAGCTGCGACGTGCTCTTTCCCTTGTCTATGGACAGGTGCCGGAGCTTCTTCCACAGGTCCTCGCGCAAGTAGAGAGTCGTACGCTTCTTGACCATGATTGTATGACGTGACATAACTTTAAATATAAGTTATGCTATGTCATAATTATGATAATGTGCCCCGAAACGTCCATCGTGATGCTGCTCTGGCTCGCTTCGCTGGTTTTCTGCTTCTATGGGAAGGCGTGGGTTGAACAGGCAAGTGCGGCGCCGCCATTCCCTCGTGAACACAGACTGTTCAACGGCTGCGCAGGAACGCAACGTGCTTGTGCCGAACGAAATGCTGGCCAGCCGTATGATGTGCTTCATGCCGGACATGACCAGACGCCGTCCGCTGCTCTACGCCGACTTCCTGCAGCAGGCCGCGGCGATGTTCCGATAGGCTTTAGGCCGATGCGAAGATGATGGCTGCAAGGCCGGCATCCCGCCGGCCCTGCACACCATGCTGGACGCGATACAGAAGAAATATTACGACAAGTACCTGAAGAATCTCTATGTGCGCGGTAAGGGGAAGTCATCACGAGGACGGAACTGGCAGGAAAAGTGAAAGGGTACTTCTAATAACATCATAGTGGTGGCAAAAAGTTTATATACCGATTAGTATATTACTATTAGTAATGCCTAAGGTCAATATATCTGGTTATCGCTGCGAAAGATGCAAACATGAGTGGTTACCGCGGAAAAAAGTTACACCACATGTTTGTCCAAAATGTAAAAGCGCTTACTGGAATACTCCGAGGAGACGATAGCAATGGTTTCACAAGAATTAGAATGGAAAAATTATCCAAAAAATATGGGAAATCGATTGCATACTGTATGTAGCTATATGGCAATGTTTCCACCATCGGTTCCAAATCATTTTGTACGGAAGTTTTCTAAGCCTAATGATGTTGTATTAGATCCATTTTCGGGTAGAGGGACAACTGTTTTAGAATCCTGCATTCTAGGTAGGACCGGTATAGGTAATGATAAAAATCCTTTGGCTTATCTCTTGACCGCCTCCAAAGCCAATGTTCCACAAAAGGGCCGAATAAGTTCTAGAATAAATAGTTTAGAAAGAAGCTATAATCCTGATAAAATCAACATCAAAAATGAAGATAAAAATATAAAAATGATTTTCGGAGATTATACACTAAAACAACTCGTTTATTTGAAAAATAAATTAAATATTAACGAAAGCAATGTTGACCGTTTTATTGCATCTATGGCATTAGGTATTCTACATGGAAACAGTAATGGTTATCTTTCTTTGAGTATGCCAAATACATTTTCTATGTCCCCAAATTATGTTAAGAACTTTATTTCTACTCATAAATTACGTCGTCCAAAAAGAAATGTATTTTCATTGTTGCGGAGAAAATTGGAAAGATGTTATCAACATTCTCCAATAAAAGGAAAAGCGTATCATCAAGATGCAAGAAACATGACAAAGATAAAGGATTCATCTATAGATTTAATAGTAACATCACCGCCTTACACAAGGATAATTTCTTATGGTCGCTTTAATTGGATAAGACTGTGGTTTCTAAATAAGAATGCAAAAAAGGTAGATGCAACATTATTTGAGACGCAATCTATTCCAAGATACACAGATTTTATGAAAGATGTTCTTTTGGAATTTCATAGGGTATTAAAACCTAAAAGTTTTGCGGTACTTGTAATAGGTGATGTTAGAAACCGAGAAAATAAGAAAATTTATAATCTAGCCCAAATGGTTTTGAAAAATTCCGCTAAGCCTGTTGGTTTCCAACAATTTGGGGAAATATATGAAGATAAAATAAGTGACGATTCAAAGGTTTCAAGAATATGGGGAGAAAAGAGAGGTAATGCTACTAAAATAGATAGGGTGCTTGTTCTAGAGAAAAATTAACGGAAACGTGGGTCTTGTTCTAGAGAAAGTAATACTGTCTGACAAATTCGGTTTAGTTCTTCCTGTTGTTGCTCAGTATCCATACTTATTTTATGTGAGCTTTCGAACATAAGCCATAAATGAAATCCAATATATGCAACATACTTTTCTTTGAAAAGTTCTACAATATCTGTTGTAAGCTTCTTGTTTTCCAAATTTTTTAGGTAATATTTATTACCTAAACTAATGTAAAGAATAAGCTCTTCACCACTTTTCATAAACTTGCCAACGTTATTTTCATCCCACTGGAATCCATTCCAATTTTCATCATCCGGTTCTACCTCTTGAATTCTATAATTAGGAACCTCTATTTCAGAGGTACCCTGTTCACCACCTGTAGAAGGTGGTGGTTGTATGACTATACATGATCTTTGTGCCGTTAATGAGGATTGATTTGCTAATGTGAGCTTACAAAGAATATCTGATCTTTTCCCTACGTCTACAGAATCTGGGCATTGTAAAAATACACGAATTCTATGATTGACGAGATCGGATTTCCCTATAACTTTTATTCCTATATCTGGTAAAAATGAAACGTTTAAATCGGCCTTTTCTTCAGGCCTTTCTAACAAACCATCTGGTCCATCGCAACTTATTTGAATGAGGGACCTCTTACCGCATTTAATATTTAATGGAGTTTCTTCATTTGTTATTTCAAAATTTGTTGGAGGATAAAAGGTTGGAAGTGGCGGTGGCTCATTTACAACTTCAATATTTTTTGAACGTTCTAAAATTGATTTTCCTGATATTCCTAATTTACAAATTAACTTGCCTTTCATACCTATAGAAATATTCTTCTCTACGGTAACATAGAAATTAATTTTACCATTTCTGAGGAAACCGCTTCTTATCTTACATTTAAGAGCTGAGTTATCTACAGAACATTCTATAAATCCTGGATTTTCATCACGTATTAAAAAGTCATCTGCAGCATCTGTTTCAACTATTACCTTTTTCTCTTCTCCCGGTATTAATTCCAAATCTCTATTTTTAGGTATGATTTCTAGAGATGTTGGTGGTTCTTTCGATTTGAATTTCTTTTTTTCTGTTCCTCTTTCACCTTTGCCACTCTTGCCTTTAGTAAGTTTTTTGTTAAATGTTATTAATTTATCCAAAAGTTTTCTAACTCTTTTGATACTGTCTTCATTGCCTGACTTAAGGCTGTCTTTCTTTCGTGCATCTTCAAGCCTCTTCAATTCATCATCGCTCTGTAATATTGAAATTATTTCATTCTTAAAATGGTCTTTATAATCATCGCAAATGTCTTCACGTGTAGAAGGAAAAATGCCTTTCTTTGTAGAGGCTGGTAAGAAATCGCATTCAATTTGGAATATTAAAAAATCACTGAGAAATGAAAATCCTGCATCTTTTATTATTTGTTTGCTCAATGTTCCATATTGCTGACCATTTAACGTAATAAAAATTGTATTTGGTGAACCGGGCCGTTCAATATAACTATCGGTGTAGAATCCTCCATCTTTTTTTGGTTTCAATACCCAATATCTTAATTTTATCGTTCCAAATGGCATTTCTTGATTTTGCACGTTTGAATATTCAATAAACCCCTTTTCATCTGTAGATAATCTAGACAAATTACCAGAAATTGTTCTTCCTTCTCCAGGTTTTTCTCTATTATCATATAACCAAAATGGCAATATGGGGTCAAACAATAAACTCTGAAAAACCCTATAGCTTGTTAGGGTCATCCTTCCATAAAATTTTTCGAGGTCGTAAGCTAAATGAATAATCCAAGTTCCATGAGAAAAATCTGTAGGTAAATTTGATGGTGAAGTTCTTGGTATTTTACCTTCTGGGTCAACAAGATATTGAAAGACACCATGTTTTTCGTTCGGCATATCTCTATATCTTATTATTGTCCAACCGACTTCATCCTTTTGATCATTAGAAAGAAGTTTTGGATTCTTTCTTGATGCTATTATAGCAAGGGGCAATGACTTTACATTTGATGTCTCCCGGGCCTTATTACACCATATGAATGTCTGAGAACCGCCCCATCCATATGCACCGAGAAGATAATGTTTACTTCTCTTCAAGCTCCCTTGCAGGCCTACAACAGTTTTATGAAAATCATCTGGATGCATTCCTATACCCTTATCTTTTACTGTTATTGTTGGTCTTTTTTCAATACCGCTATTGTCCAGAATGACTTCTATAAATTTTTGCGCCATTGCCCTTCTTTCTTTTTCATTTAGAGCGCTTATATGCCCATTTTTAATGGCGAACCAATTTTGAATTGCATCTCGTGGGGATGCAATTTTATCATCTTCTGGTTTTTTCCTCAGTTCTTTTTCATTTTCCAGTATAGAATCTATAGCATTAGTTATCCTTTCGATTATAGCTTTAACTCCGGATCTTGATATAGCGAGTCTTGGATAGTTGGTTTCGTCATTCCCTACGTTGCGCCATGAATAATTTTCAGATTCTAAAACATCTAAAAATTTAGAAGCATCTTCTGGCTTTCGCATTGATAGAATATTCTCTAAAGGAAAGTTTGATTGCATCAAATCGCCACATATAGCCATTTACTCTAGTGTAAACTCACCCTCAGCCTCTCCACTATATCGAGCTAGGAACTTCGATTTAGTTTTCTTCACTTCGCTACTTATTGCTCTGAAAATTTTCTCGACATCGTTTTGCGAGTACTCGTAAAGACCATCATTAGCACAATGGCCCAGTACGCGCAGCTTCTCCAAAACGGCTCTTGTTCTAGCTGTAGCAAGGCGTTTGAACCTATCTTTAGGGCTCTCGTCCTTTGAACTCGGTTTTGTTCTCATATTATCACCTGCCGATAGTAGCTTACTTAGACTATTTAAAGTTAACTGAAACGAATCCTATTGAATTCCTATTGTGATTATATAGACGACGGTTGGATACTCACCTTTGGTGTCAGAATTCTATTTCTATTAGCCTTAGTTTCGAACCGACCTTCTTTTGAAGCATCTGTAAGTTTAGCTTCGTGGGTTTTCTGTAGTAGCCTCCTGGATTCCTCAAAACATAGATTTGTATTTTCCGCTTCCCTTTTTGAAGGAAAAAATCGCCAAAATGTGCCCATAACAAATAATCAGCGTTTAGGTCTTTCTTGCCAAATGCTTCGAAGGCGCTTGCACCCGTAGCCTTGGCCTCCACTTTATAGACCCTCGTTTTCGTTCTTACAACAATGTTCGGCTGTTTTCCGCCGTGCCTAGTTACGTCGATAACACCATGGAGTTCTTTTAGCAGCTTACCTTCCCGAATTAACTGAACTAACAAAGATTCGCTAAGCACCTGAGATATTCTGGGAAACGTTATCCACTTTGCTAGTTTACTGCGCTTCCTTAATCTGTCCGTGAACGCGAAAACGTTCCTAAACAGCCTTACAAGTTCTCGAATCTCGTTTTTATCTAAAACTATAGCAGCCATGCATGAAGTGGACTTCCCTTATTAAGAAGTTTAATTCCACCTTTGTCATCCGCCGACCGCGGCATAATTTCATATCGTCACGTGCTCGTAAATGTTATAAATTCTCTTAGATTGATCGCATCTTGCTTGACCTTATAAATTTCAAATAAGTTTTTCCAAACATCTATGATATCATTTTTAAACTCTTCAAAGGATGAGTTTGTTGCAGCCTCAACAGGCTTACCTTTATACGTTATTCGACTTTCTATCCAAAAATGAGCATACCGATTCCGAACTTCTTTTAATTCAAAAAGTTTTGAACTCAGTTTATTGTCAAATAACCCCCTTGATTGAAGAATTTTTATTTTGTTCTTGAGATCAATGTTAGTTAAAATTGCATCCTCAAAAATTTTCCTTGCTGTCCAATCCGTATTCCTATTCGGAATACCCATGATATCAAACTTTATCAGTTCATTAATGATAAACTCAATTTCAGAAAATATTTCTAATATACTACCTCTTTCTGGTTTCAAAGCCTCAACATGGCCATGAACATCAGCTGTAAGCCTGACGAATCTTTCATGCTCAAAAAGTCTTATAGAGAGTTTCCCTGTTGTTATAAGTAATCGGATATCGGCTGGGGCACTAAAAGTGCCTATTGAAAGTTTTCGCATCTCTTCTTCTGTTATCATAGAATCCTTCAATTTCTAGAGTCGCAGCAAGCTTAAATTGCTCCATGCTGGTCCATCCTACTTCCAGATCCTCCTTCCGCGGTTGAGGCTTAGCAAGAGGAACCCGAACAGGCCGAACAGCAGGTAGAAGCCGTGCTGGTCCTCGATGAGAGCCAAGTAGCGCATGCTCAACAGCAGGTAGGCCAGAGGCGCGAGCAGGCTCACGGGCAGCAGGTCGACACGCTCAGCCAAGACGCAGGGATGAAAGCCCCCGGCAAGGAGGGCCAACGGGTATCCGCGGCTCTCACGATAGACGGCATCGCTGTAGGCCCTGCCAAGCAGGTGCATTGCGTCCCGCCTGGAGAGAGGGCCAAGGTGCAGCTTCCTCTTGAACGTCCAGTCCAGGCGGCCCTTCAGCGGGGCCTCGGCTGAGCCAACTACTGTGACGACATTGGCCAGTTCAGCTATCAGGCGGGCAGACCTCTTGCCGGTCTCGTGTAAATCATCTAAAACGACAACGACGCGCTGTGACTTCCTTGACTCTATGGCTGCTAGTAGCTCCGAGAGCGCAAGGCCGGCGGTCTTGATCTCGAGATGCTTGCATATCCTCAACAGCAAGGGCCGCAGGCCATTGGGCTCGCGCCAGAACAGGTAACCGGCACGCCTGGCGAACGCCCTTAGTAGAGCTGTTTTTCCTATCCCTACCTTGCCATAGACAAGGATGCTCTCATCTTTGGCAACAGCAGCCCGGAGCTGGCCCAGTTCTGTCTTCCTGCCAACGAACCCTACCGCTTCAACACCTCCATTGGCAGTTCCAAGGGCGAACGTTGGAGAACCAACGCCAGTATCAGCCAAACGGAGACGACCAAAAGAGCAAGGCATATCCAGCGCTCGGTCCTGCTACCTGTCCTAACAGGCCCGCCCAGGATGACATAGCTTGTGTTCTTAGGCCAGGCCAACTGGACACCAGAAGGGGTGAGCATGTCCAGCAGTATGTGGCTGAGTATGCCCAGGAAGGGGGCAGTACCGAGCAACAATGAGGGTAGCAGGAAGACCAAACTGTGGGTAAGGGCCCTGTGGCCCACCCTCTTCCATATCTGGGGCAGCAGGAGGAACCTGCTGATGGTACTAACAGGCGTATCCACGTCAGGCAGGACCGAAAAGAGCAGGCCAAGGGCGACATAGGGCCATCCGTAGCCCAGACAGACCAGCAGAACCAGACACGCGAGCAGATGAGTCTTGTATCTTATTTTGCTCCCGTTAATACTAATTGGTATTTGAAAGATTTAAGCTTGAGGTCGGTTCTTAAAGATTTCGGTGGGCAAAAACGCTCAGAGCTTCATTAACTCCGCTTTCAGGCGCGCGTAGAAGGCATCGCATTTCACGTAATTCAGAGTGGCCGGCCCCCCGTCGCAATAGAATCCGCTATGGCTGTGTTCTTCACGCTCTTTTTCCGTGCACGTGCCGGCGTAAGGGCACCTGGCCTTGAATATCTTTTGTTCTATCCTGTGCCCATCTCTCGTCCGCTTGAATCCCCTGTCCTCGTAGAACATGCCCTTCAGCAGGGACAGCACGCTGTCAATCTTATCCTCGCCGGGATTTGCCATGGGAAATATCAAACAGAAAACGATTTAAGGGCTACCTTTCTTCGGTTACCCTGTACCGCACATATTGGCCGTTCCTTTCACGGCTGATCAGGTGGTCGGCAGCCAGCTTTTCCGCATGGTAGTGCACCGTGGCCGCAGCCACCCCGAGCAGTTCCGCCAGCCTGGTCAGATTGATGTCAGGGTTTTCCTTTACTATATTGAAAACACGGCTTCTGGTACCGTCTTCCCGTATTGAAAGATCCTTTTCTTCGGTTGCCCTGTACCTTATTTCATGGCCGTCCTTTTTCTTGGTAATTTGGCCCTTTTCAATGAGCTTTTCGGCGTGGTAGTGCACAAGCGGCCGGTCGATCTCCAGTTTGCCGGCCAGCTCGGCCTGGGTTATGCCGGGGCTCGCCTGTATGGAATAATAGATGTGGTCTTCGACCTTGCGGAGCGGGTAATAGCGGGTCTTGCAGGTTTTGCTTGCGCCGTTTTTCTTTGAAAACACCACACCCTCGTCTTCCAACCGCTTCAATTGGAAATAAAGGGTGCCGTTATTGAGATCCAAATCAGTCAGAATTTTCCTGTAATGCGCGCCAGGTTCGCCCTCAAGGTACTCCAGTATCCTCTTCCGCGCTATCTCCCCGTCCTTCCTGCTGAAGACATACCCTTTTTTAGGTTTGGTTGTGTTCTGCTCTACGGTGTCCGCCATTTCACCTATCTTTTTGGCATGTATGCTAAACTTGATATAATCTTTCTTATCGGCCTTTACGTCGGGCCTGTCATAATAGGTCTTCCGTGCTTTCGCGACTTCAGGTATGTGGCTGTAAACCGTCTGGTATTTCACGTCCAGCCCGAACCGTTCCTTCAGAAGTTCCTGTATTTCACCGGTTTTTTTGCCCTTTCCGTAGCACTCCTTGATGAATCCTATGTTTGCCTTGCCAAGGTGCTTTGCCATGGGCAGGATTGGGGAGAAAAGGTTAAATCGGGCGCTACTTCAATCCCGAATGACTTCCTCGTATGCCGGCTTCCAGGCGGGATCGACGAGGCACAGGAAAACGAGGTCCTTCTTGCCGGTGTTCCTTATCCTCTGCCTGGACATCGGGGGGATGTAGACGACATCGTCCTTCTTCACATCCGACTCCTCGTCATCTATGTACATGCGGCCCTTGCCGCAGAGGACGTAGTAGACCTCGGCCACCTTCAGCCTGTGCGGGGCCGTGATCTTCCCGGGCCTAACAGTGGCGTGGGCCAAGCTGTACCTCACCTTCATGTCGTCCTTCAGTGGGTTGAACAGCTCCCTCAAGGCCGCGCTGTCGCACGAGACGAACTCCTGACAGTCGCGCAGGTTCCTCTTGAACATGTCATCGGATAGGAAAGAAAAGGTTAAAAGGGGCGCGCATCTGGGACGAACCTCAGGCCCTGGCGGCGACCATGTGCTCGCGGGCGGCGGCGCCGGATATCTTCATGTCCATCTCGATGAGCGCCTGCACGCGCGGGTTGGACCTGTTCAGCTTGTAGAGGTCGGCCAGACCCACGGTCCTGGTCTTGACGATCACCCCGGCCTTCACCAAGCGGGGCCATATCTTGTCCACAGTTATCCGGGAGATGCCGGTCTCGGCTGCCACCTGGCTCTTGGAGTAGTCGAACTCCTGGAAGGTCAGGAAGAAGTCGACCACCCGCACCAGCGGGGTCTCGCCGAACGTTTCGGTCAGTACGGACATATCTTAATATTAGTCAATAGATATTTAAATAAGTATGCATACTATGTATACAAAGTATACATAGGAAAATCCCATGCTCGAACCCGAAGACCGTGATGTCGCCAAGGCACTCCTCAGGAAGTTCTACAAGCACAACGTCTGGGGCAACAAACACTGGCGGGAGGACAACCTGCCCCATGGTTTCCCGCCGCACGTCAAGGGGAAGGTCAACGGGGTGGCGGAAGAGCTGAGGAGGATGGGCCTGCTGGTCAAGCGGCCCTCTTCACACGGTTACCAGTGGTATGCGAATCTAGAAAGGCTGAAGGAGATAGAGGATTTCATCAGGGACTAGCGCAGCTTGCCCCACCGTTCATTTTAGCTTGCTGTCCGGCGTCTCCTTGAAGCACTCTTCCCTAAATTCGCAGTTCTTGCACATCCAGCCGATCTCCGCTTTTCTAGAAGCCCTGGCTTCGGGCTCGGGAATGGACTTGCTGCTAAGGGCATGATGGAGGGTGTGGAAACGGTCAAGGGCATGCTTGGCTACGGCCTCATCGTACTTGACGGGGAAGAACTTTGATTGCAGGTTGTCCTTCTGGATGTAGAGGAGGCCGCCATCTTTGACCTCCAAGGCGTGCATGTACAGCTGGAGCTGCATGAGGTGCTGCGGGGCAGGACCGCTGGTGTAGGCAAGGGACTTCGTCGACTTGACCTCGACCAGCAGCTTTGTGCCAGATGCCACCAGAAGCAGCAAATCGTCAACCCTGCCCGAGACAATGAAGTCCGTCCCCTGTATCTGGAAGGGCAGCTCGGATGCCAGCAGTTGAACTTCGCCCTTGACCTTCTCGCTCCTCATCACTTCGGCCATGAAATCGTGCAATATGTTCCCTACCTCGAACACCTTGATCAGGTCCATCTCGGTCTCCTTGGGCTGGGTGTAGGAGTACCAGACCTTCCTCAGACAGCCGCCTATCTCGCTGGGGTAATACCTGCCCACCTGCTTTGGCCTCTGCTCCCTGGCCAGGTGCTGGCTGATGAGCTTGTTGAAGTCGAGCGACATGCTGAATAATAACGGTTAATAAGTCTTTAAAGCAAAGCATCAGTTAGACCGAACAGATGATGTAATGAGAATTCACATACCCGGTGTTCCTTCCACAGAAGAGCAGCTTGTAAAACTGCTGCTGAAAGCGGGGATAAAAATCGAATCCGACAACAGCTCCGTAGATCGCATATACGTGCGAAGCCGTATGGAGCTTATCACCCAAACCGCGCTGGAAATACTAGGGAACATCTATAACATGAAACACCCCGAAAATGTCCACGTCTACGCCGCCGGGAAAAAAATGAAAGAGATAACGGACCCCAAAAAAAAGCTGAAGTCGATTCTGCTCTGGCCAAAACTCGCTGACCTAGGATTTGAACCTAATACCCTAGAAGCATTGGCTGCATCAGCCATACAAATGAAGACTGAAATGAAAAAAACGGACCCGCATCTTCACATAAACCTGACCGACAAAGAGATATGCGATTGCCTAAAGGTGGACCCGCTTAAAGTCGAGGCAATAGTTTTTGCCCTTGAAGGAAAAACTTTCGCAGCACGTTATGGTTGAACTAGCGTTTACCGCTGCCTTTGCTTGGTGTCGGAACTGATTTAGCTGGAGCCGGCGCTGTTTTTGGTGTGACGTTGATGCTGCAGGTACAATTGTTCAATTGTGAAACGGGGTTTGCTCCTAGTCCCCCGACCAACACGCTCGAAAGCCCGATTCCTTTGCTGTTGAAAGTGCTCTTCAACGCCTCCAAGCCGTTTGCGGATGTGCTATATGCATTGTCTCCGGTGACCTTAGCCTGAGTCTTCAGTACATTGATGAGTTTATCGGTTATCTCATTGGGCTTGGTCCCGGAGAGGCCACGCATCTCTTGGATAGTACTTGAAGATCCAGGCAGCCGTGTGCTTACGCGAGCATCCACGAGCAATTCATCGGCTGTCACGACCTTCCCTCCGATAGACGTCTCTTTATTGAAAAGGAAGTTCCGCACTTGTGGTGCCATATCGAACGGCCCTTTCCAGAACTTTTCTGAACTGGTTGATGCAACATGCGAGGTTTCATGAATCGGTACTATTTTTTCAACGATTTTGCCGAGGCGACCGGATGCACCATTTATCGCGTCGGTAAAAAAGGTTATACCTGTCGCCTTGTCCCCAAACAATATCGGCTCGCTGCGCGGTTTACTGAAGAATGTAACACCCATATTACGTGAATTCTTCAAATTTACTTTTTCAATATCTATTGCGATGTCGTTGGCGATATCCGGGAAGCGCGCGAGCTCCCTCTTTGCTGCAGCAACTAGCTCCGGGCCGAGCGTCTCGGCGGCCTTGGGCAGCTCCTTCTCGCCGGCGGCCAGGGCGCGGGTGGAAGCCTTAGCGGCAAGGCCTTCAGCGCCCCTCACGGCGCCGACTTCAAATCCACTTACGGGTGATGTAATCGCCACTATGGTCCCGACGTCCCATGCCTCATCCCAGTTGACCTCCTTCCTGCCGCTGGCCAGCTGAATGCCGGCTGCACCTATCACCGCAACGAAGGAGAGAACTATGGGTATCCATATGGGGGCGGTCTCATAGGCGACGCCTGCGGCTGCGACAAGTGGCGCGACCATGACAGAAGTTGGGAAAACAAGCGCTTAAAACTGAGCTGCGAATATACGGCGGAAAGCGAGGACATGCAGATGCGCATTTAACGCTTTGCTTCCAATTCGCTCCGTGGAAGAGCCTAAGAGCCTGAAGGAGAGGATAAGGTCGCTATTGGAAAGCAATGGCGGGCACGGCCTAGACATCGATCTCGCGAAAAAGGTTGGCTACAGCAGGATGGCCTTTGAGAATGCAGTGAAGGATTATACGGAATTCCCCCTGCAGAGGGTGTGCATCAAGGGCAAAAAGGGCAACAAGGTGCTGATGCTTCCAGAACACATGGACGGCCTTTCAAAGGTTAACTATTACGAATGCAAGATCACGGGCCAGAAGGATATCTGCTACGAGATCTGCAAGGAATACTGCCACCATTGGATGGTCTGTGAGCCGGACCTTGCGTACATAATGGGCAAGAAGACGTCCCCGGACGTCATAAGGAGAAGGGTAGACAGGTTCCTTAGGCACACGCACGGCAGACCCGAAGAACCGGTCCATTAAGCGGAAGACGGCCGGCAAGCTGCGAGGTGGATTTAAAAGTGTTCAGGGATTGCCATCGGGCATGAGGAAGGTGTTCGAGGAGGTACGGACGGAGTTCGACATACCAGAGCCCACAAAGCCGCTGGTCTACCGGGGCGAACGGGGGAAACACAGGGCGTGGAACTCGGGCGGGCGTAGCCTGGTGTTCGAGCAGGATGGCAAGGCATACAGGGTGAAGGGGGTCGACCCGTACGGCGCGCTCACCGGTGAGGTAGCAGCATCGGGAAAGAACAGGATCAACGACACGCTGAAGGCAATCGCATATGTCAACGGCACTTACAGGACAGACGAGCCCTTCGGCACTCTAATCCCAAAGAAGGCGAACAACGAGCGGGTGGCGATGCAGCTGCTGGCCAAGGATTACGCCAAACGCAAGGTCGAATACCCGTGCCGCTTCGAGCAGACGGTCGGGGTGAAGAAGGGCGAGGTCCAGAACTGGTTCAGGTTAAGACGGATGGAGGACGACCTGAGGCTGGAAGAGCTGGACCAAGTGATGATTCAGAGGATGAAGGGCTTCTCGAGGGAGCAGCTGGATGATTGTCATAAGGACGTGCTGAAGCTGTACGGCAGGCTGAACATCTGGGCTGGGCTTGCTATGCGCACCATGGTCGACTGCAAGCTACGGCCGAGTGCAATCTCATTCCTGCCGCAGAACTATGTCATAGCAAGGGCAGACGAAGGCTACGGAATGTTCAGGGTCGACCACACGTCCACCCTGCACGTCCCCGACATGACCGAGGGGGAGATATTCGACGGCCTGCAAGCGGAAGTAGGGCAGGGAGGGCTTGAGCAGTGCGTTGTCCTCAGGTTCCCGACCGCTGTTCTCATAGCCATGGACCCGAACCAGGCTGACAAGCGCTTGCTCGAGAGAGAAATCCAATCAAAGGGCTCGCTGCTGGAGGGAGCATACTACTACATGGGGCCGATAAGGTCCAGGGACGGACTGTACATGCACTACCTGAGCACCCTCGTCGAGGGGTTCATCGGAGGCTTCAGCGGCGCCGCAGAACCCATCGAGGAGTGGCGGTTCAGGAAGTTCCTTGATTAAAGGGCGGAAAGCGACGTCAGCGCTTGACGGGTTCCCAGAACCAGGCGGGCTTGCCGGTCTCGCCCCAGGCGACCTTGATGCCTCGCTTCTTGAATGCGGCATCGATTGCTGTTTTGCCAACGCCCTTGACCTCGAAGTAGAGGCCCTCGTCGTGGCGCTCCTGCATCTTCCCTATGACCTTGCCCTTGGAATAGAACAGGACCGGCGAAATCATTTGTCCCGGCCTGTAACCGTCCAAAAGCGAGGCGGCAACGTCCGAGGCGCCCTTGATCTGCACGTCGCCCTTGACACCGTCGCGCCTTTTCCTGAATAGCTTATCGCACTTTGCCGCGCCGTATACATCAGCAATGGCAGAAAGGACATCCTTCCAGTTCTCCGTCCATTGGGGGTCGGTCTCAACAGGGGTAAGAACCACCTGGAAATCAATCCCGTCCTTGGTCTGGCTTGCACGGATGCCCTTCAACACGTACTTGTCCATGTCCTGAACTCCCTACTTATTTTGAGGAACGTACGCTTAAAAGTGCTGCGTAAAGATACGGCGGGAAGCAAGCTAGCAGGCCGCCTGTGTGAAGGCAATACCGTCCATGTAGAGCTTCATTGCGACGTCGTTCCAGCCGACCTGGATTGCAAGCACGGCAGGCAGGATGAAGCGCTGTCTGAGCTCATTGTAGATAGCTGATTTGTTGGACCGAGCGTCAAGGGTTGCGACCACAGCTGGGGCATTCTGGTAGTATTGCTTGACCAGTGCCTTCCGCTCTGGCGTAGCGAGCATGAAGCTGTCCCTGAATGAACGCAATGTCTTGAGCTCTTCACAGTCATCTGGAAGGCCGAGCTCGCCGCACATCGCAGTAGTTATGAAGCAGCCACCGCTGCTGCCTGAGCTGCCACCGGAAGAGCCACCGGATGAACCGCCGCTGGAACCGCCCGAACTGGTTGAGTTGCCTGCGCTGCAGGTGCCGCCTGAACTTGAGCCGCTGGATGTGCTGTTACTGGAGGAGGAACCGCAATAACCGCCTGACGTGCCGGAGCTTGACGTGCTTGAGCCGCAATAGCCGCCGCTTGAGCTACTGGAACTTGAACCGCTAGAGCCGCTGGAACCCGAACCGCCCGAGCTTCCGCTTGAACCGCCCGAACCGTGGCTGCTGCCGGAACCTCCGCTTGAGCTGCTGTGACCGCTGCTTGAACCGCCCGAGCTGCTTGGGCTGCTTGAGCTGACGTAGTTGCCGTTTATGCTACAATAACCGCCATTGCCAGAACCGGAGCCCAACGCGGTGCTCAGGAAGCTGCCGGACGACGGACCGGATGGAGCAGGAGAAATGTACGCGCCGCTCGTGCTGCAGTAGCCGCCACTGCCGCTGCCCTGGAGCTGCAGGCTCGGCGGGCTGAAGTAGCTGCCGTTGGTGCTGCAGTAGCCGCCGGTAATCGGCTTGGGAGGAGCAGGCGGGTTAAATGTGTCGTAGGCGCTCTGCGCGACGCTCTGACCAGCCATCGAGCCCATGATCGCACCCGCGACAGCACCTATCACCGTGCCAATGCCCGGGCATATCATCGTGCCTATTATCGCACCGGCAGCCGCGCCGGTCCAGCCGCCGGCCACACTGCCGGTTTCGATGGCGGTGTTCCTGCCCAGCTGGTTGCCGTCGGACTGGTATGCCCTGTACAAGAGATAACCATCAACGATAATCGCAATCGGTATCGCGATCCTGCCAATTCCCCTCAGCGCCTTACCTGCCGCGCCGAACCTGACATCACTGGCGGCCTCCATCGTCCGGCCGAGCGCGCTCTCGGCCGATACCTCGGCCCTAGGGAAGTGATCCAAGGCGGTAGGCACCATCTTGCCTGTAGCGGGATCGAGCTTCGCACTGTTCATATGGCCGAGCAGCCAGCTCTCGCCGTCGCTGCTGCGCATCGCGGTGTCGATGCGCCAGTTGGACGTGGGCGTGCTCCTTCCGATTATGGAGGCACCCTCCCCGCTCGCATCGAGCGAGGTGAAGGGCTTCTGGCTGCTGTAGAATCCCAACTGCTGCATGACCGCGATCCCCGGGTTCCAGCTAGAAGTACCGATGGCCTCTAGGGCCGTGTTCGGCCGCAGGTTCCCGGTGGTTATGCCGTATATGATTATGCCCCCGCCGATCGCAAGTAGTCCTGCCACGGCCAAGCCGGCCGTCATTCCGGATGCCAGGCCTCCCGACGCAGCAATGGGCACCGCTGCCAGCGCTACCGCAGGAAGGACTACAATGGCGACTAATACAGCAATTACCATGCGTTGCATGGTTGACACCGCATAACAGTTGACAGAGCTAGGACTTAAACCAATACCATTAATCAGTCGCTGAATGCCGCAGCCGCCGTTCAGGCATCTATACCGGCAGGCCGCTTGCCCCACTCAAGCTTGAAGCCGGCCTTCTTGGCAGCCCTCTCGACCGAGGCCTTGGTTGCGCCGTAGAGCTTGAGGTCAGCACCTTCGTCCTTGCAGAGCTCGTAAATGGCGACCTTCTTGTCGCCTCCCATGAAGAATATCTCCGGCTCATTGACAAGTGAAAAAAGCACGGAAGCGGAATCTGCAGGCGTCATCTTGCTCCTGAGGAACTTCTTTATCCATATCAGCTCGGCTCCCTGGGCGAGCACCAGCTTTGAGTAAAGTCCCAAAACCTTGCGCCAGTTGGCAATGCTGTCCTTGATGCTGTTCCGGTCCATGGTACTGACAGGCGCCAGCAGACCGATGTAACCCTTCTCCTTGTATGCCTTCAGCTTGCCTGGCATGAGACGAGTTGAACTCGCAAGAATAAAAGCGTAGCCCGGCAGGAAAGGGGCCGGGTAGAGGCCTTTATATACTACTATGTAGTGACTAGTAGAATGCAACCTGACGCTACCAAAGAACAGCAGATAGCCGAGCTGGAGTTCTCGGCAAGGAAGGGCTCGAAGGAGGCCAGGAAGGCCCTTTTCAAAGAATACGAGAGCTCGCAGAGCTACGACACGGCTGGCAAGCTGGCGTACGAGACCGGCGACCTCAAGCTGGCGATGAAATACTTTGAGAAGGGCGGTTACTTTTCGGAGGCCCAGACCATAGCCGCCCATCTCGGGGACAAGGAAGCCGTGGACAGGCTGGGAAAAAGCATAATTCATGCGGTCCAGAGCCACACGAGCTGGGGGACACTGACCAAGGAGGTTCACTACCTGGATCCACCTGGCGTGAAAAGGGTGAATATCGCATACAAGATAGACCTGCCACCGCGCGAGGAGTTCGAAGCTAGCCTGACGTTCCCGCACGGACCGCGGAAGAACGGGCCCTCGCCGCGAAAGGAGAAGGCGAGGATAGAACTCCCGGTCTACAAGGTGGTTTCCATGGAAGACGGCCACTGCATCGCGAACGGATACTACCACACGGATGAAAGCATCACGGTCAAGGACGCGCCGCCCGAGGCCGTCAGCGGTGGCGCGGTGATTGCGAAAAGGACCATTGGCAAGTACGTGTTCAAGATCGTGCCGGATGTCAGTGCCGCGGAGGTGGCAATGGAGCCCCAGAAATACGTTATCATTATTCCGCAAAAATGCGACGGCAAGGAGCTTCGCATGATATTCAATGCAAACGAGCAGTTCGCGCCAGAAACGGAAGTCGATGTGGACGTCGCAAGGCACGTCGGCGACAGCGAAGGGAGCACGGCAGTCAAGAACTACTGGAAGATGGCCCAGCTGGGCAGCAGGGTGATAGGCATCGAGGCATTGCCGGAAGATGCCTGGAAGACTGTAGCGGACAGCATGCTGTACATCGATGCGGATGGCGATGAGCAGTGCGTAAAGGTAGAGGAACGCGCCTGCTGGGAGCCCCGTGAAGAGGAAAAGGAAGACGAGAACGAAGATGAACCGGGACACAGGACGGAGTTCCCGGCCAGATGGGTGAACGAGAAGCTACAGTTTTACGTCAAGATGGGCGACACGGCAATCAGGGCGGTGCAGATGGCCGCCGAACGGCTGTACGCCGCGGACTTCGACATGGAAGAGTTCAAGCAGGCGCTGCGCAACGATCCGGAGCACCCCGAGCTCAGGAATCTCAGCTTCACGCACTCAGCGCACGAAATGGTCAGGCTGGCCGCGACACTGGCCTTTGAGGACTTTTGCTTCGATAACAAGAACTGCTTCAGGGGCTTCGAAAAAATCACGCAGTTCCTTGAGATGGCCATACCTAACGAGGTCGCAAACTACGACTTCGAAACGGGTAAACCGGCCGGCACGTACGGCCGGCGCACCGATGAAGGCCACAACAACATTATCAGCGATGTGCAGAGCAGCTTCATGGAGATGCACCCGCACACTGCCGAGATATGTGATGAGTGCAACTTCGAGAGGTGGACGAGAAAGGAGGAGGCAAGGAAGCAGGGACCCAAGAAGGTCGAGAGGCCATGGGGCAGGAAGGGGGCACCTGACGAGCTGTACGAAGCCTTCGAATATTTGAAACGCACTCACTTCTCGAACCCGGGCTGCGAACTTGAGAGGAAAGAAAAGACAAAGCAGGCGGCCAAGCTTATCGAGGAACTGAAGGAGCAGAAAAAGATACCCGGCGGGTTCGTAGATCCTGTGGTCGAGACCGGCAAGAAGCTCGAATGGATGGAGAAGCAGAGGGAGCTTTCCAAGGCTAAGGGTTCAGCATAAGCACCGAAAAGTTCAGGAAAGCTGCGAAAGTGACCCAGGCGATGTAGGGCACAAGGAGCCATGCGGCCTGCCTGGATATCTTCTGGAACCTTATGATGGTCGAGAGTATCGCGACCCAGAGCGCGACTATGCCGATGAGGCCGTACAGCGGGGAGCGCAGTCCGAAGAACAGGATTGACCATAGCGCGTTCAAAGCAAGCTGGATGCCGAAGGCATAGATGGCCGGCCTGGTCTTTTTGTTGATGCCCTTCTGCCAGACGAGGTAGAGCGAGATGCCAATCAAAGTGTAGAGCACCAGCCAGACAGCGCCTATGACCGTGCCGGATGGGGTGAAGGCCGGCTTGCTCAACGTAGCGTACCATGCAGGTATCGCAGGCACCGTGAACAATGAGCCAATTATGCCTGCGAGCTGGCAGACGACTATCGAGAGCAGCAGCCTTTCGGAATGTTTGGGCAGCTTCACATTCTCACCTGAACTGCATCACGAGTTCCATCAGGTCGCCGATGTTGTTGTCTATTCCAGTGGCCATAGCAGCGCGCTCGGTGAAAGCATGTGCTCCAGTAGGCTTGATGCCATCCGTGTAGATGGCGTAGGGGAACTTGCCGGCCACGTGCATACCGGTGGCAACATCAGTGTTGTGGTCGCTCGCAACGACCAGGATGTTCTTCTTGAAATCAATGTATTCCCTTATCCGACCGAAAACTTCCTTGTCCACCTTGGTCAGGAAACCCACCTTCTCGCGCCTGTTCTTATCATGACCTGCAACATCGGTGCCCAAGATATGGAGCACGACCATGTCATGCGTCCTGAGGAGGTCCAAGGCCCGGAGGGTCTTGTCACGCAGATTGGTTCTCAAATCTCCAGTTGCGCCTGGAACATCGACCAGGGCCATCTCAAGGGCCGATGCCATGCCCCTTACGACCGGGCTGGCGGCTATGCAGGCGGCCTTCAGGCCGTGCTTGTCATGGAACGGATGCTCTATCACCTTGGGTATCGAAGCGTCCCTCAGCAGTATGAAGTTCGCGGGCATAGGGCGGTGCTTGTTGGCCGGATGGAACCGCAATTTCTCATAGGCAGCCCAGCTCCACTTGTTAAGGGTAGAAGCGGTATGGACGGACTTGTCATCATTAACAGTGGGCTTTATCTCGGGAACTTCCGCGCCGGTGATGCCCGGATCTGAATCAGAGACGAAGGGCGAAGCATCGGAGCTGCTTATCAGAGCGACGCCGCGGTGACCAAGGCTCCTGTAGAAGCGCACCCACATGCCCTCGATGTCGACCTTGGCTATTGATTCTGCCAGTTCATGCAAACCTTCGCTGGAGCGGCCTGCGCGCCTGTCGACCACCTTCAGGTAGGGCTTGATCGCGGTCTTTGAAACAGCAGGAATCATGCCCATGTGCGCGCCCGGAACTTCCTCGACGGTCGCGAAGTTGGCCCTCAAGCAGACTTCCCCGTCCTTCGGCTTGAGGCCCGCGCCCAACGCATCCAGCCAGCCACGGCCCGGATACTCTTCCTTATCATAACCCAGGAGGCACCAGGTGCTTATGCCTGAGTCTGGTCCTAGGTCCGGCCTTTCAGCCAGGTCGTTCTCCATCAGTCCGGTGTGACCATTTCTAGCGAGCCAATTGAGCAACGTCAGATCAGCTTGCTCAAGACTTGATGGCAGTTCACCATTCAACGGCTCGCCGATGCCGTCCAATATTACAAGGAGTATCTTCTTTGGCATATTCATCGCTCCAGCACGAACATGCGGCGCATAGGCAACTTTGTGGGGACCTGGGCCATAAGCATACGCTCTGTGACCGACTTGCCTATCCCTATCGGCTTGTACTCCGCATAGAGCTTCAGGGCGTTGCGCAACGACTGCGAATGATTGGAATAGATTGTAAGCAGGGGCATGCCCTTCCTGACGGTGTCGCCAACCTTTGCATGCAAAATGACACCTGCGCCGCGATCGGCCGGCGCGCCCGCTTCCCTTGCAATGAGGCCCATCTCGGCGTTCATTATCCAAAGCACGCGGCTGTCCGTTTCAGCTTTTATGGTGGCGGACTTGCCGCCTATCGCGATGTCGGAAGGCCTGACCTTCGGGTCGCCGCCCTGCGCGGCGATTATTTCCCTCAGTTTCTTCTCGGCCTTGCCCGACTTGAGCAACCTGAAAGCTTGAGCTTTACCGTTGCGCACGCCGACCATCTCGAACAGCAGGCCGGCAACGCTAGTTACCTTGTCGACGACGTCGGCAGGGCCCTTGCCCATTATCGTCTGCAGGGCCTCCCTTGCCTCGAGCGCGGGACCTATTGCATGACCCAAAGGCTGCTCGCCGTAGGTTATTGCAGCGGCTATCCGCATGTCCAGCCTTCTACCTAGTTCGATGAACTGGTTGGCCAGCTCGTTCGATTGTCCTATGGTCTTCATCTTCGCGCCGCGGCCGGTGGGCATGTCTATCACGACGTACTGCGCGCCCACTGCTTTCTTTTTGGACATGATGGATGGCAAGAGCAACGGGTCTATGCCCAACGGGAACTCCGCCTTGATGAACGCGTCATCAGCCGGAGCAAGGTCGAGCGCACCGCCCCAGACCAGGCAGCCCTTCGTCCGCTTGACTATGGAAACTATCTGCTCTGCGCTGAACTCGACAGGAGCCAGCACTTCCATGCGGTCGGCTGTGCCTGCCGGGCTAGTGATGGCACGTGAACTTGTCTTCGGTATGATCAGGCCGCCTGCTGCTATGATAGGGACTGCAAGGAGGGACGTCTTGTCGCCGGGTATTCCTCCGATCGAATGCTTGTCGACTATCGGCTTGCCAGGGATCTTCAGCTGCTTGCCTGTCTCATACATAGCCTTGCTGAGGTGCTCTATCTCCTCCATGGACATGCCATGCGCATCAAGAGCAGTAACGAAAGCGGCAAGCTCGGTCTCCGACAACCTCTTAGCTACGACGTCCTTGACTATCGCGCGCATCTGGCCGTTGGACAGGCGGGCGCCGGCTATCTTCTGCTTGATGTAAGCTACTGATTCGGGTGTGTAGGCCGGGCTCACTTCAAGGGAATCGCCGCGCTGGATGTTGAAAATTGAGCTCACAGCGTCATTGGTCCCAATCTCGCCCGGGCTCACCAGCCGCTGAGTGACGTCGACTATCGCCGCTATGGTCTTTCCGTTCTTTGTCAGCCTCACCCTTTCGGAGCCGTGGACGCCCAATGCTTCTACATCCTGCTTGTTCAGGATGACTATCGGGCGGCCTCCCGCCTCGAAACTGATAGGCTTGGCCTTCAACTTCATGCGCAGAATTAGGGAGCCGCTATATAAGATTAGCCGCCGAGCGTCGGGCAGACAGTCTGGCCGACTGCCTGGTTGCATGCGGCCTTCAGGTTCGAGCAATCCAGCTTGTCGTCAGGATGGTTGTTGTTGTGGACCTTGCACAGGTTGCCTATGTACCATTCCACCTGCGGCAGGCTCACATCGGCCTTGGTGTCGCACTTGAACTCGCCCCAGTACTGGCAGTGCTCTATGATGACAGCTTTTGCAAGGACGCACTTGTAGGCGGCCCTTGCGACCTCGCACGTCCCGTGCGGGGCATAGACGGGGATGGCAAACAGTATCACAATCACTACGAGGCCTACGATGGCAAGCTTGTCGTTGCGCGTGAGCTTCGGCAGTTGCATACGCACAGAAACGAAGGGAAAGTTGATAAAGCTACTTGAGGGCGCCCCATTTGCGGATCGCGGCCTGCAGCTCCTTATGGGTCCTTGCGTACTCGTGCAAAGTCTGGCCGGCCATGATTGCATCGATTGCCTGGCGGGTGGCCTTCGCTCCCGCTATGGTGCCACCGGGATGGCCATGCACTCCACCGCCCGCCTGCACTATGATGTCCTTTCCCAGCATGCGGACAAGCGGAGGTATCAGGCCGGGATGCAGGCCGCCACTGCATACAGCAAAAACGGGCTTGATCCTGCCCCAGTCCTCTGGAAGTATGCGGCCCTTCGGATGAACAAAGCGCTCTTCTATCTCCTCGCCCAGAGCAACAACCTCCTGCTTCGGTCCTTCCATCTTGCCGACCACCGTCCCTATGTGCAGCTGGTCAACTCCGCACAACCGGGCCGCATCAGCCAACGTCACCATGGAGATGCCGTGCTCCTTGTTGCGGGTGAGGGCGGCGTGCATCGCCCTGTGCGCGTGGATGACAAGGCCGAGGTCCTCGTTCCTGAGGGCTTGCAGTGCGGACCAGCCGACGGTCAGTATGTCCACCATGATGTACTCGCCGCCCGCGCGCTTCACGAACTTCGCCCGCTTGAGCATCTCATTGTATTCGGCAGAGATGTTGGGCATGTAGACCTTCCGCTCGCCGGTTTCCTTCTCGGCCTTGTCGCGCAGCTTCAGCGTCTCTGTTATTCTCCTGTCGAAATGATTGAACGGCTGGCTGGTGAGGTTCTCGTCGTCCTTCACGATGTCGATGCCGCCGTACCAGGCGTTGTAAGCGACCCTAGCGTGCTCCTTCTCGCGGAGACCGAGCTTCGGCTTGATTATGGTACCGCACAACGGGCGCTTAGGGACCCTCAATATCCTCCTTACGCCCTTGACCCCGAATGCGGGGCCGGGGAAGCTGTCCATAATGCTCCTGGGCCACTTGACGTCCTCGAGCCTCAAGCTGTCCAAGACCTTCATCCCGAAGATGTTTCCAGCGATGCTGCTGAATATCTGGGGCATGTTGCCTGCCTCGAACAGCTCGGGCGGGTAGGCAACTTTTATCGCACTACCTTTCATCGAGAACACCTTCGCGCCCATGCCCTTGATGCGCGGCGATGAGGTGGATATCTCGGTCCATGTCCCTACAGAGCTCTCGCCAGCTACAGCTCCGGCCGCCTCTTTCATCGAAACTCCGCGGGCAGGCCTGAGCGTGAACGAACATACAAGGTCGGCCGGCTTGGGCCTGTACTTCAGGTCAACGTATCCGGAGTAGAACGCCATCATATCACATTGTTCAGCCAGCTCAGCACGAGCTTGGCCGCTTTGACCTCATGTTTCTCGAAGCCGTGCCGCGCCCCGTTGACCAGCGCCGTCAGGACGCACGGGTTGTTCCTGGCCAGCATGGCAAGCTCCTTGGCATGACCATATGCGGTATGCTGGTCGCGGCTGCCGTATATCGCAAGGATAGGAACACGGATCCGCGATAGCAACGTGAGCTTGCCACCGGCGTAGTCGAAGATATTGCCTTCCACGCTGCGTTGGTTGTGCAACTCCCAAAAACGGCGAGCGCTGAGCTCGCCGCCGGGCATCAGCCCTGTTCCCCGGCCGGCCTTGACCATGCGCTTGGCCAGCGCAAGAGTTCTAGTCCATTTCTTGCGTCCCATCTGCTTTATCGAGGAATCACGGTCGCTGACGGGGCCGAGCAGGACCAAAGCTTCCACGCGCTTGTCATGCGTCTTGCTCTGATAGTAGATGGACTTCTGGCAGCCGGTACTGTGGCCGGCCAGCACGAAACGGCGGTTGCCCCGTGCTTGAAGGAACTTGAGCGCGCCGCGGACGTCCTTTGTCGTGTCAGCAAAGCGTTCCAGTGCTGCGCCGACGCTGACCCACTTGCCGCGCCTATTGTTTAGGCCAATGATTGTCCCTGAGCCGCGATTGTTGAAAGCAAGGAAGTTCCAGCCGGCGCGCATTGCATGCTCGCCCACTACGGCGGTCAATTGGCCGAAGAGCGATCCGCCCAGACCGTGGATGTAGACGATGCAGCGGTCAGTGCGCCGCGCTGCAGGGGAGTAGAGGCCCCACAACTTGAGACCATCCGACGTCCGGAAGCTGACGACCTCACCTTTCATCTCATCAGCCTCTGCACATTGCCTGGCGTGAGCACGCCTTTCTCCGTAACGACGCGCTTGACGTAGCGCCAGGGCGTCTGGTCGAAAGCCGGATTCCTTGCTGCTGCTCCCTTGATGGAAGCGATGTCCTGGTATATCTCAGTTGCTGCTCTCTCTTCTATCACGAACTTCTTCCTCGGGTCGAGCTTGAGCGTGTTGGCAGCCACGTAGAAAGGCTTCCTGAACTCCTTGGCGATGATGGCCAAGGTCAGCGTGCCTATCTTGTTTATGTTTCCATCTTGGCGCATGGCATCGCTGCCGACCAGCACAACATCTACCTCAGGCATGAAGAATGCCATTGCACTGTCGGCTATCAATGTCGTTGGCACACCGGCCGCGGACAGCTCCCTTAAGGTGATGATGCCCTGCATCTTTGGCTCGGTCTTTGTTGCTATCACTCTGACATTCTTTCCTGCCGCCTTGGCTGCCAGGATTACGCTCGAAGCTTCGGTGCTGTGGCAATGGGTCATGACTGTCGCGCCGTCCGGTATGAGGCGCGCGCCGTGCGCGCCTATCTGCTTGCTGGCGCGCGACAACGTGTCCAGCAGGCGGTCTATTGTTTTGACGTTCCTCTCCTTGCGCAGGATGTCGAGACAGTTGTGAAGGACCACGGCCGTGGGGCGCGCATCCTCAAGCGAACTGGCAGCACGTTCAAAGTCTTTCCCAAAACCCTTTTCCTTGACTAACGGGCGCAGCCACTTCAGGCTCTCGACAGCTATCTGCTTGGCGCCCTGTATCTGCAAGCTCTTTATGCGATGGACAAGCGATTCCAGCGGTTCGCGTGCGACCATGAGAAATAAGTAGCCGAAGCTTGAACATAAAGCATGGTCTTGCAGGAATGGGTGGACAAGGAGACGGAAGAACTCATACTTGGGATGAAGGCGAAGGGTTACCTGAAGAGCCCTGTCGTTGAAAGGGCGATCATCGCGACGCCGCGCTGGATGTTCGTGCCGCGCCTTGAGACCCCGCGCGCTTATCGCGACCTACCATTGGAGATAGGCGGCGGGCAGACCATCAGCCAACCATCAACCGTTGTCATAATGACGGAGGCGCTGAAGGTCGGGCCGGGCATGAAAATCCTTGAGATAGGCGCGGGCAGCGGGTGGCAGGCCGGCATACTTGCAAGGCTCGTAGGGTCAGCCACCAAGGTGTACACAATTGAGAGACTGAACGAACTGGCGGAGAACGCAAAGCGCAACCTTGAGAACGCAGGGATAGACAACGTCGAAGTCAAGACGGGGGATGGCAGCGAGGGACTGAAGGGAAAGGCTCCGTTCGACAGGATCATAGTGACAGCGGCCGTTCCGGATGTGCCGCAGCCGCTGGTAGAACAGCTGAAGGTTGGAGGAAGGATGGTCGCACCGATAGGCGACCTCTACAGCCAGCACCTTTTCATGATAACCAAGCTGAGGGAAGGTGCCATAGACAGGAAGGACCTGGGCGCCTTCAAGTTCGTGCCGCTCATCGGGAAATATGGATTTAAGTCGGGGCGGCAATAATGCATGGGCGCTACGCGCTAGATGTGATGTGATGCCAAACGTTGTGAAGAAGGACAAGATGTTCGAGGCGTTCAACCCGCAGAAGATATCTGCATCCTGCTTGAAGGCGGGAGCCACCCAACAGCAGGCGCAGGAGATAGCCGACCTGATAACGGCGCAGGTGAATCATACCGACATGCCCACGCGGCTGATAAGGCAGGCGGTCATCAAGGAACTGGAAAAGCTCAACCCCGAGGCCGCTTTCAACTACACAAACCATGAAAAATGGGCGGCACAGAAGATAGTAGTGAGGAACAGCTACCTATGAGCCCAATTGCAATCAACGTTTTGGACGAAAAAGGGAAGGTACAGGCGTTCTATCCGGAGAAGTTGGTCGAGGACATGAAGAAGGCCGGCATCAGCGAGGCCCTGGCAAGGGAAGTGGCAGCTGCAGTGAACCACAAGGTCTACCCGGACGTGGCAGTGAACATCCTGAGAGGCTGGGTCGAGCAGGCGCTTGAAGAAAGGAGCAGGGAGGCCGCTGCCCTCTATCGCATGTACGAGCAGACCAAGCACCGGCCGGCCGCAAAGCCGGCATACCGGCACAGGTCAAAGCCGAGCCCAAGGAAAGAAAAGAAGAGCACCGGCCGCAGCAAGAAAGGGCGGCGCTGATGCCTGACAGGCTCGAAGAGCTGCAGGAAAAGCTGAAGCGTTTCGTTGAAGAGAGGGACTGGCACCAGTTCCACAATCCTACTCAATTAGCGATGGACATCTCCGTAGAAGCGGGCGAGCTTCTCGAGCTGTTCCAGTGGAAGATGGAGAAGGAGCTGCCTCAGGTCATGAAGGACAAGAGGCGGAAGATAGAGGACGAGCTTGGCGACGTCTTCCTGACCTGCCTGAAGTTCGCCAACCACACCGGCATAGACATCATGGCAGCTGCCGAAAAGAAGTTCGCGGAAATGGAAAGCAAATACCCGGCCGACAAGGTCAGGGGCAAGAACAAGAAGTACGACGAGTACTAGGCTCAGAAAGACGGGATGTCGTCGAGTTTTCCCAAGTTTTTGAGTACAGGATTGGGCGGCTCGACGTTCAGGCCGCAGTTCCTCTGATCCCGGTATACTTCCATGCAGATATCGTAAAAGTCGCGACCGAACTTCTGGGAAAACCAGCGGGCAACGCCCAGGCTCACGTCTATCCTAGCGCCGATCTCGGGATCCCGGCTGGCGGCCCAGACCTCGTCATCGGAAAGTTCGGCGGCAACGTACAACAGGTCTATGTGATGCGTCCACGCGGAAGGGGTTCCAGCGTGACCGGGATAGAACTTGAACTTCTTGTCGCCGTCGAGGTCGAAGAATATCCTGGCCATGTTCCCTTCCCAGTACATCAGCGCCTTTGCATCCCGGGTTTCCCTCGCCTTGAGGAGTTGTTTGGTGTCGCTTTCTTGAAGGTGGCAAAAACCAGAAACGTTGCCGGCAACCCATGACAGATCACCGCGGAACGTGCCGTCCTGTTCTTTCAAATTTTTACATGCAAATTCGTATATCTCCTTCAGTTCGTCGAGGTATTCCTTGCTACCAATTGGAATGTCCTTGTCGTAACGATTGCTCCAGCCGCGCCTCAGGAGTTCTGGCACGAACTCGTTCTTCTTCAGGCCGTCCGGATGCTTGACCAGTAGCAGATATTCGCACACTTCGCAATGGGTGCCAAATCCCATTCCAACCTATTCGAAGCAAAGCGTTAAATCGTTGTTATGTTTGTTCAAACCTTCTCAAGCATCAGGACGCTTTCCCTGAGCTGGCCGACCTTTATCGTCCTTTGCCTTGTGCACACTAGCCTGCGCGCGACCATTATCGATGGAACTGAGAAGCCAACGGTCTCGGCGATGTTTGCACAGCAGGTGTCTGCTTCAACTACCCGGTCGGGGAAGCAGCCGCCGCCTATCACAACGGCTGCCCTTCCGCCTTTCTTGAGCACGCGGTGCATCTCGCCGAACGCATCAATCATGCTGCCGAAGTATTCCTGTGATTCAGTTGGCATGTCCGAGAAGCCCGGAATCGCAGATTCGAGCCTGCTCCGCTGTCCGGGTTCTATTGCAATGGAAGCCGGGCGCCATGTCGGAGGCAATCCGAAGAACAGGTTCAGCTCCAGCCTGAAGGCGGTCTGGTAGTCGGTTATGCCGAGATAGGGCGGACTGGTTATGATGGCATCTATGGAGCCGCTGCCCAACGGGAGCCTGCGCGCGTCGCCCGCATACACACCGGATGTCACGCGAGGCAAGCTGGCTTTCTTGAGGTCCTTTAACCATTTCTCAACATTGCCCTTGAACAGCTTGCCGACCGGTGCTACCTGCCGCTTCCTTATCTTGACTATTGCCCCTTCCTTGACCGTCCAGCTGCCGCGCATGGCTGCTTCAATCAGAGCCAAGTAAAGGAACTCGCGGGCGGACTCCTCGCGGACGCCGCTCACCATGCTCTTGTAGAACACGATGTCCTGCAGGGCCCATTTGCTGAACGCCTTCTTCAGGTAAGGGTCCTTCGGCATTTCAGTTGGCTTCTGGAACTTCCAACCCCTTGCTTCCTTTGCGAACTTCGCCAGTTCATCAAGGTCATAATCGCGCGTCTTGACGCGGCTGACCAGAACGAACAGAGGGTTGATCTCAAAGCCGGCGCTTGCAACACCGCGCTGCTTGCAGGCGAGCAATGTGGTTCCGGAGCCACAATAGGGGTCGAGGACCAGTCCTTCCTTCAGCTGCATGTGGTCCAGCAGTTTGTCCACCAGCGCACGTGAGAATCCTTCCTTGTACCACCACCAGTTATGCACGGGCTCGCGCCGGTTCATCTCGAACATCACCAGATTGGCGAACTCGGGAGACTCGACGAGGTTCATTTCGTCCACTTCCCGAGGCCGCCCTCCTTGGGCTGCAATTCTGATAATGTGGCAATTACTTTGTCGATGCGCTCGGCGCCGAACTCGAAGTCCAGCATGAAGGCCCGCAGTTCTTTAGCTTTCAGCGGGCCAGGCTCGAGCTTGAGCTTCCCCTCGTGAGGCGGATTAAGATAGAAGTCAACCAGCTCCTGCGGCTCAGGGCCGGTCCAAGGGTTCTTCTCAACTGCCTTTGCAATGATCCTGTCAAGCGTTTTCTGCTCCTTCACTATCTTCAGGGCGGTCTTTGGCCCTATGCCGTGAATGCCGGGATTATAATCAGTGCCCATCAGAAGAGCAACTGCAATCAGCTGCTCGTGTGTCAGTCCGAGCTCCTTCAACACGGTCTTGAGCTCGAGCAGCTCTGGAACAACTTCATACGCGGCTTCCTTGGTCGGAACCCTTCGCTTGCCCGAGATCGTCAGGTTCCTTACCAGCTTGGGACTGCCGAACAGCAGGGAGTCCCAGTCCTGGCTGGCGGTCGCCCAGGCAAGACCTGCATGGCACATCCACGCCGCTTGAGCTTCACCTTCGCTCGGGGCCTGCACCCACGGCACGCCCATCAATGTCAAGAGCTGCTTGCTCTGCTCAATCATCTCATCGGTCAGTCGTGCTGAAACCTTTGCGGCCTTCAGGATTTCCTCCGGCGCAGCGCCTTCAGCAACACGCTGCTGCCAGAGCGCGTGCGCTTCCCTCCTCACCTCCGAGCGCTCGGCTATGGTGGCGTGCTTCCACGCCGGCGGCTTGCCGTCAAACACGTACACGGGCTTAATGCCAGCTTCGAGGAACCTGCTGGTCCGGTAGAGAAGGCCGCTCAGGTGGGAAGTGACACGGCCCTTGCTGTCCATCAGAGGAAGGCCGGTCATCCTGTCCCTGATGACGGTGATGAACTGGTAGATGGTGTTGAAGGCATCTATCGCTATCCGCTTGCCTTTCATGTCTTCAAGGGCAACAGGCGTGCCCTTGATTATGCTTGCGAGCGGTACTCCCATGGCAGCTAATTGGCGCGGCGGAATAAAAACCGTTCAGATGTGCAGTACGGACTGGATGGAGTGGGAAATCTGTATCTCGACTATCGCTGCGAGGAGGATGAGAGCTATTGACGCCGCGATCATCGCGCCGCTTATTGCAAGCAGCCTGTTGCTCTTGCGTGAAAGTGGCTCGTACCTGAGCAAAGCCGTGGAGATGAATGCACCCGCCACTGCTGCGTAGAAGTAGCTCACGACCTCGGGGATGAGATGGAGGAGATAGTAAGCGGTGCCAAGGCCGAGGCCCTGGCCGAGCGCAAGGGCCGCCGGGGTGCCTGCAAGCCTTGCCTTGTTTATCAGGATGCCCACTGCTACCCCTACGACGGACGCGTTCCACGCGAGTATGAACAGCGCGCCTGCCGAAAAGACAAAGGACATGAGAGCTGACAAAAGGACAAGCTTGACGTTGTTCAGGGCTATGGTGGCGAACACATCGGGCCTTATGCCAAAGCCTGTAGCTACTCCAATCTGGTTGAGGTTGTAGAGCTGCTCGCTGAACAGATTAGCCAACATCTCAGACGGCAGGATGCTGAACCAGATCGCCACACCGACCGTCATGCCCAAGAAGAGGAACATGAAATCCTCGGCTATCTTGATGTTGTCCTCCCAAAGATGGCCAAGCGAATCGTCCTTGGCCTCGTGGGCTGAGCGGTCGCGCAACAGCGAGGTATAGACATAGACCAAAGGCAGGGTCATGAACGTCACGACGACCATGCTCGGCGCGTGCGCAAAAAGGGCGGCCGAGATGAAGACGGCTATGGATGAAAAGAAGAGGCCTGTGCCGAAAATGTGTGCGGGCCGGTTGAACTCGTAACCCAGCAGGAACTCAAGGACCATATGCCGTCTTGGGAGAAAGAGATTATAAAAGGCTTATCGGCGCTGCAAATCCAGCATAAGTTTATATGTGCTCAGACAAGCGTGACCGTAACGACCTCGACGTCGCCGACGCCAGGAAGCTTCTTGATGGCCTTCTCCAGCGGTTCGGTGCCTCCGCCCCTGTCCTCGGCGGTTATGACTATGTTAAGTGCCTTGAGGCCGAAGGCAAGCGGCTCTATCTTCGCGTCCTGCACCTTGACGATCTTGGCTATCTCGGCCTTCACCTTGTTCAGGTCAACATCAGGAGAGGCCGGCATGACCTTGAGCTCGACTGCAACGAGTCCCACTTCAAATCCCTCCGACTTTCGGTCGGCAAAACATCGATATCATCTACGGACCCTCGAAACCGCAGCTTGGACACTTGTATGGCACTGATTGGAGCTTGCACTGCCTGTCCCTGAGTATGATTTCCTTGGCGCAGGACGGACAAGGGAACTTCACGAATTCCTCCTGACCGAGCAGGCTCACACCGCAACTGCCGCACTTCAATGGCATGCGCGGTCATGGCGGCCAAGCCTTTTAAAGAATATGGTGGCCCCGCGGGGATTCGAACCCCGGTCCTAAGGTCCGCAACCTCATATTCTATCCAAGCTAAACTACGGGGCCAGCCGGAATTGGGTGACCGACTTTCTTAAAGGTCTACATTCATACTGAAGGCATGCAAGTGGAATGGTGGCTGGCGGAGTTCGTTGCAGCATGGTGGATACTGATACCGGCCTATGCCGCGAACATGGCCCCAACGGTCTCGGGTGGCAAGACGCCCATAGACGGCGGCCGGATGTGGCCGGATGGAAGGAGGCTGCTGGGAGACCACAAGACGTGGAAGGGCTTCATAACCGGAGTGGTTGCGGGCGGCTTCTTCGGCCTGCTGGAGCTGTGGTCACAGCCGAAGCTGTTCGACATGCTCGGATTCGGCCTGCCGACTATGACCATAGCCGCTGCGCTGGCCATCCCGCTGGGCGCAATGCTCGGGGATCTGGGCGGCAGCTTCATCAAACGGCGGCTCGGACTGCAAAGCGGCGCGGACGCACCGTTCCTCGACCAGCTCAACTTCATTGTTGGTGCAATAGCCCTGGCGTGGTGGCTGATACCGATAAGCCCGTGGATGCTGCTGGTAATGCTAGTTGTAACTCCAATACTTCACAGGGCGGCAAACATCGTCGGCTACGAGCTGAAGGTCAAGAGGGTGCCCTGGTAATGAGCGTGCGTTCATGGGCATTCAGGCAGTTATGCTTCCTGATGGGCTGGCCCAACCTGCACTGGGTCACGGACCAGGTGGCGGTCGGCGGCTACAACCCGCCCAACGTCCTCAGGAGGGCAGGAGTGCAGGCGTCGCTGGACATGCGTGCGGAGTGCGGCGCGGGTGCCGAAATGAGGAGGGCAGGGATAGCGTACAAGCGCATACCGGTGCTCGACGGCCATGCTCCGACGCGCAGGCAGCTGGCTATGGCCGTCAGATGGCTGGACGCGCAGGTCAAGGCAGGCAAGAGGGTGGAAGTGAACTGCCGTGCGGGTAGGAGCAGGAGCGCGCTGGTTGCTGCGGCGTGGCTTGCCAAGCACGAAGAAATGTCGCCGAAGAAGGCACTTCATGCTATTGCAAGGGCCCGCCCATACGTATACATAAACGCGCCACAACTGAAGGTGCTGCAGGAGTTCTGCGGGCGATAGCATGGTGTTCACCTACCTGATGCAGCTCGGCGAGGTCGGACTGTTCCTTATCTGCGTCCTGTCGGCCAGCATCTTCCCGCTTCCATCGGAACCGGCAGTGGTTGCTGCGCTGACGGTGCTCAGCATGCCGCTGGTCGCGGCAATAACCTTCGCGGGCTGGATGACAGGAGCAATGATAAACTGGTTCATAGGAATAAAGGGCATCCACCGCTTCGTGGCGCGCGACAGGAAACTGGAAAAGAAGGCGGAAAAGTGGTTCAACCGATGGGGACCTGCCGTACTGGTGGTAGCACCGTGGATACCGTTCATCGGGGACCCGCTGACGGTCGTGGCGGGCGCCCTGGACATGCCCCTGAAGCGCTTCCTGCTTTGGGCAGGCTTGGCAAGGATAATAAAGGTGACCGTGCTTGTGCTGCTGGGCAAGGAACTGCTGCTCATGCTCGGAGTGATGTGATGGGAGCAAAGGAACGGGCGCGGGCGGTCATGACGCCGCTGGCTATCAACATAAATCCCAACTTAATAACTGCCCTAGCGGTCGCAGCAATGGGCGCGGCGGGCTGGGCGCTGCTGCAGGGACGGCCGATGATAGCGGTGCTGCTGGCGCTGCTTTCAGGGCTGCTGGACCTGTATGACGGTGCAGTGGCGGCCAAGCACGACCGCCGCACCGACTTTGGGGCACACCTTGACAAGCTGGCCGACCGCATATCTGATGCAATACTGATAATATCCGCGGCATACGCAAGCGGCGCGGGAATGCTGCTTGGCGGCGCCGCGCTTGCTGTAGCACTCATACCCAGCTACCAGTTCGCGGTGCTGGAGTCCCAGACCAGGGAAGTGATAGCGGTCAAGCACAGCTGGTCGCGGGCGCTCAAGCTGGGCATACTCATAGCCGGCATAGCGGTCGGGCAGATACATGCCGCGCTCGCGTTGCTGGTGGTTTACGGCACCCTGTCGATGGTTGACAGGATATTACTGGCAATGAGGATGCTAAGATGAAAGTACTGGTTACCGGGGGCAACGGCTTCATCGGGCGCGAGGTCGTCAGGAGATTGAGCAAGAGGCACGATATCAGGCTGCTCATGCGGAAAGTGCGCAAAACGGAGCACGATGCGGCATACGGGGACATCACCAGCTGGCAAGATGTCCTTCAAGCCTCTTACGGCTGCGATGCCATCGTCCATCTGGCCGCCCAGCCCGATGCGCGCGCGGGCCTGGACGAGCTGGACAAGGCAAACATACAGGGGACATGGAACGTGCTGCATGCTGCCAGGGAGCAGGGCATCGACAAGGTGGTCCACATGAGCAGTTGCAGTGTCACTTGCAGGACATTGAACGCCTACGGCCGCAGCAAGCTGGCCGCCGAGACACTGGCCCGCGCCCACTGGGTCGATATGAAGGTACCTATAATCCGCACGCCTTACGTCTATGATGCAGACAGGCTGAGCGCACTGCTGCGCGCGCCGGTCATCCCTGTCCCGCATGGGACCATGTGGCAGCTGAGCTGGAGGCAACCGCTGGCGCAGACAATAGCTAACGCAGTGGAGCGAGGCAGGAACAAGATATACACTGTCGCAGACAGGCAGCCAGTTGAAGCAAGGGCGCTTGCAGAAGCCGTCGCCGACTCCACAGGTGCAAAGGTGGTCGAGTTCCCGCCCGCGTTAATAGGGGCCGGCGCAATCCTTGCCAAGCCGGCGGAGCTGGCATTCAGGTGCCTCGGATTGCGGCCGCCAGTCACTTCCGAAATGGTGAAGAGCACGTTCGAGGACAGGATATTCGACATCAGGCTGGCAACGAAGGAGCTGAAGCACAGGCCGGCCGATACCATTAAGACCATCCGCCGGCTTCTTAGGAAGCGATGAAGATGAAGCAGGCGATAGTTATCCGAACCGACCTTGACATGGGCAAGGGCAAGCTTTGCGCACAATCAAGTCATGCAAGCCTGGCTGCGTTCCTTGAGGCCGGGCCGGCGAAGCAGGCGAAGTGGCTCAAGGAAGGTGCGAAGAAGGTAGTGCTAAAAGTGAAGGGCGAGCACGAGCTCGTCAGCATCTACAATGCCGCGTTCAAGGCCAAGCTCCCCTGCGCACTGATAGTGGACAGGGGCCTCACCCAGATACCGTATGCTACCAAAACTGCTGCAGGCATCGGGCCGGACGCAGATTTGAAGATTGACAAGATAACGGGCAAGCTCAAGCTGTTGTGAGATGATGGCTGTCGACCTGGCCAGCTTCTGGGCAGAGAACTTCGCAACACCGCTTTGCCGCTACTACACGCCAATCGGTACGCTGACATACGGACTTATCCTGGTGGCAGCTGTGGCAGGCACATGGCTGCTGCTGAAGAAGCTTAAGATCGATATTGACAAACGGTTCTTCTACGCACTCCTGCCTTTCATAATCTATGGCGGGTGGACAAGGGCCCTCAGGGACCACGGGCTCGGCATTTACGGCTCGAACGCATGGTGGTGGTGCAGCCCGCCCATATACTTCATAATCTTTGCAATGACACTGGGCGCACTGCTTGCCGGACTGTTTGCGCAGGGGAGGTGGAAGATAGAATACTGGAAGGTCACCGCCGCAGTGGGCGGCATCCTGCTGGCTTACAACCTGCTCATAACAGCGATGGCAGGCATGCCGAACCTGCCGGGCTTCGGGATAATAGCCGGACTGGTGCTAGGCTGGGCGGTCCTGCTGCTCCTGGTCAGGCGGCTGTGGCCGGCGAGCAGGGCGGTGCTTACACCTGTCAACACAGGCATCATGGTTTCTCATCTTCTCGACGCCTCGAGCACTTTCACGGCGCTGACATTCTTCGGCTTCTATGAGCAACACGTGGTGCCAAGCTTCCTCATCAACATGTTCGGGCCCGCCGTGATGTTCCCCCTCAAGCTCCTGGTTGTGCTGCCTGTGCTCTGGTACATCGACAAGAGCGAGGACAACAAGCAGTTCAAGGGGTTCCTCAAGATAGTGATACTGATACTCGGTCTAGCGCTGGGCGTGCGGGACTGGCTGACGGTCGGGCTCGCCAGCGTTTAAAAACTCCATGGAGGAAGCAGGGTCATGTTCTGGACAAAGACCGCTGGAATCGGCGGACACATCAGGCAGCGGGTCGAGGACTTCAACGTAAGGGAGATACCGATACTGAAACCGGTTGACAAGGACCCGACAAAGAACGTGTACACGCTGTTCACGCTGGAGAAATGGAACTGGGACCCGAACCTGGCGATACGGGCGCTTGCCCGCGCGCTCAGAGTCTCAGTCACTCGTTTCGGGATAGCCGGCACGAAGGACAGGAGAGCCGTGACAAGCCAGCGCGTGAGCGTGTGGAAGGTCGGCGAGGAGAGGCTCAAGGAAGTCAGCATCCGTGGGCTGAGGCTTTCTGATTTCCAGCAGTCCAGCGAGCGGATAGTGCTCGGTGACCTGGAGGGCAACAGCTTCAATGTCATCATCCGCGAGATAGAACTTGACAAGCAGACGGTAGAAGACAGGCTGCGTGAACTGACCAATGAACTGAAGGAAGGCATACCGAACCTGTTCGGGCCGCAGCGGTTCGGCACGGTGCGGCCGGTGACGAGCCTTGTTGGAAGAGCATTACTGAAGGGAGATTTCGAGGGCGCATGCAGGACTTACATCGCGCAGGTGTTCGAGGACGAGCCGGATGATTCCAAGGAGGCAAGGAACTTCGCCAACGAAGGCTGGGGCAAGAAGGAGACTTATCTGCAGGCACTTACGATGTTCCCTGAAAGGCTGAAGTTCGAACGGGGAATGCTGGATTGGCTATCAAAGAATCCGACCGACTACGCGGGCGCGCTGCGCAAGTTGCCAAAAAGATTGAGGAAGATGTTCGTCAACGCGGTCCAGTCGGAGATATGGAACGCTGTAGTAAGCAATGCTGCAGCAAAAGGCAGGCTTGAGCAGCAAGAGCTCCCCTTGCCTGGCCATGACACTGTGTTTGACGATTCAAATCCTCTGCACCGCGAGATACAGCGAGTGATGGACGAAATGGGTTTTGGCCTGGCAGACTTCAGGCTGCCGCGGGCACCGGAACTTGCAACAAGCGGAAGCGCAAGGCAGGTGCTGCTGGTCCCCAAGGACTTGAAGGTGTCTGAAGTGGGCACCGACGACTTCAACGAAGGCAAGATGAAAGCGACCGTCGAGTTCACCCTGCCGGCGGGCGCTTACGCGACCGTTGTCCTGGCGGAGTTCATTAAGAGCAAGGAAACAACTGTTGAAGCGTAGGCTTGCCGGTCAGCCCGTGGAACACGTACTTCTCGTCGACAAGGAGGCTTGGCGCGGAGTTTATGTTGTACTGGGAAGCTATTAGCGAGATGGTCGAGATGTCGAGATCAAGCGGCAGCGGGATGAGGTAAAGGTTGGCGCCGCACTTGTTCTTCATCTCCGTCAGGACCTCCGCTTGCGCCTTCTGCTGGGCACTGACGTTCTGGTCGTAATGGTCGTAGAAGTACACAATAGTCGTGTAGCTGGCATTGCAGGTATTTTTTAGGGCAAGGCTGTTTAGCCAGAACTGGAGTTGCAGCATCGCGTAGCGCTTCTTTTCCTGCAGCAGCTCGGGCGCGAACCTGTTGACCGTCTCGAAGCGCTCTATCTGGAGGCCCTGCTGGTAGATGCGGTCATTGAAGGCGAGGTTGGCATCTATTGCGCTCTTGCAGAAATAAGCATCGAACGTTGCGTGCTGCAGGTAGTAGAGGGACGCCAGGCGCGCGTCGTTCCATTGAAGGTCAACGTCCGTGAGCTGGGCCCTCGTCTGGGCGACCCTCTGATCGTCAAGGAAGACACCGACGCCCAAGCCGGCTATGAACACTATTGCCGTCAGGATGGCGGCCTTCCAGAGCACATCTGCCTGCATGCAAATAACTCGCAAGCAAAACTACTTAAGCGACACTGGAATAGCGCAGCCAGCTGTGGTCGCGGCCCCTGATGAAGCGCACGGACGCCTGGAGGAGGTTTATGGGAAAAATGGTGATGTAAAGTGCAAGGTAGAGCAGGAGGTCGGGCAGGCCACGCAGGCCGCCTATGGGCTTTCGGACGGTCTTCAGCGTTATTCCTATCCATACCAGGCTGATGATGAAAATCAGCACGCCGAAGATGGTGAACACGTCGGGCAGGAGCATGAATTCGTAATGCAGCGGGCTGGTACCAGCACCAATGGCGGCCCAGCTGAACAGCGCGAAGTCCGAAAGCGACTTCAGGATTATGTAGACGGACACGAACAGGCCGAGCATCGACAGGAGATAGGATGCGGAAAAGAAAGGAATGACGAACGTGCCGAGCGCGCCGAAGCCGCGCCTGAACAGCGCATGCCTGTACTTCACCGTGGTCTGCATGCCGCCGATGTTCCAGCGCAGCCGCTGTCGCCACCAGTTCCCGAACGTGGAAGGTGCGGTCGTGTCGACCTCGGCGTCCGTGGCCATCTTTATGGCATATCCGGCGTGCAGCAGGCGCCAGGCTATTTCGATGTCCTCGGTCAGGTTCTTCTCATCGAAGCCGCCGACCTCCCTCAGGACGGAGGCGCGATAAATGGCCAGCGGCCCGGGCGTCACATATACGCTGTCCAGGAACTCGAGCAGCTTCCTAGCCCACACTATCATTATGTACTCGATGCGCTGGAGGCGCTGGACGAGGTTCTTGGGCTCCCTTACAAAGATCGATGTAGTAACGGCAGCGACCTTCGGGTCTGCGAAGAACGGGATTGCCTTGCGCAGGGCATCCGGTGCCGGACGACTGTCGCTATCGACGCAGGCAACTAGCTCGCTATCGACAATAGCGAGACCGGCATTAAGGGCGGACGCCTTTCCGCCGTTGGGCTTTCGTATAAGCCTGACATCGTCGAACCGCCCCGCGACCTCGGAAGTGCGGTCGGTGCTGCCGTCGTCTATCACCATCAGCTGTATCTTGTCCTTCGGATAATCCAGCCCGCGCAGCGCCTCGAGCGTGCCGCCTATGGTCCTTTCCTCGTTGTAGGCCGGCACCAGTATCGATATGGAAGGCCATGCTGCCAACATTGGGGCCGTCCGCAGGTTTGCACGGTTGCGGACCCAGAGCAATATGAACATGAAGCTCATGTACAGCGAGACGAACGCAAAAAGCAGGTAGACGGCATCTATCCAGGCGGCCTGGGGCATCAGTCCCGCCCCATCAGCACCAACAGCAGCTTGTCGACGGCAAGGTCGAGGTCGGTGTAGTCGCGGCCGTCCTGCGTCATGTCGGCACCGCTGACGTACACGATGCTGTCATCGGAGCTTAAGCGCACCTCGGTCGGACCCTGCCCCGCCTGCATCAGTATCACCGGCGTTTCTTTAGTTGCAAAGTTCAGCGCCTCGCCGGTCGAGTTGAGTGTCAGCGTGGTGACGGGGACAGCCTCGCCGAAATATGTGCCGTAAATTGCCGTCAGTTTGTAGGCAAGCTCATAGCCGTCGACGAGGTAGAAGCCGGTTATGGTCCCGCCGCGCGGAGCGGCGGACTGGTTGGGAACATAAGCGAGCTGCACGCCTTCCACGTTGGGGTCCAGGAAAAGGTCGCGCAGACCCTTAATGTCATTGACCGGCGTCTTCGCCGCCTCCTCGAGGTTAGCACGGAAGGTCAGCGTTGTACCACTAAAACCGAGCTTGTACGGGCTCGATTTGGCCTGGCCGATGCAGGCACTCGTCAGCATGATGACGAGGATTGCCAGTATGATTATCTTCCGTGTTCGCATGTGAATCATTCCAACCAAAGCTTCATAACGCTTTGCCTCCGCCATGGCTGGCGCTAGATAGCGAAAAAAAGAAAAAGAAAGGGGGCTAAAAGCCCCCAAAGTTGGGGATTTAGGCTGCTGTTACGACAGGTGCAGCGACAGTTCCGCTGACTGTGACCTTTGCCGCAGTCTGCGTCACCTTGCCGGCCTGTATCGCCGTAACGGCGAGGTCGGTCTCCGCTGCTTCCCATCCGGCTACCAGCACCGCGACCTTGCCGGAGCTGAAGGCGTTCTGGAACACTTGTATCAGTGCTGCGTTCTCAGGTACTCCAGATGCCACTCCGTGGGTCGGGTAGGTTACACCGAGCAGCTGTGCAGCTGCGCGGTTGACGGCAGGTCCACCCATAATCACCGCATTGGTGGATATCTTGGACCAGTCGGCAACTTCGGTGTCCAGCTTGGCGTAGTCACCAGTTAGCCTCACGGGCTCCTTGGTTACGACGCTTCCGCCGCCAGCCACTCCGGACTCGCGCCCGAAGAGGATGTCCCAGTAGTTCTCGATCTTCGGGACATCGATGGTCACGCTGGTCTGGCCAGCGCTCACCAGGGATGAACCCCAGTTCGACCAGAAGGCTGTGCGGGACTTTATCTCGCTGCCTGTGGTCGTTCCGGTCGCCAAGGACACGTTGTTGTAGCTCAGGTAGGTGTTGCCGGTGTCACCGAGCGCGGTCGCTATGTCAGCGAATCGGCTCTGTCCACCGGTCCCTTGGTCGTCGAACTCGAGTCGCCAGAAGGCACCTTGTGTTGGCAGGTCTACGTACATCGGGGGCTCGACCATCCTGAAGGCAAGGTCACCACTGGCAGCCATGCCTCCGGCCTCTGATATTGGCAGGGGCTGGAAGTACAGCGTACCCTCGGGCAACGGTATGGTCGACTGGTTGCCTGTAGTTGTTAGGGTTGACCAACCACCGCTGGTGTTCAGGAAGCGCCACATCAGGTTGGTGTTGTCCCACGCGATGGAATCGACGAAGCCGTTCGTGCCGGCATCAATTATCTTCAGTGCACTGCCGGTTGTGGGGTCTTTGGCCTCTATCTTTACACCGTTCTCGGATGTGGACGCGCCAGCGTCTAGGTTCTGCTGGTGTACCGACGATATGACGAAGCGGACTTTGTCCCTCGACTCGGGCCCGGTGTTCTTCAGAATGAAGAAACTGTTGGGTCCGGTGACGGACTTTCCGGTCGTCAATGCCGGTGGGTCACCAGTGAACGAGCTGGCAGACCTCTGGTAGGTCAGGTTTATGTGGTTTAGGGCACCGCCTGTGGTTCCTATGTTGGCTACCCAGTCCTTGAAACCGGTAACCACGTTGCCAGCAGCGTCCTTGACCTCCTGGCCGTGCGTCAGCTTCAATGCTGTTGCTCCGACCAGTATCTCAGCGCCACCGCCTGTTCCGGTTATTGTCTTCACAACGCTGATGGTTGTTGTTTGTCCGCCGACCGTTAAGGTCGAGGACTCACCAGCGCCGAGGCTGAGGCTCTGTGTCGCGCCGCCAGCGCTGACTTCCAAACCGACCGAGTCGGTGGTCTGGGAACCGATGGCTGTCACCTTGACGGTGAAGCCGCCCAGTGTCGCGGACTGCTGGTAGGGTATGAACTGTCCGCCTGCCGCCGGGCTCAGCTTGATCTCGGTTGCCGAGGGTGTGCCGGTTATGGTGTACGTCTGGCCGAGGAAGGTCAGTGTCTTCCCAGTCAGGTTGGACGCCAGCGGAAGCGCGGTGTCGAATATCAAGCGGTACTTGATATCATTGGTTGTGCCGATTTGCAGGCCAACGTCCTTCATGCCGGTCTCGTAGGTTGTAGAGCTGCTGCTGTCGCCGAGCGTCAGGAAGTATCCTAAGCTGCTGCTGACCGAGTTTGCACTGGTCAGTTCGATGGCCTCGTAGTACTTGTATTCAGTGCCACCGACGCTTAAGACCGATTCCTTGAGGAAGCTCGCGGAACGGCCGCTGCGTGCTGGCGGGGATACGACCAACGCACCGGATAGTGCGAAGTCCTTGGTCTTTGCTGTGGTGTTGCCCAGCTCAGTTCGCAGTGTCACTCCGTCTGACGGTGTGGCTGCTCCTGCCACGGTCACTGTCTTGCTGGTGAATACTCCGCCAGCAAGGTAAGCGGCAAGGTTTATTGCCGCGTTTACGTCGCTCGGTGCGGCATCGGCACCGACATAGAATGTCGGGAAGACCGCCGTGCTATCAGTCACGCCGGCCAGGTTTCCGATGTCCGCTACGTTCGTTACTGCAGCTAGGGCTGGTGCAGCAAATGACATTCCTGCCATTAGTGCCGCTCCGCCTATTGCAGCCAATTTCCTAAATTGCATGTTTGTCGTCCTCCATTGGTTGTTTTGTTTTTGCGCGGTTTTTGCGCATATTGGCGCCATCTTGCGCAGCAAGCATGAAGGTGAGCCGGGAACAGGACACGATCCATGGTTTGCAGTCCACTCCGGTTCCGCCCGCATGTTGCCAACGCGCAACATGACTGAGCATTGGAACAACAACGACCCGCGCGGCCGTTGCAATTCCGGGTTTGTGCTCAACCGACACACACTTTCGTGCGCGGCGGGGGACGAATTTGCCCGGCGCGAGCGCTGGTCTGCGCTGTGCCTTAAGGCTTCGTCCCTGTAAGACGCCAAATGGCTGCAAGTATACTCGTGAGGGGGGGATATATTGGTTAGAAGCAACTGTTCACTACTTTGCCAGCAAACGTTTCCGGTATTGTTTCCAGGCTAATCGGAGTCGTTTTGTGCCTTCTGACTGTTTCCGGAGCTTTTTGGGGCCTTTTTACCGAAATTGGAGTTTAGGAACACCTGGTTGCTGCGGCCAACACGCTCGAGGCGGACAACGCCGCGTTCCGCGAGAGATTTCAGCACTTTTGACACTTTTGCCTTGCTGTAGAGGCTCTCGCGCACCAAGACCTTCTGGTGCGACTGCCCTTTGTGCGCCAAAAGTTTTTCCATGACTATCTTCTCGTCGGGCCGCAGCACAGGGAGCACCATCTGCGGGCTGAGCTTGCGACGATATACGAAGCCGCCGATAGCAAGGACAGCGAGCAACACGATTGCACCATAGAACATCGCGAGGTTAACGGTTTCGTCTGAGAGCTTGTACGTAGCGCGAATGTCGAAAGTGTCTGTCGGTGAAACACTTTCCTTTGTCCACAATACGTCCGTCAGGGTCCCGCGCTTTATGACGGAAACGACGGAAGGATCAAACGGATACTTGTCTACCAGTTCCGAGTTTTCGGGCAAACTCACCTTGAGCTGCATCCTAGAGAAATCAAGTCCCCCCGGGGCTATGACCTGCTGATGAAACTTCTTTACGTCCTTGATGTTGCTAACAATCTCACCGGAATCGAACTCTATCTTGAAGGAGCCGCGGCTGTTAGCTATCGAACTGACGTTGCATTCGAGCATGAGGTCATAAGAGTACGAGTCGATTGGCCGGCACATGAAATCATTGAAATTGGCGTCCGTGGTTATCTTGCTGGCGTCCTTTATTCCAAAAATCGGGACGTCGATCACTGTCTGCTTTGGAGAATCCAACGTAATCGTGATAGCTACGTGGGCGGAATCATCCGAAAACAGCCTGGTCTCGACCGTTACGAGGTTCTGCGGAGCAGCAATAGCAACGGTGGCCATCAGCGCCACAAAAACGAGCGTACTGATGAGGAACCTCATGCCTGCCCCGCCCCTTTGCCGGCGACGAGCATGGCGCCGCCTATCCCTGCGGCCGCAATCTTGTGCATCATGTCTGCAACCTGATTGAGCAGCGCCTGTGCCTGCCCCGCATCCATGCTCAGGCGGCTCGGTTCCATCAGCTCAACGGCCGACGGCCCGTATTCAAGGACAAGCGAGACGAGGTCGCTCATGCTCCTGGACACCAGCTCGACGTTCGCAACGAGCGACCAGGCAGTAGCTATCCCCTTTATTGGGTTGTCGACCTTCTGCGCCGGCAACATCTCCTTCTTGTAAACTCGGTAGCGGGTGTCCTCGTCGAGCTTGGTCACAAGGCCGCCCAATGCTGCCTTTACGACGTCCTCGTTCACTGCTAGCGCATCGAAAGCGAGCCATGCGCGGAGCCAGCCCGACTTGACCTTGGCGTCCGCCTGCTCTTGGTCAATCATCCGAAATCACTTGCCTTCTCATCGGTATAAAGCTCCCGCACCAATCTTTTTAAAAGCATGGAGCCCTGGGTGAGATTTGCACTCACGGCCTGCAGTTTACGAAACTGCCGCTCTACTGGCTGAGCCACCAGGGCAACCTATTTAAAACATGAGATTACTTAAACCTCCTCATGACGGAAACAATCGCGTTCGTGAAACGGGATCAGGCCGGAAAGGCCGAAAACACGCTGAGGGCGGACTTCGACCTGGCGGCAAAGCAGAGCATTACCGTAAGAGATGCAAGAGCACTGGGCCTGAAGCTTGATGGCAGCATATTCTACATCACCGGCAGCGATGAGGGTGTGAAGAAGTGCAGTGAGCTGCTGAAGCCGTTCGTGGCCGAGGCAAAGAAAGAGGAGCTGCACGCCGCTAAGAAGAAGATAATCGAAGAACAGGACGCGGCTGCGGCGGGCTTCGGCGGCATCTTCGGGTAGCATTAAAAGGCTGCAGCAGAATTCTGTCTGCGCCCGTGGTCTAGTGGTATGATTCGAGCTTCCCAAGCTTGCGACGCGGGTTCGATTCCCGCCGGGCGCACCATCATACTTCTTTACCGGTAACGCCGTCGATGCGCAGCGCCCTCGCATCCTTTGATTGCAGCCTTGCCCGCCAGATTGGGTAGTAGAATGCCCTGAAATCGGTTATCTCAGCGCGCGGCTCGACCGCCTTCAACAGGCTGCGCAGGCTCTCTTCAGTCAGCTTTGGCTGACCAACTTCGCCCCTCGCCTCGAACTTTGCGGCTGGCCAGACCGCCTTCCTGTCCAAGTCCGGCATGCGTATGCGGACGAGGGGAGAATAGTAATTGATGTTCTTCCGTGCCAACCAGGTCAGCAGGCGGGCGGACCGCAGTTTCTTGACAAGGTCGCGGAGAGCGCTCTCAGAAAGGCCGGTCCTCCCCTGAAGCTCGGCCATGGTTGTGCCTTTCTCTTCTATGGACAGCAGCACGCGGGCCTCGTTCTCGGACAGGCCCACGATGTCCTCGAAACCCGAATCGAGCCTCAGACCCTTGTTGACATCGGCCAGCTTCCCGGTCGTGGCATCGATCATGAAAGAAACGGTCTTCAGCTCCCTGCGAAGCAACCCGCCGGGGAGCTTTGCTTCTACGTAAACCAGCGGTTCCCAGACCAGGTCAAGGCTGACCAGCTGCTCCTTCTCGCCGAACACCACAAAACTGCGCCTGCTCCTGCCTTCCGCTATCTCGGTGGCACGCTTGCGCTCTATGCCAAGCGGGACACCGAACACCGGCCGGCTTGCGCCCTTCTCCCCAGGTACTGCAGATACCGGTTCTGGCCTTGTGCCGGCCAGCTCCGACTTCAGCTCGGATATCTTGCCGGCCGCGCGGGGCATCAGTTTCGGCGTTAGCCCTTTGTGCTGCGTGACGCGCGGGAATGACTTGAAGCGGACCTTTTCCCTGGCCAAGCCGCCCATTGCAAAGAACTCGCCCTGCTGCAGCTTTGGAAGCTCCTCGAGCTCCTTCCTGCTGGAAAAGAAAAGGTTCACGGCAGCAAGGTCATTCTCCGTGGTCAGCTTGCCTATCAGCTGGCTGCCGCACTGGCTCAGGACGTTCTTGCTCACCATGGCCGGCCGCTGGGTAGCAATGAGCAGGCCCAGGCCGCGCTTGCGGCCGCGACGTGCTATCTCTTCCACTATCTTGAGCGTTGCGGCGGTACGTTCGTCCTTGCCGATTGCCTGGGGCGCGAACTTGTCGGCCTCTTCGATGACCAGAAGGTAGGGCATCCTTGCTTTTGTCGCCGCGTCGTACAGCGCTTGGCAGAAACCTGAAACAACAACCTTCTCGTCCAAGCTTTCTGAGACGTCAAGTATCAATGGCACGCCGTTGCGGACCGCGCGCTCGGCAAGCTGCCTCAGATTGATCCTTTCAAGGTTCAGGTCGGCTTCGGGGCCGCCCGCCCAGAGCAGCTGGAACTTCTCCTTGAGGCTGAAGTACTCGCCTTCGGTATCGATTATCACGAAAGGCACGCCGGCCTCGAGCATCTTCTCGCAGAGCACCGCTATCAGGTAGCTCTTGCCGGCGCCGCTCTGCGCGATAACGCAGGTGCGGCCGGTCACCATCTCCTGGGCATCTATGGAAAGGCCATCCGACACCTGCAACTCCATGCCTCGTTTATAAGAGTCGATGAATAAAAGCGAATGGGCCCGTCGTCTATCGGCAGGACAGTACCCTTACAAGGTACGGGGCCAAGTTCGACTCTTGGCGGGCCCACCAATCATTTAAGAAGCTGCCGATGCTTCTTGGAATCGTGCCGGAAGAAAACGTCAAGCAGAAGTGGGAACGGAACATTGACCGGATGCCGCTAGGCCGCATGCGTGACAACTATTACAAACGGCTGTGGGACAGGCTCTGCGGACTGGCCAAAGGGGCAACCCACCCCAAACTGCTGGACATAGGCTGCTCGGACGGCACCCTGAGCCTTATGTTCGGCCGCGAATGCAGCGCCCAACAGGTTCACGGTACCGATATCGTGGCCGCCTCCGTGGAGGCCGCCAAGGCGCAGGGAGTAATGGCAGAACTTATCAATACTGACGAACGGCCGCTGCCCTACCATGACGGCACCTTCGATGCAGTCCTCTGCAACCAGGTGCTCGAGCACGTGGCGCACCCCGACAGGCTAATCGGCGAGATAAGGCGGGTACTGGCACAGGGAGGCACGCTCTACATCAGCGTGCCGAACCTATGCGCTCTGCACAACCGCCTGTTCGTCCTGCTTGGCTGGCAGCCGACCACCATCCCTGTCAGCGAGGTCTTCACTTACGGGAACCCGCTGGTCAAAGAAGAGCCCATCTTCGAGGGTTCCAGGCACATCAACGGCTTCTCCCCAATGGCGCTGCGCGACATGCTAAAGCACAACGGTTTCGAAATAACAGCATACAAGGGGCTGGGTATCTACCCGCTGCCACTCTTTCTGGCTGGCCCTATAGGGCGACTGTTCCCGGGGCTGTGCGTCTACCAGCTGGTCAAGGCGCGAAAGCGGTGACCATTTAAACTGCATGCGGGCAGATTGAATGGGCCCGTAGATCAACTGGAAGATCGCCTGCATGGCATGCAGGAGGTTTCGGGTTCGAGTGGGGCAAACTGCGTTCGCGCGGTTTTGCTTCACGAAAATCCCGACGGGTCCACCATTCTTAAAAAGGGGTATCTTTAAGACCCGAAAGGTCCTATTCTTTTCATGCGATGGGATAGAGATTCGGTACAAGAACTAAAATATCTTAGAAAGCGAGGTTTGACGCAAACAGAAATCGCAAAAAAGCTGAATATAACAAAAGATTCGGTAAAAATGAAATTATGCAAACTAGGGAAATCAGGGCAGCTAAAACTTCGAGAACATATTCATGATGACACGTTTACGTTCGACGACATCGATAAGGAAACCCTAACAAAAGCACTGGTCATTTGGTTGTGCGAAGGAACACGCTATGTTCCAAGCGGGACCCGTAATAGGGTAGAAGTAGTCAACTCGGACCCGCGAATCGTGTATCTTTTCGTCACTTTCTTGAGAAAATTAAGAGTAAATGAAAAGAAAATAAAACTTAGATTGAAAATACCCGAAGAAAATGAAGATGGAGCCAAGCGGTTTTGGTCACGCCTGCTCGGCATGCCGCATAGTTCCTTTGAAATATCGGCACGGCCCTCCGGCTTGAAGAACAAAACATCTAAGTACCAATACGGAACATTAACTGTAAAATACAACTCCAGAAAACTTGCATACGAGTTACACAACCGAGCAGAACAGCTAATCAAATTAACCTAAATGATAGTAAAGATGTGGCGCACCACTCCCGCGATATGCTTATATCGGAGTTCTGCCAATCGTTTGCATAAGTTGAATCGGTGGACTAGCAAAAAGAAAATGGCACAACGGACGACTCGTTCTGGGGTTTGACATGTTCGGACCACACCTTATGCTGGACTGCTACGGCTGCGACCCTGCCAAGCTGGACGATACCGATTACATACTGAAGTTCCTTGAATGCATGCCAGCGCGGATAGGCATGACAAAGATAGGCGGGCCTTACCTGCTGGACTGCCCCGGGAACACGCAGACCTGGGACAAGGGCGGTGTAAGTGCCATAGTGATCATAGCGGAGAGCCACATCTCCATCCACACCTTCCCGGGGAACGGCGGCTACATGAGCATAGACATCTTCAGCTGCAAGGAGTTCGACATAGACGAGGCAGTTGAGCTCATAGTGAACGAGTTCTCTCCGACAAAGCTGGAGAAGAGACTGGTGATGCGCGGGCGGGAGTTCCCGAAGGAGCAGTATAAAGCAATGTCTGCCTGCGGAGCACAGCGCGGCGGTCTCAGGCCTAGCTTTCTAAAAGCTTCGCCGCCCAAGCTTGCGGATGCTGAGCCGCAAGCTGTACAAGGACTGGATGGCTGAGACGCAACGCGCCAAACTCAAGCAGATCGTCAGCAGGGTAAAGCCAAAGGGGCGCATTCTTGATGTAGGTGCTGGACCAGGTTTCCTTGAGGAACTGCTGCCTGACGCCGTTGCCACCGATGTTGATTTGGAGAACATCAAACTGATCAAAGGCTTGAAAGTGTTGGCAAGCGGTGACGCGCTGCCTTTCAAAAAGGGCAGTTTTGACACGGTCTTTTGCATAGACACGCTGCACCTGCTCAAAGGCGTCAGCGAACTGCGGCGCGTTGCCAGAGCTGGGGGCAGGATAGTGGCCGGGATGTTCTGCAACGAGCAAAACTTCGGTGAGATGCAGGCAAAGCTGGGGCACCTGTTCCCGGGACAGCAAGAAAGCTTCCTCATCAAGGCGCCCCAAGAATGGGAAACCGTAGTCATCGTCCCCGGCTAAGCGTCTTTATATACTACCAGAGAGTAACTACTTTTATGAACGGCAGCGAAATTACCGAAAGGATAGGCAAAACCTACAAAGGCAAGCTCAACATAGATCACAACAAGGTCGCGGCCGCCTGCGATGACGTCCTGGCCAAGGCCAGCGCTTTCACGGCCCCTGAACTGCTCGGCTCCGAAGTTATGGAACGCGCATACGGGATCATATTCGCCGATGAACGCAACCGGCAGCTGATTGAGTATGAAGAGAGAAGGCTCACCGGTGTTGCAGGCAACGTACAAAGGAAATATGACTTTGCTGCCCGGGAAATGGACGTAAAACGCGACTTTCCACGGACCAAGATCAACTGGGAAAGCATCTGCGGAGATGGCGCATCCTACGTATCGTCCGAAGACACCATCTATGTCAGCGTGCCGCTTGCGCTATCAGATGATGTGCAATTTATAGAGGACTGTCTCGCCGAGGAGTGGATACATGGACTCTCCTTCTGGAAAGCCCCGAAGGCGTTCATGTTCAGGCCACCTGAGCCGGAGAAGCTTTCGATAATGAGCTGTACGCCCTTCTATGTGCTCGAAGGTATTCCAGGACTCTACATACCGAACATGAGGGTCGACCACGATGCACTGGTGAGGGAGATAGGCGCCGCACAAGACCGCAAAGGGGAGCGCATGAAGGTACTGAAAAGTCCACACAAGCTCGGCCGCGCGATGATGGACGCGATAGCCAGCAAGTTCGGCAGACCGACCGCACTCGGCACGCTGGATAGGGCGCACGACACGGACTACATTGTACAGCTCTATTTCGGTTCAAGGGAGCCGGCGAAAAGGATATTCTAAGCCGCATTCAGACCTTGAACTTCAACTTTGCAGCTATCCCGCCCAAACCCTCGAGCTTCTCCGCCGCGTCGCTGCCGCCGCTGACTATCATGATAGCGGCATTAGAGCTTTCAGCAAGATCGAGCAAGGCTGCAAAACCACGGACGCTAGTGTCAACAACCATCAACCTCTCAACAGAGCCTGCCTCCAGCGCCGCCTTGACCTTCTCAGGGCCATAAGCCACCGGTCCCTTCCTTCCCATCTCCTCCAGAAGCCCTTCAACAGCGGCTGTCTCGTCGCTCAGCTTGCTGCCCTGGACTATCTTCTCCAGCACCTTTGCCTTCAGGAGCTCACGCAAACCCACTTCGCCGGTCTCGTAGGTGCGTTCGAGCAGGAGCTTGGGTAGAAGCTCCCTAAATCGCTCCTTGATAAACTTCTGTAAGTTTTCCCTAGTGAAGCCGGGTCCGGCCAGCAGGAACTTCCGGATGTCCGTCTTGCGCTGTAAAATAGAAATGATGTCGGCATAGTAATCTTCAGGCTTCTTGTGTATCTCCTTCTTGCCCAATCCTGGGCCTCGCACGTGAGCCAAGTGCTTTGCCTTATCTGAGACGACCCAGATGTCCGCGTCGCGTTCATCTAATATACACACCAGCACCGGCTCAGGAGGCATTGTTGCTTGCTTGATCTGGTCCATCTCCCAGCACTTCCACTCCCGCCAGACCTCGAGCATCTCGAAAGGTTCAATCTCCAAGGTGTGCCAGGAATGCAAATCAACCTGCTCAGGGCCGGCCTCTATGGGGCCGCCAATTCTCAAGGATTCTCCTTCCATTTCGACCTTCCCGGTCCTGATGGTAAGTATCATCTCGCGCTTCCCCGCTTTCACCTTCTCCTCAATACCCCTTCTGACTGTCACACTGCGCAGGGTCTTGGTCTTTACCAGCGAGCCTGGCGTCAAAATCAAGCTGAGCAGCCGCAGGTCGGCCGGATTCTGAGGAGTAATGCGGGCAAAGTCGTGCTTGGGGTCAAAGTGGGCCCTCATGCACTTTAGCTGGAGGCCGGAGCTATTAAGGGTTTTTAACCTTTGTCGTATTGCTCAATTACATGCCTGAGTTCATTCCGACGCTGGTAGCTGGCATTGTGCTGCTGGCCATAATGTTCGCGGCGGTCAGCCTGCCACAGCTGCACTTGGGGCCGGGAGGCGCCTTCACGGCAAAGCCCAGCGATAACCGCGAGCACGTGATGCTGGCAGAAAATGCGTGGGTGAGCACCTCGCTCTTCTCGCTTGTAAAGGGAAACACGTCCGTAACCAAGGCAGAGGGCTGGATGCTCCCGTTCAAGGCGAAGCCAAGCGAGTGGGAGGGCGGCCTGCTAGAGTTCACCATATACAAACATGAGAGCGGCGAACTGGTGTTCAAGCTCAACGGCCATGAGATATACAGGGGCAGTCCAGAAGCGGGCACGCAGCGGATAGAGTTCCCATTGAGCTATCTGGACACGAGCAACGTGCTGGAAGCCAACGCGGGTGACTGGAACCCGCTGGGCGATGGCTTCTACTCGTTCGAGGCGGCGGTCTATGGCACGGTGACGAGCTCGGTGAACGAGAGCTTCGTCGGACCGATAAAGTGGAAGCAGGCGCAGCTGCTGGTAGCTTTCAAGTCGAACCAGGGCGACCTCATAATCAGGCAGGACGGCAAGGAGATATACAGGGGCCAGCCGGATTCCTTCCTTAAGCTCGACCTTGACCTTGGCAGCAACCGGGCACACACCATCGAGTTCTTACCGACGCCCCGCTCCAAGAACCTCATCGACTTCGCTGAAGTCGAGTTCGAGAGATAAAAGCCGGCTTTGCGCATTCTAGGGCATGGGTACCGGCAAAGTCTGGCTGGTCGGCGAGCAGCACCTTGAACACGTAGTCAGCAATATCAGGGATTTCTTCCAGACCTTGTTGCCGCTCTTCCCGTCCCTCGAAGAGGATGAAAGGGAAAAATCGCTCTCCAAATACGAAGAAATGCTTCTCAGAACTTCTGCTTTCGTGGAGGAAGAACTGAAAGCAGTAACGGCCAAAGACCCAAAAATCGTTCTCATCGAGCTACCAAACACCGAGAGCGAGCGTGCCTTTGCGGATGCCTTCAACAACGGCAAGCTAAGTGCCGAGGAGCTGGTACAGAAGGCTGTCATGCTCGCCGGGCCGATTGCCGAGCTCAGTGAAGAAATATGGAACCGTTTCAACAGTTTCTTGGAAAACTTTGCAAGCAACAATGAGATTGACATTGCCGACCTCAAACAGGACCCGTGGGTGCAGCGCATCGAACAGCTTGCGGTTGGTGTTGACGATGCAATAAAGATGTTTAACGGGGCATACGCCGAGATAGTGAACGGCCGACAGGTCGGTTTCGCCGATATGCCCGACCGCGACGAGCGGATAGCAGAACTGATGCGCACACGAAAACTTGACCAGAAAGAGGCAACACTCGCGATCGATGATGAGCGCAACGCCTATATGGCCGAGCGGGTTGCCGAGAAGGCCGAATCCTTAGGCTCGGTAGTATTGATTTGCGGGGCCGCCCATCTCGCCGGAATCTCTGCCAACTTAGATGAGACCGGGG
>Ga0315274_10000577_pt1 | contig 56783 bp, 52 predicted proteins | sample YL17G02_20_MG_FD_203700 | JGI IMG/M metagenome (GOLD analysis project Ga0315274, IMG submission 203700) | Sediment microbial communities from Yellowstone Lake, YNP, Wyoming, USA - YL17G02_20 | ecosystem: Environmental > Aquatic > Freshwater > Lake > Sediment | place: USA: Wyoming | collected...
TTGTGCCAGCCGATGGTAGAAAATAGCGAATCATGTTGGCCTCCCTGTCGGATGTTTCTACTAAACATCGGCAAGGAGGCTTATTTATTGCCAGTCAGACCACAGACTTTGGGACGATTACATTATCAGGGCTCACACAACTCAAGTATTTGGACTTGGGCTACAATGCGATAACCGATGTAAACGACCTTTCCGGGCTGAGTCGAATCGAGGAGCTTTATCTGGGCTGGAACACCATTTCCGATATCGCACCGCTACTCAATCTCGACCAACTCCGCATCTTGGACCTGCAGGTTAACCAACTCACACGACCCCCTGATTTATCACCATTAGTTGGATTGAAGAATCTTTACCTAAACGGTAACCAGATAACAGACATCTCGGGCCTTTATAGACTAGGCGAGATCGAAATACTGGGTCTGAGGGACAACAAAATTACTGATATTGGAGCGCTATCCGGCCTTACGACACTTAAAGACCTGAACTTGCAGATTAATCAAATAGCGGATATCAATTCACTATCTAACCTGACCGGCATGGAAAAATTGTGGCTCTACTCGAATAGCATCTCCGACATAAGACCTCTGTCACGGCTCACTAAGCTAAGGGAACTGGACTTGCAAGCTAATCGCATCTCCGACATTAGCACATTGGCTGTCTTGCCCAAACTCGAAGTTCTGTACCTGCGTTGGAACAGCATTCCCGACATGGTTCCTCTTAGCAACCTCAGCAAACTCTGGTATTTGGACATGCAGGATAACAAGGTCACGCGAATCCCCGATCTTTCCCATATGGTGGGCTTGAAGCAAGCTTATCTATGTTACAACCAGGTATGGGATATTTCGGGCCTATCCCGACTGCCGGTCATCGAGATATTGGGACTCGGATATAATCGCATCACGGACATCAGGCCCTTGGCCAACCTGAGGACGCTTAGAGTGCTGCATATGCAGGATAACCAGATCGCTGACTGTACCCCGCTGGCAGCACTTTCCAGTTTGGTGGACCTCCACTTAGCAGTCAATCGTCTGCATAGCATCGACTGTCTTGCGGCGTTGACGAATCTGGAGGTGCTGCGTTTCGACAGCAATCACATTGTAGATATCCGGCCGGTCAGAGGCTTGCCGAAACTTTGGTATTTGCTTCTGAACAGCAATGACATTCGCGATATTTCGCCGCTTACCGGATCGTCTGTGCTTAGCGTACTGCAAATTTCTGACAATCCCATAGCCGACTACTCTCCGGTTGCGAGTCTCTCGAACCTCACGGAACTATACACGAATTCCAATGTAATTCATGATCTGTCTTTTGTGGCAAAGCTTACCAAGCTTAGGATACTTCAAGCTGCCGATTGCTTTCTTGAGGATATTTCCGGAGTCACCAGTCTGACCAACCTGCAAACCTTGGTGATTCACTCCAACTTCATTCGTGACATTTCACCCGTGGCTGGGTTGGCCAAGCTCACAGAACTGCAGTTGCACTACAACGATATTGACAATATATCCACTCTGAGGTCACTTACGAACCTGCAGGTATTGTACCTCACGTGCAACTGGATACAGGATATCGAACCGCTCACTGGCCTAACGCACCTGAAAGGGCTATCCTTGGATTCCAATCCTCTCGACGTGACAGCATATTGTGCATATCTGCGGCAGATAAAGCTCAATAACCCGGGCATTGACCTGCAATACGACCCTAATCCCGATCTACAACTTGGCGATGTTGACGGCGATTGCCGGGTTAATCTGACCGACCTCAAGATACTGACTGATCCTGCTCATTGGCTGAAGGAAAACTGTGAGAACTGTGGCGGGGCGGACCTGTACTATGACAACAGAGTGGACCTGAAAGACTTTGCCGTCCTGGCAGAACACTGGCACTGCATCAATCCTGTATGCCAATGAGTTCTCGCAGGCAAATTGCCAGACACCACCACAAGTACAGGCCATTTCGGAGAGACTCAATCACCGCCTGGTGCTTTGGAGTCTCACTTACCGGCTGGCTATGACGGGGCTGGTGGTCAGTGGTGTGTCAGCCGTAGGTTTTGCCGGTTTGGTCAACGTAGATAGTCCCTTTAGCCTGCTTAATAACACCGGTTGCCTTTGGAATCTCGTCGAGTTTGGGGACTTTGAAGAGTCTGCCGCACTTCCGGCACTTTATTCTCTTATCGGCGGTGTCGTTGCTGAGCACCCAGTTTGTGCCGCACTTTGGACATTTAGCAATGATTTGCATCGATGAAATCCTTGCACAATACAGATGTAGCGGTCTAACGCCGCTATCCATCGGGACTACTGAGAATATTCTACCTTCTGGTTGGCATTTGTAGAAGAATTTCAAATTGTCCAATAATATCACATGGCACGATGGATTTAGCTTGTGATAACGAAAGATACCGGATTTCTGGAGCTGGATGAGCGGATTTTGCTTGATTTAGTAAGGCGGTTTTGGTAGCATTGTACAAAATTGGGGGTTTGTGCAATGCTTGGAAATATTTCTTTTGAATCTGAAGTTGTCAATTCCTTTCCTCTTGCTGTCATTACATCCATCCCAAGTAATGGGCCGGGCACCGGGCAGAGAATCAGCGGCGATGTGATTTCTGTTGATGTTCGTGTGAAGTCTGCGAGAGACGATTTTATTCTTCCATGCCCACCAGCCGGCTTTCTGATTCCTATCGGTCGCTACCCGATAGGGCGGAATGTCGATTGCCTCGCCTGATCTCTACCCTCTTAGTGAGCCATTTCATGCTGAATCTGATGGACTAAAATCGGTCCCAACGAGTTCATTGTTCATAGTCAATAGTACCTTGCGATATTTGATTCACATCTAATCCAGCCGGTACCGCCACATCAAGAATCCACCGTATGAAATCAAAAAGGGATTTTACGTTTTAGAGTCTTGCGGTTTTTGCTATCATTGTGCGGGTTTTTCTCGTGTCTGCGTTGTGGGCACCGCGGCGAGAAGAATAATGTTCAAAAAAAGAAAAGGAGTTGCTTGGGAAAATGAATCTGGATGAGAAGGTTAGGCAGCGGCGCAACCGCCATCTTTATATGTATTCTCGGATCAGACAATCCGTAGGTGGCTATAAATGCGATTGATTGGCCATATCCAAGATGAGACGCAAGCAAGGCGCTTTAGTGACTTCCTCTATGGCGAGGGTATCGAGAATCAGCTTGAGCATTCCCCGGCTGGTCATTGGGAGATTTGGGTTCTTGACGAAGCCCGTATCGACAACGCCAAATCACTGCTCATTCAATTTAATCAGCACCCTGATGATCCGGTCTTTGTAAAGGGGGCAGGGGCGGCAATTAAGAAGAAGAGCGATCAGAAGGAAAGCGTTGGCGAGCGGTCCCGCGTTATTGACGCCAGGACCATATTTTACAGACCGCCCGTTTCACTTGGGGTGTTATCTATCATTCTCATTGCAATCAGTACGATTGTGGCGATCTTAACTCAATTGGGTGCGAATGATCGCTTTGTCCAGCCTTTGTCAATTACCCAATACTCGGAAGAGAGAGACTTAATCGTTTGGGACTTACATCTGCCGGAGGTCCGGCAAGGCCAGGTGTGGCGACTCTTTACACCCATCTTTCTACATTTCGGCATCTTGCACATCCTGTTCAATATGCTCTGGCTCAGGGACCTTGGCAGCATGATCGAGGCACGCAAGGGATGGCGGATGTTGTTAATATTGGTATTCGTCATTGCTGCTTTGTCCAATGTCGCGCAATATCTTGTAAGCGGCCCATCGTTTGGCGGTATGTCCGGCGTCGTGTACGGATTACTCGGATATATCTGGATGCAGGGCAGGTTCAATGCCGGGTCTAACTTGTTTCTGCAGGAGCAGACGGTCACGCTCATGATTATCTGGTTTTTTGTGTGTCTGTCAGGTTTAGCAGGGTCTGTAGCGAATACAGCCCATGCTGTTGGTGCAGGTGTGGGTATCATTTGGGGATATTGTGCAGCTCGCCTGTCCACGATGACCCGGCGGTGCTGAAGTTATTACCGAACGATCCAAATACAGTCATCACATTCGCTGAAAGGAAAGAGACTATGAAGAAAAACACAGTTTTCATTATTGCCGTCGCCTTTTCTTGTGCGTCTTGCTTTGGTGCTCAGGTGGATCAAAAGACCACGAAAAAGGTTGATGTTGAGAAAAAGGTAAAGCAGTTGCTTGTGAAAATGACGCTGGAGGAGAAGGTCGGCCAGATGACACAGGTTACGCTGGAAGTGGTGGCCGGCAAAAACGATAATGGGAATTTGAGCCTCGATGAACAGAAACTGCGGGATGCGATTGTCAAATACCGTGTGGGTTCCATTTTGAACTGTGGAGGTCAGGCACGCACGGTGGCCAACTGGAATGAGATTATCACCAAAATCCAGGATATGGCGACGAAGGAGACTCGGCTTGGCATACCTGTCATTTACGGCATCGATGCTATTCACGGGGCCAACTACACAGTTGGGGCGACAATTTTTCCACATAGTATCGCGATGGCCGGCGGCGGCAACGTTGAGCTGATGCAAAAGGTCGGTGAAATAACTGCATACGAGGTTAGAGCATCCGGTATGCCCTGGAATTTCCATCCTGTTTTGGACTTGGTCCGGCAACCACTCTGGCCCAGGTTCTTTGAGACTTATGGCGAGGACCCGTATATCGCCTCGGTTATGGGTGCTGCATACATCAAGGGACTGCAGGGCGACGACATTTCACAGCCAACTAAGGTTGCCGCATGTATGAAGCACTATCTCGGCTATGGTGTGCCTTACTCCGGGAATGATCGAACACCCTCCTATATTCCGGATCGCCAGTTACGTGAGCTTTATCTTAAACCCTTTGCTGCTGCGGTCAAAGCCGGGGCCGCCACATTGATGGTCAACTCCTCGGAAATCAATGGGATTCCCGTTCATGCAAGCAAATACTTGCTGACAGATGTTTTGCGTGGCGAACTCGGATTCAAGGGTTTTATTGTCTCCGATTGGGCGGATATCAACAATCTCTACACAAGGGAAATGGTCGCAAAGGACCAGCGAGAGGCGGTCAAGATTGCTGTCATGGCCGGTGTCGATATGAGCATGGTGCCGTATGACTATAGCTTCTTCGAAAAGCTGGTCGATCTGGTCAAATCCAAGGAAGTTCCGATGCGCAGAATCGACCAGGCTGTTGCAAACATCATTCGTGTCAAGTTTCAGCTTGGCTTGTTCGATAACCCCTATCCGAACAAGACTCTGGTGAGCGGCTTTGCATCTGAGGCCTCACAGAAGGTTAATGTACAGGCGGCACAGGAAGCCGTGACACTACTTAAAAACGAGAACAGAGCACTTCCCCTCAGCAAAGACAAAAAAGTCCTTGTGACGGGACCGTGTGCGAATAAGCTCTCAGTGCTCAATAGCGGCTGGACGATAACCTGGCAGGGCGATGATGAAAAACTGTACCCACAGGAAAAGATGACGATTCTTGAGGCCATCCAGGGCAAAATAGGCAAGGATAAGGTCAGCTACGTTGAAGCCGTCACTTTCGACAAGGAGCTGGATGTCGCGCAGGCAATTGCTGCCGCTAAGGATGTAGATGTTGTTATTGCCTGTCTGGGCGAGCCGGCCTATTGTGAAACGCCCGGCAATATCAATGATTTGACGATGCCGCAGGCGCAATTGAATCTTGTGAGCGAGCTTGCCAAGACCGGCAAGCCCGTGGTGCTCGTGCTTGTCGAGGGTCGTCCTCGCATCATTCGGACTATTGTTGATAATGCTCAGGCGATTGCGATGGCGTACCTGCCCGGCATGGAAGGCGGCCGCGCCGTAGCCGATATTATCTTTGGTGATGCAAATCCGAGCGGCAAACTGCCCTTTACGTATCCTAAATATCCAGGCGGACATACATGGTATGACCATAAGAAAAGCGAAGAGACGCCGCCGAATAAATTCGACCCTCAATGGCCATTTGGTCATGGCCTATCTTATACGAGCTTTGCATACGGCAAATTGCGACTCGATAAGAACGAGTTGTCGCCAAACGATTCGCTTACGGTTACGGTCGAGGTTACTAACTCCGGCAACCTCGCCGGTAAAGAAATCGTGCAATTGTTCGTCTCGGACATAGTCGCTTCGGTAACACCGCCGGTGAAGGTCCTCAAGCGTTTTGCAAAGGTTGACCTACAGCCTGGCAAAAGCGAAATCGTCAAGTTTAGTCTATCCGGGGATGACTTGGCATTCATTGGCCTTGACAACAAGCCGGTAGTAGAGCCGGGCGAGTTCAAGGTGATTATCGGCGATCTCTCACAAACCTTTGCAATTCGCTGAAAGCACTATTGTGGCGTTACTTGTGGCACGCTTGGCCGAGATGAGGCGTGAAAGCCGCGGCATGCAATTTAGGAGTGATTTTCCAGACACGGACGATAGACATTTCAAAAAGCACATCGAGATAAAACGCCGGGTGTGAGGACAGGCTGGGAATTTCCAGTCACACACATTAACATTCGGAGGTTTTTTATTGAAAGAGGGAATCCTGAACAGTACCATAATTTCTATGGTCAGGAACCGACAAGAAGCTCTGGAAATTGCCGCAAAAGCCCGTAAAGGTCTTGAACAGATATACTCCGACAGACTCCGTGGTGTTTATCTTTATGGATCGGCTGCCCGCGATCAAATCACACCGGATAGCGATATTGACATTGCTGTAATACTTGATCGGATTACAAGCAGATATTTAGAACACAAGCGTACAAGTAAGCTCGGGTCGGATTTGAGTCTTGATGCGACTACTCTGATAACGTTCCTGTTTGTGGGCGAAACGGATTTCAAAAATGGACGATTCTCGGTTCACCAAGCTATAAAGAGCGAAGGGATTCGGGCGTGATGGAAGAAGCACAACTGCATTTCGAAAGAGCGGACGAGTGCGTGGAAGATGCACGGGTTCTTCTCGATAATAGAAGGCCTGCCGCCGCAGTAGCCAGGGCTTACTATGGTATGTTCCACGCTGCAACAGCGGTTTTGTTAGTCAAAGGAATAAAACGAAGTTCACATCACGGAATCCTATCAGCATTTGGCGAATATCTTATCAGGCCAGGATTGCTTAATCCAAGATTTCACGAATACATACGTGATGCTTTTGAATTACGCCGGCAAACAGACTACGAACCTATAGTTGATATTGACAACCGGCAGGCCAGAGAGGTTCTCGATCAGGCGATTGAGTTTGTTGATGCATGCAAACAACTCATGTAAGGCTTTTTGGTTCATCTCGACAAGCTCGAATTGGCTCAGGTGAGCCGAGACTGCCACGCAACATAGTAAATTAAGAATTGTGAATTGAGAGTGTAGAGTTTAAGGGAATAAGATAAGTCCCGCCCAGTAAGTTTAAGTCTCGAAGATGGTAGATAACCAGACGGTTATTTCTTGATGCTGAAAATTTTCTCAAAAATACTGGCTAAAGCCGATCCTATAGCTTCTGGCCACAACATGATGACAGCCAGCGAAAAGTGCCATAGTACATGGGTCCGAATCCTCCACTCATTTTTGCCGAGTTTCCGAAGATCATCGCAGTCTTCAAGGATGTCGCCAGTTATTCCTTCACGATACTTTCGGGGGACCCAAAAAGACAAACTAATAAGCCATTTTTTGGAATCGGGTCTAGCCTTAAGATTTCGCAGAGGTACATTCTTATGAACATATAGTTCCGCCCTTTTTTGCAAATCTTCCGCGATTTCCTTCGTTTTGATTCCCAAGTACATTTCTATAATTTCCGATTCATTTTTCAGGATTTCATCGGGGGTACGGTCTTTGTCTAAAGATTTCAGAGAATCTTGTATCCCTGAACTATCGATGAGCCTTTCAAATTCAATGTCTTCCGACATCTGTTTTTCTGAGAGATTTTCGTAATCCACTTTTACCTGGAATTTGTGTAAGAAGTCAAACAAATCTTGTAACCTATCATATGGCGTTTTACGTCTTTGCAGCCGGTACGTAAAGAATGAGGTAGGGAGTAATGTCATCAAAATTTTAACTACTAGGTTACGCATCGAAGGCGCCCTCCCATTGCATTCACGAGATGGATTTGGAATGAGTGAAGAACCCGTTCACCAAGACCAGTAATGTTGAAATATTTTCGGCGGTTGTCGACCCGGATAGTGGTTGTCTCACCCATTCGGGATTCTATGAGTCCGTCCGTCTCCATCCGATTTAATGTGACGTACAAAGATCCCAACGATAGTTTTGTCCGTGTTCGTTTTTCGTACTCGTCACGGATCTGGCGTCCATAGAGTTCTCCATTTATGAGTATGTCGAGAATCGCCGCTTCACGAGGGGATGGTAGCATTTCCTGGTTCATTATTTCACCTGATTAAAAACGAAACTATAAAGTAACATATCTGCCACAAAAGCAGCAGAGAAACAAATTGCTTACAAATGTTAACTATTCTTTTCCTTTGGTCAAGCATTTTTCAGAATTTTTTCAATTTTCTCAAATTTCATTGGGCGTTTTCATTCGAGGGAACACCAAATGATTATTAGTTTGTTGGAACTGAATAATAACAATTTGGTTTTGCTGGGGCATTTCAAGATGGTAATTGGTACGTTGACGAGAGTGGAAAAAAGGGTAGAATTGAGATTTGTTGTGTGGGTAGATTGAGAGAATAGGGTAACAGAGGTGTCTTGGAATTTGAAATGGGCTTAAAAAGTGCCGATATTTGAGTACAGATGCAAAAAATGCGGGCACAAGATGGAATTCTTAGAAAAGAGCCGGTCCATTAGCAAGCACGTCTGCGAGCAATGCAGGAGCAGCGACCTGCAGAAACTGCTGTCCGGTTTCGCGGTTGGCCGAAGCAAAAGCTCAAGCTCAGAATCATGCGGCCTATGCCCTGAGGGACCGTGTGGGGGCGATATATGTGCATCAGGGACGTGCCCATTATCGTAGTGATACGCATTTCGATTAGGGCGTTCATAGAATTCTGGATGTTATCCTTCACTCCACCACGTTCCGTTTAGGATGACAGACTGTACATGAGATTAAATTAGAATCCGTCTTACCCTCAATCTTTTTGGCGGCCTCGTACGCCCCTGCGAACTGTAGTGTCAATATCCGAATCTGAGCCTGCTGCTTTATCTATGCTTGCTGGTGCGGTTACATGCTTCAAACCATCATGTTGCGGCGCCCGGTTGGCATCTGCCGGTTTGTGAGGTTCGAGCGCGGGTAATTTATTGCTGCCTGGCTGGGGCTTAATGGCACTATCGAGCAAGGATTTGATAGCCTGCTGAGGTGCATTGTCGTTTCCTTGTAAGGCCACAAGAGAATTGACTCTGTCACACCACCAGGCGACATAGGATATATTGGCCTGTTGGGATTCTTTGCTGAGACCAAGCTCGGTAAGGAACCTATTTTGAGCAATTGGTGAGGCTGCGAATACCAGGACCGCAAAGCTCAGCACGAGAAACCCGGACAGAAAACCCAACAGGCCCGCAAAAACAATATCGAATGCCTTCGGGAATGGCATTTTGAACTGCCCGGTCAGGAAGGTATAAGACATGCCGTGCAGGACCGCGAAGCAGCCTATTCCCGTGGCAATCATGCAAAGTGCGTTGCAGTAGGGAGTATCTTTGGATGCGGGGATGAGCTCAATTATGGTTGGTGTTAGTACAACAGCCAGATACACTGAGACCACGATATTAAACAGCATTGCCCAGGTTTCATAGAAGCCTGATTTGACCGCCAACCACGCGAAAAGGGCGCCGACCAGTATGCCTGTCCAGAACACCATAAGTTTTACCCTACAACTCGCTTAAGCTCCTCAAGACTTGTTACCCCTGCGAGGACTTTTTTCAGCCCCTGCTTTCTAAGGTTGGACTTGTTTTTCTTCTCTCCATCACTTTTGAGGCTCTCTATCAGTGATTTGTTGCCGGCGATGTCGGCCTTAAGCTCCTCGGTCACAACCAAGATGTCGCCGATTGCCGTTCTTCCCAAATAGCCTGTCTCCTCGCAGTTTTTGCAGCCGACAGCCTCATATACGTTCCTATGGTCGAGCCCCTTTTCTCGAAATTCATGGAGCTGTGTATCGCTTAGTCGGGCGGACGTTTTACATTGCTCACACAACTTGCGAAGCAGTCTCTGGGACATTACGAGGCTAATCCCCGATGACAGTAACAGCGGAGATACGCCCAGGTCCAGAAGCCTGACTATTGCAGTTGCGTTGCTGTCGCAATGTATCGTTGCCAGCACGAGGTGGCCGGTCTGGGCGGCGCGGAGGGCGATTTCCGCCGTTTCTTCATCGCGGATTTCGCCCACGCATATTACATCAGGGTCCTGCCTCAGGATGCTGCGAAGCGCCTTTGCGAAGGTAATGTCGGCTTTTGGATTGATTTCGATTTGACTGGCTTCCTGGAGCACGGATTCAATGGGGTCTTCCACGGTGATTACATTTCGTGTGAAGCGGTCGATCTGGTTGAGCATGGCGTACATGGTTGTGGTTTTCCCGCTGCCGGTGGGGCCGCAAATCAATATCATGCCCGAAGGTTTTTTCATTGCGCCTTCGATAATCACGTGTTGTTTGTCGGTAAATCCGACATCAAAAAGCGTGAAACTACCGGCATCTTTGTTCAGTACCCGAATCGACAGTTTTTCGCCGTTTAGGGCGCCCGCGCTGGCGACACGAAATGAGGATGTTACCTGGCCCCGCTTTGCCAGAAAGGCTCCATCCTGGGGCCTTCTCTTTTCGGAGATATCCATACCGGAGACGGCTTTAATACTATTGATAACCGCCCTGCACGTCTCGGCCGGCAGTTCCCTGACTGTTCGAAGAACACCATCTATTCGGAGCCTGATTGTGTACTTTGACTCATCTCGCGGGTCGATCAAGATGTCGCTTGCTCTTCGTTCGAGGGAGTCGGCGATAATTGTCTCTGTTAGCTCCAGAATTCTGCTGTCTTCCTTTTTGACCTTACCATGGCCGTATATTTCGTCCATGCTTCTGCCGGAGGAGTCGAGCAGTCGCAAAGCTGAGTCATCTTGTTTCAGCGCTCGCCCGCGAGAGCGCAAATAGGAAATGGCGGTCTTCAATTGTTGCTTTAGCGTCTCAAGAAAGCTTTCGTTACTACGCGAAGACTTCTTTAGGGTATCTGCCAAGAACAGAACGAGCAGAAGGATTGGCCCGACAAAAAGCGTTAAGACGTTTGCGATTGCCTTACGATTATGCGGGACGAGCTTACCGAATTGGACTTGCTGGACACAGTACATGCACAAATACACCCAGGCCACAAGAGCGATAAGCTTGATGGGGTTGAACGGTAAAGATGATATTGTGGCCGATGCAGGATACACCTGCGGCCCAGGCACACTGTACGCAATACAATAGCAGCTTGTTATGGGCATTAACACCTGCATATCACTTCTCTTACCGCAAAACAGGGATGTCAAACTGCAGTAACCATGAGGATAATGCACTTTGCGGATATTTGCAAGCCTAAAACTTCTTGGATGGGGCAGGACTTGTTAGTATTTTCTCAAACATGCAAATTGGGATAGTGGAGCGATTTGGTGAGTTGTGGATGTCTCTATTGGTAAAGATAAAGTCGACACACATGGGATTGTCAGTTGTGTGAGATTGCGGTATGCATCAAACTTTTTTTAGGTCTTCGAGAGAAGAATCGGACTCATCTAATTCTATGTCGCTATCTTCGGCGTCAAGCTCTCCAAATTCGTCATCGTCTTGCCCGGCGGGTGGTTTTGGTTTGGATTCAACTTTTGGCGGCTTGGCGGGTTTCTTTTCAGCGATGGGTGGTGGTGTTATCTTTTCCGGCTTGCCGTCAATTTGGATTACAAACGTCAGTGGGCCGATCTTTATATAATCTCCCGGCTTTAGTGTCGCCTCATTATCCAGGCGTTTTCCATTGATGTAAGTTCCCCACCGCGAATCGAGGTCTCGAAGACTCAGTTCTCCGTCGCTAAGGCTCAACTGGCAATGTCTTCTGGATATTGTCGGTAGGGGAATGCGCAAATCGCAATCGTGACGGCGACCGACTACAGTAACACTACTTGGCAAGAGAAAGGCCTTATGTGCTCCGTTCTTCTTGAGTAGAACCAAATTTGCGTTCATACAATTTCCCTCACTCTTTTTCTCAGCCTCGCCCAAACATATATTATATCAGCCAAGCGGTCCTGTAACAATAGGTAAGACGGCCAAGCAATTATTTAGCCAATCCCTTGTCGAGTTGAATGCACATAAACTAAGAGTAAATCTTGGTTTACGACAGTCAAGGCTATTTCTAACCTTTTTGCATTTGGCAAACTCCTATATTAGTTGATTAAGGGTTTACCCTGTAAAGTTAATAACTTTCAGGCAAACCGGAGCTTGACAACGGTGTTCAAAAAGCTGTATTGATATACATATAAAGGACCAAGAGCATCTAACAAAGCTTGTGTGTCATTCTGGTTCGGTCAGAGGCGGACGCAGGCTTAGTAGTTGACGAAACGGAGGATGTTTCCGTCTCCACCGGACTTTCGGCGGTTCGCTCAGGCTCGCCGAAGTCAGAACGGCAAGGGTCAGGTCATAGGGTTTTGTTGGAGGTTCCAACATTATTGGAAGGTTCTATGGCGCAGGTAACTCTCCCTGACGGCAGCAAATTGGAGGTTGCCGAAGGTACGACCGCAAAAGAATTAGCGGAGAAGATTGGGCCGCGACTTGCCGGCTCGGCGGTGGCGGCAAAGATAAATGGACAAGTAGTAGATTTGTCCACACCCCTCAACGACCAAGCTCATGTGCAAATCCTAACGGCAGATGACAATGAAGGCCTACAAGTAATGCGGCATAGCTGCGCTCATGTAATGGCAGAGGCCATAAGCAGTATTTGGCCGCAGACCAAGCTTGTCTATGGCCCTGCAGTCGATGAGGCTTTCTACTACGATATTGACCTGGATACTTCCATTTCTTCGGACGACTTTCCTCGTATTGAGGCAAGGATGGGAGAGATCGTCCGGGCCGACAAACCTTTTGTACGAAGGCAAATGAGCAGGGCGGAAGCTCTGACGAAACTGGCAGGCGACAAATACAAAATAGACAACATGAACCGTGCCGCCGGAGATGTTATCAGCTTCTATTCGCACGGCGATGGTTTCGAGGACCTTTGCCGAGGACCGCATGTGCCGAGCACCGGCAAGGTCGGGCATTTCAAAATTATGTCGGTGGCCGGCGCCTACTGGCATGGCGATCCAACTCAGAAGATGCTGCAGAGAGTTTATGGCACCACCTGGTCAACCCAGAAGGAGCTTGACGCATATCTACAAAGACTCGAAGAAGCAAAAAAACGCGACCATCGAGTTTTAGGCAGGCAATTAGATTTATTCAGTTTTAACGAGGCGGGGCCGGGCTTTGCATTTATCCATCCTAAGGGAATGATTATATGGAATGAGATTGTTGCCTTTTGGCGCGATGTGCACGATAAGTTCGGTTACAGGGAGATTCGAACACCCATTATCTTGAACGAGCAGCTTTGGCATAAGAGCGGGCATTGGGATAACTATCGTGAGAACATGTATTTTACCAGTTTCGACAACGGTACATACGCGATAAAACCCATGAACTGCCCCGGCGGGTGTCTGGTCTATAAGACTCGCCAACATTCATATCGTGATTTTCCTCTTCGGGTTGCCGAGCTTGGCCTGGTACACAGGCATGAGGCCAGCGGCGTGATGCACGGTCTTTTCAGGGTCAGGCAGTTCACCCAGGATGATGCCCATATTTTCTGTACTCCCGGCCAGATTGAGTCGGAGATCACTGGGGTCATTGACCTGACATTTGAGATATACAAGGCTTTTGGTTTCGACGATTTTCACATTGAGCTTTCCACTAAACCCGAAAAGCACATAGGGTCGGATGAGATTTGGGATACCGCCACCAATGCCCTTAAGAGGGCGCTTGAGGGTCGGCATATTCAATACAAAGTCAACGAGGGGGATGGAGCGTTCTATGGGCCGAAGATAGACTTCCATGTCAGGGATTGCCTTAAAAGGTCATGGCAGCTTGGCACCATCCAGTTGGATTTTTCGATGCCGCAGCGATTCGACTTGGTTTATACTGCTGAAGATAACACTGAGAAAACGCCCGTCATGATTCACAGGGCTATCCTGGGGTCGTTTGAGCGGTTTATCGGAATTTTGATAGAGCATTACGCCGGCAATATGCCGTTGTGGCTTTCCCCGGAACAGGTGAGGGTGCTTCCGATTAGTGAAAAAAGCAACGATTACGCCAATGCGGTCCATGCGAAACTAAGGCAGCACAAATTGCGCTGCACGACCGACCTGTCAGACGAGAAGATAACCGCCAAAATAGCCAGGGCCCACAGCGAAAGATTACCTTATATGCTGGTTGTAGGTCCCAAGGAGGCCCAATCGAACACCGTCAATGTGAGGGTCCGTGGCATAGAGGGCACCAAAACGATACCTATTGATGAATTTTCGGCAACGGCACAACGCCGGATTGCCGATAAACGAATAGAGCTGGGATTCTGATTCGTAGGTTTGTCAGGCAATATAGTGCATACAAAAACATTAAGGCTTCTTGAGAAAGGTAAGGTGGTATCCAATCGGTAAACAAGGTTTGCGGATAAATGGGGGAATTACCGCCCAGAGCGTTCGACTGATTGACCAATCAAACAATCAAGTGGGCATTATTGGAAGAAGCGAAGCGCTGAGCATGGCACAACAGGTGGGCTTGGACCTTGTAGAGGTCTCCCCTATGAGTGCACCGCCCGTCTGCCGGATAATGGACTACGGCAAATGGCTCTATCAGCAAAAGCGGAAGGTTCGGGAGGCTCACAAGAAAAGCCTGCATCATGCGACAACCATGAAGGAGATCAGGCTTAGACCCGAGACGGACAAGCACGATTTGGGCATCAAGATCAATCACGCTCGCGAGTTTATTCAGAAGGGTCACAAGGTTCAGTTTACGGTGTTTTTCCGGGGTCGCCAGATGCTCCACAAAGAGCAGGGCTATGAGGTTCTCGGTTATGTTACACAGTCCTTGCAGGATGTGGCGGCGGTTGAACGGCCAAGCGCGATAAACGGAAAACGGATGACCTTACTACTTATCCCAAAATGACATTTGCTACGTTTGCGTAAGATTTTGGTGGGGTGGCGGGGCGTTGGCGATGTTATTGCGTGAGGGGTCTTCTTTTCTAATAAACACCCCCAAACGCATTTTTTAACAGGAATTCCGAATTTCTATCTTGACCGGAGACTTCGGATAGTTTATGTTACCCCCTCTTTGTTTTCGGATTACCTCGGATGTGTTTTTTAAGGGTTTGCTTTAATGCCCAAGCAGAAGACCCATAAGGGTTTACGTAAGAGAGTTAAGATTACTGCCACCGGCAAGATTAAGCACAGGAAGGTGGGTGGGGGGCATCTCATGAGCGGCAAGAGCGCCAAGCGACGGCGACATATAAGTACCCCTGGTGTGCTTGTCGGTGTATATGCCCGAAAAATGGTAGTCAAATTGCGCGGGTAGATTCCGCTATTGTGCGTCATCAGGGTGATGCTCCGATCGCCCACGCTTGCTTCTCGGCTTAACATCAGCTGCCGCCAGCAAGCTGCAAGCACTATGAGTTTTTGCATTAAAGGAAAGCTGATATGCCACGAGCCAGAAAAGGTGCAGCCTGCCGAAGGGGGAAGAAGCGAATCTTCAAGGCTGTCAAGGGACGCTATGGTTTACCCGGCAGGACAATTCGCCTTGCAAAGGAAGCTGCCACGCGGGCTGCTGTCTATGCCTTCGTCGATCGCAAGCGTCGCAAGCGTGATTTTCGCGGTCTATGGATTGTTCGCTTGAGTGCGGCCTGCCGACAGCGAGGTCTGAGATACAGCCAGTTTGTCAACGGCTGCAAAAAAGCTAAAATTCAACTTAACCGAAAAATCCTCAGCGATCTGGCAATTACCGACCCTGAAGCTTTTGACTCCATTGTTCAAGCCGCCAAAACCGCAATTGCCTAAGGTTTCTACACTTTACGAAATACGATGTTCGAGCAGTGGGAAAAAATCAGGCAGGATGTTTTTTTGGACCTTAAGAAGGTTGGCGACCTGAAATCCTTGGAGGAGTTCCGCATAAAATATCTGGGTAGAAAAGGTCAGATTACCCAGATGCTTGGTCAGATCGGTAAGCTCCCGCTCGAGCAAAAACCAAAAGGGGGACAGCTCGCGAATAGGATAAAGACCGAAATTACTGGTGCTTTTGATCAGTTGAGAGGCAAGCTCACCGGCACTCAGCAAAGAAGCCTTGAGCTCATCGATGTTACCTTACCGGGTATGCCCGTTCAGGTCGGTAGGCCCCATGTCATAACACAGACCATTAGCGAGCTTCTGGATATTTTTGGTCGCATGGGTTTTTCAGTTGCGTACGGTCCCGAGGTTGAGGATGAGTGGCACAATTTCGTGGCCTTGAATATTCCGCCGGAGCATCCGGCAAGGGATCCCATAGACAATTTCTATATTGAAGACAATATCCTCCTACGGAGTCAGACGTCGACGATACAGATACGCGTGATGGAGAACACTAAGCCGCCCATTTGTGTTGTTGCGCCCGGCAGGGTCTATCGGCCCGATACCGTTGACGCCACGCACATGTTCATGTTCCATCAGCTCGAAGCCCTCGTGGTCGATGAAGGCGTCAGCATGGTTGACCTGAAGACAACCATCAACCAGTTCATCCATGTTTTCTTCGGCCCGGGCACCAAGTGGCGATTCAGGCCGAGCTTCTTCCCGTTCACCGAGCCGAGCGCGGAGGTCGATTTGCTTTTGGCCGACAAGACCGGCAAAGAAAGGTGGGTCGAGATGGGCGGCTGCGGTATGGTTGATCCCAACGTTTTTGACGCGGTTGGTATTGATAGCGAGAAATACACCGGCTGGGCGTTTGGATTTGGTATTGAGCGTCTGGCAATGCGGAAATACGGAATCACCGATATCCGGCTGTTCACCGAGAACGACCTGCGGTTCCTCGACCAGTTTTGAGCAGATATCTCAGAACATGAATTATCATTTCGGACGCAGCGAAGCCGAGTCGAGAAATGTTCCCATATCAAACTTCTCGCTCTCGCTGAGGGTGACACGCCGGAGTCTGCGAGAAATCCTTAAGAACGACTCTTTCTCTTCAGAGATGGTTCTCCCAACCAGCCATGTCCGAAGGTTCCCATCGGATGTAGCTGGCAATCTTACCTTGATTCGCACACCCTGAATCGCTATAATTGAATCAGTCTGGCGGCTCGGAATCATAGACAAGAAATTCACATATCCAGGAGGAGGTCTTCAATGACCTTATGTTAAATACCGTGCGATACCTAATGTGCATACAAATCGACAGAGGTACCAACAGTTATAAAAGGGGTGAAAAATGAAAAAGACAATGTTTGTAACGGTGTGGGTCTTGGCACTGGGTCTGGGCAGTACCGGACTGGCTCAGTTGCCGGCAGGGTGGAGCCAGACGGATATCGGCGGTCCCTCACCGGCAGGCAGCGCATCGTACGACCAGGTGACCGGCACATGGACCGTCACTGGTGATGGCGCGGACATTTGGGACACATCGGATTCTTTCCACTTCGTCTTCAGAAGCCTGAAGGGCGACGGCATGATGACCGCACGCGTGGTCAGTATTGCCGGGGCGGGCCTGCATGAGTGGGCCAAGGCCGGAGTGATGATCCGCGAAATCCTCAGCGCCAAATCCATGCACGCGATGACGGTAATGACTCCAGGCAGCACTCAGAACCATGCCGCCCAGTTTCAGTGGCGACCGACTACCGGCGGGCTTTCAGACAGATCGCAGGGTGGCTCGATGAATTTACCTTACTGGGTCCGGATCCAGCGGACGGGCAATACATTCAGAGGTTACATCTCGCCCAACGGCAGTAACTGGACACAGCAGGGAACGGATCAGACCATCTCAATGAGTCAGACCGTTTATTTCGGGCTGGTTGCCCACTCGCACGTTCCAGGCCAGTTGTTGACGGCCAAGTTCGACAATGTGACGATTCAGGCCGAAGTGCCTGCCAAGGCGATTACTTATCAGGGACGTCTGTTAGATGGCGACCTTGCGGCTGACGGTCTGTATGACCTGCAGTTCAACCTTTATGATGCCCAGACCAGCGGCAGCCAGAAAGGCCAGACGGTCGACATAGAAGATATGGACGTAATAGGGGGATACTTTACGGTTGACCTGGATTTTGGTGAGGGGGTATTTGACGGCAATCCTCGGTGGCTGGAGATTGGCATCAGGGCTGGCGCCAGCACGGGGCAATATACAGTTCTTGACCCGCGTCAGCGGATAGCGCCGTCGCCATACGCCCTTTATGCCTTCTCCGCTGCCGATAGCGGCGGCGAAGGGGACGACCTCGGTAATCACACGGCCACGCAGAACATCAATCTTAATGGACACTATTTGTCCGGTGATGGCGGAAATAAGGGTATATATGTGGATTCTGACGGCAAAATCGGCATCGGAACGAGCAATCCACAATACACACTCGACATTGCGGGCCCGGCAAACCTCAACGTCTCTAACGGAGTAGCATTGCGAGTGAATGGAGTCTCCGCGATAAGATTCTACAATGGTATGGTGGGAGCCTTAACATGGGGAGAAGGCGCAGTATCCAACACCTTTACGCGTTCTGTTACTATTGAGAGCACTTTGAGAGTTTATAGCGATGCCTACTTCTATGGGGTCTATGTGGGTGGCAACCTTGGGATTGGAATGTCGGACCCGACTTACCGCCTCGATCTGCCAAACACTGCGACTGCGATGGGTCGTGGGCGGGCAAATGGCTGGGTAACCTACAGCTCAGGAAGATGGAAGACAAACATAGACGTCATCAGTGATCCTGTGGAGAAAGTCAAGAAGCTGCGAGGTGTGTACTTCGACTGGAAAGAGACCGGCACGCACGATATCGGTTTGATAGCGGAAGAAGTAGCAGAAGTTATTCCTGAGGTCGTCGGCTACGAAAAAGACAGCGGCAACGCTGAGTCTCTGGATTACGGCAGATTAGTAGCGCTTCTGGTCGAGGCAGTCAAAGAACAGCAAGCCCAGATGGAACAGCAAGATGCTGAGAGGACCGAGTTGAGGGCGGAAAACGCTGCGCTGAAGAAGACAATTGCCGATATGGTTTCTCGGTTGAACAAGATAGAAACGACGATCCAAATATCCAGAGACGCCTTTGAAGGGGCAAGAAAATGAAAACCAAGAGAATCACCACGATTTTGATTTTGGGGCTGACGGTCTGTCTGGCGGTATACAGTGATGCGGCGCCGATAGGTACGGCGTTCAGCTATCAGGGCCGACTTCTTGACACCAATAGTCCAGCAGATGGGCCATACGATTTTCGATTCAAGCTCTACGATGATTCAACTGGAGGCAAACAGAAAGCAAATACGATTTACGTAAACGAGCTTGATGTAATAGACGGCTACTTCACAATAGGATTGGACTTTGGCGGTGGCATCTTCGATGGTAATGCCCGCTGGCTGGAGATTGCCGTGCGAAAAGGGGCGCTGAGTGACCCCAACGAATATACAATTCTCAACCCACGCCAGGAGGTTAAGCCGACTCCTTATGCTCTCTACGCTGCGTCCGGTACACCTGGACCTCAGGGTCTGCAAGGGGCACAGGGTCCAAAAGGGGACAAAGGTGATGCCGGACCACAGGGGTCATCCGGGCCAACCGGACCGCAAGGGCCGGCTGGAGCCGCGGGCCCCAAGGGCGACACCGGACCACAGGGGCCTCAAGGGACGGCCGGGCCGGGTGTTACTGTTCCACTTGCATTGACTGGGTCATCGACAGGACCGGTCATCTCCGGCAGAAATAACAGCAGTGGGGCTGGACTATACGGCTATAGCGATGGTGGACCTGGCGTTGATGCATTCAGCGATGCTTCCGCGGCCGTGCAGGGCAGGACGAACTCCGGTGACGGCGTACTGGGCAGAAGTGCCGATGGCATCGGCGTCCGGGGCAAGAGCACAAGTGGTTACGCGGGATACTTTGAGGGCAAAAGTTACTTCAGCGGCAGTGTCGGTATCGGCGTGACAAATCCATCAGCCGCACTGGAAGTTAACGGTATGATTAGCAGTGATAAGATGACGGTCCACGCAGACGTTGGTGTAGGCATCTGGGTTGATGGACCCCAGGCGGGCGTGTATGCCCGCGGAGGCGACCCTAGTTCCTACACGCAAGCATCCGACACAGGTGTGAATGCCGCCGGGACAAGCTATGATTTTTATGCCGGAGGTCCTGGGACAAATTACGGTTCTCCTTCATCCATCAGGTGGAAAACCGATATCATCCCAATAGATAATCCCCTGAAGAAAGTTCTGAACCTCAGAGGCGTTTATTTTAATTGGGACCAGGAGCACGGAGGCGAGCATGATATGGGCATGATTGCTGAAGAGGTTGGACGGGTACTACCGGAGATCGTGGAATACGAAGAAGACGGCATATATACCACTGGAATGGACTACAGCAAGCTGACACCGCTGCTGGTTGAAGCGGTCAAGGCGCTTAAGGAAGAGAATGATGCGTTGAAACAGAGGCTTGAGACACTTGAGGCTAAGATGCAAACGTTGCAGTTGCCGGTGGCGAAGGAGGTGCAGCCATGAAACCCTTAATTGATTATTGATGAATGATGATTGATTATTTGAAGGAGATGTAATAATGGGACGAGTGAGTTTTATTCCGACGAGGCAGCAGCTTTTGTGCTCGATTGTATTGGTTGTCCCCGCCTTATCTTTTGCGGCGGGGCCGTATCAAATTGACTGGTACACGATTGATGGTGGGGGTGGGACAAGCACTAGTGGGCCGTATGTTCTTACCGGCACTATTGGTCAACCGGATGCTGCCTACAGCAGCGCAGGCAGATATGAGCTGCTGGGTGGTTTTTGGCCGGGTGGGCCTTTGTGCATAGTGGATTTTGACGACTTCGCTCGCTTCGCCGAACAATGGCTTCGTACCGGTAGTCACCTGTCCGGTGATTTCGATGCCGACAATGATATTGACTTCAACGACCTAACCCGTCTGGCTGAATACTGGCTTGAGTGTTGCCCGTATCATTGGTCTCTGAGGTAGAATCGAAAAGAGGATTCGTCCTCCAATCTTGGTTCTTGCGTTGTTCGATCAAATCTGTCCAGGGTCGCACCGGCAACTTGCTATAATTCTGGGCTGTATGAAAGATTTTCTTGTCTTTCACCTGCAAAAGAGCTACAATATTGTCGTTCATAAATGGCCCAGCGGAAGGCAGAAAATGGCGCCGGAAAATATAGTGCGTTCGGTCAGTTCTTCAGTTTCCAGAGCGAAAGGTCTCTGCTCGTGGTTTTTTCATTTTTCATTTTCTCTCCGGCACCGATAAACCTTTTTCTCGATCTCCGGTAGGGCAGTGATATACAATTGAATTGTACTTGAAAGGGCGATAGCTATGATTTGCACTCGCAAATTTTTTGGCAGTTGCTTGTACAGGAAGGTTCCTCGCAGAGCGTTCACTCTAATAGAGCTGTTGGTCGTTGTTGCTATCATCGCGCTATTAATGGCAATCCTTATGCCGGCACTCCAGCGAGCCAAGACGCAGGCCAGAGCTTCTATTTGTAAGTCTAACCTACGCGAGTATGGTCTGTCGGGACGAATGTACGGGGACGACAACGATGGATACTTTCCTTATTCGTTCTCCTGGCTTTACAAGGACGGTGGCAGAGGATGTCGCTGGCATGATGCCAGCAAGAATCTCAACCAGAATCCTAACCTTGGTGGTGTGTTTTGGCCTTATCTTAAGCAGCAGAATATTCATCTTTGTCCGATGTTCAATGTTGTTGCCCGACAAATGGGCTGCTCCATGTGCAAAGGTACTCCGATTCCTATCCAACCTCAGTATGGGTACGGTATGAATTCTTACCTGAACGGGGATGCGTGGGCGTCGGTGCCGGCGCAATACTCTCTCACCATCAAGACCATTCGGAAGGAAACCCAGGTAAAAAATCCTTCTTGTGTGTTTTTCTTTTCTGAGGAGAACACATGGGCGATCTCAGGCCTTAGCGCGGCAGGGATCAATGACAACAATTTACGTTCCACACCCGACTGTCGTACCGATTGCTTCGCTACATTTCACAAAGCTCCCGCCGGAGACTTGAACCGAGGTTTGGCAAATGCGGTGTTTGTGGACGGGCACGCCGATTTCGTCTCGGCTTGGCCTGCGGGTAACACTTTCAGATTGAGCTGGCCAGGCGGAGCACCGATACCGACTTGGTAAAGTTCCGATTCTGACTCTTTTGCGTAGCCTCTTGGCTTTGACGCAGTTGGCATAGATCGTGAAAAATATGCTGGCTGGGCCTTCATCTTCGGGATAGAAAGACTGGCTATGCGAAAATATGGCATTCCCGATATCCGATTCTTTTTTGAAAACGTCCTGCGTTTTTTAGATCAATTCTAATTTTTGTTCTAATTGAGTTTCCTTAGCATCAGAGTCCATTGGACAATATGTGGTACGGCGTTTTGCGTCATCCCAAGCTGTTTCGAGAATATTCTTGACAGCGTGGTGCAAAAGTATACATATAAATTTGGAGACTGTAGTAAAATGACCGGCAAAGATGTGCCTAACCCCTTTTGAACTAAAGTTTTATGTTCAAATGTATTCTTCATTCTTTACTATCGCAACCGGTCTGATGTTCATTCTTCGTTCCTTCGTAGCCAACGGGTGCTTTTTTACGATAACCAGCAACTTCAGGGCAAACAGCTTGCCGGTAGCCTTGCTACAGTGTCTAAATTTGTATTGTTTCTTTATCGTTTTTTCGAGGCACAGAAGGGAGAAGAAATGCAGTTCTTTTATTTGAATTGCTGTAGGTCTTGCACGGGTAACGGTGCGCACAAGTTGGGCCGCTAAATAAATATTTTTAAGGTTCAAAAGTGAAGGAGCAAAGAATGAAAATGAAAAGTATGTTTGTAGTTGTGGGAGTATTTTTTGCTACCGGACTTCTGGCTATTCCGATAGCAAAATGCTCTCAGCAGAAAACCACGGGCATGGACTATGAAGCCCTTGCCCAAAAACTGGTCACCCAGTGTGCCAATATTCACGAAGGCGACTATGTACTTGTTACCGGAGGGCTGCGCGATTTTGAGCTGTTAGAGGATATCGCTGTCCATGTCCGGAAGGTGGGGGCTTGCCCGCTGGTTAGCCTGTATAGCGACCGGATGTGGCGGAGAAGTTTTGACGATGTTCCGGCGAAATATGATTCTCGGAGTAATGAATTCGAACTAAAACTCGCAGGGCTGATAACGGCACAAATCGATGTGGATTTTAGGGAAACGGAATCTTGGCTCGCTCACGTCCCACCCGAACGCTTCGCCACTTTTTCAAAATCTTGGTCTCTTGTAAACGATCTGATGCGCAAGCGTAATGTCCGATTCGTACACTTGGGCAATGAACTCTACCCAACGACGGAAAGGGCAAAACTATTCGGCGTATCCCAGAAAGAATTGTCCAAGATATTCTGGGATGGCGTGAATGTTGATTACTCGAAGCTTCAAGCGACAGGAAAGACAATCAAGACGCTACTTACTTCCGGAAAGCAAGTGCATATCACAAATCCCAATGGCACTGATCTAAAGATGCAGATTGAAGGAAGGCCGGTCGTCGTGAGCGATGGCATTATTTCCGCTGACGAAATGCAGACGGGAGGAGCGGCCTGCTGGGTTTATCTGCCTGCCGGCGAGGTGATGTTGGCACCGGTTCCTGGCACAGCCGAAGGCAAAGTTGTGGTCGATAGACAGTTTTTCCAGGGCAGCGAGATTCTTGGTCTAACCCTCACCTTCAAGGCCGGTAAGCTTACCTCTATGACGGCGAAATCCGGGCTTGAACCACTCAAGGCGTTGTACGATGCCGCGGGCCCCGGCAAAGAGGAGTTTGCCGTTATCGAGATTGGCATAAATCCAAATGTTCACCTGGTACCAGGCAGCCGTATGGTCGGTTACATGCCAGCCGGCATGGTCACCATCGGGATCGGCAACAACACCTGGGCCGGCGGTGAGAACAATGTTGGTTACAGTATGTCCAACTTCCTGCCCGGTAGTACCTTGGAGGTAGATGGCAAAGTACTGGTAGAGAAAGGAGTCCTGAAGTTCTGAGTTCTATCATAAATAGCTAAATACTTTTCCATTTTGCGAAATTCGCCGAGCAGTGGCTCCATACCGGAAGTGGTCAGCCGGGCGATATAGACGCCGACAATTAACTAAGTTATTTTACCGAGTCGTCCGGCGGCAGGCCAAGCTTTTGATATAGTTGACGTCTGCCGGTCTTATCGCCTTCGAGGATGCCTCTGGCGTATTCGGCTACTTCCTTTGCAACTGCCCGCGGAACTACTATGACGCCATCGCCGTCGGCGACGATAACATCGCCCGGTTCAACCAGGACGCCGCCGCAGACAATAGGCCGATTGACTGACTCGATCTCGTTTCGGCCTGGCCGGATGCCTCTGCCGGGCTTGCGGAAATAAAGCGGCATTTTTTCTGTGGCTATCTCATCGGTATCACGCGCGGTGGCATCGGTTACAACGCCGACGCATCCTCGCAGCTTCCAGCCCATAATATTGTTTGAGCCGATGGAGCCGACATCGCCTTGCGGTGCGTCATCAAGGACCAGCACCGTGCCCTTGCGAATCAACGGTACAAACGGCTCGCTCGAAAGCTTGTTGTACCAGTCGCCGACCCATTTATCATACGCCTTTGTTTCCATGCGGCTTGCTATTGGCTTATTCGTGGGTACGTAACGTACAGTCGCAGCGATTCCAACGAATCTATGTGTATAATGCACCGTGTCTTTCCATGCAGAATGGATTTCGGGGTCCATCAGCCCGACATTAGCGAGATCCACTTTATCCATACCGTCTGAGACGTCAGATACACGCAGACCATCGAAGAGTTTTAGAATTTCCTCATCTTCTTTGATGCTGTAAATCCTTGTCGCGATGAAATTCTTACCGGCCCTTAGCTCTTCGATAGTTTGCTCATTGGTCTGCTTGGCCGATGGTTGAGGATTGCTTGCCGGTGACAAAATCGCACAGATAAGCAGACTCGCCCCGGCCAAGACCAAGATTATGGTATTTTTCCTTTTGTTTTTTGTCCTCATTTCTTATCTCCTTAACAAGAATTGTCTTTCGGGCCTCTTCGGAAAGCACCACTGCCTACAACCTGTCCCTTGTACTATAAACCTTGCCGGCGTCTATTCAAGCCAAAAGCTGCCCGGCGGGTGGCAGTAAGTAGGGAATGTACTCGTCGATATCGGGATGTACGATAAGAATCTTCGTCCCATCGGCTGCACTAAGGGTGGACTTCGTCGAACGGACTCAGCCGGTGAGATTCCTTTGAGGCTGCCGCTTGTCGGCTGGCTTATCTCGAGGTAGTCGTCGTGCAGCTCGACGCCGGTCGTTATCCGTCAACAGGCGTTTGCGGATGCGGATTGACTTGGGGCAAACCTCGACCAGCTCATCTTGTTGAATGTACTCCAGGCAGGACTCAAGGCTCATTATGCGGGCGGGGCGAACCCGTGCCGCATCATCCTTTCCGGCGGCCCGTATATTCGTCATCTGCTTGGCCTTGGTGGCATTAACGGGTATGTCTTTGTCCTTGCAATGCTCGCCCACCACCTGCCCTTCATAAACCTCGTCGCCGGGTCGAACAAAGAAGAAGCCGCGATTATACAGGGCATCAAGTGCGTAGGCGGTGACGATGCCGGTATCGGTGGCAATCATTACACCTGTCTGTCGCTCAGGCATCGAGCCGCGCATAGGCCCATACTTCTCGAACACATGATGCATCACGGCCCGACCCTGGGTAGCCGTCATAATGCGTGCATTGAGGCCGAAAAGGCCACGCGATGGTATCATAAACTCCAAATGAACATAATCACTGGCGCCGCTCTTGGTATCCATTCTGAGCATCTCGCTGCGACGGTTGCCTATCAGACTAATCACCGCGTTTTGGCAATCGGCCGGACATTCGATAACCAATCGTTCGATGGGTTCCTGCTCAACACCGTCTTCTATTTTGATGATGACCTGGGGCTTACCCACGCAGATCTCATAACCCTCGCGCCGCATATTCTCTAAGAGGATCCCAAGGTGCATCAGGCCTCTGCCCGAAACCGTGAACTCGTCCGCAGTCTGACCTAGCTCCACGCGTAACGCAACATTTGTTTGAAGCTCCTTTTGCAGACGATCCCAGATTTGCAGTGAGGTAACATATTTACCCTCCCTGCTTGCGAACGGGCCGTTGTTGACCCGAAAAGTCATGCTCATCGTCGGCTCGCCGATGACGACGATGGGTAAGGCGCTCGGTTCAACCGAGCAGGCGATTGTATCACCGATATCCACCGGGTCCAGCCCTGCAACCGCACAAATGTCGCCGGCCTGAACATCCGATGCCAGCTTCTTACCGAGACCTTCAAACTCGTACAACTGGATGACCTTCTGTTGAGTGTGACAGCCCTGTTTGTCAATCACCGTTACCGGCTGGGCTTGTATGACTCTGCCCGCAAAGACCTTGCCGATGGCAATCCGCCCAACATAGTCGGAATACTCCAGCGACGTGACTAACATTTGCAGGGGCTGGTCGGGATCAGCCTTTGGCGCGGGGACACTTTGGATAATCGCATCGTAAACCGGCTTAAGATTATTGTTGGGCTGCGACAGGTCCGTCGTGGCCCAGCCTTCTTTAGCTGAGGCATAAAGAATCGGAAAGTCCAGTATATCGTCAGTGGCTTCAAGCTCGACAAACAGGTCGAACACCTCATTGACCACATCATTCGGTCGGGCGTCCGCGCGGTCAACCTTGTTGACGACGACAATAGGCTTGAGCTTATGGTGCAGAGCCTTACTGAGCACAAACCGGGTTTGCGGCATCGGCCCATCGAACGCATCAACCACTAACAGCACGCCATCGGTCATCTTCAAGACGCGCTCAACCTCGCCGCCGAAATCGGCATGTCCGGGCGTATCCACAATGTTTATCTTGAACACGCGCCCGTCCGAATCGACATATCGAATCGCACAGTTCTTGCTCAGTATAGTGATACCCCGCTCACGTTCGAGCGGGTTGGAATCCATAATCAAGGCGTGCTCGGCCCCGGCTAACTTGTCCAGCTCCTCGTTTCGGAACATCCCCGACTGATACAGAAGCTGGTCCAACAGGGTCGTCTTGCCATGGTCCACATGGGCAATAATCGCCACGTTACGTATTGTCTCAGCGTACATACACTGTTATCCCAAAAAACTGTCATACACTGGCGCAAGCCATACTGCGTACTGACACTCTGCCGAAGCCCTTGACCTGCGACCCGGCCAAGGCCACCCCCAGGAGGTGTGTTCGATATATTACCCGAATTCACCCTGCAATGCAATATATATCTCGGTGATAGACGAAGATGTTTAGAGCCAAACTTATGCTCGCGGCCACAAACTCATGGCTCCAAAATTTCTAAAAACAACCTGACCCACTCTTTCAGAGATGTCCCTATCTTCCTCCAAAAATAATAATCCCAGCATACTCCATAAGTATATATGCATATACTTATGACGTACCGGTCCAATTGCCAAATTGAAAAAAATATTCAAGGACAAAATCTCCGATTTTTGGTCCCATCCCCCGTCCATTGAAAGATAGACTACGAACCACTAATTCAAAAATCCGGCTTTAGACGGGCAGACATCTCTACTCGGCTTGTCAGCCTCGGTCGAGGTGAGAGAAACGATGCCCGTCAAGTAGGGCGGGCTGTGCCCGCCGGTTCGATGACAACATGCAGAGCAACCTTACCGAGTACTAACACGTGCTACATCTATCGACAAAATAACTTGCCCCGCTCTTTCAGAGAGGTCCCTACTATCTTGATCTTTCCTCTCGATGTCTCAAAATTTTGGCGATATCTCTCTCGCAGAGGAAATCTATCGCAATACCGAGCTTATGGAACTGGTCTTTCAGTTGCCACCACTGGACATCGACGGCTTGTTCAATGTGAGGTTTGTCCGGATGTGCAAGTGCTACTGCCACGAATTTCCTGTCATCTTTGTCAAAGTCCTCTATCGCCAAATTAGAGGGGAATTCTACAAAATCAGTCTGGTCAGAATTCTTTTGTGTTATGCTGACTATTTCGCATCGCTGTGGATTTGCATAATTTGTTAGGACCCACTTAAGAAATGCATCGCCTACACCGGGTTGCCCTGTTGACCTCAAGTTGTTTTGATATTCTTGGAGAATAAGCCACTTATCATCCAGCACAAGTTTTCCGCTGTGTGTGACCTCGTTCAAACGATTAGCACAGTTTCTGATGCACTCGGGTGAAGCTTGTTTGGATTTTCCATTTGCCACTACCGGAACATTTGTATCGATCACTACCTTCATCCAGTATCTTTCACCTGTCGCTGCATTGCTGCGGTGGTTTTTGCGGTAAGCTCACCCATTTCATCACCGAAGAAATCTGCTGGCCAATTTCTAATTTCGCCATACATATCAACATCGAGCTTTTCTATCACAGACCGCGAATTCTCCATCTTGCAAAAATACAAGGCCGTTTGACCTACGTCTATTGCCTTTTCGGCTATTCGCCGTTGGAGACGCCGGACAAAATGTTCGCTATGACTCTCAACTATTATTTGTACCTTCCTATTTTTGATTGCGTCGATGAAAACATCAGCTAACCAGCATTGAGCCGAGGGATGTAGATGTAATTCGGGCTGTTCGAGCAATAAGATGGAACCCTCCGGAACATAGTAACACATGACAAGAACCGGAAGCACCTGAGAAACTCCGAAACCAACATCAGTTATAAGAACCTCCGGACTATTTTCAGTTATCTTAATCTTGACTTCGTAGTCCTTACGGTGTTCGGCTATCTGCTTGAGAGAGAAAGAGTGTATTATGCCCATCTTAGAGAGCCAGTGGGCTATCATCTTTTCGAGCCGCCATTTTTTATTTGTGCGCCCTGGTGGGATGTATTTGTCTTTATCTCTCGCAGCCAGCATAGCATGAACGGCGAGTTCGCCCCTTCTGCCAACATCAGACGGCGCGTCTCCAGCCCATGTATAAATGCGCCTTGGGTAATCACGAAGCGGCCCTAGGTAACTTGTCCTGCCAAACAGGCCTTCGAACTCCAAAACAATATCAGATAAAAAACCAACGTTAATGTATCGCCCGCTTACTCCATCTGGAAAACCGTAGAACTTAACGGGGGACGGCAAAGGCCAAGGTTTGCCCACTTGTCGTTTTAACTCATAGTCCCCCTTCGAGACAAGTTCATATTCATACTTCTTGCCTTTTCCCGACGAGATGTTCATGCCGAACTTATAGTTATCAAAGGAGTAAGTAAATCTTTTTACTATTGGCAGACCGGTTTCTTCTTTGATTTCAATGTCAAATTGCAGATTTTTTATTTCAAAAAGAGTCTTGTCTTTGTGCTCCGGGTCCTTCACTCTCAGGGTGTTCAAGAGTTCCCAAGAAGTCGATATTTCCAAGGTCAAGTCAACATTGTGTGCGTGGATCAGGTCATGAAAAGTACCCAAATCAACGATAGAATTGCTGTCTCCAGTATAAAACACGCGTCTGCGGTCTGTGGACTCGACTGTCTGCTTCATCATCAGTAGCAGTTGCAGTATGCTGGTTTTTCCCGAACTGTTCGTACCAAAGAAACCTGTTAACGGAGCCAAGTGTAGACGTCCCGTGTTTTGCCAGGACTTGAAGTTCTTAACCTGTAACTCCTTAATCATAAGGCATCACCTCTTTCAACGCAAACCTGCCAGGGTGCTGATAGTCTACAAAGTCCGACGGAATCGCTGGACACAACGTAGCACGAGTTAGCCCACCGTTCAGGAAAAAGGGTGGGCTATCCCCACTCTTTCTATGAACTATGAACCACGAACTATGAACAAATTTTACTTTTTAAATGGCGTCCATTTTTGTTTGCTCTTTGTGCTGGCTAAGACGGTCTCAATAAAGAGCATACCCCGCAGGCCATCCTCGACATCCGGAAAGTCGGTCATCAGCTCGTCGGGCTTACGACCTTCCAGTTGCGCACGCAGCGTATCGGCAAAGTTGCAGTAGTTGTTGGCAAAGGCCTCAAGGAAGGCTTCGGGGTGGCCGGACGGTAAACGGGTGGCGCGGGCCGCAGCGGCACTTTTTGCACCCACGTAGCCGTTACCGCGTCGCCAGACCTGCAACGGGCCATCTGCTTCATACACATAGAGGTAATTGGGGTGCTCCTGATGCCATTCAAGACTTTTCTTCTCGCCATGCACCCATATTGCCAGATTGTTCTCCTCGCCAATACTCACCTGGCTGGCGTGAAGGACGCCGCGAGCGCCGTTATTGAATCGCAGCAGGCAGTTGCCATCGTCATCCAGCGGACGACCCTTAACAAATATGGTCAGGTCGGCGCATAGATGAGTAATCTTTAAGCCCGTGATGTATTCCGAGAGGTTCTCGGCGTGTGTGCCGATGTCGCCCATACAACCGGCGCCGCCGCTTTGCTTTGGGTCGGTTCGCCACGCCGCCTGCATCTGTCCTGTCCTCTCTATAGGGGTGGCAAGCCAGCCTTGTGGATACTGGACGCGAATCTTGCGAATGTTGCCGAGGTCGCCTTGGCGGAACATGTCTCTGGCCAACTTGACCATCGGGTAGCCGGTGTAGTTGTGCATAAGTCCGAACACCAGGCCCGTCTTTTTTACGAGCTTTTGCAGGTCTTTAGCTTCCTTGACGTTAAACGTCATAGGTTTCTCGCACATAACGTGGAAGCCGGCATTGAGGAAATCGCGAGCTATCGGAAAATGCCAGTTGTTGGGTGTGGTAATCGCTACAAAATCAATCCTCTCGCCTTTCGGCAGGTCAAGCTCGCCTTCGATCATTTCCTTATAGGTTCCGTAGGTGCGATTTGGGTCGAGGTAAAGCTGCGTGCCCATTTGTTTGGATTTCTCCGGGTCGATATCAAATGCTCCAGCCACCAGTTCGATTTTGCCGTCCATACGTGAGGCCTTGCGGTGCACCTCACCGATGAATGCCCCCGGACCGCCGCCGATCATACCCATCTTCAATTTTCGCTCTAATTTCATATCTGCTCCTTTTTAATAGTTCATAGTTTATAGTTCCTTGTTCTGTATTCCGTCTTCTGTATTCTATGTTAATATTATAGGCTGTCGGAGTTACATGGCAACTCCAAAGAAAAACACCCATCCCAAGTCTGCAAGACTTTCGGTTGACAAAGAGTCATTCGGGACTGTATATCTGCACGTATAGATGGGTGCTGGCTACCTCATCCTGACCGCTCTAATAACGGATGAAAAGATGAGTACCGATATTACGCTTGTATTTGTTGCTTTGTACTTCTTACCCGTTGAGACAAGGGTCCCCCTTAAGTTTGGTCCTGAGACATTGACTTCTGTCGTATGCGCACGTGTCTGTGTCACCGTGACGAATCGGCTGGGGCAAAAGGCTCAGGGCTGGGGTGAGACCCCTCTGAGCGTACAATGGGCCTGGCCGAGCAACATCAGTTACCAGGAGCGTTGCCGGTCAATGCAGACCTTCTGCGGGATGTTAGCGGAGGCCTGGGCCAATTTCGGCCGGTATGGTCACCCGATCGAACTTGGAACTGAGTTTGTTGACTCCGTGCTACCCAAACTTCTCAAAAGGCTTAATCAGCAGCGGGGCAAGGATGCAGAACCGATGCCGTGGTTGGCGGCATTGATCTGTTGTTCGGCTTTTGATATCGCGATGCACGATGCCTATGGTAATATCCTCGGTCGCGATGTCTATACGACCTACACTTCGGAGTTTATGAACAAAGACTTGTCGCATTACCTGGAACCTGCTGAGGGTAGTAGTTTCTCGTTCAAGGGCAAATACCCTGCCGATTTTCTGAGCTTTCCTCGCGTTAACAGACTGCCGGCCTGGCATCTCGTAGGAGGCATGGACCCGGTCGATGCCTCAGAATTGACCGGTAAAGAGCCTAACGACGGCTACCCGGTGCTGCTTGCCGATTGGATCAAACGCGACGGCCTCAAGTGTCTCAAGGTCAAGCTGCGAGGTAATGACCTCCGCTGGGATTATGAAAGGCTGGTTAAGGTGGGGCGGGTGGCCGCAGAAAATAACATTCTGTGGCTGACAACCGATTTCAACTCTACGGTTACCGACCCTGCATACGTGAATGAAATTCTGGACAGGTTGCTGATAGAGCATCCCCGCATATATCAGATGATTCTCTATGTGGAACAACCATTCCCATACGACCTTGAGAAAAACCGGATCGACGTCCACAGCGTCTCGGCCAGAAAGCCGCTGTTCATGGACGAAAGTGCACACGACTGGAAGCTGATCCGGCTCGGCAGGCAACTGGGCTGGACCGGCGTCGCTCTCAAGACCTGCAAGACACAAACCGGGGCGATACTGAGCCTCTGCTGGGCCAAAGCGCACGGAATGACAGTAATGGTGCAGGACCTGACTAACCCGATGTTGGCACAAATTCCACACTTGCTTTTGGCCTCGCACGCAGGGACCATCATGGGAGTCGAGACCAATGCGATGCAGTTCTATCCGGAAGCCTCGGCACTCGAAGCTGCGGTTCATCCGGGTATCTATCAAAGACGAGATGGTCAGGTGGATTTGTCCACACTGGCCGGGCCCGGCTTTGGCTACAAGTTAGACAAAATCAAAAGGACTTTACCGGAACCGACTGCGACTTTCTCAAAGTAAGATTAGTCGGGACGGCTGGTTCTCGACTGAGGAGCGGCTAAAATGGCTAAGCTTAGTGCGTTTGCTGATGAAGTGACGGATGATTTTCGTGGCCAGGTCGAATACCTTGCCGCAGAAAAGATTGGCTACATTGAGCCTCGCTTTATTGATAAAAAAAACATTATGGACCTTACGCAGAACCAGCTCAGAGAGGCCCGAAAAATGATACGTGAACATGGGCTGAAAGTAAGTGCGATAGGTTCACCCATAGGCAAGGTCAAGCTTGATGAGCCTTTCGGCCCACACCTGGATAAATTCAAACATGCCATAGACCTGGCTCAATTTTTTCAGACCCTCTTTATTCGCATGTTCAGTTACTATGCTCCTGAGGGTCAAAACATAGATAGCTTCCGCAATCAAGTTATTGATAGGATGTATGCCAAGATTACGCTGCTGGAAGGCACAGATGTTGTGATGGTTCACGAAAATGAGGCGCACATCTATGGCCACACCGCCGAGAACTGCGCTGACATTGCCAAGACCGTGAATTCACCGAAGCTCCGGCTGGCTTATGACCCCGCCAATTTCGTGTGGGGGGAAAAAATAACGAACAATGTTGATGAATGCTGGCCGGTGATGAAACCATACGTTGTCCATGTACACATCAAAGACTGGAAGCTCGGCTCAAAAGACATCGGCAGCATTCCGGGCCAGGGCGATGGCCAAATTAAAGAGCTGCTGGCTGAGCTAACTGCAATTGATTATCAGGGATGCCTGACGATGGAGCCTCATCTGCAGGCAGGGGGTCAGTTTGGCGGCTCCACAGGGCCTGAGCTTTTTTCAAAGGCGGTCGCCGCGGTTCGGAAAATCGCCGATGAGGTGGGCCTGCAATGTGACTGACCTTGCCTCGGAAGGGAACAGATATGAAAACTTGGAATTTTGGAATAGTCGGGTCGGGTTTAATCGCGGATTTCCACGCAAGAGCCATAAGAGATATTCCCGGCGTAAAGCTTGTTGCGTGCTGTGATACGGTCTTCGCCAAGGCTCAAAAGTTGGCCGATAAGTACAGCATCAAGGCTTTTGAAAGCTACGAAGAGCTGCTTAAACTCAAAGAAATAGATATTGTTACCATCGCCACGCCGAGCGGTCTGCATAAGGAGCCTACAGTCGCTGCCGCCAAGGCGGGTAAGCACGTGATATGCGAGAAACCCTTGGATGTTACGCTTGAGCGAATAGATGCCATGGTCGAATCACACAACAAAAGCGGCACAAGACTTGGCGGCATATTTCCTTATCGGTTTAACGACTTTATGACGCCATTGCGGGCCGCGATAAAGTCTGGCCGGTTCGGTGTAGTAACCTACGCCGGGGTGTACGTACCGTGGTGGCGAACCGACGAGTATTACAAAGACTCCTGGCACGGTACATGGAAATTGGATGGCGGCGGGGCATTGATGAACCAGTCTATCCACATGGTTGATATGCTCTGCGATTTGATGCCGCCCATAGAGTCTGTTCAGGCCTTCACGGCAACTCTGGGACACCCGCAGATTGAGACTGAAGATACCGCTGTGGCTGTCTTGCGGTACACTGGTGGTGCGCTGGGGGTTATCTACGGGACGACCGCATCTTATCCGGGGCAGTTTAGACGTTTTGAAATCACCGGAACAAAGGGGACTGTCATAAATGTCGAAAACAGCATTACGCTCTGGCAATTCGCTGATGAAAGGCCGGAGGATAAAGAAATCAGGCAGAAATTCATGCAGATACAAGGTGGCGGAGGTGTCGCAGACCCCGCCGCCATAACTCACGAGAATCACACGCGGAACTTCAAAGCATTCCTCGATTCGCTTGAGACCGGTAACGAGTTCTTTATAAGCGGCCCGGAATCCCGCAAGGCTGTTTCTGTCATTCTTGCAATATATAAATCTGCAAAAGAACAGCGGCTCGTCAAATGCCGTAAGGCATCCCCTAGCGGACTTACCTAATGTTACCAGGTGCCGGGGCGGTTCTAATTAGCTTATCTAATTGTAATATCAGGCGCCGTTGCCGAAGCGGATCGAGGCGCGATATGCTCAGGGACATTTGCCGCGCTGTCAATAGCCTCGATAGCAGCTCCGTTGCCTTCCCCGTTTTTGTGATTGGACAACCACTGTTGGCCTCCCTGAGCAGACCTGCGCCTGTTGATTTGCAGAATCGAGGGCTTCTCCCTGACAAACTTGATTCCACGTCCGGTTACTATCTCTTTGTCTTCCGTGAGAAAATCGATGTATTGCAGTAATGCCCAAGCGCTATTGTCCCACCTCATCTGATAGCCTCTCTGGTGAGCTTGTTTTTCCATCATAAGACGGTTTTTCTCATTAAACACAAGATGGTCAAGCGCCTGCGCTATCTGCTCAACAGAGGGTTCTCCGGCGTCAACCAGGATACCTCTGGCATATCGCCCAATAACAAGACCTTCGGGGCATCTCTTATTCGAATGTATCAGCTCTCTGGCATACATGAACTTGGTTGCCACGGCAACCCTGCCGGAACCCAGCGTATCTGCCAGAACGCCGCTCGATATCTGCTGCATATTAAGATAAGGCAGCAGCATCACGTTGGTCGCACCATAGAGCTTTAACAGGGTATTTTCATCCAGAAAAGTTTCTAAGAAAACGACATCATATTGGTCAAAGTCTGTAGTGCCGAGCTCTTTGACCTTGCACCATTTGAGTTTTGCCGCATCAAGAACCTGGGCCAATGTCGCCTGAAATTGCCGGTAAGGCTCTCCACCCTCGGCTTTAACAAACTCGGGGTGACACTCGCCGGCAACCAGATATACCATCGTTTTTCTTTGCTCCTCCGTGCAGGACTCATCAAGGAACCTTCCATACCCACGAATGCCGTACTGAATTCCCTTGTCAGGCGACAGGAGTCCTAATGTAGTAACAAGAAACCTGTTCTCCAGCCCATATTGCTTTTTTACCTCCAGCCTGTCGTATTGAGAGGGGTGCTGCATCCTGATGCCGTGGTCGATGTGCTTCAGTTTCGCATAAGGAATCCCATAAGTCTCGGATTCAAGTATGTGAATCGCACTTTCGGTGGTAACGATCAGCCCGTCGCTGTATCTGGCAAGGTCCTGGACCACCTGTCTTTGATGGTCGTCCGGTTTTTCAAGGACTGTGTGCAGGTAAACCAGGGTCAGCAGACCTCGTTCCCTGCAGGCCATTGCCATATCGACGAAGTTGTTCCCCTGGCAGTCATGGCCATCTTTATCGGGATCGAGTCCGTATTCGTGCTGCAATATTACAACTGTCGGGTTGGCAGTTTCTTTGGCGCGGGTTGAGATGTGGGTGATAGCGTTTCGCCAAGATACCGGATTGTACTGGTCGATTGTCAGGTCAACAGGGATGTCGTAAGGCCCGCTGCCGTTGTCGATCGCCGCGATCCTTATGTGCCCGACCTCCGAAGTAAAATGTGCCAGTGCTGTTCCCAGATCACGTGAAAAAGTGCCGATTCCGCACCTGCGAGGCGGATATGTGCTTACAACGCGAATGTTGTACGGCATATAGGTTCACCTCCTTGCTGTTCTACCCATTGGTCTTTTCCACGGTCGTATCCTGCTATGCTACCGATGGTTACTACGAAAAGACCGCTCCACAGGTTTTAACTTACTGTGATTAATATGCCGACTTAAATGGCGAGCTAAGCTCCTTCTTATCTTAAACACTTGCAAGCACGCCCCTTACGTAACCTACAGATTCGGCCAGCCCCGGCAGTGGGTCGTCGACATCCTTTTCGTATTCAAACGCCGCCACACCCGCGTAGTTGATTTTTACAAGTGCCCTGACGAACTTGGGGATGTCAATCACACCACGTCCGACCTCGATTGTTTGGCCCTTCGCGTTGGCGGCGGTGACATCTTTGAAGTGCACGTCAAACAGGCGGTCTGGGAAACGCTCCACCGAGATAGATGGATCCACACCGGCCCGCATAGTGTGGCCGACGTCATTGCAGATGCCAATTCGCCTGTCCAAATCCTTTATCTTCTCATAGACGCTTTCGGGCGTCAGGTAAAGGTTGTCTCCAGGCCCATGATTGTGAATCGCCACTTTAATGTCGTACTGCTTGACTTTCTGATCGATCAGTGGCAACAGCTCATGTTTGGGTGCGCCGATTATGACCTTCATGCCGGCGGCTTTGGCATAATCGAAAGCACGATTCACCTCCGCTTCGTTATTCATGTAAATTACACCACCACCGTAAAGCTCCAGCCCGGCCTTTTTGACCAGATCCACTACTTCGGCGATCTTTTCAGGACTGCTATTTAGAGGCAAATGGAAGTCGGGTTTGAAGGCGATGTATTTCAGACCGAGTCTTTTGGTTATATTGAGTGTTTTTTCCAGATCGAACGTGCGGAACGAGTAAGAAGCCACACCCAGATTAAATTTATACTTGCTCGGTTTATCGCTAAGTGTGTTTTCTTTCGCCGCTGATGGTAAGCCGCAAGCCACCGCTACGTATGCTGCTGCTGTGGCTCCGGCGGTTCTCAGGAATTCTCTACGTGTCGGTATAGGCCCGAAACGACTATCGAACTTTCTCATATTCCTTGCCCTTTCTGTGCCTGAGAGGAAATTGGTCCTGCCGAATCATGGTTTGATTCGCTTAAGTATAAGCCACCTCTTATGGATACACAAGAAAATTCGCGTTGTCACAGCGGTTAGATTATTGGTATCATTACTAATGTTAAACTCGTTTCGGCGAAGGCTTGGCCGTAACGTGAAAGGCAGGTGTTAAAATGGGAAGAAAAGAGGCAAAATCGGGCGGATTGACTCGCCGTGGCTTTCTTAAGCATTCCGCTGCTGTGGCAAGTGCGACAATATCATTACCTGTGATTATCCCTCGCTCGGCCTTCGGCGCTGCGGCACCAAGTAACCGTATCGCTGTAGGGTTTATTGGTGTCGGCCGGATGGGCCAGAGTGACTTGCGAGAAGTTCTTGGTTTTGAAACTGTGCAGGTTACGGCGGTGTGCGATGTGGATGCCAAAAGAGCTAAAGACGCCCGGCAGATTGTGGAGACACGCTATGCCGGCCAAACGAGGGATGGGACCTACAAGGGCTGCGAAATATACAAAGATTTCAGGGACTTGATTGCTCGCGAAGATATTGATGTAGTGATGATATGCACGCCTGACCACTGGCATGCACTGCCCGCCATTGCCGCAGTAAGAGCCGGAAAAGATATTTTCGTGCAGAAACCATTGACGTTGACAATCGAACAGGGCAGGGTGCTTAGCGACACCGTTCGCCGTTACAGCCGGGTCCTCCAGGTCGGAAGCCAGCAGCGGTCCGATTCACAGTTCCGTTTTGCCTGTGAGTTAGTTCGTAACGGACGGATTGGCAAATTGCACACGGTAAAAGTCGGCCTGCCGCCGGATACTCCAACAACGACTCAGCCGACAATGCCTGTGCCCGACGGGCTGGACTACGATATGTGGTTGGGTCCTGCGCCATGGGCGGCATACACTGAGAAACGAGTACACCCCCAGCAAAATTACGACAGACCTGGCTGGTTATGCATCTCGGATTATGGTTCCGGCATGATTACCGGTTGGGGCAGCCATCATCTCGACATCGCCCAATGGGCTATGGGTACAGAATATACAGGTCCTGTCGAGATTGAGGGCCAGGCTGAGTACTTTACACAGGGTCTGTGGGATGTCCACGGCGTATTCCGGATCGAGTACACATACGCTAACGGTGTCAAGCTAATCTGCGCCGACGACAAGACGTACAAACTCGGTGTTTTGTTTGAGGGAAGCGATGGCTGGGTTTTTGTAACTCGCGGGCAAATAGATACGAATCCCAAATCGTTACTGAACACGACCATAAATCCCAACGAAATCCAGCTTTACAGGAGCAACAACCACAAGGCAAATTTCTTCGATTGCGTGAAGTATCGGGCCGAGACTATTGCCCCGGTGGAAATCGCGCACCGTTCGTGCACTATATGCCTGCTTGGTGAAATTGCCATGCGTCTGCGTCGCAAGTTGCGATGGGATCCTCATGCAGAGCGATTTGTGAACGACTCTGTGGCCAACTGCATGCTTGCCAGATCCATGCGAAGTCCCTGGCACTTGTGAAATACAATGCGGTGAATTTGAAAGATGTGGGATATGAATAACCGCGGAAAGATAGTGATATGGGTAGCAAACCTTGCGGTTTTTGCTGCCTCGATTGTAGTCGAAGCTGGGACATCTCCAAACGTCCCATCGTCGGACGAGATAGCCAAGATCACAGCCGCGGTTACGCAACTCACCGCGGTCAAGCCTCCAAAGCAGCGAAAACTGCTTATTTTCTCGCGTTCATGGGGATACAAGCACATCGCAATTCCTTACGGCAAAAAGGCTGTGGAGATTATGGCGCAGAAGACCGGAGCGTTTGAGGCCGTGATAACCGATGACGATAGCATGTTTGAGCCGCAAAATCTCAAGCAGTTTGATGCGATTCTGCTCAACAACACCAACAATGAGATATTCCTGCCTGAAGACTTCGATAAACTCCAGCCTGCCGAGCAAGCCAAAGCAACAAAAAGAGATGAAATGCTGAAAGTAAGCCTAATTGATTTTTTGGCTGGTGGTAAAGGTCTGGCGGTGATTCATGCCGGAGTAGCGAGTTTTCGCAATTGGCCCGAATTCGGCGAAATCATGGCAGCTCGCTTCGATAACCATCCATGGATTGCCGGCTCCACTGTAACGCTGAAAGTGGAAGACCCAGGCCATCCTGTGGCGAAAGCCTTCAAGAAGCCGCTCTTCATAGTGACAGACGAGATTTATCAGGTCACCGGTCCATACTCCAGGGACAAGGTTCGGGTGCTGCTTAGTATAGATACATCCAAAACGAGTATAACACTCGATCAGATAGACACAGTCCATCGCAAGGATAAAGACTTCGCAATTACCTGGGTCAAGAGTTACGGTAAGGGCAGGATCTTTTATTGCGCCCTCGGTCATGAGCACGATTTGTTCTGGAACCCGGTTGTTTTGCAGCATTATCTCGATGGCATCCAATTCGCTCTTGGCGACCTGCCGGGCGATACGACGCCCAGCGCACAGGTTCAGACAAAATCCCGGCGATAATATCGTAACGTGAACGCACTTGGTTTACTGCGCAGACCTCAAGGGAAGATGAATATGCGATTATCTGCCATGGGGAGAATTGGGATATGAATAAAAAGACGGTTCGTGCCGGTATAGTGGGTGCCGGATTTTCCGCTCGATTCCACTTCGAGGCGATAGAAAAAGTCCACGGTGCCCATGTGGACGTGAAAGGTGTCTTTGCTCTCGAAGGTGCGGATTCCTATGCCGAGGAAAGAGGACTTGCAGTCTATAACTCTCTGGACCGGTTGCTCGATGATGTTGATGTGATTCATTGCTGCACCACAGCTTCTGCGCACGAATCAGTAGCTATTGCCGCCTTGCGGAGAGACAAATTTGCTATTGTGGAAAAGCCATTAACAGGCTATTTTGGAGATGGTTCAGAGGATTTCAATGGTGATAGACTCTCGAAACGAGTCGCCCACAATGAAGCGATGGCGAGCATAAAACGGATGTTGGAAGCTGAAAAAAAGAGCAAAGCCAAAATCCTCTATGCTGAGAACTGGGTTTACGCTCCAGCGATTCAAAAAGAGAGAGAGATTATTGAAAAGACCGGCGCCCAGGTCTTGTGGATTCACGGCGAGGAGGCCCATTCCGGCTCACACGCCAAAACATACGCGTTTTGGAAGTTCTCCGGCGGCGGGGTGATGATTGGAAAAGGCTGCCATCCGCTCGGGGCCGCACTTTATCTAAAACGCGTGGAAGGCAAGGCACGCGACGGCAAACCCATCCGGCCCAAAACCGTCACCGCGCGCACCCACGCACTTACTCGTATGCCTAACTTTAGGGACCAGGGCCATATCCGCTGCGATTACCATGATATTGACGACTTTTCGATAATGCACGTCGTTTTTGAGGATGGCACTGTCGCTGACATATTCGCCTCGGACATAATCTTAGGCGGCGTTCATAACTGGCTCGAAGTGGCCGCCAACAATCACCGTACAATTTGCAACATCAATCCGAATACAGCCATGCAGACTTATAATCCCAGAGAAGAGAACTTCAAGGATGTCTATATCGTCGAGAAAATCGGCACAAAGCAAGGCTGGACCAATCCCTCACCCGACGAGGATTGGTTTACCGGCTACCCACAGGAAATAGAAGCATTCTATCGGACAATTGCTTATGGTGAGCCTGTCGAGAGTGACAGCAGCCTTGCGGCTGATTGCATCTCAACGATCTACAGCGCTTATGTCTCTACTGAAAAGGCCGGAGCTGAAGTCACGATAAAAACCTTCTGATATCTGAGGACTTCGGACCCGCACACCGCCCGCGGACAAATCATAATGACTAATGAACAATGGGAACAACTAATAAGCGTAATAAATGGGCAGACCGTCGAGCCGATCCCGGTCGGATTTATTATTGATAGTCCATGGCTGCCGGGCTGGGCGGGCATATCAACTATGGACTATTACGCGAACGATGAGAAATGGTTTCGGGCCAATCTCAAGGCCGTTCAGACATTCCCGGAAGTTATCTTCCTGCCGGGCTTCTGGGCAGAGTTCGGAATGTGCACTGAGCCGTCGGCCTTCGGTACGAAATGCCGATGGTCGGAAAATGATTTGCCGTTTGCGGATAAAATCATCACGGATATTAAGGATATTGAGCATCTTCAAAGGCCGAATCCCCGGACAGACGGCCTGTTACCCTTTGTGACTAATCGCCTGAAAAATTACCGAGCGCAAATTGAAAGGGCTGGATACGGTATAAGATTCGCGGTTTCTCGCGGGCCTTTGAATATTGCATCGTTTCTAATGGGCACAACCGAGTTCCTGATGGCTATTCATACCAACCCAAGCGAAGTGCATACGCTGCTTACCATAGTCAGTGATTTCATAACTGACTGGCTCACCCTGCAAAAGGAAATGTTTCCAACCATTGATGGTGTATTTATCCTCGACGACATCGTCGGTTTCCTGGGACCGGACGATTTCAAGGTGGCAGCCCTGCCTTATCTGCGGGAGATTTTTCAATGCTGCGACGTTACTGTTAAGTTTTTTCATAATGACTCAAGTGGGTTGGTATGTGCACCCTTTTTGCGTGAAATCGGGGTGAATCTGTTTAATTTCAGTTTTGAACATCCGCTTGGGCAGATGAAGGAGCTTACAGGTAATGCTGTTACTCTGCTCGGCAATATCCCGCCGCGCGATGTTCTCGCAAACGGCACGCCGGACGATGTGGCTGCAAGTGTCGAGTTTATGCTGGCTGGGGTCACGGATAGAACTCGAATAATACTATCCTGTGGCGGCGGAGTACCGCCGGGTGTACCGACGCGAAACATTGAGGCGTTTGTCAGGACAGCCAAAAGCGTGACCTCAAAGGGCGATTAGAGCGGAACCAAACGATGGATTTTATACCTCGGAAAGTCCCCGCCATTTGCGGCCGTCGGATTCGATTAGCGCATCAGCCTCAGGGAAACTATCGCTTCCTGCAGGGTATGAATGTGGGGCGGAGAGGTCAGCTTCCCAAGCCTCAAGTACCGGCGTGAGAAGCTGCCAGGCGGCTTCGACATCGTCGAACCTGGTAAAAAGCGTTTGGTCTCCAAGCATGCAATCCAGAAGCAGTCTTTCGTATGCGTCGGGCATATCAATCCCGAAGATGTTCCGATAGGCAAAGCTCATATCAAGCGTGCCCATGCAGATTTTTGAACCGGGGCGTTTGGCCTGGAATTTCAAGGACATTCCTTCTTCGGGCTGTATCTGTAGGGTGAGAACATTGGCCGGCATATCGTCAGGCCCGGCGGCGGCAAACAGCGAGTGTGGTACTTTCTTGAAGGTGATGGCAATTTCGGTGTCCTTCCCGGCGAGTCGCTTGCCGGTTCGCAAATAAAAGGGGACATCCTTCCATCGCCAGTTGTCTATGAACAGCTTCGCGGCCACGAAAGTCTCGGTTTTTGATTGGCGGTCGACACCAGGCTCATCCCGATAGCTCGCAGCTTGTTGGCCGTCGATGACACCAGGTGCATACTGACCCCGCACGAAAAGTTCGGGCACTTGCTCAGCGGTAAAAGGACGAATTGAACGCAGGAGCTTGACTTTTTCATCGCGCACATGGTCGGCATCGAAGGAAATCGGCGGCTCCATCGCTACTAATGAAAGCATCTGGAGCGCATGATTTTGAAAGATGTCGCGCAAGGCTCCTGCCTTGTCGTAATAGCCGGCCCGGTCTGCCACTCCCATGGTCTCGGCGATAGTAACCTGCACGTGGTCTATATAATTGCGGTTCCATATCGGTTCGAAAATGGCGTTGGCGAATCGGAAGATCAGAATATTCTGGACGGTTTCTTTGCCGAGATAATGGTCGATACGGTATATCTGGAACTCGTCGAAGCACCGATACAGTACGTCGTTCAGCTCAACAGCACTTTTCGAATCTCTGCCGAATGGTTTCTCGACCACGATCCTGACGCGATGTTTTGCCTTGGGATCGTATCTGCATGATAGCTCTGCCGCACCAAGTTGTTCCACTATGGTTGCATACAAAGATGGCGGCACAGCTAAATAGAAGATGATGCTTCCATCTATGTGGTGTCTTTTATCAAGCTCTTTTATTCGCTTGCCGAGTCTTTCGTATAGGGCTTGCTCACCGTACTCGCCCGTCAGATAGTAGAATTTGTTGATTAGGCCGGATAGGTTGGTCTCCGGCGTAATGACGCCGCTTTCCCCAACGGCCTGTCGTGCGAAGTCGCGATATTCGTCATCAGATAGCGCAGTGCGCCCACAGCCGAGCACAAGGAATTGCTCGCTGAGTAAACCCCGCTTATGGAGTTTTGCCAGAGCCGGGATCAGTTTCTTTCTGACTAAGTTTCCGGAAGCTCCGAACACTACCATAATGGCCGGCGGGGCGGCTGGCTCTCCACAAACCAGCTCCGATCCGACCACGGATGCTTGTATTCTTTTTGCCGGCATGGCCTGTCAAAATTTCCGCATTTGCCGTGTAAACTCTACCAAGCCGATAGAGGGATATCAATCCACATCATCAATCGGTTCGAATTCGTCTTTGCCTGCGCCGCAGTCAGGGCACTCCCAGTCAGCCGGCAATTTTTTGAAAGGGGTTCCAGGCTCAACGCCGTTTTCAGGATCGCCTACTTCGGGGTCGTAAACGTAACCACAGATTAGACATTGATATTTCTTCATGCCCGATATCCTTTCTCCTATTTTCGATTTTACCTCTACGTAGGTGGCAGCGCTCTTTGGTGTTTTGCCGTGTTTGATGTCACGGTAGTAAGTGTATGTCATTGTTTCTTTACTGTCGTCAAGGGTCTCGCAGGCTACTATTTTGCCGATAAACAGGGTGTGTGTGAAGATGTCGATTCTATCGGTCACCTCAGCTTCGAGAAAGCCCACAATGTTGTCCAGAATAATTGGTGCGCCGGTTGTACCTGCCCGGTGTCGCAGCCCTTCGAACTTATCAGTATCTCGGCCGGACTTGAAGCCGAATCCACGGACTAAGGACAACGGCGCATCTTGGGCGATAATGGAGACTGCAAAAACTTTGCTCTGTCTGACATACTCATGGGTCAAGCACTGTCTGTTGAGGCTTATCGCCACCATGGGCGGCTCAGGCACTATTTGAAAAACTGTATTTACAGTGCAGCCGTTGAATTTGCCGTCCTTTTTCGAGCTTGCTATGCACATTGCATAGCTTAGTTTAAACAAGGACTGCAAATCGAGCATTATTATCTCCTGACCTTTGTTTGGCGACGGATTTCAGCCTATTTGGCACCGGCTATTTCAGTGCTATCAGCTTATTATTAAGCACAGCAATGTGGCCCATCTCTTCTCTGATTATGCCCTGTATCTTGTCTCCGCCGGCTTTAGCTGAGACAGATTCTCTCAAGCCTACATAAAAGGCTATGGAGTCTTTCTCTAATCCGATGGCTGCCTTGAGAACATCTTTAGCTGTCTGGCAACCGGCCAGTTTCTGGGCCGGATCGATTCGGACATTAAAGACATGCCCGTCAGCCATCGCACGCAGGTACATCCCGGCCTCATCGTCCGGATCGAAGATCAAAGGTTCCTTTTCAGTCTCTGAGAGCTTTGCCCTCATCTGTGCAAAGGTCTTCTCGTGCTGGTCCTCCATTGCTGCAAGGTCCAGCATGGTGTCACTCAAAGACCGGAACTTCTTGGCCGCAGCGCGATAGAACTTGGCGCCGTTGCGCTCGATCTCTTCAGCCATTTCAAAAACTTCGTCAGCGTTGAAAGGTGTGGGCATCTATTGTCCTCCTTTTGCTTACCTTTGCTTAGCCTCCCATAATCCGTGAATGTTACAATGCTCACGTACTGTCATTGTACTTGGTGCGATGTTAAAGATCGCCTCGGCCGGCCGGCCCGGACTTAAAAACTGCCGATATGCCTTGCCGTCCGCGATAACCTCGATCCACTCAATATAGTGTTTCTCCTCCATCGGGTGAGGAACACTGCCCACCTTTACCTTTATGCCGCCCTCGACCTTCTCAATCACCGGCACGTGCTTTTCTTTACCCGCATCCGCCGTCTTAGCAACAAGATTCTCCATGGGCTGGCCGCAACAAACCAGTTGCCCGTCGCCGCCATGGAGCACCTCCACAATGTTGCCGCATATACTGCATTTGTAGATTTGAAATTTCTCAGCCATGATTTTCTTCCTTAAAAGTTACATTGTCTATAACCAGTATCCATAGGCTGCAAAAACAACTTTACTGCCCTATGATTCCAAGTTGGCTGTGCTTTGCCAAAATGTCGTCTGCCAATTTATCCAGAGCCGCAAAGTCCTCGTCTCGCGGGTCGCCTTTTGCTATTACAGGGGTTAAGACCTCCACCTTGAGATTTGGAATCAGCGAGGTCAGTTGCTCTACCATCTTGCTACCCCAGCCGTAAGACCCGATTACCGAGGCGAATTTCGTCTTCGGCCTAAGTGCGTTTGCCAGAATTGCTGCGTATGCGACGTTCGGATGCGCGCCGGTCAGGACTGTAGGAGAGCCGAGCACAACGGTCGCCGCATCCACGAGTGCTATCGCCAGCTTGCCGATATCGGTCCGAGCCAGGTCAAACTGTCGCACCGTAATGCCCCTTTCGATCAACGCCTCCACTAAGTGCTCAACTATATGCCTTGTGCTGTGGTGCATAGATATATACGCCAGCACCACTTCGTTCTTCACATTGTCGCTGACCCAATCCTTGTAGGCGTCAACGATGAATTTGGGCTTGTCATATACCGGCCCATGACTTGGGGCAATCATATCTATCTGCAGCTCGCCTATTCTTTGGAGATTCTTTTTGATAGGCGTCCTAAAAGGCATCATTATTTCGGCGTAGTATCTCTTGGCAGCCTCGTAAACAGCCGCCTCATTGTCCACAAACAAGCTGCTCGTTGCCAAATGCGATCCAAAGAAGTCACACGGGAATAGAATTCTATCCTCCTGCAGGTACGTGCCGAAAGTCTCCGGCCAGTGCACCCAGGGGATATAAATAAACTGGAGTGTCTTACCCCCCAAACCAAGTGTCTGCCCATCATCAACTGTAATAAACCTATCCTCGTCAATACGCAGAAGGTCGATGAGCATCGCCTTGCATTTTGGATTCGTCACGAGCTTTGCATTGGACCAGAGCGTCAGTATATCAGGCAATGCCCCTGAATGATCCTGCTCTGCATGGTGGGCAACCACATAGTCAATTCTGTCAACCCCAAGCGAGACAAGATTACTTATCAATACATCGGTCTTGGTGGGATCAACTGTGTCCAATAGGGCCGTCTTTTCGCTGCCTTTAATCAGATAGGCATTGTAGCTTGTCCCATCAGGCAGAGGAATTAACTCGTCGAACAGCCGTCTATCCCAGTCAATCGCCCCCACAGAATACACATCTGATTTGAGCTGCCTCATTCTCCGTCCCTTTCACTTCCTTGCAAGGCACACGTGTGCCGGCGAGGCCTCCTCACATAATACGTTTGGCAACGTTATTGCTATTTCAATTGATTCACAGCTTTCAGAACCGCTTCGTAGTCAGGCTCGTTCGTCAGTTCGTTTACGACCTGTATATATCTGATAACGCCGGTTCTGTCCACCACAAACACCGCGCGGGCCAGCAAGCGAACCTCTTTTATCAGCACGCCGTAAGCCCTCCCAAACGAAGCGTCCCGATGGTCGGACAGCGTCAGCACATTTTTAATACCTGCCGCTCCACACCATCTCTTCTGGGCGAACGGTAAATCCATGCTGATCGTTAGTACGACAACATCATTACCCAGCCTGCCGGCCTCTTCGTTGAATCTTCTCGTTTCGCGGTCGCATACAGATGTATCGAGCGATGGCACCGAACTGATGATGCAGACCTTTCCCCGGAAAGAAGACAGCTTAACAGCCGACAAATCATTTGCAATCAGCTCGCAATCCGGTGCCTCCTGGCCAACCTTTACCTCACCGCTCGTCAGTGTGAGGGGCTTACCTTTCAAGGTAATTAGACCTTTGCGCTCTTGCACAGCTTTCTCCTTACAATCGCTGACCACATACTACTAATGGTCTGTCACACGTGGAATGATTGTTGTCATTCCCGCGACCTGTCCCGATGTTGTCTATCGGGGAGGCGGGAATCCATAAGAAAGTAGCATGGGCAGGTTTCCTGCCCATGCTGAGCATTCTTATCACAATCTACCTGCACAGCAAAAATTTTGCTCTATGCTTCAAAAGACACCATTATTTACACCGTTTAGTAATTTACTGCCTCGATCTCGAAGTAGCTTTGCGGATGTGCACAAGCAGGGCAGACCTTCGGTGGTTCTTTGCCCTCTTGCACATACCCGCAATTCCGGCAAACCCACCTGACAGACTTGCTGTTTTTGAACACCGCACCATCTGTCACATTCTTTGCCAACGCCAGATAGCGTTGTTCATGGCGTTTTTCGGCAACTGCAATTTTTCTAAAGACCGCTGCAATCTCAGCAAAGCCTTCTTTGTCGGCGACCTCTGCAAAGCCAGGATACATCTCGGTGCGCTCATAATGCTCGCTGGCCGCGGCCGCCTTTAGATTCTCAAGCGTGTTACCGATCACGCCGGCCGGAAACGCAGCGGTAATCTCCACTTCGCCGCCTTCGAGAAATTTGAACTCCCGCTTGGCATGCTCTTTCTCCTGGTTGGCGGTTTCTTCAAATATCGCAGCAATCTGCTCGTATCCTTCTTTTCTTGCCTGGCTGGCAAAATACGTGTAGCGATTCCTTGCCTGAGATTCGCCCGAAAATGCTGTCAACAAGTTTTTCTCAGTCTGAGTGCCCTTTAGATTCATATACAGCCTCCATTTGCCCCAAGTTGCTTAAGACGGAATATGTCCTCGGCGAGTTGTTTTCTTGCCGCACCTCTCACAAAGACCCTCAAAATAGATCGTTTTCCTCAGCACTCTGCACCTCCGGCCAATAGCCGAGGGAACGCGGATATTATCAAAAGGCTTGTAATGAAAATCAATAATCTTTTTGCAGCCTGTGCACTTGAAATGCTGATGAGTTTGCACATTTGCGTCAAACCTTTTCGCGTCACCGGAACCTTCGACCACAAACGCAATCCCAATGTCACTTAGAGTCAGCAGCGTTCTGTTCACCGTATCCAACGATATATTTGGAAAATTCTCTCTTACTTTTCTAAATACCATTTCCGCCGAAGGATGTTCGCTTGTTTCTATAAGCAATTTGTAAATTGCCGTCCGCTGGGGCGTTATCTTTAGTCCTGCCTGACGGCACCTTGACTCAAACTGTGAAATCTTATCTTGCATCTCGTTGCAGCTATTCATATTGTTTTCATTTTACATAAGTAGTATCGCTGATACCAATTTTCATACCTGACCCTGTATCCCTTTACCCGTAAGGGTATAATGCTAATAGTAACTGTAACTATATAGTAGTAAATCCTATTTGTCAACAACTATTTATGTAAATTTGGTTATATTTTAGGGTAGATGGTGGTCTCATTTACGGTCGTTTTTGCTTTGAGGAGAAGCCCTATTCTTCATTCATGTAATCGTAGAGCTTGGTGAGGGCATCGCGCCTGATTTGGCGGATTCTTTCGCGAGTAAGGCCGAGCTTTTTGCCGATTTCTTTGAGGCTCATGGCCCTATGGCCGCCCAGCCCGTAGTGCAGGCGGAGCACATCTGCTTCTCTGGTTTCGATGGAGCCGAGAAGCCTCAAAGCTTTTGCCTTTTCTTCATCCTCCACAAGAGGATCCTCAGGCCTGCCTGCAGATTCGTCTTCTACGGTGGCCTCGATCGCCTGGCTTTCTTCCGTGTCGTCTCCGATCAGGTTTTCACTGGTTGAGCCGAGGACCTCAACTATGCGGTGTACAGAGGTGGCTTTTCGCAAGGGCATGTGCATTATTTCGGCCATTTCTTCAAGGGTTGGTTTTCTGCCGAGGCTGCTCTCCAGTTCGGCGAAGATATGTCGCCATTGATTGATTAGTGCAACCATGTAGGTGGGAACGTGTACGAGCTGGACGTTCTCAAGCAGCGCCCGCTTAATACTTTGTTTTATCCACCACGCTGCGTAAGTGCTGAATCGCGTGCCGCGAGTTGGGTCAAAGTAATCGACAGCCTTTATGAGTCCGAGATTTCCTTCCTCGATGAGGTCTGCCAGGCTCATCCCGCGTTCCGCGTATTTCTTAGCGATGCTTACAACCAGCCTCAGGTTGCTGCGGACCAGTTGTTCCCTTGCCCAGGGATCGTTCTTTTCGATGACCAGCTTGCTTAGCTCACATTCCTGTTCCCAGGTTAGCAGCGAAGCCTCATCGATTTCCTTGAGGTATCCTTTTAATGTGGCGTCAAAGATAATGGCCTACTCCTCCTGCCCGGCTGAAAAGTCTCTCGATTTTAGCCATCAGGGCGAACCAAATTGGAACCCATCCTCACTCACAACAATTAACAGGCTGGAGGTCTTCCTTCCTCCGATGGGTGCAGTACTGCAACCACTGGTAACGTATTCATCTTGCGTATCGGTCAGATGCACCTGTCAGTTTAGCTGCTAAAAACCGGATACGTCTTATTATCTGGGCCCCACCTTGTCTTGGACCCATGATTAGAGACACGCAATTTCTGTTGCAAATGAGCTGCATTTTATAGGGCTTTCCTTTTTACCGGCGGGGTCATCTTGAGACTTACAGTTCGGTAAGAGTTTGTGTGAGTTTTCACCTCACAGTTATTGGGCCAGCAATGGTGCCTCTGGTGGTGAAATTGCCGGGCCAGGCGTTAAACTCAATTGGCCATGGCTCCCTCAAGAAAGGTTGTCTTCGCACACTCAAAAAGATGGCGTCCTCATAAACAATCGGGGCCTATGTTGAAGTCAATCAACATAGGCCCCGTTGTGTGCAATACGTCAGGCTAACTGCGTAGCCCTATACCCTATTTACGGCCAGAGTTTCTCCTCAAGCCATGCGTTCGTTAATACTGCATAGTCCTTCAGGTTGATCACGCTGTCACCGTTAAGGTCTATCGCGCCATCCGGCGGAGTCAGCAGCCAACGCAAAGGCTGGGTGTATACTGCCATTTTGCCGGCAAGCCAGCCGACCTCACCCTGTGGCAACGCCCTGTTATAAAGCCGTATCTCATCAAGCGCACCATTGAACGGATTGTTGCCGTTAAGCTCAACGGCGCCGAACTGAACTCGCGCCGCAGTGTCCGAGCCAAATGAAAATGCACCTGAGCCGGTTTTTTCTCCATTGAGGTAGAATGTAGCGGTAGTGCCGTCAAAGGTTGCAGCTACGTGAGCCCATTCGCCAATCGGCAGAACAGGATCACCATCATACGGGTAACTACCTTCACGGGAGAATCCAAGAGTACCATTGTCTACGTTAGCCTCGATATGCCACATCATTTCGGCGGCACCCCAGGTGTCACGCTTACCAATCAATCCCTGGTACTGTCCGCTTAGCCCATCCCACTTGGCCCACAAAGCCACAGTAAGTTTGCCGGTTCCGGCAGATGGATCAAACGTCCCAAGGTCAACATAGTTTCCGGCTCCGCCGAAGTACATCGCCGTCCCATAGCCGGGAGGACCAGGTACATAGGTAAGCACCCCGCACGGATCACCGTGATGCCCTTGGCCGGAACTATCCTGTGCATTATTAGAAAGCGGATAGTAAGCCACCAGACCACTTGTCCCAGGATTGGCCGGAGTAACACTGTAGTTTTTAATCAGCCAGTTGTTCGCCAGTATCTCAAGGTCGGCATAATCAACCACACAGTTGTTGCTGAAATCGGCCTGGGGTTTTGTCAGAGTAGGCATACATCTCGGTTTGTACAGCCTGATATCATCAATGTACAAGATACCCGTGCCGCCCGGAGTTTTATTGCCGGTGCCGATATACATCTTCTTGATGCTGTTGAGGGTCACACCGGTAAACTGACTAAGCGAGATGTTCCACTCCTGCCAGGTGTCGTTCAACACCGCGTTAGGATCGGGATTAGTGATAATGGGACTCTTCATGCCGTTGCTACCCTCAATCGCTACGTACAAAGGCTCGGCCTCGTTACTGGTGATACCAATGTCGGTAGATGTTGTGAACGTGCCGCCAGGGATTGTACCATTAGTGCTAACCTTGGATATCTTGGCCGTACAAATTGCAGCAGCATCGTGCGCAGTCACCGCCAGACCGATGTACACAGTTGTATTCATCGAAATGTTCACACTTAACGGGCGGCCTGCGGTCTCAGGAACTATGTCCACCCAGGTTACCCCATCAGCAGAGTGTTGAACTGTAAAACTGTTGCCATTACGTGTCAGCTTTATCCAGTGCGGCAACGTTACAGCACCTGTAGCAGTGTGCGTGGTTGTATCGTCGGTACTCATATCGACGCCTTGAGCGGTACGGTACTGGAAGGCAACCCTGCCATCCGGCGTAATATACCCACCGGCCAATGCCGAGTTCGGATCAAGCGTATCACGAATCATCACACCCGCCTTGGCCCAGACATCCGTGTTAGTGAGAGCGTCAATCCTGGCAACAATCGAGCCGTTACCATTAAGTGTCTTATAGGCATAGTGGAACTCGTCGGATGTGCCCCAGATATCAGCGCCGGAGCCTGTCATCGTGTAGGTATCAGCAGCCTGGTCGTACTTGATACTACCGACAGAACCAGGTATACCTCTGTACCAAAGCGTTAGCGATTTGACGCCGTTGGAGGTCCAGTTTTGGCCTGTAGCCCAGGTACGCACAGCCTCGGAGTAGTAAGGCTGCTTGGTATTATCGTATTTCATGGGCATCGACTGGGCGCTGCCATCATGAGTAATAGTCTGCTCGGCATAAGGTGCGTCAAGCTTCCCTACGGTCGAACCACTGCCGTTACCGGGGATACCCTGGGTAGGTGAGCCATAACCATCTATCCACGTTAGGTATATCAGGTTGCTAATGTCGTTGTAATCCTCGAAGTCATCCACAATGATAAAGTTAGCGGTTGTGAAGCTCCAAACATTGCCTTTCCATGGACTATCCGCACCAGCGGCGGTGTTTACCTCATCGATTTTCCAATAGTAGGTAGTATTCCACGCAAGGGTACCCGGCAGATAGCTGGTGGCAGTCTTGTTTTGTCTGCCCTTGTATATGCCGGCGGTGGCGGTTGTGGCTGCTGCAACGGCTGCCTGGTCGGTGCCGAAATAGACATCATGGTTTGCAGCCTTCTCGCCTGAATTCCACTGTAGTTTGGGTGTTTGTGTAACATCGACTGCGCCATTGGCGGGTCTCGGACTGTTTGCCTTTACCGGCAACTGTAGCGGACCTGAAGTAATGACCTGTTTGGGGGTGTTTGGACCTTCCCAGGACAGGATCGCTACTGCTCCGCCGCCGCTTTCATAGTATTCCATCACAAGTGGGTACGACTCACCGGCGACAAGGTCAATGGTTCCCGTCCATGAGGTTGTTCCCTGATCAATCCATTTGTCAACAAGCAGTTGACCATTTACCCACAGACGCACACCATCATCGGTAGCGGTGGTGAAGGTGTACGTTCCGGTAAAAGCGACCTCCAGGTCAGCGGTCCATCTGACAGAGACATTGTCGACGTGGCCCGTGTAAACATCGCCATCGCCCCAGCTATGGTTGATTGAATCTTCTACTACCGTCAGACCCGGAGTTCCTGAGAGCGTCATGTTAGGGAAGTACTGTGCCCTTACCCCACCGCCCGGGCCGCTGGTCTGGAGGCTCCAGACCTCACCTTTGTATGTTGTGGTACCTACGTGCTCGTCAATTCGCCAGTAGTAGGTGGTTTTGTCTGCAAGTCCGGTAGGAATATACGTAGTGCCATATTGGTTAGGTTTGGCTGTGCCGCCGGTGCCTGCTTGCACGTCAGCTTTATTGGTACCGAAGTAAACATCGTGGGACTCAGCATCTTTACCGGGATACCAGGTAAGAGACAGGCCGGTAGCAGGTATCCACCTGGCGCCATTCATTGGACTCGGCGAATACGCGGTTAAAGGCGCAGCCGTGAAGCTCCAGACGTCTCCGGTGTGAGTAGTTGTGCCGTTTGATTCCACCTCATCGATACGCCAGTAATAGGTCTGGCCGGGAGTGAAGGTACCTGTATAGTAGTAAGCCGTCATCAGCTTAGGAAGGCGTGGCGGCTTCTTATCTGCCGGACCAAGTGATGGCGTCGTACCGAAGTACACATCGTGGAACTCAGCGGTATCACCTCGAGTCCACGTCATATATGGCATTAGTACACCGGTAGCTCCATTAGTCGGGCTGGGCTTTCGCGCCTTGGGCTTTGGCGGCAAAACAGGAGCCACATAGTCGCCCTCATAGAATCTCACGCAATCTACCCAGAAATCGGCGGCTGCATAACCTATGTGGAATGTGAGGCTCCCCGGACTTGTGTCCGTAGCAAAAACAGGAGTTGTTACGCTATATTCCACCCATTCATCAGTTATAGTAACCGACCGCTCACCGTACCCCGTCCATGGGTCTGCCGCCAGTTCCGGCTTTATATTGACCTGGGCGGTGCCCTGTTTAGACTTGAGAAAGAGGGAAAGGGTGTATTTCTTGCCTGCCTTAAAAGTATAGCCCGCGTTCTGCAGACCAACATCCCAGAAGTTTGCACCTGCCGCTGGGACCGTAACATGCAGACAGTACTGTCCCTCGACCGGGCCATCCGGCACCGCGGCGCCCGTCAATTGTGAAACCACTTCTATGGTATGGCCACCGTACACGTTCCACGTTCGATCTGCCCATGTGTCCAACGGCATTGAAGGACCCTCTTCAAAGCCACCGTTAGTGATAAGATTTACGCCTGGCTGTGCGTTGCTTTGGCTAAATCCTATAAACACTATTAACAAAACCGTCATCAACCAAACTACTCGAGTTCTCATGATCCTTTCTCCTTACTATTAGTCCCCGTGGGACTTGACTCAATTTAATTCTACTTATCTATCGGGAGGACAACACATCCTCCTCACACCAATAACGACTCATCGGACGCCCAATCGACCGTAAGGGCGCCATAGGTCAACGTCTCCAAAATCAGATTCAGACAGTGCTGTCAACAAAGACATAGTTCAATACCCTAACTTTCGGCTTATGTAATAAGACTTCTACAAGAATTGTAGCTGTACTTTGCACCCTCGCGGGCCAAACCAGCTTGTCCGATGTGAGCTGCGCACATTTCCCTTCCTGCCGCGTGGCACTGGTTTTGGTTAAAGCATTATCTTCACTTTAGGCACATCCCTCCCGACTAACCCTCTTGCTTATAAGAGGGTCGCCCCGCTGCCTATACAGAAACCCAGCGATTTACATATTTTTATCACATTTAATAGGCCTTTGTCAAGAATAATTATAGGACTCTTTCCAATCTTATACTCCCCCTTGGGTCAATGCTTTTTTTGACAGGTCCGGATACATTCTACAGTCTACGGTCATAGTTGAGTGTTATAGGCGGAGAGCCTGGTTTTTTACGGTTTTTGATTGGGAAGAATAAGTGTGTGTGAACAGTCGCCGGTCAACAATTCACAGCCGGTTTCCGTCACAAGGACATCTTCTTCCAGACGGATTCCAAGCTTGCCTGGCATGTATATACCCGGCTCAATTGTCACGACCTGGCCGGCGATGAGTTTCCCTTTACTTTGCTCATTGATAGTAGGCAGCTCATGTATCTGAAGCCCGAAACCGTGGCCGGTACCGTGGCCATACACAGGCAAGTTGCTGTCCTGAATTACTTGCCTGGCAATTGCATCGACTTTAATCATGTCGGCGCCCGCTCTAACTGTGTCAATCGCGGCCCTCTGGGCCTTTTCAACCACATCGTATGCTTTTCTGTATAGAAATGTGGCTTGGCCTATCGCAAAACACCTGGTGATGTCAGAGCAGTAACCTTTGTATTTTGCACCGAAGTCGATCAAAAGGGTATCACTGTCTTTGAGTTTTGTAGAGCCGGGCTGGTGGTGGGGACGAGAGGCATTCGGTCCAAAGGCGACGATAGTATCGAAGCTGTTTGTTGCGCCCAGCCTTCGAAACTGAAGATTGAGCAGGCCGGCCACTTCGTTTTCAGTTATGCCGGGTTTTACAAGCGGCAGAGTGTCGTGGAGTGCCTGTGTTGCAATAGAAACAGCCGTTTTGATTGCGTCAATCTCGGTGTTGTCTTTGACGCTCCTTAATTGTTCAACCCTGTCGGCAGAGCTTCTTACGCGGGCGTTGCAATGTTTCTTCAAGGCCTCAAAAATAGAAATAGCAGATGAATTCTCAACCGTGATTATCCTGGCCGATCGTACTTTGTTCAATAATCCCGCCGTGGCCTGAGCTATTGGCCTGGTGCGCTCTATGATTCTACAGAGCAGGCATTCTTTGTTCGCTTGTTCGGTATATCTACTATCGGTGATTAGGTAAACCGTGCTTTTAGTGACGGCCGCCCAACTATCGTCACCCGAAAAGCAGGTAACGTATGTGACATTAGCCGGATTAGTCAATATCAGGCAGTCTATGTTGTCTTTAGCCATTCGCGAGCGAATAAGCCGGATGCGTCTTGAGATGGTTTGTTTGTTCATAAATTGCCTCCACCGGCGGTGGGCCGGTCTTCGGAAATTTGCGTTCAAACCGCACTTGTACCAATCCACAGTCGAAAAATAAAGGCTTTTTTAGCTCATTGTTAAGAGTTTGTTGTTCATTGTTCGCAGTCATGAGGTCAGGGGAAAGGGGGCTGTTCAGGAGTCGTTAGTCGATAGTCGTTGGTCGTTAGAGGAGAGAAGACAGAACACAGCGAACAGCATGGAGGGATTCCACAACTGTCGCTGGTCGCTCGTGAAGCGTTTGGTCTAAAGACACGCTGGACAAGGATTGCGGAAGGGGGAAAATCGAGTAAAAAAGTCGGAATATAACCGATTTTGGGGGTTTTTGAGCGAAATTTTTTAAATTGGGGTGGTTGGCGATAGTGATAATAATGTTTTTATAGGACTATTGCATTTCTACGCTAAAAATGGGGGTAAAAACGTACCAAAAAGTACCGAAAATTCACCAAAAGTGAGCAAAAGTGCACGCTTTTTGAGCAAAAGTAAGCAAAAATTGACGATTTTCTATACTTTTCACTACCACCTTTGGCGTAGGACGCCATTAAAGAATTGATTAAGGATGCCTGCTGCGCCAAGTGCCAGCCGCGACGAGTCGCAGGCTCGGCGGGCGCCAGCACGGCGAGATTGATGATTTGAGAGGGGAAGGAGTGGCCAGCCAGTTATTGGTAATTGGTTATTTGGAGGGATTAGGAGAACGGGAAAGGGAAATCAAAAATCAAACCTCAAAAATCAAAACTACAAATCAAAAGGCAAAAAGAGAAGACATAAGATGAGATATAGGGGCAAGGGATTGGAATTCGTAATCTGTAGGGAGGCATGTGGGTATATGGGTAAATGGGTGAGATTGGATTTAAGATTTACTATTTTCGATTTGGCGAATGGAGATCGGAAGGGGTTGTCGAGGGTGATGGTGGGAAGGGCATACCAAGAATCGAATCAGGCAT
>Ga0315274_10000578_pt1 | contig 56762 bp, 56 predicted proteins | sample YL17G02_20_MG_FD_203700 | JGI IMG/M metagenome (GOLD analysis project Ga0315274, IMG submission 203700) | Sediment microbial communities from Yellowstone Lake, YNP, Wyoming, USA - YL17G02_20 | ecosystem: Environmental > Aquatic > Freshwater > Lake > Sediment | place: USA: Wyoming | collected...
GGGATCCCAGGATCAGGATCGTGGTGCCTGTGGGGAACCCGCCTTCCAGGATATTGTCGAGGCCCGCCATCCCGGTGGCGCGCCGGCCGGTGGTGCCGGCCTGCACAACCGGCTTCTCCTCCTTCTCATTGGAATTCACAGGTGCGTTCACTTACAGGGGTGTTGTCCCCGGGGACAATAAAACTTCTCCGGAGGGAAAATGAGGATATTTCTGGGGATATCGGGAATGAGGGAAAATGATGGAGGACCTTCAGATATTCCTCCACACGGATCCTTATTCCATGACAGCCCGGCTCACCCCATCCTCCCCGGGGGATGCCCACGCGGCGGGGGCGGAGCCCCCAAGCGCGTCTTACCAGAACGTATCGATTCCAATGATCCCCGAATGGAGACGGAATGATAGGATGATCCTGCAAGTGATGGAATCTCCATCTGGAGATCAGTCCGTTGAAAAACCATAAAAATGAGAGGAAAGAGCCGGCCTATGCGTACTCCGGCGGCTGGACCTCCTTCGGGAGGCCACCCTTGAAGTGCTCCCGGATCCTGCGGTAGTACTCGCGGGAGCGCTCGTTCATGGTGGGGTGGATCTTGGCCGTTGCCGCGGTGAAGTGCTTCTCGGTCACGGCCTGCGCCCCCTCCCGCATGGCCAGCATCCCCGCCTCGCGGCAGAGGGCCTCCAGGTCTGATCCCACATACCCGGGGGTGGACCGGGCCAGGGAGGTGATGATGGCGTCCCGGGCAGGGTCCTGGACGGTGAGCTGGCGGGAAGCCAGGAGGTCAAGCACCCGCTTCCGGGAGAGCAGCTTCCCCTCTTCCTGCCGGGCAAGTCCTTCTGCGGCTGTTGCGATCTCTTCGGACCTGACTGTCCTCTCCTTTCCCAGCCGCTCCCCCAGTTCATCGAGCGCGGAGTCGGTGAGGGGCTGGAGCTGTACAATCGCCCGGTCCAGGGCGGATCCCTCAACCGGCATGGAACGGGTGTGGATGGAGAGGATCCGGCCCCGGTCCTCCTCAGACGGCTCTCCGATGTATACCAGCCGGTCAAACCGCCCGGGCCGCAGGAGCGCCGGGTCCACGATATCAGGCCGGTTGGTGGCCGCCATAACGACGACCCCCCGGAGCTCGAGAAGGCCGTCGATCTCGGTGAGGATCTGGTTCAGCACGCTCTCCAGCACATGGGTGCCCGCGTCAGAACCCCGGACGGGGGCGAGCGCGTCCAGCTCGTCAAAGAAGATGATGGCCGGTGCCACCTGGCGGGCCTTCTTGAAGATCTCCCGCACGGCCCGCTCCGACTCCCCCACCCACTTGGAGAGGAGCTGGGGGCCCCGGACCGGAATGAAGTTGGCCCCGCTCTCGGTGGCCACAGCCTTTGCGATCAGGGTCTTTCCCGTGCCTGGGGGACCATAGAGGAGCACGCCCTTGGGGGGCTCGATCCCCAGTATCTCGAACCGCTCCTGCCTGGTGAGGGGGTACTCCACCGCCTCCCGGACCTCCTCTTTCTCGGCCGAAAGACCGCCCACGTCCTCCCACCGCACATGGGGCACCTCCAGGAGCACCTCCCGCATGGCGCTGGGGCCGACATCCCGCAACGCGTCCCGGAAATCGGCGGAAAAGACCTGCATCGCGTCCAGCACTTCCTGGGGGATCTCGTCAGCGTCCAGGTCAATGTTGGGGAGATACCGCCGGAGGGCCCGGATGGCTCCTTCCCGGGCCAGGGCGGCGAGATCCGCGCCCACGAACCCGTGGGTCTGGTGGGCCTGCCGGACCAGGTCCACGTCACCGGCGAGAGGCATTCCCCGGGTATGGATCCGGAGGATCTCTGCACGGTCCACCTCGTTCGGGACCCCGATCTCGATCTCCCGGTCGAACCGGCCGGGCCGGCGGAGCGCAGGGTCGATGGCGTCCACCCGGTTGGTGGCCCCGATTACCACCACCTGCCCCCGCTCCTCCAGGCCGTCCATCGTGGTCAGGAGCTGGGCCACCACCCGCCGTTCCACCTCGCCGGTCACGTCCTCCCTGCGGGGGGCGATGGAGTCCAGCTCATCGATGAAGATGATGGAGGGGGCGTTCTGCCGCGCCTCCTCGAAGACCTCCCGCAGCCGCTGCTCGGATTCCCCGTAGTACTTGGAGATCACTTCAGGCCCGGCAATGGAGATGAAGTGGGCCCCGCTCTCGCTCGCCACCGCCTTTGCGATCAGGGTCTTGCCTGTACCCGGCGGTCCGAAGAGAAGCACACCCTTGGGCGGGTCGATCCCCAGCTTCCGGAAGAGCTCCGGGTGGCGCATGGGGAGCTCGATCGTCTCCCGCACCCTCTGGAGCTCGTCCTTCAGGCCACCGATGTCCTCGTAGCTGATCCGTTTCAGGCCCTCGAATCCCGCTGCCGGCTTGTCCGAGAACTCCACCTGGGTGTTCCGGGTGATGATCACCGCCTGCTCGGGCTCCACCACGACGGCCTTGAAGGCAACGAGCTGCGGTTGCATGAAGGGGAGCCCTGCATGAATGGGCACCGAGTCGTTCTTCACCACCGGGAAATCGATGAGCCGGTTCGCGGCGCCCTGGTAGTTGATGGGGATCTGCCGGGGCATGTCCTCGGGAGGGGCCAGCACCACCTTTTTTGCCTCGATCTCGTCCTCCACGGGCTGGATCCGGACCCGGTCCCCGATGGAGACACCGGCATTTGCCCGTGTGAAGTTGTCCACCCGCACCTTCCCCTGGTGCCAGTCCGAGACCATGGAGCGCCAGACCTTGGCCACGGTCCGGCGCTTTCCCTCCAGGACCACAATGTTACCGGGCGAGAGCCGGAGCTGCAGCATGGTGTCGGGATCCAGGCGCACCTTGCCGGCCCCCTGGTCCTCGGGGTAGGCGGAATCGACCTTCAGGTAGATCTCAGGCATTACCTTAATGGTCTCCTATGAGGGGACTTATAGGTACTGGTGACGGATGCGCGTCCTCCTCTTCGATCCCTTCCATGGCGCGGCGGGTGACATGGTCACCGCGGCCCTCCTCTCCCTGCTCCCGGACCGGGCTCCCGTGATCCGGGCCATGGCCTCGGTGGTGGGAGAGCCGGAGCTCGCGGAAATGGACCGGGCCGGCATCCGGGCTCTTCTCGTCAGGACGAGGGCAGGCAGGGCCCTCCGGACCCTGGAGGAGGTGGAGGAGCGGATCACCGGGGCGGATGCCCCCGGCCCGGCAAAGGAGATGGCTCTTCGGGTCTTCCGCCGGATCCATGATGCCGAGGCACAGGTGCACGGTACCGTACCCCATTTCCACGAGGTCGGGTCCGATGACGCCATCGCCGACGTGGTGGGGGCCTGCACCGCCCTCCACCTGCTTGCCCCCGCGGAGGTGGTGGTGAAGCCCGTGGCCCTGGGAAGCGGCGTGATCCGGGGTTCACATGGCACGCTCCCGGTACCAGCCCCTGCCACGGCCGCGATCCTGGCCGCATCCTCTCTTCTTGCCGTCGCCGGGCAGGAGGAAGGAGAGCTCTGCACCCCCACGGGTGCTGCGCTGCTTGCCGAGTTCGCCACTCTTCCCCCCCTCTGGGCGGAACCGGCACGGGTCCTGGCCACCGGTTACGGGGCCGGCAGCCGGAACCCCGAGGGTATCCCGAACGTGCTCAGGGCCTTCCTGCTGGATGCCCCCGGCTCCCACGGCAGCGACCGGGTGGATGTGCTGGAGACCAATGTGGACGATGCCACCGGGGAGGTGGTGGCCCACGCGATCCGGCGGCTGATGGAGGAGGGCGCCCGGGACGCCTGCGCCATCCCTGTCGTGATGAAGAAGGGGAGGCCCGGCCACCTGGTCCGGGTGGTGGTGCTCCCGGAGGACAGCCCCCGCCTCGCCGCGCTCCTGGCAGACGAGCTGGGCACGCTGGGGGTCCGGTGCACCCCGATGGTGCACCGGTTTGTGGCCGACCGGACCCTCGCGGAGGTGGAGGTGACGCTCGGGGGAACGCGGTACACCGTGCCCGTGAAGTGCGGGCGTGCAGGAGGGAAGGTCATCTCGGTGAAGCCCGAGTTCGAGCAGGTGCAGGCCGTTGCCGCACAGTGCGGGCTCCCCGCCCGGGCGGTGGCCCGGGCCGTGGAGGAGGCGGCCTGGGAGCGCTTCAGGGGGGACCGGGCATGACCACCGGCCGTTTCACGACAGGGATCCCTGAGATGGACGCGCTCCTGGGCGGGGGACTGGAACGGAAGGTGATCACCCAGCTCTACGGCGATCCCGGGTGCGGCAAGTCCACCCTCTGCCAGATTGCGGCGGTGGCGGCCCTGCGGGCCGGTGGTTCGGTGGTATACTTTGACCCGGAGGGATTCTCGGTGGAGAGGTTCCGGCAGATCGCAGGGAGCGGTGCCGAGGAACTTGCCGAGCGGCTCTTTCTCTACGAACCCATGGACTTTGACCAGCAGGGTCTTTTGATCGCGGAGTCAGAGAAGGTGCTGAAACAGGGGAAGGTGGCTCTCGTGGTGGTCGACTCTGCCACGGTCCTGTACCGGACCGAGCTGGGGAGCGGGAAGCAGGCCCAGCGGAAGCTGGCCCGTCAGGTGATCCTGCTCCTGGGCCTGGCCAAGCGCTACGATCTTCCGGTCCTCATCACCAACCAGGTGTACATGGACGTGATCCGGAACGTCTCGTGTCCCCTGGGCGGGACGGTGCTCTCCCACCTCTCCAAGGCCATCGTCCGGATAGAGGTGCACGAGGGGTTCCGCAGGGCGGTGCTGGAGAAGCACCGGTCGCTCCCCGCGGGCGGCACCTTTGACTTCGAGATCACCGGGACGGGAATCAGAGCGTTATCGCGCCCGTGAAGACGGTCCGGGCCGGCCCTTCCATCTCGTTCACGTCGCCCAGCCGTACTTTCAGGGGGCCGCCCCAGGTCTCCACCTGTACCGCGTCCCCCACCATACCCAGCTTGCGGGCCACCGCCGCGGACGCCATGGCCCCCGTGCCGCAGGAGAGGGTCTCGTCCTCCACTCCCCGCTCGTAGGTCCGGATCCGCAGGGTGTTGTCCCCTGCCTTCTCCACGAAGTTCACGTTTGCGCCACTCACGAACGACGCATGGTTCCGGATAAGGGGGGCCACGGCCTCGATGTCCACGCTGCCGATCTCGTCAACGATGATCACGGCGTGGGGCACCCCTGTATTCACCGCGTACACCGTGTTTCCCAGGATCTCCTCCTTGTACTCCCCCTCCCCGGTGGCCGGGATGTCGCTCCGGGAGAACTTGGGCACCGGCATCCCGATGGTGGCCAGGAACTCCCCGTCAGCATCGTACCCCATCTTCACCGTGATCTCGCCGGCCAGGGTCTCGACCGTGCACTGGTCCTTCACGTACCCCTGGTCCAGGGCGTACTTGGCCAGGCACCGGATGCCGTTCCCGCACATCTCTGCCTCGGACTCGTCCGGCTGGAAGAGTCGCATCTTCAGGTTGGCCTTCTCGGTCCGGGAGAGGAACAGGATCCCGTCGGCGCCAACGCCGAAGCGCCGGTCGCAGTACAGGGCAGCGAACTGCCTTCGCATCTCGTCCGGCACGACGGCTCCCTCCGTCTCGTCGATCAGCACAAAGTCGTTCCCGTTCCCCTGCAGCTTGGTGAAATAGATACTGTTTGCTTCCCTGGTTTCGCCTGCTTCTTCAGCCATGTACCACACCCCACTTCTTCAGCGCCCGCTCCAGCTCATAATGCTCCTTCGCGTACTCCGCGAGCGTCATCCCCTCCATCCAGGCATCCACCGCCTGGCGCATCGCCCGCGCCCCTGCCGCGGTGCCGTCGGGATGGCCGTGGATCCCCCCGCCGGCCTGCAGCACCAGGTCGTTCCCCAGCGCCTCCAGCTCCCGGTGCACGTTCCCCGGCTGCAGCCCTCCGCTGGAGACCGGGAAGACCCGCTTCAGCCCCAGGCAGGGGCCGGTGAGGACCTGGTTGTCCCCCTGCACCTCCTCGCGGTCATGGCTCATCTTGCCGCTGACCGTACCGGTGTGGAGCTGGTCGCCCCCCAGCCACCGGACCAGGCGTGCGAAGGGACGCATCGCGATCCCGTGGACCGCACTCCGCGTCATGGCCGCGTGCATGGTCCGGTGGACGTGGATGGGGACCCGGATCTTCGGCGACTCGGAGAGCGCCTGCAGCGCCGTGAACCCGGCGGTGATGACATCGATCATGACCATGTTGGCGCCCAGTTCCACTGCCTCTTCTGCGAGGGCCACGATCCTGTCGGCGCGGGTGGTGATGTTGACGGCGTAAAGCACCTGCCGGCCGGTCTCCTCCTTCACCTCCTCCAGCCCTTCCATGACGAGGGGCAGCCGCTCCCGGAGGGGGCAGAAGGCCTGGTCCGTGAGAGTCTCGTCATCCTTGATCAGGTCCACCCCCCCGAGGGCCGCCTGGCAGGCCACGGCCGCGGTGTCCTTCGGGGAGAGGCCGACCTTCGGCTTGATGATGGTGCCGATGTGGGGCCGGTCCCGTGTACCGATGAGACTCCGGACACCCGAGATCCCGAACTTGGGGCCGTGGAAGGGGATCAGGGTCTCGGGGAACTCCACGTCCAGGAGACGCACCGACTCCAGTTTCCGGAGGCCAAAGAGGTTCCCGGCTACCACCGACAGGTACTGGGGCACATTCCCGGGCTCGAAGATCTCGGCAGGGTACCGGATCCGGGCCACGAACCCCTTCCCCCGCGGGGTCACCTCCAGCACCTCCCCGTCCAGGCGGCGCACGTACTCCACCCGGGTGCTGATCTCCGTCCAGGTCCCGGTGGTCTCCTCCTCCGCGATCCAGCGGGCGGCCTCCTCCGGCGCGGTTCCCGCTTCCGGCACAAAGGCATAGGTGGCGATGACATCCGGCATGGCGCTTCACACCTGATCTCGGTGGTCGATCTGAAATGTCTTGTGGAACTCCCCAAGGGACCAGCCCAGGTAGTCCCGGATGATCAGGTAGGCAAGGGCGGGAGGGATCGCCCCCTCTTCCGTCACAATCAGGTCCACGTAGGCCGCCGGGGTCACATCAAAGACAGGGTTGTGCACCCTCACGTGGGGGAGGCAGGAAGCTTCCGCAGGGGAGAGCACCTCACCCGGGTCCCGCTCCTCGATCTCGACCAGCTCGCCCAGGATGGTGCGGGGCGCGAACTTGTAGGTCTCGGCGGCCACGATGACGGTGGCCCGGGCCTCGTGGGCGGCGAGGGCCACCTGCGAGGTCCCGATCTTGTTCACCACTGCCCCGTTCACGGTGACGGCATCTGCGCCCACAAAGACCCGGTCGATCCGGTTCATGAAGTGCCGGACAGCCGAGTCCACGATGTAGTGGGTCGAAACCCCGGCATCCGAAAGGGTCCGGAGGGTGAGGAGCCCCTGGTTCCCCGGCCGGACTTCGGTGACAAAGACCTCCATCTCCCGGCCCTGGCGATGGGCCTCCAGGATGCAGGCGAGCGCAGCCTCCGAGTTGCAGTGGGTGAGGACTGTGTCCCCGTCCCGGATGTGGTGGGCGCCGATCTCCCCGATCCGGTGCACCGCCTCCGCGGACGAGCGGAGGAAGGCCTCCCCCCTCTCTTTCACCGCTTCTCTGGCTTCGCCAGGAGTGGCAGCATCCTCCATGGCCCGGAGGACAAGGTGGACGGCATTGGGAAGGGATACGGCGGTGGGCCGGGTGGCAAGGAGGGTTGCGGCCGCCGCCTCCATCCCTTTCCGGAAGGAGGGGAGGTCCCGGGCCGTGAGGCCATCCGCATGCTCCACCAGCGCCTCGACGGCTGCGCGGGCGATCCTCCCTGCCCCCCGGATCTCCATCCTTTTTATTTTCTCCGCAGTCTCAGTTACGTGCATGGGCACCCTCCTAGAGAGGGTATGCGCGGGAGGGATAAAGGGTTGCGGAGGGATTCACCTGAAGATGGCCGTGGTCTTTGACAGTGCCGGCACTCTCCTGCGCACCTACCGGGTGGTGAAGGACATCATCCACGGGAAGATCCACCTGGACGTGGAGACGACAACCCTCACCGCCTCCTCCCCCGAACGGGCGCTCCTCGTCCTCCATGTCTCCTCCCGGGAGATCATCGAGCAGCAGCCGGAGGTGCTCCTCTCCGCCTACCTGACCGGGCGGAAGATCGGCTTTGGCGTCGCCTGTGCCCGCTCGGTCTTCACCCCGGACCAGGCCTCCGATATCCTGTACCGCGACACCCGGGCGACCCTGGGGGACCTGCAGGAGTGCATCCGGGAGGTCTGGCGCCACTGCAGGAGGGAAGCCCTCCTCGTCATGGACAGCGGGGTGATCCTGCACTTCGGGGCGAAGGCCATCGAGTTCACGGTCACATCGGGAGGGAGGCCCTTTGACGGGGCCCTGGAGACCATCACCGCCCTGCACCGGAGGGGGATCGCCACCTACATCGCCTCCGGGGACCGGGTCTCAAAACTCGAGAAGATCGCCGATTACCTGGGCATTCCCCTGGACCGTGTCCACGGGGTTGCCACGCCCTCCATCAAGGCACAGATCGTCTCGGACCTGAAGGAGGAGTACGACGTGGTGGCCATGGTGGGGGACGGGATCAATGATCTCACTGCGCTGCAGCGGGCGGACGTGGCGATCCTCTCGCTCCAGCAGCCGGGGGAGAAGCCCGCCGCGCTCTCCGACGCTGCGGACCATGTGGTGAAGAGGGTTACGGAAGTGGTCCCCATCCTGGAACGGATCGCCCGGCGGTGACGGGCGGGATCCATCGAGTATAAAACATAATATAAGGATGCTGTACCATAACTTGCTGAGAGGTTGAGGATGGCCCCGCTGATCACGGTCGACCGGCTCTGCATGAGTTTTGACGGGAAACCTGCCCTCAAGGACATCAGTTTTGAGATAGGGGAAGGGGAGATCGTCGGCATCATCGGCAGGAGCGGTGCAGGAAAGACCGTGCTCATGCACATGATCCGGGGCGTGGATCAGCCCCCCACCGGCGGGAAGATCACCTACCATGTGGCCGTCTGCGACAGCTGCGACAATATCGAGGTCCCGAGCTATGCAGGCAAGCCCTGCCGTGCCTGCAAAGGCACCCTTGCGCTCCAGCATGTCGACCTGTGGGACGAGAAGAACGAAGCCATGAAGCGCCGGATCATGCACCGCACCGCCATCATGTTCCAGCGCACCTTTGCCCTGTACGGCAACGACCGGGTCATCGAGAACGTGCTCCGGGCGCTGGATGACATCGACTATCCCGAGGAGAAGTCCATCAACCGGGCCGCAGATCTCCTGGACCAGGTCCGGCTCTCCCACCGGATGATGCACATCGCCCGGGACCTCTCCGGAGGCGAGAAGCAGCGGGTTGTTTTGGCCCGGCAGCTGGCCAAGGACCCGTTCCTCCTCTTTGCCGACGAGCCTACCGGCACGCTGGATCCCGAGACCGGCCGCCTTGTGCACGAGATGCTGAAGGAGGCAGCGGCCCGGGAGAAGATGGGCATGGTGGTCACCTCCCACTTCTCGAAGGTCATCGAGGACGTGGCGTCGCGGGCGATCCTCCTCTCCGACGGGGTGGTGGTGCAGATCGGGACCCCGAAGAAGGTCATCCGCCGGTTCATGTCCGACCTGCGGGACAACGAAAAGTTCAGTGCAGCCCAGATCGGCCAGAAGCTCCTGGTGGCCCGGGACGTGATCAAGCGGTACCTCTCCGTGGACCAGGGGATGGTGCGGGCCGTGAACGGGGTCACCTTTGACGTGGGGGAGAAGGAGATCTTCGGGGTCATCGGGAAATCCGGGGCAGGCAAGACCACACTCTCCCGCATCATCGCCGGGATCATCGAGCCGACGAGCGGCGAGATGAACATCCGGATCGGGGATGACTGGGTGGACATGACGAAGCCCGGGATCGAAGAGCGGGGCAGGGCCAAGGGCTACATCGGCCTCCTCCACCAGGAGTACGACCTGTATCCCCACCGGACCGTGCTGGATAACCTGACGGATGCCATTGGCCTCGAGTTCCCCAAGGAGCTCGCCGTAAGAAAAGCGGTCATCACCCTGAAGATGGCAGGTTTCACGGAGGAGAAGTCCCGGGAGGTGCTGGACCGGTACCCGGCCCAGCTCTCGGAGGGTGAGCGGCACCGGGTGGCGCTGGCCCAGGTGCTGATCCGGGAACCCCGGATCGTGATCCTGGACGAGCCCACGGGCACCATGGACCCCATCACCAAGATCGATGTGAAGCACTCGATCCTCCACTCGCGGGAGGACATGGAGATGACCTTCATCGTGGTCTCCCATGACATGGATTTTGTGAAAGACATCTGCGACCGGCTGGCCCTGATGCGGGGCGGAAAGATCGTCCACATGGGGCTCACGCCGGACGTGCTCTCCGGCCTCTCCGAAGAGGAGCGGACCATCATGTCCGGTCCCACCCCCAGGGAGTGAGCGGGCGGATGGAGATCCTCCTCGACGGGAGGAGGCGCCAGGTCCCGCCGGGCACCCGTCTCTCTGAGATCCTTGAGGCATACGATCCCTGCTGTTCTGTTGCCGTGGTGAGGCCTGCCGCTGCCAGGGCCACCCAGACCCGCACCCTTCTTGTGGCCACCACCCGGGGAGAGGTGGTCATCGAGCTGGCTGCCTCCCCGGGTGTCAGCCTGGATCCCGCGGATCTTGCCACCCCCCTCCCCCTCCACTGGGGGGACCGGTACGCCGCCGCGTTCGGGCCTTTTGCCCGGGAGTTCACTCCCTCCCGGACCCCCCTCCCGTACGGGCGGGGTGATGTGCTGGTGGGCTGCGGGGGATACGATCCCCGGCGCTCGTACCTGATCTTCTCCCGGATCCGGCACCAGGCAGACCACGGGGCACCCGCCGGTGGCGGTGTCATCGGCCGGGTGGTCTCCGGAGGCGGTGTCCTGGACCGGTGGACGCCGGGAGACCGGATCGAGAAGATCGAGCGGGTCATCTCCTGGGAGGACCGGACCACCGCCTTCACCACCACCGACACCTCCCTCACCCTGGAGGACGGGATGCAGGTGGTGACCCGGGTGGAGGCGGTGGTACAGGGCTACACGCCGGGGAAGATCGACACCGCGGTGGCTGCCACCGTCGAGCACCTGCTGATGGTGGTGGAGCGGGGGCATTTCCATGTTCACCGCGCGGCGAGCACCCATATCCGGGACGAGAGCCTGGCCGGGACCGACCTCCCTTCTGAGGAGAAGCGGTTCCGGGGCGAGGGCACGGTGACGGTCCGGTCAGAAGGTCCCGGCCGGGGGGACGTGTACATCTACCGGACCGATCTCCCCGGCACCCCGGCACATTCCGTGGCAGGCCAGGTGGTGCATGGGATCGAGCTCGTCAAGCTGGCCCGGGAGGGGGAGATCCTCTGCATCTCGGTCACCCCTCCCCGCCTTGACCTGATCGGCAGGACTGCAGGCGACGCCGTGAAGGCTGCGGGGGAACGGGGTGTGAAGGCGGAACTGGACATACAGGACCCCTCCCGCCTGGTGGTGGACCAGGATCCGGGCACCACGCTGGAAGCTCTCGCAAAGGAGATGGTCTTCCTGGGAACCACCCCGGAGGAGAAGGTCATCGGGATCCGGCTGGACGATGCCCGGGCGCCGGCCAGCTGCGCCCTCTTCCGCCAGGTGACAGGCCTCACACAGCATACGCTGGGCAGGATGCCGCTCTTTTTCCGGTTCGAGGACGTGCTCCTCCTCCGCCCGGCACTGCGGGAGGGGATGAAGATCCTGCCCGAGAACACCCCCGAAGGGGAGGTGCCGGCCTATTCCCTGGGGATAACCAACGATTCACGGAAAGGGTCCGGTACTGTCGGGGTCCGGTCCTCCCCCCACAGGGAGTTCGGGCCCACGTCAGAACCGTTCGAGGGCACGAATATCCTGGGTGTTGTCGTGGACACCGGGAAGCTGGGAGCACTGAAGGAGAAGGAGATGATCTACGTGAGAGAGGTGAGGCCATGAAGGAGTACCGGCCGAAGTACCAGGGAACGCATACCGTCTACGTCTTTGTGGAGTCACCGGATGTCACCCCGCAGGACCTCTCCCTTCGGGCCTACGAGGCAGCCCCGGACCTGATGATCAAGGAGACCTGCTTCGGCCTGCAGATCACGGGTGCACCCGAAAGGGTGGCAGAGGTGGTTGCGACCCTGCGGGCCCTGGACCCGAGCCACATCTTTGTGAAGGACCGGGGGTTCCCGCCCGGCGACCCCCGCCGTTGCCGCGCGAACATGGGCGGTGCCCGGCCGGGCTTCTTCGGGCACGAGTACGAGCTCTCCCTGATCCGGTTCATCTCCGGCGGCCTCGCGGCCCTCCCAAACCGGGAGGCCGGGGACTCTGCCCTGGATGCCCTGGAACGGAAGAAGAAGAAGCCGCTGGATCCCGACCGGCTGAAAACAATCTTCGATGCCCAGGAGCCCTCCCATGGCTAAGATCTTCATCTACCCGACCACAAGCCTGATCCTCTCGGACATGGTGGCCCGCTTCGGCCACGAGCCTCTGGGGGCCGCCCTCGGGATCCGGGAACGGATCCAGACCGCGGGCTTCGACTCCCCGCCCCTGCAGGTCACCCCCGAGGAGCCGAAGAAGGGGCTCCGATGGGCGGCCGTCGAGGTGCCGTCGGGTGTCCGGGGCAGGATGGCCATCCTTGGCCCCCTGATCGACCATGCGGAGGCCGCCATCATCATCAACGATGCCGATCTGGCTTTCGGCTGCATGGGGTGCGCGAGGACCAACGAGCTGCTCCTGTTCCTGCTCCGGCACCGGGGGATCCCGGTCCTGGACCTGACCTACCCGAAATCTGAGGAGGAGGGCGAGATCTTTGTGGCCGCGATCCGGGAGTTCCTGGAGAAGCTGCCGAAAGGGGGGAAGGCCGAATGACCGACAAGGTGCGCATCGCGCAGCTGGCCTGCGGGCCGGAGTACAGCGGGGTGCAGAAGGAGATCAACGACGCGGCGGCGGCCGTGGGGGCCGAGGTCTTCTTCCCGGACATCGCGCTTTCGGATGTCAAGCGGGACATCTCCCTCTTCGGGCTGGATGTCCGGTCCCCGGACCTGAAGCTGGCCATCGCCCGGGCCAGGGAGCTCGTAGAGGGGAAGATTGAGGCCGATGCCGTCTTCATTGCCACCTGCTTCCGGTGCGCCGAGGCCGCCATCGTCCGGAACGAACTGCGCCGCTATATCGTGGAGAACTCCACGCTCCCGGTCGTCTCCTACTCCTTCACCGAACGGACCACGTCCGGGACCCTGCTGACCCGGATGGAGGCCCTCACCACCATCGCCCGCAGGCGGGCGCTCCTGGCCCGTGAGGTGCAGGAGGGGCTCACCCTGGGACTGGACTCGGGTTCTGTCACGACGAAGGCCATCGTGATGCGGGACAACCGGATCATCGGCAAGGGATGGCTCCCCACCATTGATGTGCTGAAGTCCGCGGATGACGCCATCGCCCTTGCACTGGCGGAAGCCGGGGTCAAACGGGAGGAGATCCAGGCCGTGGGGACCACGGGCTATGGCCGGTACCTTGTGGGGGAGCATATCCACGCGGACCTGATCCAGGAGGAGCTGACTGTCAACTCCAAGGGGGCGGTGTATCTCGCAGACCGCCAGCACGGCCCCTGCACGGTCATCGACATCGGCGGGATGGACAACAAGGCCATCACCGTCCACGACGGGATCCCCGGGACCTTCACCATGGGCGGGATCTGCGCGGGTGCCAGCGGCCGGTTCCTGGAGTTGACTGCAAAGAGGCTGGGAGTGGAGATCACCGAGCTCGGCCCCCTGGCCATGAAGGGTCTCGCCACCCGGGTGCCCATGAACTCCTACTGCATCGTCTTCGGAACGCAGAGCCTCGTAAACGCGCTGGCTGCCGGATCCACGCGGGAGGACGTGGCAGCCGCCGCCTGCCACTCCGTTGCCGAGCAGGTCTTTGAGCAGCAGCTGCAGGAGGTGGACATCAAGGAGCCGGTGATCATGGTGGGGGGCACCTCGCTGATCTCCGGCCTGGTCCATGCCATGGGGACGCTGCTCCAGACCGAGATCCTGGTGCCGCCCCACTCCCAGCACATCGGGGCCGTCGGCTCCGCGCTGCTGGCCTCCGGGTTCATCCGGGAGAAGCGATGAGCGGTCTCGAATACTTCGTGGTGGAGAGCCCGGAAGCGACGGGGAAGGCGTACTACGAGCGGATCTCAGGGGACGTGCTCCAGGACCTGAACCTGCTGCAGGTGGTGGAGAAGCTGCACATCTACGTGGACCCCAAGATTCCCATCTTCGTGGCCGTGGGGGTGACCCGGAAACTGCCCTCGCAGGTCCGGGTCAGGGACTTTGCCGCCGTCGTTCCCCTGGAGTCGCGGATCACCCTCTCCATCGGGGATGAGACGTACCTGGCCCCCCTCCTCACCCTTCTCTGGGACCGCTATGGCAAGGCCTATGTGGACCAGCCGGACCGGTTCACGGTGGTGGTGACCGCCCCCGGGGTCACGGCCCAGGAGATCGAGGATACCGTTGTCCTGGATCCCACGGGGAGCCTGTACCGGGACCTGATCTATGCACTCGTCTGCATCCAGCCCGAGGGGTTCAAGGTCCGGAAGCAGAGCTACGGCGACGGCCGGTTCTTCTTCGTGGCCAGCGAGGATACGCTCCCCGAGGACGTGGTGCAGACGCTCGTGGCCGAGAAGTTCCGGCTGATCGGGGTGGGCACGTGATCTTTGAGCCCATCACCTACAAGGGCGGCGTGTACCGGTACGAGGAGATCGTGGAGCTGATCGACGACCTGGGGGGCTACATCGTGCAGCTCCAGCAGATCGCCGGAGACATCATCATCCAGGCGCTCGTGCCCCGCGAGGACATCGAGCTGATGCGGCAGATCGCGAAGCCGCTGAACGGCACGGTGACCGTCTCCCCCCTGGTGGGCACCGAGATCGCCGTTGTCTCCCCCTCGCTGGAGATCCACCACCTTCCCCATGCCTCCTGCGACGTGGCCGAGTACCTGCGCCGGTTCGGGTCCAAGACCAACATGGTGGGCCTGGCCCGGGGGTTCGGGAAACGGATCGCGCAGCTGAACGTGGAGGAGCGGGATATCATCAACGAGCATGACTGTGCCATCTTCGTCCTGGGCAACTTCGAGGAGTGCATCCACCACAAGTTCCCTGCCCTGCGCCGGGGGATCAGTGTGCCCATCGTCCTCACCGGTGCCCCGGAGAAGGAGGCGCTCCAGCGGTGCGTGGACCCCCCGGTGGAGGGCTACGTGGGCGGCATGGGCCGGATCGCCCACCGGGCCAAGCGCCCCGAGGAGCTGGAGAAGCTGGAGGAGATGGCGGCCGAGGTGTCCCGCGTGCTGGAGGTGCGCCGGACCGAGATCGCGAAGGACCCCCTCTCGGTGATGCCCCCCAGGCTCATGCAGGTGATCCTGGAGAAGCTCCCGGATATCCATGACGTGACCTCCCCCACGCCCGTCACCGTGCAGATGGCAGGGCTCCGGGTCAAGCTTCCCTATGAAACGTATGCAGAGGCCGTCCGGGACCTGGAGATCGAGCACGGGATCCGGGTGCGCGACGTGGCAGACGTGCTCCCGTCCCGGATGCGGACCTATATCTGGATGAGGGTCAAACCCTTTTCAGAGACCAATGTGATGGTGTGAGCCCTGCCGGGAGACGGTGTCCTTGCAGGACAGGAGCCACAAGGGGATTGCCATGACCTTTGAAGAGACGCTGGACGGGATTACACGCAGGGGCACGGAGAAGACGGCACGGGAGTGGATGAAGCAGATCGAGCAGGAGTACGGCCAGGTCCCCTTCATCTTCAAACGGATGTCCGAGCGGCCCGAGGTGCTCATCTCCCACCTGCTGTACAAGGGTGCCGTCATAGAGACGTCGGCGCTGGACCCCAAATCCGTGGAGCTGATCTCCATGGCCGTCGGCGCGGCCCTCCAGTGCAGCCACTGCGTGGACTACCACATGCAGGCGGCCATCAAGAAGGGTGCCACCCGGGAAGAGATCCTTGAGGTGATCCTGATCGCCGGGCTCCTTGCCAACTCCGTGGTGCTGGCCGAGGCCTACCGGGTGATGGACAGCCGGCTCCCGGAGTGCGGGGGACCGTGCGACACGAACGGGGTGGAGGGGTTGGAGAAATAGTCGATTGATTCGATTCCACGGATCAGGCTGATTCGGATAATATCATCCCAATAATTCAATAAAATCAGGTGGAGGCCATCTCACCGCAGAGGATCTCAGCCTGCTCAAGGACGGTTTTTATGGCGTTTGCCTGTTTGTCGGGCGGGTAGTCGTATTTCATCAGGATCCTCTTCACCATCACCCGCATCTTCGCCCTGACACTCTCCTTCACGGTCCAGTCGATGGTGATGTTCTTCCGAATATTTTCCGTGAGCTCCCGGGCAATGGTCCGCAGCACCTCATCCCCGAGAACCTTGACCGCGCTATCATTAATCTCAAGGGCTTCATAAAAGGCAAGCTCAGCCTCGCTCAACCCAAGATCCAGTCCCATGCGGTCAGCCCCACGCATGTCCCGCGCCAGCTTGACCATTTCCTCGATCACTTCGACGGTTGTGATGGCACGGTTTTTATATCTCTGGATGGTCTCGTCCAGCATTCCTGCAAAGGATCGGGACTGGACGAGCCTCTTCTTCTGACGTGTCCGGATCTCATCGTTCAATAATTTCCTCAGGACTTCAACGGCAAGATTTTTCTGGGGAAGCCCTTTCAGCTCCGCAAGGAACTCTTCCGAGAGAATGGAGATGTCCGGCTTCTTCAGGCCTGCTGCAGAGAAGATGTCGATGACCTGATCGGATGTGATTGCCTTTGACACGATCTGCCTGATGGCATGATCCATCTCCCAGGCCCTCTGGAAGACATCTCCTTCATCGGTTGATTTGAGCAGGGCAGCCCGCACTGCCTGGAAGAAGGCAACGTCATCATTGATGCTCATTGCATCGGGATGCGGGACAGAGAGGGCGAAGGCTTTGGAGAGCTCGGTCACCACCTTGATGAACCGAGTCTTCCCGTCGCGCTTGTCCAGCACATGGTTCTGGGCGGGCCGAAGAAGGAAGAGGCGCTGGGCCGGGTCCTCCCAGCTGGACCAATCAAATCCATGGAAGATACCGCAGCATATCTCGTATTTTTCGAGCATGACAGCAACGGCCTCTTCCTGATCGATAGCCGTCTTCCCTGTGCCTCCGCTCTCCGTGTACGTGGCAAGGGCCGTCTTCAGCTCCTCCCCGAGGCCGAGGTAATCGACAATCAGCCCGCCGGGCTTGTCCTTGAATACCCGGTTCACCCGGGCGATGGCCTGCATGAGGGTATGCCCATGCATCGGCTTGTCGATATACATGGTGTGGAGCGACTGGACATCGAACCCGGTGAGCCACATGTCCCTGACGATGGCGAGCCTGAAGGGATCGGCGGACTCCCGGAACCGCGTCGCCAGGGCTTCACGGCGCGTTTTGTTCCGGATGTGGGGCTGCCATTCGACGGGATCCGGGGCCGACCCGGTCATCACCACCTTCATCAGGCCCTCATCGTCCTTTTCACCATACCACGCCGGCCTGAGTCTCCGGATCGCTTCGTGGAGATCCACGCAGATCCGACGGCTCATGCAGACCACCATGGCCTTCCCCTCCATGGCATCGAAGCGCCTCTCGTAATGATCGACAATATCTCGGGCGATGAGGTTGATCCGCTTCTCAGTCCCTACCACAACTTCAAGGGCTGCCCACTTGGTCTTCAACCGCTCCTTCCCCTCAACCTCCTCACCCTCAGTTACCTCCTCGAACTCGGGGTCGATCCGGGGCCGCTCGGTTTCATCAAGTGCGATCTTCGCGAGCCGGCTCTCGTAGTAGATGGGCACCGTGGCACGGTCCTCTACCGCCCGCTGGATATCGTAGATGCTGATGTAGTCCCCGAAGACCAAGCGGGTGTTCTTGTCCGCGAGCTCGATGGGGGTGCCCGTGAACCCGATGAAGGATGCGTTCGGCAGGGCGTCCCGGATGTGCCGGGCGAATCCGTCGATGAAGTCGTACTGGCTCCGGTGTGCCTCATCCGCGATCACCACGATGTTGTGCCGGTCCGAGAGGACCGGGTAACGGGTGCCCTTCTTCTCCGGGAAGAACTTCTGGATGGTGGTGAAGACGATTCCGCCCGATGCGACGGCAAGAAGGCGCTGGAGGTGGGCGCGATCCTCTGCCTGCACGGGTTTCTGCCGGAGGATCTCGTGGCAGCGCGAGAAGGTTCCGAAGAGCTGGTCGTCCAGGTCGTTCCTGTCTGTTATCACGACGATGGTCGGGTTCTCCAGTGTCGGGTGGAGAACGATCCGGCCGGTGAAGAATACCATTGTCAGGCTCTTCCCCGAGCCCTGGGTGTGCCACACCACGCCGCAACGGCCATCGCCCTCCGGAGATGCAGCCTCCACGGTCTTTTCCACCGCCTGCCGGACCGCGTGGAACTGGTGATAGCCGGCCATCTTCTTGGCAACCGTTCCTGCGGCCTCATCCTCGAAGACGATGAAGTGGCGGACGAGATTGAGGAACCGCTCCTTCTCGAAGACGCCCCGGATCATCACCTCGAGCTGGGGCATCATCTCCGGGGCAAGGGTCTCGCCGCCGATGGTCCGCCAGGGCATGAACCGCTCCCAGCCTGACGTGATGGTCCCCACCCGGGCATCCAGGCCGTCCGAGATGACGGCTGTCTCATTGAAGGTGAAGAGGGTGGGAATCTGCTCCTTGTAGGTCTGGATCTGTGAGAATGCGGTGCGCACCGTTGCCCTCACATCAGCCGGGTTCTTCAGCTCGATCACGGCGAGGGGGAGGCCGTTCACGAAGATCACGATATCCGGCCTCCGCTGGTTCTGCCCCTCCACTACGGTGAACTGGTTCACCGCAAGCCAGTCGTTCATCTCTGGCCGGTTGAAGTCCACGAGCCGGACCCGGTCCCCGGCAATGGTCCCGTCCTTTCGCCGGTACTCGACTTCTACCCCGTCGGTGAGCATCCGGTGGAAGGCCCGGTTGTTTCCGATAAGGGTGGGCGAATCCGGATGGAGCACTCTGCGGACCGCCTCGCGCACCGTCTCTTCAGGGACACCCGGGTTAAGGCGATAACCGGCAGCGAGAAGCCGACCGCGGAGCACGACCTCATCGTACCGGTCCCGCTCGGCCAGATCCTCCCCCGGGGCGATAGCCGGCCCGGAAAAGATCCGGTAGCCAAGGTCCTTCAGCCAGGCAAGGGTCTGTTCCTCGACGATGGACTCGGTGAGGATGGAGGTCATGGAACCGGCACCTTCCCGGAATTGGGGTAAAAGTATCTGTAAATTATTGTAAAATTTTCAGTTTTAATTTTCATGCACGGACCAGTCCCGGCTTGAGCCCAAGACGTATCTGAAAATCCTCTGGAATATCGTTCCAATGTTCAACAAGCAGATCGACGAGCTGCATGCCGTTCACTAGTCCAATCCGGGGGAACCCCGTTTCAAGAGCTACTTCTGAGGCTGCATCCTGGAAATCCGCTGTTGTGATGAATGCCCCCTCCATCGACGAATTGTTTTGTGTAGGTGCCGAATTCTGCTCGCACACACCAGACATTGCTCATATATTCTTCTTTAGAATGCCATTGGCATATGATCCATTAAATTCATTGATCATGAGATATAAGACAGGCTTTCGGACAATAATAAAAGGAAAAAACTTAAGCAATGACGGGATTCGATGATATTGGCATCTGATCCCATGTTTTCCCATCTAAAATTCTGCCTGTCCGCTTTTTCACCACGCTGCCCCATTGTTTGAAGAAGAATGGGACTTGGGAGGTAAGGCAATGATCCCGAATATCGCAAACCCATTTCTCTTTCATCGGTCGTGCACCAGGGCCGGATTCGCCGCCAACGATAACCCAGTCAATGCCCTCAAGATTTAGATTCGGTAGTGGACCGAGGAGAGGTTCGAGGGAGAGGAATTTTACAGAGGCATGTGGTGCCCGAAGATCATCGATACGATAGAGATAATCCTCGCACTCCACACTGACACCTAACCAGACATTTTTCGGGATACTGATCTTCTCCTCGATCTCCCGCAGGCGGTCAGACCGTTTGGTCAGTACCTGAAACGTGTGCCACGATGCTTTCTGCATGACGGCGAATGTTTTTTCGATAAATGATGTCGGGATATCCTTGTGGAAGAGGTCGCTCATGGAGTTGACAAAGATCATCCGTGGCTTTCTCCACGCAAGCGGGAGCGGCAGCATCCGTTCATGCAGCGTGACCTTGAACCCATTTCTATAATTCGGCTGGCCCATTGCCTGAAGCCGGAGTGCCATCCGTTCGGCGTAGCAGTTCCTGCAGCCCGGGCTGATCTTGGTGCAGCCGGTGACTGGGTTCCACGTGGTTTCTGTCCATTCGATGCCGGAGTTGAGGGCCAATTTTCACTCCTGATCAGGAATGGGATGTTTTTGATAACAGTTTTACATCGTTTTCAAGAACATTTTGTTTGGATCTGAAGTATCCGAGAGTATTTTCCGGATTCTCATTTACCATCGCTCTCAATACTGTGGACTCGACACATTGCTGGTGGAGGTTGACGATTTTAACAGCCCGGGTCTGCCTGCTTTCCGGGGCAGAAATGATATCGTTCTGCTGGACAGGAGCATCTTTTGGAATCATCCTTGTAATCTGATCTCCCAGACGATCCACCCGGTAGTACCCGTAATCCTGTCGGTTCAGGAGACGGTTGGTGTTCCTTTTAAGGTCTTTATGGGCTTTGAGCCATTCGTAATACTCGGGATTTCGTTTCGGTCCCATATGAACTCCACCGAGACTGTCCAATCCGTGGCCAAAGCCAAGTAGATCCCTTGCTGAAAGTACTTCCTGATCATTGATCGACTTGCCGTAACTCACATTCACATAATGGAGGAAATTATTCTCTTCATATCCCCGTTTCTTCAACTGGACTTTCAGGGCGTTGAGCGCCGTTGCATGTGTTGTTATCAATGTCCCGTCAAAATCGATGTAATATGCATTGATGCCATGGTCAACATAAAAATCAATGATCTTCTTGGTAAAGAGTGAGACCGTCGCCGGGATGTAGCCAATGATCGGTTTTTTATTTCTCACCGTGATAGCGGTGTAACAGGCATTCAGGTATGCGATGAATTCGTCAAAGTTCTCAACATCCAGAGCCCTCGCGATCTTCGGGATGGAGGGGATCGGAGTAATATCAGAGAATGAATAGGCAGTATTGATGAGGATGTCGATTTCATCCGTTGTCGGGTACCTGGGAGATATATCTTTGTTCTTGAACTGAAGAAGACAGAGTGTTGGTTTATAGTCTGATTGCACGTTGCTCTTGTGCGCTGCCTTGTTCTTCGCTTTTGATGCAGCGGGTTTTTCATTGATATTTTTCAACGAGTCCTCGTCTAAAGTGAAATAGAGTTCATTAAGGCTTGCAAGTGCAGTGTGAATTTTCGTTTCCCGAAAAAAGGTGTTGGTATTGAGGGCACGGGTCGGGGTTATGACTTTTTTGTTGCCGATAGAAAATCCGAGTGTCCGTAAATCAGTATCTTCAGAAACAGAATAATCCGATATCCGTATTTCAGTTGTCATCGGATAAGCCCCGTAAGGATCTCCTCTGTTATCCTGAAAGAAGATTCTATAAATCTATTATATAAATCGTGGCATTCACCCGATGAGAGCTCCCTTCGATCTTTCTGCCATAGGAGCAGACCGACTGTCCCATGAATCCGTATCCCCAGCTTGTCATTCAGTGTCCGTGCCCGTTCATCAATAATACAATAATATCGGGCATGCTCCCGTTGTTTTTGCAGGCCGAAGCAGAGCACGCTGATCTCCCCGGAATGGAGCCACGGGTACCGTTTTGATAACATCTTAAAACAGGGATCATCATTCACCGGTATGCTGGTAAATTTCCCGTACGCAGTAAACTCCCGGAGAGTGTCCGGATTTTTTGTGATTTCATCGAATACCTGCTGCGTGGTTGCGAGCAGGTAACCCCTTTTCATACAGATATCCAGCGCCTTCGGGAATCTGATCTCACGAAAAATACAGATGATAGACGAGGTATCGAATATCTTCATCTTATTCTCGAACCTGATCCAAGAATTTCTCAACCGGGAGCCCGGCTAGGAATGCGGCTTTCTCCAGGCTGACCTTTCCCTTCTTATAGAGAGAGGTTGCAGTGGGAATCCGTTTTCGTATCACGCGGTTATAGACTGCGGATTCCTCCTTGAATTCCGGATAGGAGACATAGGTAAAAAGGAGAAGTTCGTCCTGCGATAAGTCGTTGAGGAATTTTTTGAAGTCCTGTATTGCCTCAATCTCTTCATCGGAGAACGCGGTTTTTGCCTTATTGAGTGCAGCAACACCAGTCGGGGTGATGCGGTATTCGTGTTCCTTTTCCTTCACGAGCCCCAGCGATCGCAGGTTTCCCATCTCGTTCTCGGCAGCCTCGCTGTACGGGCCGAAGGTATGCGGGATGAATTCCGCCTGCTCACGGATCTTTTCGATATAATCTGCGATAAGGAACATCTCTTTCTGGAACGCCACCTTTCCCTTGAGAGGATCATTGTCGCCGGCATGCAGCAACTGCAATATTGCGAGGTCCAGATCAGTCAGATCCTCGACAATATCCTCGATTGAGAACTCCATCGCAGATTCCTATTCCTAGTATTATGTACAAGCCCTGATCTTCAATACTTCTGTGGTTGTTTTCTGATTGGGGGATATAGGGGCTGGCCGGGCGGGGGATGAAAGTGAATCACTGTTGAAAAGGAGTTAATTATTATCGCCATAGTAGGGTCGCCATTGATAATCAAGTGATACCCGATACATAGGCAATTTCCGGTATCTTTCATTTGGATTGTGTTTCTTTTTTTCTTCGATATCAACAAACAGGACGAGATACATTACTGCCGCCTTGAGTAATTGCATCGCGGTTATCGTTGTTTCAAAAAGGTCTTCCCTGCTAATTCTTGATGTTACGTTGGTATGATCTTCTGGCGTCATCATTTCGTGCACGACTAAAAAGCGATGCGTGATGGCATTTCTGGATTCATAGATTTCCTGATAATATCCATCATCCCGTAAATCTAACGAGAGATCAAACAATGCTAATAAAAATTTGTTTTTTCGTGAAGCGAATTCAGAACGGAGCGTATCATGCGACTTGCCGTGTGTCCAAATCGTCCGAAAATGCGTCTTTTTTGCGGTGGGATTTTTTATCCCACAATATTCACGTATAAATTGAGCAATTCTATCGAAAGTATCCATCGTCAATTTTAGAGATAGTTTTAGGAATTCGATGTATGCACTATGAAGTGAATATTCGAGGGGATCAAAAAGGATCACATCTTTATCGATTGTATCGACCACGATTGATTGATATTGAGACTGAATGAGAAGATACCTCGCTAGAACAAAATCCTGTTTGATTTGATTTAGAAATGTGATATGCCGATTAACAATGTGCTCACTATCAAGATTTTCAATAAATCCCGATATGAACATCGGATCACCGAACACAATTTCATTTTTTTTCCCGACGAAGGTTGTTGGAGTAAGATACAATTGGTGTTTAATACAAAAATCACGTGAAAATTGGTGGAATTGCGATATTGGTTCTGATTGGTTATGTTTTTCCGGTTTCATTTCTTTATGTTTTAGGATGAAAGAATTGACAGTATCATAGCCTTTTTGAAATATAAGATGTGCATCTTCTGGTGTCGATTGTTTTAATGCTTCTTGGTAAAAACGTCGCGACTCCATCAGAAAGAGATGAGGATGGCCATGCGCTAAAAATGCCAGATATTGTAATGCTATTGCTTTATTCCCTAATGCCATCCCAAAATTTTTATCGAATTTTAGTGCTGCATCATAGAACGAAAACGCTTCAACATCTCTGCCAACAGAACATAGACAATTTCCAAAGTTCGTATTAATCTGAGCCTGAAGGTTGGGATCGATAGATTGCGCTGGTTTTTTTACCAAATCCAAAGCTTTTCGGAAATAATGTTTCGCTTTGAAATAACTCTCGTCGATTTTGCCATCTTTCAAAGAATCCTTCTTTTCCAAATCCCACAATGCGATATAGCCATTTGCCAAGTTGTAATATTGTCCAACAGATATTTCAGATTCGAGTTTCCTTTTGATAAGATCTTCAGTATAGTCCTTGCCGCGTATGATCAAATCTTTGTCCTGAGTGTTTGCGCCCAAATCTATCATTAAACATCCAAGATTTGCCTGGATTTGAGAACGATATGTGGATGATGCAATCTCTTGCAATTCGTACTCAACTTCTAAAAGTAATTTCTTTGACTGAGGAATGTCATCTTGATTAAAATAATCCCGGGATTTTTCGAGTTTTTCGTGGACTTTCATGCTCGAACTCCGCCATCGAGATTGTTTTTATACGACAATTTCCCCGCTCATTAGTTTCGGTAGCAGCGTATCGCGGATCTGGGCGAGCGTACGGGATTCCATCAAGTCATTCCGGATTTTTTCGAGATTCGCTTGAACCATAGTATCAAATTTTTGTGCAATGAGAGCGGGAGGCACAATGATTTCGATTCCATCGAATGTCTGTCGCGTTATCGTCTCAAAAACCGTGCCATGAGTCTGTTGTTGAAGTTCGTTAATGGTTCTTTTCAGAAGGAAATGAATGTAATAATCCGGATATTCCTGTGTTCCCTTAATTCCATAACACGACTGATTCATAGCCATCTGGACGCCAACAAGTGCAAGTTTCCCGACAGTTCCGCGAGCGGTTATGATTGTTGTTCCAACCGGCAAAATATTTGTGGAACTGTTTTCAATTCCGGCTTGTGTGATGTGCTTCTCTGTATCAATGACAAACAAATCGCTGTCATTGGGAGCATCAACAACGGAAAACCACGGGATATCTCCGTTCCAATATTCCTGAACTGATGTCTTGGGAGTGCCGCCACCGAGAAGATCAATTATGCTACTCAGCGGCTTAACCCTCCACCCCTTTGGCACCTCCCGTCCCTCTATCTCCTCAAACTCGCTCGGGAAGAGCGCCGCAGTCTCCGCGTCCATCCCGGCGGGCTTCCGGCCCTCGGCCTTCGCCCGCACGGGGTCGAAGTCCACGAACCAGGACTTGAAGATCGCCCTCACCATCGCCTCCAGAGTCTCGTTCATCCGGCGGTTGAGCTCGATCTTGTCGTCGAGGGTTCCCAGGATGTGGGCGATAGCGCGTTGTTCGGCAATCGATGGGATCAGAAGATTGATTTTTCTTAACTCACTTTGTTTTATTCCTGAAACTGTACTACCCGAGGCCATGGCTTTTAATTGATTTTGAACGAACTCTGATTGCATCAGGTATTTTAAAAAGGTATTATCAAGAAAATCCGCTTTGCCTCTTAGCGTTATAAGACGTTGTGCTAATGCAACCGTTCGATTATCAAGCTGAGCAACTTCGCCTAACGGGGCCTCTGTAGTGATAATGATGTCTCCAGATTTCGGAAACCCTCTTCTCATCCATGAATCATAATCTTCAGGTGAAATGAACTCATCAGGTTTTAAAATCTGACCTCTTTTCACAATTTTTGCTGTGATTAAAGGAATCCCAAATGTCGTTTTTTGTGGTGTTTTTCCCCGATAATCAATGATCGCCTCCATGCAATCTTCTAATGGTAAAATTTTCCATTTAGAAAGAGAGGAGGAAATCATTCAAACCAACCTGTCGATCTCAACGACATATTGTGAAAACGTGTCGAAAAAATGAGGAGTCTTCGACATATCGCTATGGTTCCATTAATAGTTTAAGAAGAGGGGGGTTGATAAATACCCGTTCCCGCCCGATCTTTTTTGATTCGAGTACACCGATATCTTCCAGTTGTTGAAGATATCCGGCAGCGGTCTGGCGCTGTGCAATACCGGCATCAACAACAAATTGGATTTTGCAATACGGCTGGACAAAGATCAGCTCGATTAAATCTTTGGAATACACCGCTGATGGAAGCTTATCCCGATAGGTTTCAGCAGTCTTTTCAAGCAGAGATCGGATTGCAAGAATACGGCTGTAAGTCCAAAGGGAAGTTTCCTCAATTGCAGAGAGCATGAATAGTACCCATTGCTCCCATGCTTGTTCTTCCGTCACTTCACGTAGCAACCGATAGTAATCGTTCTTGCGAGCAATGATCGCTCGGCTAAGATAGAGCACTGGGATTGCCAGAAGTCCCTGTTCGATTAAGTACAGGATATTCAGGATACGCCCTGTCCGTCCATTGCCATCCTCAAACGGGTGAATCGCTTCGAACTGGTAATGGATCAGTGCAAGCCGGATCAGCGGATCGAGCGGACCATCCTCATGAATGAAACGCTCCAGCTGACCCATCTTCTCATGTAGCAGCTCGCCGCCTTCGGGCGCTGTAAACACTACCTCATTCGTAGCTCTGTTGATAATCCTTGCATCGCCAAACCATCGTATCTGTACCTCGTGGTTAAGGAGCACCTCACAGATCTCCTTTAACACAACAACAGAGATCGAATGCTTATCCAGAAGATCATAACCTCGCCTTAGTGCAGTCCGGTACCGTAAAACCTCCCTTGTATGGGGATCGGTCGTAATACCTGGAACAACATCAGCTTGATAAAGATCGTCTCCGGTTGTTACGATATTTTCTATTTCGGAACTCGCCTTAGCTTCCTGAAGGGGAATGGCATTGATCAGGATTGCTTGGTTGGGGATTAGATCACCGGCACCTTTTAAAGTCGCTAAAGCCCTGTGCGCGGATATACATTTCTTGAGGATTGCCTTCGATTCGAGATCGATAGGCGGCGGGAGTGGCGGCAGCTCATTGTAAGGACGAAGTCGATTAAAAGCCATATCCTAGTCCTTTCAGGTTCTCCCTGACCATATGCTCAAGTCGTTCTGAATCTTCAAACTGCCGGTTAAGATTCGACGTTAATCGCCTCATCTTCTCCTCGAACGGCTCCCCGTCGTCCTCCACTTCCTCGGCTCCGACATAGCGGCCAGGGGTAAGAACGTACCCGTTCTTCGCAATGTCCTCAGCTTTAGCACTGTAGCAGAATCCTGGCACATCTGCGTAGGTTCCTGCTTCGGAGTCGCCCCGCCAGGCATGGTACGTCCCGGCAATTCGTGCGATATCCTCATCGGTGAGCTCGCGGTGCACCCGGTCGATGAGTTGGCCCATCTTCCGGGCGTCGATGAAGAGGGTCTCCCCGCTCCGGTCCCGGAACCTCCCGTTCTTCCTGTTCCGGGCGACGAACCAGAGGCAGGCCGGGATCTGGGTGGAGTAGAAGAGCTGCCCCGGGAGCGCAACCATGCAGTCCACGAGGTCGGCCTCGATGATCCGGCGCCGGATATCCCCCTCGCCGGACTGATTGGATGACATGCTACCATTGGCGAGCACGAAACCAACAATCCCCCTAGGGGCGAGGTGGTGGATGAAGTGTTGGACCCAGGCGAAATTCGCGTTCCCGGCGGGAGGTGCTCCGAACCTCCACCGCACGTCATCCCGGAGCTGCTCCCCGCCCCACTCCTTCATGTTGAACGGGGGATTGGCGAGAATGAAATCCGCTTTCAGGTCCGGGTGAAGGTCGCGGCGGAAGCTGTCGGCATGCTCCGGCCCCAGGTTCCCCTCGATACCCCGGATGGCGAGGTTCATCTTCGCGAGCCGCCAGGTGGTGGGGTTCGACTCCTGACCGTAGACGCTAATATCCCCGATCTTCCCGCCGTGGGCCTCCACGAACTTCTCGCTCTGGACAAACATCCCGCCCGAGCCGCAGCAGGGGTCAAAGACCCGGCCATGGTAGGGCGTGAGCATCTCGACGAGGACACGGACCACGCACCGGGGCGTGTAGAATTGGCCGCCCTTCTTCCCCTCCGCGCTCGCGAACTGGGAGAGGAAGTACTCGTACACCCGGCCGAGAATGTCCTTCGACCGGTTCTCCTTATCGCCGAGGCCGATGGTCCCGATGAGGTCGATGAGCTCGCCAAGGCGCTGCTTGTCGAGGGCCGGGCGGGCGTAGTCCTTCGAGAGGACGCCCCGGAGGGTGGGGTTGTCCTGCTCAATGGCGACCATGGCTTCGTCCAGGGTCTTCCCAATGGTCGGCTGCTTCGCGCTGGCCTGGAGGTAGAGCCAGCGTGCCACTTTCGGGACCCAGAAGACGTTCTCCATCCGGTACTCGTCGGGGTCTTCGAGGGCCTGGGATCTCATCCCGGGATCCTTGATGTACCACTCGCCCGTAGGATCACCATATTGGGCTTCGAGTGCAGCGCGGCGCTCCCCAAAAGCATCGGAGATGTACTTCAGGAAGATGAGGCCGAGCACCACGTGCTTGTACTCGGCGGCATCCATGTTGTTCCGGAGCTTGTCGGCCGCCTGCCAGAGGGTAGCCTCGAAGCCGAGATTGGCCCCGTTGGAGGATCTAGATGCCGCCCGATTCTTCGTTCCTTTACCCCGTGGCATAATTTATGGTCAAATCATTCTGGGTAGTGAGAAAGGATAAATGCGATGATGCCCTCACCGTCCCCTAAAGCACCCCTCCAGGCAATACACCGTCAGCTTCCCCACCGTCCTCTCCTTCACACAGAGGCGCCCCAGGTCGCATGCCGGGCAGAGCCGCTGGGGGAGATCTTTCTTATCGATATCCAGTGTTCTCCTCCCTTCGTGGAGCTCGAAGAGGAGCTTCAGGTACTTGCCTTCCGCGATTCGCGGCACATCGTCCTTTGCAGCAAGTCCCATCCACTCATAGAGTCTTTTCGCTCCCTTTCTCGTATTGCATGCCCTGCAGACCCGGATAGCGTTATCGGGATGATCGGGGCCTCCGAGCGAGCGGGGCAGGATGTGCTCGGTGGTGAGATCCTCCCTTGAGCCGCAGTAGATGCACTCGTCAGGCTTCTCATGCTCACGGAGCCATTCACGGATGGTGGTGGACCACTGGATCTTCCCGTCCCGAAGGGCGGTGAACCGGTCCATCTGGAAAGCCCGTCCATCAATCCCCGCCGATTTTGCGATGAGCTTGGCATACTGCCAGAAGATGAGATCCCGGATGCTCCTCACGCCGGCGGGTGGCATGATGCAATGCTCGATCCGGGAGGAGATGAAGGTTGTGCCAAGCAGTCAGGGCAAGCCCTCAAGAGGAATCGCAGCCCATCCCATCCCATGGCCGGAGAGGATTTCCCTTCCTTCGTCGTCCACGAGCACCGTGCCCGGACCCACCACTTTGACCTGCGGCTGGAGCACGAAGGGGTGCTGGCCAGCTGGGCGGTGCCGAAGGGGCTCCCTGAAAAGCCGGGGGCAAAGCACCTGGCCATCCGGACCGAAGATCATGCCATGGAGTACCTGGAATTCGAGGGCACCATCCTTGAGGGGGAGTACGGCGCCGGGGAGGTCACGGTCTGGGACCAGGGCACGTACGAGCCCCTGAAATGGGAGGAGAACCGGATCGAGGTGATCCTCCATGGCCAGCGCCTGCAGGGGGAGTACGTGCTGGTCCGTTTCCGGAGGGCCGGCGAGGGTCAGTGGCTGGTGCTGAAGCCGAAGGGAGAGTGAAGGAAATAGAGGAAGGGAGCGCACTGAAGAGATGATGGCGACATCGAACCACCTCTTCTCATTGGGAGCGGGTCCGGGAGAGGGCAGGCCTCCGTCTCATCCAACCCCCTGAGGGGATGGGCGCTGTGGGTGTGCACCCTCTTCCGGCAGACGGCCTTATCCCTGAACGATGACGGACGCCCCCTCATCAAAGGGATTTGTCCGCATGGCCAGCGAGAAGAGGTACGGGTAGTTGTCTTTCAGCCATTCCATATACGCCACCCACTCCTGCACCAGCAGGGCGTAGCCCCGCTCCAGGTCATTCTTCAGGTGGGCCCGGTCCGCGGGCGGGATCAGGGCGAGGTCGCCGCGGTGGAGCAGCTCGTCGGTAAGGTGGAAGAACGCCTGCAGGAGGTCGGTGAAGGTCTCGTGCTCGAAGAGGACCGGGTTCTCGAGGAGCGTGATGAAGAGGCCGCGGCGTTCCCGGAGATATGTCCGCCAGGCCTCCAGGTCCAGCCGGTCGTCGTCCACCCGGAACGGGTACGCGGCCAGCCGTTTCCGCAGGCGGGCGAACTCCTCCGGCGTCCACTCCGCCGTGACCACCAGCTCCTTCCGGATCTCGCCGGCTGACGGGTCCAGCCGGGCGATCCGGCCCAGCAGGTCAGTCCCTGCCTCAGAGAAGAAGACCCCGATGAGCATGTGGATCTTCCGGAGCCGTTCACGCCGCTCGGCCCGCTCCAGCACGGTCTCGATGGCATTGGCAAAGACCCCCACAAAGGAGCCCACGCCGGCCAGGATCAGGAGCACGACCAGGAGCCTGCCTGCCGTCGTGTGCGGGGTGATGTCACCGTACCCGACTGTGGCGATGGTGACGATGACAAAATAGAGGGCGTCGGCAGGGCCGAGACCTTCCAGGAGCATCATGCCGAAGGTGCCCCCCACGATCACCAGTCCCAGGATCAGGAGGTAGACCCGGATGCGGGAGAATGGCGAGACCATCGCTGCTCAGGTGGATTGGCGGGAATATAAAGCCGTGGTGCCCGTCTCCCGCCCCCCCGTTCCCTGAACCGGAAACAGTGGCTACAGTGAGATAAACAATGGTACCGGGACGCTCCAGGGGGGCTTCCGCCCCCCCGCCGCGTGGGCGCCCCCCGGGAGAACTGGTGGATCTGTCGGTGTCTGGTTCCATTCGATCTTCCCTTCCTGACAACCCGGCTCACCCGCTCCTCACCGGGGGAGGGACCGGGAGGGGGCAGAGCCTCCTGCCGCATCCAATCCCGGCCGGGAGGGGCGTTCCACGGTCTTCGGCGGCCGCCATGCCTGGCCGCATCTCCCCCCGGCGAGCAGGCAGATCGATATGATAAAGAAATTGCCGGGAGTGGGAATCGGCAGAAGAGAACCGCAGGGTTCAGTCGTCCAGCCGCTTGAAGATCCCGTGCTTCTCGATGCTCAGGTTGCACTCGGGGCATCGCCAGGAGAGGGGGAGCTTCTCAAACGGCACACCGGGCGGGATCCCGTTCTTCTTATCGCCCTTCGCCGGGTCGTAGATGTACGCGCACTCCAGGCAGACCCATCGGGCCAGCTTCGTTGTCTCCTGCATGGTCACGGCTCCGTAGATGTCTCTCTCAGGTGGGTGCTCTTCCTTAAAAATGCAGCACATGGAAAGGAAACCGATGGAGAGAGAGATGCAGGATCCCGGGAAACCTTTATCTCTCCACCGCAGGGATTGTGGCGTAAGGTGACATGAATGATCTCATTCTGGGAGGGTGGTGCCGGGCTGCTGGCCGTCGCCCTGGCCGCCATGCTGGTGGTGCCCGGTGCCCCTACGTTCCCGGTTGACGATACGGGGAGCGGGCCGGTAGCTTCCGCCACCGCGCTTCTCCGGCCGGGGCCCGCTGCGCAGGGGATGTACCTGGTGAAGTTCAAAGACCCCGCCGATCCCTCCCGGGCCAGAGAAGATCTCCGGCGGATGGGTATCTCCCTTGAGCGTGAGTACCGGGAGGTCGGGGTGTACCGGATCCGGGTTCCGCAGCGGGCGGCAGGGGAGCAGGCCCTGGAGCGGCTCCAGCGGCTTCCTTCCGTGGAGTACGTGGAGCCCGATTCCGTTGTACAGATCGCTCTGGAGCCGGTGCTACCCGGCGACGAGTACTTCAGCAGCCAGTGGGCGCTCCACAACACCGGCCAGACCGGCGGTACTTTGGATGCCGACATCGATGCGCCGGAGGCCTGGGCCATCGCAGCGGCAGTTACGCCCGTTGTGGTGGCGGTGATTGACACCGGCGTGGATCCCGCGCACCCTGACCTTGCCGACTCCCTGTGGACCAACCCCGATGAGATCCCAGGGGACGGCGTGGATAATGACCGGAACGGGTACGTGGACGATATCTATGGAATCAATACCATCACCCGTTCCGGCGATCCCTCAGACGACAATGGCCACGGGACCCACTGTGCCGGGATCATCGCTGCCGGCACAAACAACGGCATCGGGATTGCGGGCGTTGGCGAGGGGGTGAGGATCATGGCCCTGAAGTTCCTAAACTCGGGAGGATCCGGCTCCACGGGCGATGCCATCGAGGCCATCAATTACGCCGTGGCCGAGAAGAAGAACGGGGTACCGGTACGGGTCATCTCCGCCAGCTGGGGGAGCATGGAGTATTCCCGTTCCCTGTTCAAGGCCATCTTCACCGCCCGGTCCCACGACATCCTCTTTGTTGCGGCTGCCGGGAACCACGGCCTCCCGAATGATGTCTTCCCGTTCTACCCGGCCTCGTACCCCCAGGACAACATCATTTCCGTTGCCGCAACAGACGACAATGACCGGCTGGCCTCCTTCTCCAACTATGGCTGGAAGGCGGTGGACGTGGCAGCGCCCGGTGTCTCCATCCTCTCCACGGTCCCCGGCAGCTACGCCACCTCCAGCGGGACCTCCATGGCCGCACCCCACGTGGCAGGGGTGGCAGCGCTCCTCTTCGGCGAGGATCCGGACGCGTCCTTCCTCGTCGTGAAGCGGAGGATCCTGTCCGGGGTGGACAGGATCCCGTCCCTCAACGGGAAAGTGGCTACCGGGGGCCGGCTGAACGCTGCCGGTTCTCTGGCGGCGCACTGAGTATCCCCATTTTTTCCTCGTATCTGAAGGAAAGCCTCAGAGCACCTGCTCCATATCTTCCTTGCGGGTATAGCAGACCTCCACCATGTGGTGGGGGTGGTACCGCTCCTTGGCCTCCCGCAGGCCGGGAACCCCCAGGTCGCTCTCCCGGTTGATGAAGGGGTAGCGGCCCCGGAGCAGCGCAGCGGTCTCCTGGTTGATGGCCCGGTAGATACCCGGGCAGTCCGGGAGGCCCTTCTCGAAGTGGACCACCGCGGTCTCCGGGTTCAGCTCCTCGAAGATGGCCATGGAGAGGATCTTCCCGTCCACCCGTATGAGCAGGCCCGAGAGGGCCAGGGGTGCGAACCGGTCCAGGGCGCAGATCATCGCCTCCTTCTCGTTGGAAAGGACCGGGTCCCCTTCGCACCCCTTCCAGTCGCACCACTGCTGCAGGAAATCCTTGACTTCGACGGTATTCTCCGCGGTGATGGCCTCGGTCCGGAATGCACAGTTGCGCCGGAACCGGTTCAGCTGGTGCCGGATCGTCAGGTAGCCCTTGCCCGGGAGATCGGCGAGGTCCGCGGTCTGGTACACGTACTCGAAGAAGTTCCGGTGGGGGTGGAGGGGGATCTCCGGGTACTGCTCCCGGAACCAGGCCCGGTCCTCTCCGCCGAAGAGCACGAGAGGGGTCTCCTCCCCCTCCCGCACCGCCAGATCCACCACCCGGGCCAGGACCTCCGAGTCCCGGGGCCCGATGGGCAGCCGGAACCGGGTCTGCCCGGCCACCGTGCTGGAGAGAACCAGGTGCTCACCGTGGTGGAGGAACCGGTAGTGGGCGTAGTGGGCCCAGCAGACCATGTTCGTAAAGGAGTTGTCGCTGTGCACCTGGGGGAACCGGGCATACTGCGCCCGGAAGAGCGGGGCGTCTTCCACGGTCACCGACCGGAAGTCGCTACCCCTGATCATGAGAGAGATCACCGTAGTACTGCATCGGCACGTCGCCTTCCTCGACGCAGAAACCCAGGTCGCTGTAGAGCCGGTCGGAACCGGCCTCGGCGATCAGGGCCAGCCAGCCGATCCCCTGACGGCGGCAGGCGGCGATGAGGGCACGGACGATCGCCGATCCTACCCCCCGCCCGCGGTACACGGGGAGCACCACCAGGTCCTGGATATAGCCGTCTGATACCCCGTCAGAGATGACCCTGCCCATGCCCACCGCTTTCCCGGTGGATGTGTCCGTGGCCACGACAAAGGACAGGCTCCCCAGGATCAGTGCGGGTATCTCCTTGGGGGAGTCCCGCTTCTCGTCCCACCATCCCCCGGCACGGTACAGGGCAATGATCTCACCGGTGTCCCACGCGCCGACCTCGTGGATCCGGATGCGCCGCCCGCCCATGGGCAGGTCCTTCTCGCTCACGGGGGCACCCCGCTCCGGTGACGGTGGCAGCCCTCCGGCACCTGCAGGTGCATGCCTGCGGCACCACCGATTCCCTCCATGCAGGAACAATGGCATGGGGGAGATGAAATAGGTGACCGGGACCCGTTTTCCACGTCTGCCCCTGCAACACCGGGGGATAACCGCAAGAAGAATGTTCTCCCCAGGTCCGGGCAGATGCTCCGCCGGCTGTGACGCAGGGCACGGCGGGGGAGTACCAGCCCGGGATTCGGCGCCCTCATGTAGTTCCTTCCTCCTCCGTCCCTTTCCATGAACCGGATTCTCGCATTCCTGCAGGTCAGATCTACCTTTACTCAGGGGTGTAGGATCGGGAGGGGGGAGACCCCCCTCCCGTCTCCCTCCTACCGCGGGGATGGAGGGATGAGAGGCATTCGGGGATCCGTGAAGGTCAGGGAATCTTATCCCTCCGATTCGGTCAGTCGAGATCATCAGGTAAATTAAAATAGAATTATAACAAGTAAATTTGTGTTATAGGAGAGATGTTGCATGCATATCATGGAGGGGTTCCTTCCCCTGGAATGGTGTATCGTCTGGTGGATCATCGCCCTCCCATTCCTGGGCTGGGGCTTCTTCCGGCTCAGGCGGGTGCTGGATGCGGACCGGGAGGCCCTGCCCCTGCTGGGCGTCACAGGGGCATTCATCTTCATCCTCTCGTCCCTCAAGCTCCCCTCCGTGACCGGGAGCTGCTCCCATCCCACGGGCACCGGCCTCTCGGCCATCTGCTTTGGGCCTGCCATCACCTCGGTGGTCTGCCTGGTGGTCCTCCTCTTCCAGAGCCTCTTTCTGGCCCACGGGGGGCTCTCGGTGCTGGGAGCGAACATCGTCTCCATGGGAGTCGTGGGCCCCGTGATGGGGTACCTGGTCTACCGGGCGCTCCGCGACAGCCGCGTGAACGTGTACCTCACTGTCTTCCTGGCCTGTGCGGTCGCGGATCTTTTCACATACCTGACCACCTCGCTGGAACTGGCCCTCGCCTATCCGGCTGAGGTGGGCGGGGTGGCTGCCTCCTTCGGTGTCTTTTTCGGGATCTTCGCCGTGACGCAGGTACCCCTGGCCATCGTCGAGGGGATCGTGCTGGCGCTGGTCTTCAAGTACATCATCCAGCTGAAGCCGGAGATCCTGTTCCGGCTCAGGATTTTCCCCGAGCAGGCCATCCAGGCGGCACGGGATGGTGCCTGATGCGGTACCGGCTTGAGGCAATCGCCCTCTTGGCAGTCCTGGCATTCATCGGGCTGTTCATCCTCACCACATCAATGGCACCGGATGCTGAATTTGCCGGTGCAGACAACGCAGCCTCCGCACAGGTTGCAGCGCTTACCGGACGCACCGTCGAAGATTTCACCCCCCTGATCCCCCAGTGGAAACCCCCCAGCGGCGAGATCGAGTCCGCGCTCTTCGCCCTCCAGGCGGCCTGCGGGGGCCTCGTGGCCGGGTACGTGTTTGGCCGCTGGAAGGGGGAAGCGAACCGGGGAAGACCGGACTGACCGGCCACCGGGACCCCATGGAACACGGATTTCTGGAGAATGTGGCGCAGGAGAATGGCCTCGTGGGCGTGAGCCCGTACGTGAAGCTGGCGGTGGGCCTGGGGGCGATCCTCCTCGCTCTCCTCTCCCCGAACTGGATCACTCCCCTCTTTCTCGCTGTCACCCTTGGCGGGGCCATCCTGCTCCTGGCCCGCATTGACCCGCATCTCTATGCCCACCTGCTCGCAGCCCCGCTGGGCTTTGCGGTGCTCTCCGTCACGGCCGTTGTCCTGGTGACGGGTGGGGGAGCGATCTTCTGGGCCTGGCAGCCGGTTCCCGGGGTTCTCCTCTCCGTCACCTCCGGGAGCCTTTCCCAGGGTGCCCTGGTCTTCTCCCGGGTGCTGGGCGGGATGTCGGCCCTCTTCTTCATCGCCCTCACCACCCCCATGACCGAACTCTTTGTGGTGATGCAGCGGTGCCGGGTTCCCCTGCCTCTCGTGAACCTTGCCATGTTCATCTACCGCTCCATCTTCATCCTGGCAGACCAGGTGGAGCAGGTGATGAACGCCCAGCGCATGCGGCTCGGGTACTCCTCGCCCCGGGAGGCGGTGGCATCCTTCGGGAACCTCTGCGGGGCGGCCTTCATTGCCAGCTGGGAGGCGGGAGAGGACCTGATGAGGGCCATGGATGCCCGGTGTTACCAGGGCCGTTTCGCCATGCTGGGTGAAAGCCAGCCATTGGAGATCCGGCACCTGGCCACTGCCGGGGCCTATCTGCTGGTGGCATCGGCCCTCCTGCTGGCCACAGTGCCCGGTGCCCTATCCTGGGGGGGAGTATGAGCCGCATCATCCTGGAGGCACGGGATGTCCGGTACCGGTATCCCGGGGGCGTTGATGCCATCCGGGGTATCAGCTTCCATATCAGGAGGGGGGAGAAGGTGGCCCTGGTAGGCCCCAACGGTGCCGGCAAATCGACCCTCCTCCTGATGTTCAACGGCATGCTGCGCCCTGATGCCGGTACCCTACTCTTCGATAACCGGCCCCTCCGCTACGATGCCTCCTCCCTCCGGGATCTCCGCAGGCGGGTCGGTTTCGTCTTCCAGAACCCGGACCGCCAGATCATTGCCCCCACGGTGTACCAGGACGTGGCCTTCGGCCCTGTGAACCTCGGGTACGACAGTGAAAGGGTCCAGGATGTTGTCCGGGACGCCCTGCAGAACGTGGGCCTTGCGGGGTTCGAGCGGCGGCCTCCCCACCAGCTCTCGGCCGGGGAGAAAAAAAGGGTCGCCATCGCAGGGGTGCTGGCCATGGACCCGGATCTCCTGGTGCTGGATGAGCCGACGAGCAGCCTGGACCCGGCCGGCTCCGAGGACACGATGGAGCTCCTGGAGGAACTTCACCAGGCAGGAAAGACGATCATCATCTCCACCCATGACGTGGAGCTGGCCTACCCGTGGGCCGACCGGGCCATCCTCCTCCGGGAGGGAGAGATCCTGCAGGAAGATATCCCGGAGGTTGCCTTCGGCGACCCGGGGCTTGTACGCAAGGCGCGTCTCTCTGTACCGGTCCTCCTGGAGCTGTACCAGGAGCTGGCCAGGCGCGGGCTTCCCATCCCGGAGAAACGGCCGAAGACGGTGCTGGACATGATCCATCTCATGGAGCAGGCGTTTTCGCAGGGGGCACGCACCGGCACCTGCGGCACGATCCATGTCTGCGATGTGGACATCACCGGCCCCGAAGCCCTCTCCGGCTGGCTCTCCTCCCGCGATAGCCTCTGGATCGGCGCCATGGGTACCCGCGCCAAGCAGCGGGCGGCCGAGGGCCAGATCGCCCTGGACTTCACCTACGGGGTGATCGACAAGTGCCTCCTCCGGGCCCTCAGCGGGGAATCCTCCCTGATCCTCACGGCCGGCGGGATGGTCAGGCGGGTGGAGGTCCGGGTATCGGCATTTGCTGAGGAATGGGGCACCCGCATACCGGTGGATGAGGTGAGGAGCCCGTGACCCGTGCCATCCCCCGGATCGTCATCGCCGGTACCTGGAGCGGGTGCGGGAAGAGTACCGTGGCATCGGGCCTCATGGCAGCTCTTGCGGCCCGGGGGAGGAAGGTACAGCCCTTCAAGGTGGGCCCGGACTTCATCGACCCCTCCCACCACACTGCCTGCTGCGGCAGGATCTCCCGGAACCTGGACCCGTTCCTGATGGGGGAGGACGGGGTCAGGGAGACCTTCCGGACGGCGGTACTGGGTGCCGATGTCGCTGTCATCGAGGGGGTGATGGGCCTCTACGATGGCATCGACGGCACCATGGAGGCTTCCACCGCCCACGTGGCCCGCCTGCTGGATGCCCCCGTGGTACTCGTGGTGGACGTGCGGGGCATGTCCGGGTCCGTGCACGCCATCCTCCGGGGCTTCCGGGACCATGACCCGGAGCTCCGGCTCGCCGGGGCGATCCTGAACCGGGTGGGATCCCCGCGGCACCGGGCCATGATCGAGGGCGGCCTCCGCATCCCTGCCTTCGGCTGGATCCCGCGCCGGGAGGAGTTCCAGGTGGGGAGCCGGCACCTGGGCCTCCACATGGCCCACGAAGGGGAAGGGATGGCCCGCATCGCCGCAACCATCGGTGCGTGCTGCGACCTGGACGGCATCCTCTCGGTGGCTGGTGAAGCCCCGCCCCTCGGCGGCACAGAGGAGGGCCCTGCACCGGAACCGGGAAGGCGAGCCCGGATCGGCGTGGCACGGGACCAGGCCTTCTGCTTCCTGTACCAGGACAACCTGGACCGGCTGGTGGCCGCAGGGGCCTCCCTCGTCTTCTTCTCGCCCCTCTGCGATTCCCTGCCCGACGTGGACGGCGTGTACCTTGGCGGGGGGTACCCGGAGCTGCATGCGGCGGCGCTGGAGTCCGGGCCCTGCCGGCAGCAGCTGGAGGAGGCCATCGGCCGGGAGCTCCCCGTGTACGGGGAGTGCGGCGGCCTGATGTACCTCTCCGAAGGGATCACCGCGCCGGATGGATCCGCATTCCACCGGATGGCAGGGGCCCTGCCCTGCACGACAGACATGACCGGCCATGTGCAGGCCCTCGGGTACGTTTCCGGTGAGTGGCTCGCGGGTTCCCCGTTCGGCCCCGCAGGGGGGCCGGTGCGGGGCCATGAGTTCCACTACTCCCGGCTCTCTCTCGCACCGGATGCCCGGTTCCGGGTCCGGCTGGGCCGGGGAAAGGGCATCCGGGACGGCCTGGACGGGATCTCGGAGCACCACGCGGTCGCAGGCTACACCCACGCCTACTTCACCCGGGAGTTTGCCGCGTCCTTTGTGGAGGCGGCGGCAGGCTGGCGGGAATCCGGGAAGTAGCGGCTGAAGAGGGTCTGGATTATCAGGACGTTTTCTTCCCCCGGGCTGGTGCTTTCCTGGAAACCTCAGATCACCCTATCCTCACCGGGGGTTGCCGGAGCGGCGGGGGCGGAGCCCCCGGGAGCGTCCACCGGTCTGGATGAAAGTGAGGTCGGTCAGTGTCGAAAAGAGAATGTCTGGTGGGAAGCTCCAGGGGGGGCCCTGTGGCCCCCCCGCCGCGTGGGCGCCCCCCGGGAGGATGGTGCGATCTTCGGTTTTCCGGAACCGTCATGCACCCGAGAAACCCGGGATCCCCCTATCCTCCCGGGGGAGGGTCCGGGAGGGCGTCTCCCCCTCCCGCATCAGCCAGCGGAACAGGATGGATAAGGAGCAGGTTGTTTCCCTGTCTCTGAACGAGATAACTGACGACCGGTGGGACGATCCAAAGGGAGGGGGGTGAAGGGAAGGGGTCTCCCCCCTCCCGCTCCCACCCCCCCAGAGGATAGTCAGACCGTCACGTTTCAACGATTCCAAAAGAGATGGGCTTGCGAGGCGCAGCCAGGGTCAAGGAGCGGGTACTTCCCTCACCCCACCATGATCAGGAACTGGAGAAAGGCCTCGTGGTGGCGCAGCATCTCCGGGCTCATCCCCTCGAAAACCAGGGTTCTTGTGATATCGCCGAAGATTCCGCCTTTCCGCTCCAGGACGGCCGTTTCATCCTTTTCAAAGACAAAGGTGCGCACCACGGGGCCATGGCCGCCGCCCTCACCCTCGGTGATCCCCTCCTTCTCGAAGAGGAATCCGCGCTTCATCCTGCCGTAGCGGCCCCCATCGCGCTCGATGAACCGGGTCTCCCCATCGTCCCAGAGCCAGGTGGACCGCATCTTGCCATAGGAACTGGTCTCCTGTTCGGTGATGTGGTCTTTCTCGACAGTAAAGATCCGCACCACCGCTCCGGTTTTCCCCCCCATCCTCTCGGTGAGGGTCTTCTGGTCCGGCTCAAAGACGAGCACCCGCTTCGGCCGGTCCAGGGCCTCACCGGCATACTCGGTGATGCCGTCATTCTCAAAGAGGAAGGTCCGTGACACCTTCCCGTATTTTCCCTCTCGTTCTGTGAGTCTCCCGTGCACCATCCCCATCACCTGTCGTGAACTATGGTAGTGATCATGCCCTCATGGTTCATATCTTCTTTTCTCTTTCGGTCCTTTCCGCGGCGTGCCCGGGACCAGGCACTGCCCGCCGCTGCCGATGAGATCCTCCCGGCCTGCTTCCATGAGCCCCTCCTGCACCAGCTCCCGGTTGGCCGGGTCGCGGTAGTGGAGGAGAGCCCTCTGGACCCGCTTCTCCCTGTCCCGCGGGACGTGCACCGGTGTACCGGTGAAGGGATCAATGCCCGTGGCGTACATGCAGGTGGAGGCGGTCATGGGTGTCGGGGTGAAGTCCTGCACCTGCTCGGTATACAGGCCATGGTCCCGGAGGGTCTCGGCACAGGCCACCATGTCCGCGACGGTGCACCCCGGGTGGCCGGACATCAGGTACGGGAGGAGGTAGAGCTCCTTCCCCGCCCGGCGGGCTGCCGCCCGGAAGTGTTCCCGGAACTCCCTGAAGACGGCGAAGGGTGGCTTGTGCATGAGTGCCGTGACCCGGTCCGCGGTATGTTCCGGGGCCACCTTCAAATGCCCGCTGACATGGGCGCGGCACAGCCCGTCCAGGTACCCCTGCGCCTCTTTGGGGACCAGGTCGTGCCGGATACCGGAGGAGACAAAGACCCGCTTCACCCCGGAAATGCGGGCCAGGTCCCCCAGCAGCCGGAGGTGGTCTGCAAGGCCCGGCTGCAGGTTCCGGCAATCCAGGCAGGACCGGTCCCTGCAGGCGCCCTCCTCCTCCCAGCGGGGGCAGGTCCACCGGTACATGTTGGCCGTCGGGCCTCCCACATCCGGGATCACGCCCGCAAACCCTTGCATCCGGGCCATCCGCTCTGCCTCCCGGAGGAGGGAGGCTTCCGACCGGCTCTGGATGATCCTGCCCTGGTGGTGGCCCAGTGCACAGAAGGAACAGCCGCCGAAACATCCCCGGTGCGAGACCAGGGACCACCGGACCGGTTCCAGGGCAGGGATGGCCTCCCGGTAGGACGGGTGGGCCTGCCGGGTATAGGGGAGCTCGTAGACCCGGTCCAGATCACCGGTCGTGAGGGGCAGGGCGGGCCGGTTCTGGACGATCACACACTTCGGGTGCGGCTGGGCCACGCACATCCCGTGGACCGGGTCCTGCTCCCCTGCATGGAGCCGGAACGCCTCCGCGTACGTCCCCCGCTCCTGCACGATCTCCCCGTAGGAGGGGAGGAGTACGCACCCGTCCCGCGGGTGCTCCCGCCACTCCTGCAGGGAGTACTTCGCTGCAGTCCCCCGGATCTCCCGGAGCCGGTCCACGGCCTTTCCCCGGTCCAGCCCCTCCGCGATGGCAAGCACCTGGCGCTCCCCCATCCCGTACACCAGGAGGTCGGCGGGGGCGTCGGCCAGCACCGACTGCCGGATGGAATCGGACCAGTAGTCGTAGTGGGCAAACCGGCGCAGCGAGGCCTCGATCCCGCCCAGCACCAGGGGCGTATCGGGAAAGAGCCCGTGGAGCCGGTCGGAGTACACGAGGACGGCCCGGTCCGGGCGTTTGTTGGGCGCCCCGCCCGGCGAACAGGCATCGGTACTGCGCCTCTTCCTGGCCGCCGTGTAATGGTTCACGAGGGAGTCCACGTTTCCTGAAGAGATCCCGAAGAAGAGCCGGGGCTCGCCAAGGCGGGTGAAGTCCTCCCCTGATCTCCAGTCGGGCTGGGCAATGATCCCCACGTGCCACCCGGCCGCCTCCAGCACGCGCCCGATCACGGCGGTGCCGAAGGAGGGATGGTCCACATACGCGTCGCCGGAGACCAGGACCACGTCAAAGCGTTCGATGCCGCGGGCCTCCGCCTCCCTCCACGTCATCGGGAGGGGTCGGGGGTCGCACCGGCCAGGGTCAATCGTCAGGGTTTCCGGCATCAGGAACCGGTGGGGGGGATGGGGAACGTCTCCGGGGTTCAGATGAACCGTTCAAAACGCTCCTTCGTGGCCTTGCAGATGGGGCAGATCCCCGGGGGATCCTTCCGGGCGCAGAGGTACCCGCAGACCCGGCACCGCCAGACCGGGAACGTGAATCCGCCGATGGTGGTGGTGCGGACCTCCCGGATGGCGCGGGTCCTCTCCTCAGGGGATGGCCGCCGCTCCGGAACCGGCCGGGGAGCCCGCTTCCCTGAAAGGATCTCATCCGAGACGTAGAGTGCGCAGTAGCAGGCCCCGTACTCGGTGAGGTCCGGGTCCCGGTAGTCGCAGGGGCAGATGATGTCCAGATCCTTTGACCTGTTCCCTGACGCCAGGCGGCAGGGGCAGGACTGGTAGCCGTACCGGCCGGTGTTCACGAGCAGGCCCCGCACCAGGTCCCGGGTGAAGGCCCGGTCCTGGTTCAGGTGGTACCCCGCCTCCTCCGCCTCCCTGTCAAGGCGTTCATGGAGGGCTGTGATCTCCGCTTCTGAAGGCATGTTCCCCGGGGTCATGCCAGCACCTCACGGATATCGGCCTCCCGGAACCCGACGATGCACCGCCGGTCGTCGATCACCAGCGTGGGGAAGGACCCCTTCGGGTTGAACCTGAGTATCTGGTCCATCGTCTCCTCCATCTCTTTCTGGGGCAGCAGGTCCACAAAGACGTAGCTGAAGTCCACCCCCAGGCTGGTCAGGAGCTCCTTGGTCTTCTTGCACCAGACGCAGGTGGAGAGAGCATAGAGAAACACCTTCCCCCGGTTCCTGCCGCTGACATGTACGATCTCCACAGTAATCCCGCTCCGGTACTGCATTGATCCTTACCGGTTGATCAAGATATTCCCTGGTTGTACGCGGGCAATCCCGCATATTCAGGGGATTTACCGCGCCATCCGGTCTATCCTGTCAGCCTGACAGAGCGTCGGCCACGCCCATTCCACCACGTTCTTATATCGCGGGGAAGAACCGGGGTACAGGAGTCCGGAACAGATGAGGGGATCGGCCAGGGGCCCGGTGAAGCGCGGGGTCAGCGAGTTTGTCGGGATCCTCCACGACTATGACATCTTCCGGTGGTCCCGGGAGCACCTGACGGCCACCACCAACCTGATGCTCGTGCTCTCGGTGGCCACGCTGCTCCTCGCGTGGTACCAGCTCCCCGGGTGGGTCACGGCCGCCGGAGGGGCTGGCAGCTACCTGGCGTACCTGTCCGTCCTCCTCTTCGGGATCTCGGCCGCGCTCTTTGCCCTCTTCCGGGCGGTCCTGTACTTCATCGAGCACCTGATGGACCAGTCCGTGGACGCCGCGGAAGGGATCTCCGGCACCCCTCCCCGGGCCATGAGGGGAAAGAGCAGGGACGAGGTGGTGGACTCGGTCTCCTCCCGGCTCCAGCGGTCCATCAGGCTCTGGTGGCGGGCACGCACCCTGGCCATCCATTCCGCGCCGGTGCTGATCCCGGCAGTAATCTTCTACCTGCTGGGGGTTGCGTGCCTGGTGATCTTCCTTGTGCATTTCGGGTGAGTGTTCCCCTTACACCGGGGTGACCAGGTCAGGGTCGTCATGGGCAGGGCTGTTCACTCTCGGGGATACCCGGTACGCCTCCAGTGCCCCTTCCGGATAGGGGGCAAGGATCGCCGCGAGGGCAGCCGGGTCCAGTGCACCAAGCTGCAGCCAGCGGCCCTCGTCCTCCACCCGCAGGATGGCCGGCATCCTGTCGTGGATGGGGGAGAGGGTTCGGTTGGGGGCCGTGGTGATGATCGTGAAGGTGCGCGTCTCTCCTCCCGCCGGATCCTTCCAGAGGTCATAGAGGCCTGCAAAGGCAAACAGGGTTCCGCCCTTCATCCGGATAAAATAGGGAACCCTGGTGCTGCCATCCTTCTTCCACTCGTAGAAGCCGGTGGCCGGTACAAGACAGCGGTGGTGTTTCAGCGGGCCCCGGAAGGTGGGCCGCTCCGAAAGCGTCTCGGCCCGGGCATTGATGGGCTTCCTTGCGGTGGAGAGGTCCCGGGTCCATGAGGGGACCAGGCCCCACCGCATCACCGCCACCCGGTTGCCCCCGTTCCGGATGACCACCGGTATCTCCTGGGAGGGGGCAGCATTGTAGCGCGGGAGGGGGAGCGGGATCTGTTCGTCGACGTGGAACCGGTCAAAGAGGTCAACCAGGGGGGCAATGGTGAACCGTCCGCACATACGGAGGGGTCGCGCGAGGGCGGGATAAGGGTTGCGGGGATACTTTCACCCCCCGGCCTCCGCACCCTTATGGGCGTGCCCCCGCAGAGTGAGGGTACCCGGCCTGCCTGCCCTCCGGGGTATACCGGCCGGGTGGAGAAATGTTTCTATGGATGAAAGCAGGGAGAGCATCAGGATTGGCGTGAAGAAGACGGGGATGCGGTGGCAGCGGGCCCGGCAGGCCCTGGACCGGGAGGACCGGCCCTATGCCGACCGTTTGAGCCGGATGGCCGAGACCCATGCCGGCCGGGGATCGTCAGCCTTCGAGGACCCGCTGGAGGCGGCCGTGTACTCGGTCTTTCTGGAGATGCTGAAGGAGCTGGAGCGGAAGAAGGACCGGGGCGAGTCGATCCGGGCAGGGTAGGTGTTCTTCCCGGTTCCCGGTCCGCCCGTAACGATACCCCCTGTGGTTCGTGGGATCTCTGACGGGTGGAACGCTCTCGGGGGCTCTACCCCAGCCGCATGGGCACCCCCCGTTCGGTTTTCGTATCCGTGGAGCTGCTGTATCGTGTACGAACGGAATGGACAGCTATCTTCACGTGGGGGTGGGACCGGGAGGGGGCTCGCCTCCTCCCCTCACTCACCCGGATCTGAGCGGGTGAGTGGAGATACGTCTCCTGCGGTGTGGATATGACGGTCCGGGATATCCTGCACTGCCGGCCTCTCATCCTGCGCAGCACCATGGGAGGAGGAGGACGAGCAGGATCACGGCGACACCCCCGGCTGCGAGGCCCACTGCCAGATCCCGGTACCTCCGGCCGGTGACGGACTCCCCCAGGATATACAGGGCAGTGACGGTCATCACCAGGCGGGAGAGCTGGGGGATGAGCAGCCACCCGTTCCAGCCCGAGGAGAGCATCGGGAGGGTGCCGAAGACAAGGAGCGGGAGCACCGCCGCGTTCTGGAGCGTTTTTCGGTCCGCCAGCAGTGCGGCCGCGGTGAACCACTGGATGGGGGCGGAGATGTCCCGTCCCAGCCATGCGAGCGGAGCGACGCGCAGGAGGAAGAGTGCCACCACCGCGGAGAGGATCCCGAATGCGGTGTTCAGGACCGCAAGCACCGTCCGGTCCCGGCCCTTGCCCGAGAGGGCCGTGCGAAGGCGGCTCCCTTCCCTGCGCTGCGTGCGACCCGCCATCATTGCACCTCTATCTCAGGGGGATCCGGCATCCATCGGGATAACCCTTCTGCCCAATGACTGCTCCTGTACGGTCCCAAAGCATGATATATCATCACGGCGCACCCCGTCTCCGGAAGTGAAGGTGCCATGACAATCCCCCGGTCCCCCGTCATCCCTGTACTGGCGTTTCTCTGTCTGTTTCTTCTCGCCTTTCTCCTCTCCTGCGGGTGCACGGTGAGCCAGGAGGTGAAATCCCTCCAGGCGGTTGAGGTGCGGGAGTACCAGGGCGAAAAGCTGGGGTCCATCGGCGATTTCCGGGAGAACTCGATCCGTGGCCCCCAGCAGGTCAACATTACGGGCTACCGGCTCGTCATCGACGGGCTGGTGCAGGAACCGAAGAGTTACTCCTATGATCAGGTGCTCTCCGGTTTTCCTCACTACCGGAAGGTGGTGACCCTCTTCTGCGTCGAGGGGTGGGAGGTCACGATCCTCTGGGAGGGGGTCCTCGTGCGCGATCTCATCCGTGCCTCGGGGCCTGAAGCCGGGGCCAACACGGTGGTCTTCACGGCCGCAGATGGCTACACCTCATCGCTTCCCCTGGACTACCTGGTGGAGAACGACATCCTCCTCGCATACCGGATGAACAATGTGACCCTGCCCGCTGAACGGGGTTTCCCCTTCCAGCTGGTAGCCGAGGACCGGTGGGGATACAAGTGGGTGAAGTGGGTGACCGGGATCACCCTCTCCGATGACCCCGAGTACCGGGGCTACTGGGAGAGCCGGGGCTACGCCCGGGGCGGGGAGCTGAACCGGAGCTTCCGGGGACGGTGACCTTCCGTGCGGCTGCTGTACCGGAGGCTGGTCTCCTGGACCCTTCTTGTCCTTGCCCTCCTCCTGATCCTCACCGGCCTGGGGATCACCGAGTTCCGCACCGTCGAGCCCCTCACCCTGGGCCTGCTGGGGAAGGCCCTTTCGTTCCAGCTGCATTCCCTGCTCTGGATCCCGTTCATCATCGTGCTGTTCCTGCACGTGGCCCTGTCCTGCAGGGTCCGGCGCTAGAGTCCCGGTGCCACTGTCGGGGGGAATCAATCGCATTCTCCCCTTGAGGCCTTCAGGCGACTGTTCAGTGGAATCGCTTATCTCCGAATGACAACAGGGACCGTATAGCGGTCCCTGGAGAACGTGGTTAAATGGATATGATATACAATATCCATTCAGATTGCGGAGATCTCTCCGTTTATGTTAATTACAATTATTTAAGAAAATGTAAAATTAAAAAGATTTAAATAGAAATTAGTCAAACTATTCTGCATTCCACCTATTCCCATCCACACCCCTGGGAGCAGTGACAGCCTAATGATCTCGAAACACCATCCACTACTCAGTATCGTCTTCTGCATCGCGCTTGTGATCACCCTCCTCCCGCTCATCGGGGCCGTGGAACCGGCCTCGGCGGCCAGCGGCTACATCCACGGCACTGTGAAGTCCTCAAGCGGCACACCGCTCGCGAACATTCCGGTCGTGGTGTGGCGGAAGGACGGCGGCCTCTGTGTGGTTCCCAAGACCAACTCGGGCGGCTACTTCAACACTGGCACGATCCAGGATCCCGACAACAAGGGGTTCCAGGTGAATGCCAACAAGAACGACCAGGGTGACCGCATCACCCGCTACCAGCAGGAGGAGAAGGGTCCCTATTACCTGGGGAATCCCAGCGGGACCGTTGTAGATTTCTATCTCCCGACTGCCACCGACACGTCAAAGGTGACCATCTCAGGCCAGGTGGTGGCTGAGGTGGGTTCGGCGCCCCTGCCGGGCATCAATGTTTTCTTCTGGCGGCAGGACAACGGGGATACCTTCTACCTGGCCACGGATGCGAACGGGAAGTTCAGTGTCCAGAAGGACAAGTCCACCGATCCAAAGAAGCGTTACAACGTCATGGCCAACAAGAACAACAATGACGGCAAGTACAACGGCGCATGGTACAATTCCACCGAGCAGGTGAACATCCTGCCGGACCGGGACCGCTCCCTGTATTTCCGCCTCCCGACGGGCACCGTCAAGTTCGACGGCATGGTGAAGAACGACAAGGGCGTGGCACTTTCAGGGATCGAGGTATTCCTCTGGCGCCACGATGGGAAGTCCTGGAAGGTGACCACCGGCAGCGACGGGAAGTGGAGCGCGATGGTGGACCGCTCGTCATCCGCGAGCAACCCGGACCACCGGATCAACATCATGGCCAACAAGTACGGGTCGGGTTTCAACCCCAACACCGCGTACCTGAACTCCACCGAAATGGTCAACAAGCTTGCTGACCGGGACCAGTCCCTCTCCTACTTCTACCTCACCTCCAGCACCGTCAAGTTTGACGGCATGGTGAAGAACGACAAGGGCGTGGCACTGTCAGGGATCGAGGTGTACCTCTGGCGCCACGACGGGAAGTCCTGGAAGGTGACCACCGGCAGCGATGGGAAGTGGAGCGCGATGGTGGACCGTTCCTCATCCGCGAGCAACCCGGACCACCGGATCAACATCATGGCCAACAAGTACGGGTCGGGCTTCAATCCCAACACCGCGTACCTGAACTCCACCGAAGTGGTCAACAAGCTCCCGGACCGGGACCAGTCCATTTCGTACTTTACCCTGGTCTCCACCACCATTAAGTTCGACGGCATGGTGAAGAACGACAAGGGCGTGGCACTGTCAGGGATCGAGGTGTACCTCTGGCGCCACGACGGGAAGTCCTGGAAGGTGACCACCGGCAGCGATGGGAAGTGGAGCGCGATGGTGGACCGTTCCTCATCCGCGAGCAACCCGGACCACCGGATCAACATCATGGCCAACAAGTACGGGTCGGGCTTCAATCCCAACACCGCGTACCTGAACTCCACCGAAATCATCAACAAGCTGTCGGACCGGGACCAGTCGCTCTCCTACTTCTATCTCTACTCCAGCACGGTCCTGTTCTCGGGGAACGTGACCAATGACAGGACCCAGTCAGGGATCCCCAACATCGGGGTCCAGCTGAAGCGGAACTCCGACGGGACCACCATCTGTGCCAGGACAGATTCCAAAGGCATGTGGAAGGCATCGGTGCCCAGGTCCAGCGACACGAACCACAAGTACACCATCACGGCAAACCCGAACAACGCCTGCCTGCCGTGGAACGCGGCCTACAGTACCGCCAGTCCCGTGACATCCGGAACACCGAGCTACGACCAGCTGTACAACTTCTACCTGAAAGGAGGAACCACACCGGCACCCGCACCCACCATTACCGGCGTTTCGCCGAGTGAGGGGGGCCGGTCGCTCACGATCTCCAGTTTCGTCGTCTCCGGTACCAACTTTGTGACTGGTGCGACGGTGAAGCTGACCCGCTCCGGGTCCTTGGATATGGTCCCCTCCATCTCCTCGGTGACCGGAACCAGTATCACGTCATCCTTCGGTATCCCGTCGGGTGCCGCCACCGGTGCCTGGAACGTGGTGGTGACCAACCCGGACAACCAGGTGGCCACCGCCACCGGTGCATTCACGGTGAAGGATATTGTTTCGCCGCTCCCGAATCCCAACGAGCTGGAGATTAAGGATCTGAACGGCGAGATGGTCTCCCCGACTGACTTCGGGGTCGGCATGTCCATCCGGTACCCTGCCGCACTGCCGTCAGCTACCAAGCGGTACATCCGTGTTGTCATCTCCATCAATGGAAAGCCCCTGGACAGGACCTTCGATGTGACCCAGTACACATCCCCGGGCAATGTCTGGTCAACCCAGAGCGGGGGCCAGGTCTCGGCTTCAACTCCCCTGCGCTTCAACCTGGAGACGGAGGGCGTCTCCAGATTCTCAACCGACCTTCCGGTCCCGGTGAGCGTCACCGCGTCCTATGAAGGGGAAACCGAGACGAAATCTGCCAGCAGGCAGGCCGAGGTCCGCCTGCCGGTCATCGTCTTCCACGGTGCGTGCCCGCCCGGGGAATATCCCCATTGCACGGTGAAGAATGACCTACTGATCGATTGGGCGCTGAATTATGCCGGATACGAACCCATCTCCAGTCACCTGAGTTCCAGGGGTTACCATGACGGGAACGGGTACCGCAACCTCTATGCCCCCGGGTTGCTCGACGCCATGTACAAACATCCCCAGCAGGCTGTCCCATCCGACATCCTGAACGATGTGGAGGGCTTTGTGACCAGCGCCAAGGCCTCGAGCTATTCGACCAGGGTGAACCTGGTGGGCCACAGCTTCGGCGGACTGGTGAGCCAGTACTACGCCTCCCAGCGGCCCGGGAACGTGCAGAAGGTGATCACCGTCGGTACACCGTTCAAGGGGATCACGCAGATCTACAAGGAAATGTTCTCCCCGAAGTGGAACCGGGCGATGGTGGACGCGAACATCACTACCCCCGGCGGCCAGCCGAACCTGCTTCTCTGGGGAGGGCCCAAGGATTACACGGCCTATACCCTGCCACCCAATCCCCCGGCCGGTATCAATGTACAGGTGACGAATTCCTATACCTACGCTCCCCAGCCGGGTGTGGAATACCACTACATCTACGCCACCAACATTGATACAGACAAGACCGTGAACCTTGCCCTGAATGCGGATGGCACATGGTACCGCACCACCTCAGTATCCCAGGCAAAGGGAGACGGTACGGTCCTGATAGACAGCGGTTCGAATACCCCCGGTCCGACCGGGCCAAACATCTTCCGGCACCCGATCCAGGCCGGCTCCGTCGAGGGCTCGGGCGGCCTCATCACGACAAACCATGGTTCACTCATGATGGATAACCTCATCCATGATGAGATCATGACGTCCATCAACCGGGGAACGCCCCTGGGAAACACCTATTAGTCCAGAATCCACCCCTTTTTTCCTGCCAGGTCTTTTCTCCATCTCACGTACAGGGGCTGTCCGTGCGGGGTGACCGTCTCTCATCTATGGATCGCTACCCGGTGTATGATCCCGAGGATTACAGACCGTTATGATCGCGCACAACCCGATGGATCCCAATCCGGACACGGGAATGCCCGCAATCATCTCGCGGAGCAAGTCATGGGATAAAAGAACTGAAAAAGAGAGGGATTCCTGGATGATCCGGTTGTTCCCGTGAAGGATCTACACGACCTTCCTCAGCAGGTCGGGGTCCCTCACCTCCGGAGAGATGACGCAGTTTCTCATCCGGATGGCCTGTTCCAGACGCTGGCCGTAATGGAGAGCGTTCATGAAGTTAAGCGAGAGGCGCTTGCTCTTCCAGCCACGTTCCAGCCAGGGGATGCGGCAGGACTCCCCGGGAGCCTCCCGGAACACCTGCACCCGCATGTCCCCCACCTTGCCCTGCGTGACCCGGCCCTTGCGGTCACGGGATTCGTAGGGACTGTGTGCCTGAACGGTCTGGATGACAATCGATTGCGCCGGTAGAGCGCGGTGGCTCACCAGCTGAAAAGAGCTATGAGGCCCTGGGTCGTCTTCTTCGCCTGATTCCATAATGGTTGTATCACCTTTGGGAAGGTACCATTACTCCATCGGCACAGCCCGCACCCGACCAATCCGCGGATTTCCCGGATCCGGGGCGCCAACTGTTACCAATGGAATATCTCGCATCACCATTTAAAAAGATTACGGGTCCGGGGCGAAAATTGGGGGTAATTCAGGCCCCTTTCCCGTGGGGGGATGCGGTCCCCGCGCATCTCACCCCTCGTCGTCAGCCGCTCCCGGAAATCCCTTCACTACGTCCCCGGTCACTGCATCCAGGTACACCCTCCTCCGGGTTCCCGGGGCGGCAAAGACCGCCTCCCAGAGGGGGTAGGTGAAAGTGGTGATGCCGGTCACCTCCGCGGTGGGCTCCACGGCCTTCAGGGCGTTCCTCACCTGTTCCTGGGTGATGACCACATCTTTGCTGACCTTCCCGCTCACCGGCCCCAGGGGGAGGGGCGGCACGGCCCGCAGAGCGGAGAGCCGGGGGAGGTGCATCTGCAGGAGGGGCACGTATACAATCGCACGGCCGGCCCTCCCGGCATCGGTGGCGGCTTTGCGCTTCTGCAGCTCCCGGAGGGCTTCCCGGACCGCCGGGAGGTCACACTGAAGGAGGGCCCCCATCTCCGCAGCGGTGGCACCATCGGCAGGCATGGCCTGAACGAGCCGGATGGCATCCGTGGAGAGGCCGATCACCTCCGAGAACCCGGGCCGCACCCGGAACCCCTTCCGCAGGTCCAGCAGGTGTGCGCCCACCCCCTCCAGCTGGAAGGTGAGGACCCGGGGCGTCCGCCGCAGGATCCCTCCCAGGTACTTTCCGGCGACCGAGAGCACCGGCCAGTGGACCAGCGTGCAGGAGGCCAGCCGTTCCTCTGTACGGCTGAGCAGCCGCGGGGTCCGCCGGACCTGGGATGCCAGCACCAGTGCCCGGTCCTCTGTTACCGCCGGGGGGATCCCCCTCCTCTGGACCGCAGCAGGCGGGATCCAGGTCGCCGGAACGGGTTGCCCGGTGGATTGCCGATGGGATTCCTGCGCGGGAGGTGCCGCGATCAGGGCAGCCGCCCGGGCTATCCCGTCCCGGGGTTCAGGGGCATGGGGCTGGAGGCGCGGGGTCACCCCTTTGTGGGTGGTCTCCCGGCGCCCAAAGCGCATCCGGGTCCGCTCCTTGAGGAACCGGCCCATGATAAAAAACTCCCCGGGTTCCAGGGAGGCCAGGCTCTCCACCTCCTCGCGGGAGGAGAAGAAGAGGTCCACGGCTTTTAAGTCGTTCTCGATGGAGAGCTTCCCCATCATCTGGTTGTTGCACTGGGAGAGCACGTTCTTGTTGACGAGCGCCGGCCGCTGCGTGGCCACGAGAAGACCAAGGCCGCGCTTGCGCCCCCGGCGGGAAATCTCCTCGATCTTCTTCAGGGAGTCCCTGGATTGCGGGATGAACTTGTCCGCCTCCTCCAGGATCAGCAGGTAGGGGATCTTCAGCAGGGACTCGATCTCATAGAGGGCTTCGGCAAGCCCGGTGACCTGCTCCCGCATCTCGGCCTCGGAGACATCGAAGATAACCGGCGTGCCGTTCACCACCGCCCGGGTGAAGAACTCCCGCACGTCCAGCTTCTGGATGTCGTGGTCGCACCGGTCGTCGATCCCCACCCACTGGATAGGGTACCGGTCCTTGAGGGAGAAGTACTCCCCCTCGGTATCCACAATGCAGAAGCCCACGCCGGCCGCGCAGAGCCGCTCGCAGAGCACCGCGATTGCCCAGCTCTTCCCGGCTCCTGACTGGGCGATCAGGCAGGTCCTGCCCGTGACCAGCTCCTGGGCGTCGATGGCGACGTCACGCCCTCCTGCGCTGCCGATCACCAGCTGCATGAAGCTAAGAGAGGGGAACTATCTCATAAAGGTGCATCCCGGATTGGGCGGATGATGGGAAGGTGGTCCGGTGCCCGCTCCGTGAAGATCTGAAATTTGATAACCGGTCGGAAGGGCCTCTCCTCATGGGGGTGGGACCAGGAGGGGGCTCTGCCCCCTCCCGTCGCCCTCCCCCGGTGAGGATAGTCTCTCCAATCCTGTGTTCCGGTGTCGGGAGCTATTCTCTTGCTACCGATCCCGGATAATGGGGGAGATCACGGGCCCGTCCCGCCTTCCCGCCTGTCAAACGCAGCTCTCAGCCAGAGCTCCGTGCAGGCGATCCGCCAGAATTCCTGCGAGTAGGGGGTCCTGCCCTCCCGGTACCGGGTGTAATCGGCCCTGACCGCCTCCGCGTCCCAGTAGGGCCGGGAGGAGAAGGATGCCGAGGAGAAGATCTCCTGCATCCGCGGTGCCAGGGCCTCCCTCATCCAGACCTCCTCGGGAGTGACAAAGCCCATCTTGTCCATCCGGCACCGGATCTCGTCCGGGACAATCCCCCGGATCGCCTCCCTGAGGATCTGTTTCGTGACCCCATTCCGGATCCGTCGGTTCTGGGGCTGTGCCGCCAGGAACCCGGCCACAAGGTGGTCCAGGTACGGGACCCGGGACTCGATGGAGAAGGCCATGGCGTTGCGGTCCTCCCAGTGGAGGAGGGCAGGGAGATTGGTGGAGAAGATCTCCCGGTACAGCACCTGGGGGAGCGATCCACGGTAGCGGAGGATCTCCTCCGGTGATCCGCGGATCAGGGACCTCCTTCGCCGCCGTACCAGGAGCTGGATCAGACCATCCCGCACAAAACCGCGGTGGTACCGCAGGATCCCGGTCACCTCCCGGAGCGCGGTGCGGAGGTGCCCGGCCGCAAGGAGCCCCCGGAGGTGGCTCCACTGGTACCCGATGTAGCCTGCCAGCTGCTCATCGGCCCCCTGCCCGTCCAGCACCACCTTCACCTGCCGGGCGGCCAGGCGCATCACGCAGAACTGGGCATAGATGGAGAGAGAGGCAAAGGGCTCGTCCTGCACCTCCAGGAGCCGGGGGAGGTCCTGCAAGAAGCCCTCTGGGTCCGGGGCCACCCGGTGGGCGTCCACACCGGTCCGGGCCGCCACCAGGTCCGCATATGCGGACTCGTCGAACCTTGGATCGGCAAACCCTGCCGAGAAGGTCTTCTGCCGCTCCCCCACCGATGCCGGGTGCTCCTCCCGGACCAGGTCATTGATGAGCACGGTGAGGGTGGAGGAGTCGATCCCGCCCGAGAGGCAGGTGCCGACCGGCACGTCGCTGCGCAGGTGGATCCGGACCGCCCCGCGGAGCACCTCCAGGAACTCACGGGCCGCCGCCTGGTCCCCCCGCCGGCCACCTTCCCCGAGATCCTCCCGGATCACGAGATCCCAGAACCGGACCGGCCCCTCCATTCCATCCTTTCCCACCACCAGGTAGTGGGCCGGCGGGATCTGCAGGATGCCGTCCACCATGGTCCGCTCCGAGTGGTCCGAGACGCCCCAGGCCAGGAAGGTGAGGAGCGTGCGTTCGTCGGGGCGGGTGCCCACGCCGGGATAAACACGCAGGGCCTTGATCTCGGAGGCAAAGAGGAAAGAGCCGCCATGGAGGGTATAATAGAACGGCTTGATGCCGAACCGGTCACGGGCGCAGAAGAGGCGTTCCGCACGGGAATCCCAGAGGGCAAAAGCCCACATGCCCCGGAGCCGGGAGAGGCAGCCGGTGCCCCACTCCCGGTACGCATGCAGAATCACCTCGGTGTCGCTTGCGGTCCGGAACCGGTGGCCCAGGCTAGTGAGTTCTTCCCGGAGCTCCACATAGTTGTAGATTTCGCCGTTGTACACGATCCGGAGGGTGCCGTCCTCCGTGGCCATCGGCTGCGCGGCCGCCTCCGAGAGGTCGATGATGGCCAGCCTCCGGTGCGCAAGCCCGAGGGGACCCTCCACATGGAACCCCTCCCCGTCCGGACCCCGGTGCCGGATCCGGTCGGCCATAGCCCGGAGCAGTGCCGGGTCTGCAACACTCCCGTCCAGCACCAGCTGCCCTGCGATCCCGCACATCGGTACTGAGGTGCGCGCCGGTGGTGATAAAAGCGGATGAAAAAAGGAGGGAACGTTCCGGTGGCCCAGTCCCGGAGGGCGGCCCCGACTGCCCCGCTGATTCCCCCCAGGATCGCACCGTACAGGGCCATCAGGATGAAGAGCAGCCCCATCCCCATGCCCAAGAGCATCCCGGCCAGGACGTGTCGGAAGAGCCCTCCCAGCAGGGTGCTTCCGAGGAAGATCAGGGCTGCTGCCACCACCGCCCCGATGATCCCGGCAACAAACCCGGCCGTTGCCCCGTTCCATGCCGTTCCGCGCGCCATCAGGCCGGCCACGAGACCTCCGGCCAGGGGGCCGATAACCGCCATTGAGGAGAGGAGGAACATGATCACGAATCCCACAAAGACCGCAAGCCAGAAGGAACCTGCACGTGCCATCCCGCTCACCACCCGGATGCTCTCCATGCCGGGAGATAAAGGGTCTGAAGGCACTCCGCTGTGTATCCCGACAGGGAGGGACATCTTCCTGAGGGGGAGGGGCCGGGAGGGGGTCTCTTCCCTCCCGCACCCATCCTGATGAAGGATAGGACGGGATGAATGCCGGGTATGTTCCGTCAGGTTACGGTGAAAAATCCGGCGTGATGCTACGGTTCGGGAGGGGGGTCTCCCCCCTCCCGTGCCCACCCCCCGGGGAGGATGGGGGGGGCATTCGGTTTCTGCAAGTCCCCGAAAAGAGAATGGTCTGTCTGTTGCCGGGGCGGATTCAGTCAAACTCCCCAACCACGATGCAGGAGAGGGAGCTGCCCGGCGGAGGGGGATGAGTGGGGGAACCGGTGGTGATCCGCTCATCCTCATATCCCAGCCGGTCACAGACCGCGATGCGGATCTGGCTCTCTATTCCACGAAGCGCGGCGGCCAGGGTGGCCGGGTCAAACCCCGGGTCGGTGAGGAGGAAGACCACCATGCCCCGCCGGATCTCGCCTGCCGCTCGCTCCACCGCCTCCGCGTGGTCCCGGGCATGGGCATCCACCACCACGACCCTGGTGAGGGGGATATGCAGGCGGGCGGCAGCCACCTGCAGGGAGGAGATCCCCGGGATCACCTCCCCTCCAAGGTGCCCCAGGCCGGCGAGCATCGGGTCGCCAGTGGAGAGGACCACGGCCTGCCGGGGAAGATCCGCGAGGGTACTGTAGTCACGGATCTCCACCACCCGGCACCCTTTCGCTATGTGGGGGCGTGCCATCTCAATCGCCCTCCGGGACCCGTGGATCTCGGTAGCCTCCCGGATGGCCCGGATCGCCTCCTCGGTGAGCATCCCCGGCCCGCAGCCCACTCCCACCACCTTCATGGCTCTCCCTCCAGCACGTGTCCCTGCCGGTCCAGGATCACGACAGTGACCCCTGGGTGGGAGGCCCGGAACCGGTCCACTGCCTGCCGGAGGAGCCGCCTGAACTCCGGCCGCTCCTGCAGCTCGGCGACCGTGGCGCAGCCGGTCCCCTCCAGGATGGAGAGGTCCAGGTGCCGCAGGATCAGGCCGGGGAGGCCGCAGAGAGTCACCTCGCCCCGGGCGGCGGCCAGAGCCTCCCCAATCCGTCCTCCGGCCAGGATCACCTCCCGGTCCGGGAAGAGCATCCGGGAGTAGCGGAGCCCGATCCGGCCGGTGGTGATGACCGGCCGGTCGGCGGCAGCCACCCGGTCCCGGACCGACTCTGCCAGGTGGTCATCCCAGGGCTCCACGAGACCGGTGGTTCCCAGGAGCGAGATGCCCCCCTCCACCCCCACCCGGGGATTCAGCGTCTGCACGGCGAGGGCCTTCCCCTCCGGCACCGAGAGGGTGACAACAGCTCCCGGGATCCCTGCCATCAGGCCTGCCTTCTTCGCCTCGTTCAGGATGCAGGTCATGGCGGGATCGCTGATGGCAGCATCCCCCGTCCTGTGCCCCGGCACCTCCCGGGCGAATGTGCCGATCCCCTCCCCGGCATCGATCCGGATTCCCCCCGGGGCACGGACAGCCCGGGCATGGATCTTCACCCCGGCGGTCACATCCCGGGGGTGGTCGCCCGCATCCTTGGTGCAGACAGAAGCACCGTCCGCGGCCCGGACCGGGACAGTGACGATGAGGCCGCAGGGGATCCGGATCTCCACCGAGGAGACAGGGCTGCGGAGGGAGA
>Ga0315274_10000579_pt1 | contig 56721 bp, 54 predicted proteins | sample YL17G02_20_MG_FD_203700 | JGI IMG/M metagenome (GOLD analysis project Ga0315274, IMG submission 203700) | Sediment microbial communities from Yellowstone Lake, YNP, Wyoming, USA - YL17G02_20 | ecosystem: Environmental > Aquatic > Freshwater > Lake > Sediment | place: USA: Wyoming | collected...
TTTGCCCAGGGGGAAGACAATCGGCTGTTGGACGTCATTCAGGATCAGCGCCAGCCATCTCCCGACCACCAGTTAATGGAAGAGTCACTCAAGGTTGAAGTTCGCAGGGCCTTGAATACCCTGAGCGAGCGGGAGGCGCAAGTCATCCGTTTGTATTTTGGACTGGATCAGGAGCACTCACTGACTCTTGAGGAGATCGGCGAGAAGTTCAACCTGACACGAGAGCGGGTGCGCCAAATCAAGGAAAAGGCGATTCGTCGTTTGCGCCATGCCTCGCGCAGCAAAGCACTCAGAGCCTATCTCGGATGAGAGCAAGAGAATCATCGGAACCATGGGGAAAGCCTCGGCGCAAGTCGGGGCTTTTCTTCTCTCGGCGGGAAATGCGGCCTTGGTGCTTCCGCGTTCTGGCAACTGTCGCGGTACTCTGGATCCTCAGCGGTTGCGGCCCCACCGCGCCGCGCTTCCGGGTCGCTGAATCGACGTCGGGAGGAAAGCGTGATGGCGATGTGACGGTGGGCCGCCCAGACACTGCTCAGGTCAAACCTCCAGATGTTGAGACCGAGTCGGATGAAGCGGAAGGCGTACTCTCGGGTCATCGGTCCTTTAAGACTGAAAAGAATACCGCCATCTCGAATCTTGACCAGTCGAAGATGATGCGTGAGATATCGAAGATGATGGGTGTCTCGTACAAACTTGGCGGTGTGGATGAAGAGGGCATTGACTGCTCGGCCTACACGATGAACGTGTACAAGAATGCGATGAGTGTGTCTCTGCCTCGCAGCAGTGCCGATCAATACGCGACCGGCGAGCCGGTTCAATCTCCCGATCTGAAATTTGGCGACCTTGTGTTCTTCAATACCACCGGTGGGACCGCTTCGCACGTCGGCATCTATCTCGGGGATGACCTTTTCGCACACGCAAGTGTGTCCCTGGGAGTGACGATCTCGTCATTGGAAAGCATCTACTACAAGAAACGATATGACGGGGCCCGCAGAATTCTGCCGTGAGTTGCATCCCAAAGCAGTCCTGAGTACATTTTCGAAGTCCAACAAATGGCCCTTCGAGAAGGGTGCGTGAAAGCGTCTCTATGGCAAGACTCCCAATCTATTTGTACGGATCCGAGATCTTACGGAAGAAGGCGAAACCGATCCAGGCCCTGGACGACGCGACGATCAAGCTGATGTACGACATGGCCGAGACAATGCGGAAGGCCAACGGCGTCGGACTTGCGGCGACTCAGGTCGGCGATCTTCGCCGCATGCTCGTGTTGGACATCTCGGCGATTGAACGTGGTGAGACGGAAGAGGGTGAAGAGCGGCCGGAGCGCCCGGCACAGGAAGCGAAGGTCATGGTCGTGATGAACCCGGAGGTTCATCACGAAGAAGGAAGTTGGACGGCGGAGGAAGGGTGCCTGAGCATCCCCGATCTCCATGCAGAGGTCAAACGGGCTGAGAAGATCAGAGTGAAATTCCGTGATGCGAATTTCGAAGAAGTTGAGCTTGATGCCGGGGGCTTGCTGGCAAGGGCCCTGCTGCACGAAATAGATCATTTGAACGGTGTAATGTTTGTTGATCATCTGAGCGTTGCACGGCGGGCACTGCTGAGGAGCGAGCTGAGGAAGATCAAGAAGGGTGAGGTGGATACAGTGTACCCCGTGATCAGCGCGAACGAGGCCTAGCCTTCTCCATGCGAATTCTCTTCATGGGTACGCCGGCGTTTGCCATCCCCAGCCTGAAAACGCTGCTGGAGCATCGGTATTCCGTGGTTTCCATTGTGACGTCCCCTGACAAGCCCCAGGGACGAGGCCAGAAGGTTGCATATTCGCCAGTCAAGGCCTTCGCGCTTGAACGTCAAATTCCCCTTCTTCAACCCGATGACCTCAAAGATCCGCAGTTTATCTCAGCGGTGGCCGAACTTCAGCCTGACCTCATTGTTGTCGTAGCATTCAGAATTCTACCGCCGGAGGTGTACAGGATCCCGCAATCTGGTGCGTTCAACCTCCACGCTTCACTTCTCCCAAGGTACCGCGGTGCGGCCCCGATCAACTGGGCCATCATGAACGGCGAAGAAGAGACCGGAGTGACGACGTTTTTCCTGCAGGAGAAGGTGGATACCGGTTCGGTTCTTCTCCAGGCACGCGTCAGGATCGGCCCTGATGAAACTGCCGGTGAGCTGCACGAGCGTCTCGCGGAGTTGGGTGCACACGTCGTGCTGCAGACGGTCCGAACAATCGAGATCGGCAATGTGAAGCCGGACATTCAGGATGAATCCCGCTCCTCACGTGCTCCGAAGATCTTCAAAGAAGACTGCCGGATCAATTGGAACATGAGCGCGCAGAAGGTTCACAATTTCGTCCGGGGACTTTCTCCGGTTCCGTGCGCGTGGACAACCCACCAGGGTCGGATGCTCAAAGTGTATCGGACTTCTCTCGCAGGTACGGCCGGAGGAACTCCCGCGGCTGATGCCGGCAGAATTGTTGATGTCCAACCAGATCGCCTCCTCGTGAGTACGACAAGCGGTCAGGTTTCGATCGGGGAAGTTCAGCAGGAAGGGAGGAAGAGGATGGCAATTGCGGAGTTCCTGCGCGGTTTTCCTCTCAGTGCAGGAGAACGACTCGGCAGTTGATGCGCGCCGCGGAAGCCAAGCTCAGGCGCCATGTGGTTGCAAACTGCCTGAAAAAGGAGTATATTCGCACACTTATTTGAAGGTTCAGCGAGGAATCAAGAGAGTTTGGATGGGGAAAGTAATCGTCATAGCGAATCAGAAGGGCGGCGTCGGCAAGACGACGACCGCTGTCAACCTTGCCGCATCTCTGGCGGTGGCAGAGAAGAGGACGCTTCTCGTGGACGTGGATCCTCAGGCGAATGCCACGAGCGGCATCGGTATTTCTCCTCTGGAGGGACGAACCATCTACGAGGTTATCGTTGACGGTCTTAATATCGGATCGACGGTTGTTGAGACACAGATGCCGTACCTTTCTTGTGTCCCTTCAAATATCAACCTCGTAGGCGCCGAGATCGAGATGGTTGAGCTGGAAAACCGGGAGCGGAGGCTCGTCCATGCACTGCAGACTATTCGCGATCAGTATGATTTCATCGTGATTGACTGTCCGCCCTCGCTGGGGTTGCTGACCCTCAACGCGCTTACGGCTGCCGATTCCATCCTCATCCCTGTCCAGTGCGAGTATTTTGCCCTCGAAGGTTTGGGACAGCTCTTCGCTACGATCAACCTTGTGAAGAAGACGCTCAATCCAAACCTCGACATCGAAGGCGTTCTTCTGACTATGTTTGATTCCCGTCTTCGTCTCTCCAACCAGATTGTTGACGAGGTCAAGCGGTATTTCGGGAACAAGGTGTTCAAAACCATCATTTCGCGCAATATCCGTTTGAGTGAGGCCCCGAGTTTTGGGAAACCAATCATCCTTTACGATGCGATCTGTTCGGGCACACGCCATCACATGGAGTTGGCGAAAGAAGTGCTGGCAAACAACGATGTGTTGACGCCGGAAGCGATTCCCCCATCTAACTCTGCCGTAGGGTCGTAATATGACAACGCAAAAGAAGACCGTTCTGGGCCGGGGGTTGAATGCGCTGATCCCAAAGGCGCCGATGAAGGAAGTGAGTGTCCGCCACGATGAAGTGGGCTCCGATACCGGCGGTGTGGGAATCATGGCCCGCATCCTGATGGATCAAATTCGCCCCAATCCCTTTCAGCCGCGTACAGAATTCGATGCGGAAGCCCTCGCCGAACTCACGAGGTCGATTGTCGAAAAGGGTGTCATCCAGCCGGTGACGGTGCGGAGGGTGGAAGGCGGGTTCCAGCTGGTAACGGGCGAGCGAAGGCTCCGGGCGGCGCAGAATGCAGGCTTGTCGGAAATCCCGGCGTACGTCATCGCCGTTGACTCCGACGAAGAGATGCTGGAGCTCGCGTTGATCGAGAACATTCAGCGCGAGACGCTCAATCCGATCGAGATTGCCCATGCTTACAAGCGGCTTATTGACGAATGCCACCTGACGCAGGAAGAGGTGTCGGAAAAGGTTGGCAAGGATCGCACGACCGTTACGAACTTCATTCGGCTGTTGAAGCTTCCCCCAGAGATCCAGCTGGGATTGAGAAAGAACCAGCTCTCCATGGGCCATGCCCGGGCGCTCATCAATATCCCGACGGAGAGCATGCAGCTTCGTCTCTATCAGAAGATTGTCAATTCCGGGATGTCAGTGCGCAAGGTGGAGTTGCTTGCCAAATCTGCTGGGAAACCGGCGGAGAGCACAAGCCGGAGGACGCCCGCTCGGGAAGTCTCCGCAAGTGTCCAAAGCATAGAAGCGAAACTCCGACAGACTCTGGGCACAAAGGTTGTCGTGCGGGAAAAGGACAAGGGTCGCGGTGAGATCGTGATTGAGTTCTACTCGCTTGACGACCTCGACCGCCTTCTCGACCTTTTCGCATCGCTTGAGAAATTTCACTAGATCAAGTTCATTGACAAACTTGTATGAGCAGGGATTGGACATGGGCATTCAGAAAATTCTGACAGAGAAAGCGCCGAAACCCATCGGACCCTACAGCCAGGGAATCATTGTTGATGGGAAATTCGTCTACACGGCAGGGCAGGTCGCGATCGATCCAGCAACAAATCAATTGGTCGAGGGCGACATCAAGACGCAGACGCGCCAGGTGCTGAAGAACGTTGAAGCGATCTTGAAATCGGCCGGCGCATCCATGAATACCGTTGTGAAGACGACGGTGTTTCTGAAGGACTTCAATGACTTCGGAGCGATGAACGAGGTGTACGCCGAGTTTTTTTCGGGATCAGCCCCCGCGCGAAGCACAGTGGAAGTTGCCCGCCTGCCGCGGGATATGAAAATAGAAATCGAGGCAGTGGCGATCATCGAGAAGTAAGATGTCAGACCAGAATGATGGGATCTCAGGTGCTCGTTCGGAAGGGAGTACAAATCGGCGTCGGGTGTGCGCTCATCTGTCTCCTTTGTTTCACCGCGCAGGCGCAGTATAAGGTATCATCAGCACTCTTCAAGAAGGATCGTTCCCTCCCGACAGAAATGCTGTCTTCCTCAGTCGATTCGCTGGCGCCAGATTCTGCAAGCGGCCGCCACGGCCTCAAGTCACCCACCACCGCTGTTCTTCTCTCCGCGTTACTTCCCGGAGCCGGTCAGATCTATACTGGTCGCTACTGGAAAGTGCCGTTGATTCTCGGCTTCGGGGGATACTTTGTCAGCGAATGGATCAAACTGAACAATCATTACGCAGAATCGCGGGATGGCTATGCCGCATCCGTGGCGGCCGGCATGAACAAGGGCCAAGGTGATGCGCAATTGCTGTACGAGCGGGATTTCTACCGGGATGAGAGGGATCGCTTCGCGTTCTATGTCGTCCTCACCTACCTGCTCAATATCGTCGACGCTTATGTCGGAGCAAGTCTCTACGATTTCGATGTCGGTGATAATCTTGGCGGCGGGACCTCGGTGAAAATCAGAATACCGATTCACTAGTGTGCGGAGGAGGGAGGCCGAAGGAGATTCGAAAGCGCCTCCTGAAGAGTGGGATGCTGAAAGCGGAATCCGGCCTGTAGGAGCTTCCCGGGCACTGCCCGCTGGCCCGTCAACACCACTTGGGCCATCTCTCCTAGAAGAGCTCGTAAAACAAATGCCGGTATCGTCATGAACGATGGGCGCCGGAGCACTCTGCTGAGTGTTCGGCAGAATTCCGCCATGGTTACTGCATCGGGAGCGGCCAGGTTTACGGGACCTGAGATGTTGGCATTCTCGATCGCAAAAATGATTGCCCTCGCCTCGTCCTCTCTGTGAATCCACGGAATCCACTGAGTCCCATCCCCCAACGTCCCGCCGGCGAAAAATCTGAAGGGAAGTACCATCCTCTGCAGGGCTCCTCCCCGGGAGTCAAGAACTACCCCCGAGCGTATCAGCACGACGCGCACGCCTGAGGAAGCGGCCGCCATCGCCGCCCGTTCCCACTGGGCACAAAGCGCGGCCAAGAAATCAGTGCCCGGCAGATGGTCCTCTGTCACGTCACCGGACTCGATGTGCCCGTAATAGCCGACGGCTGACGCGTTGATGAAGACGGATGGTTTGCGCTTCGCGCTGCAGATCGCCGCAACGATGGATTCCGTTGAGGCGAGCCGGCTTCGAATCAGGTCTTGCTTCCGCGCTCGCGTCCATCGCCCGGAGGCGAGAGATCGACCGGAGAGATTCACGATAGCGTCAGCGCCGTCGACGTAGCGGGACCATTCACCAGCAGAAGCTCCATCCCAATGCACTTTGACAAAGGCCGGATTTTCGCTCGCTGCGCGTTCGATCGCTCTGGTAGTGAGAGCGGTGACGTGGTGACCGGATTGGAGGAGCACTCCGGTGAGATGGTCGCCGATCAAGCCTGATGCGCCTGCGATGACAATCTTCATGCTCAAGACCCTTCCCGGTGGTACTTAGCGAGAATTCCCAAAGAATTCCACAGTGCTCCTCATGGAACTGAGACAAGCCATCTTGCTCTTCTTGCGATTTTGAGCTATATTTCTGCTTGTCTAAGGGAGTAAAGGGTGATTTGATTGCACTTCCACTCTTTACTCTTTCTGTTTTCTGGAGCATTGGTTCATCGCCTGCACACTGAAGGTTCATGAAGCACATACGAAATTTCTGCATCGTAGCACACATCGATCACGGTAAATCTACCCTCGCTGACAGAATCCTTGAGCTTACGGGAGCGATCTCGTCCCGCAACATGACCAAGCAAGTCCTGGATGATATGGAGCTGGAGCAGGAGAGAGGGATCACCATCAAGCTTCACGCAATCCAGATGCAGTACAAGGCCATCGATGGTCAGCAATACACACTCAACCTGATCGATACCCCTGGGCACGTCGATTTCACGTATGAGGTCTCGCGTTCCCTCGCCGCGTGCGAAGGGGCCATTCTTGTCGTGGATGCAACACAGGGTGTGGAAGCCCAGACAATTTCCAATCTCTATCTCGCAATTGATGCCGGCTTGGAGATCATTCCGTTCATCAACAAGATCGATCTGCCAAGCGCCAAAACGATGATCGACGCGGTCAAGCGCCAGGTCGTCGATCTGCTGGGGTGCAAGGAGGAGGAGATTTTGCTGGGGAGTGCGAAATCCGGCGTCGGTACGCATGAAGTGGTGGAGGCGATCGTTAAACGGGTGCCGGCTCCGAAGGGAGATCCTGACGATCCGCTCCGGGCATTGATTTTCGATTCCGTCTTCGACGAGTACCGCGGCGCCGTTGCCTATATCCGTGTTTTTGACGGGACGTTGAAGGAGCGGGAACAAGTCAAGTTCTTTTCCAACGGCAAGGAGTTCCAGGCGGAGGACGTCGGTATTCTCGAGATGCAGCGCAAACGCGTTGGAGCGCTCTCCGCCGGGGATGTCGGTTATCTCATCGCAAACGTCAAAGATGTGCACGATACGAAGGTTGGGGACACGATTACTCACGCCGACAAGCCTGCGGCGGGCCCGCTTCCCGGCTACAAGGACGCGAAGCCCATGGTCTTCAGCGGTGTGTATCCGTCGAATACGGACGCTTTCGGCGAACTTCGGGATGCTCTGGAGAAACTCCGCCTCAACGACGCGTCGCTCATGTTTGAGCCCGAAACCTCCCTGGCCCTCGGTTTCGGTTTTCGGTGCGGATTTCTCGGGCTACTCCACATGGAAATTGTCCGTGAACGTCTTGAGCGGGAGTACAACCAGTCCCTCATCAATACGGTCCCGAACGTCGAATACCGTGTGACGAAAACGAACGGCGACGTCGCCCTCGTTGACAATCCCGCGTTCATGCCTGGTGCCGTCGAAATTGAGAAAGTGGAGGAGCCGTTCATCAAGGGGCAGATCATCACACCGTCGGAATACATCGGCGCGGTCATGAAGCTCTGCATGGACCGGAGAGGTATCCACCGCAATACGACCTACCTCAGCCCTGAACGAGCTGATATCCACTACGAATTGCCGCTGGCGGAGATCATTTTCGACTTCTACGACAAGCTCAAATCCATTTCGCGGGGGTATGCTTCTTTCGACTATGACTTTCTCGAGTACAGGGAGTCCGACCTCGTAAAACTCGATATTCTCCTGAATGGTGAGTCGGTAGACGCACTTTCGACGATTGTACATCGGCAAAAATCGTATGATTGGGGCCGAAAAATGTGCTCGAAACTCCGGGAGCTTATCCCACGTCAAATGTTTGAAGTCGCTATTCAGGCCGCCATCGGAAGTAAGGTCATTGCTCGCGAGACTCTTAGCGCGATGCGGAAAAACGTCCTGGCGAAGTGCTATGGGGGCGACATTAGCCGTAAACGAAAACTGCTCGAGAAGCAGAGGGAAGGGAAAAAGAGGATGAAGCAAGTCGGGAGGGTTGAAATCCCCCAGGAAGCGTTCCTCGCTGTCCTTTCCATGGAGGAATAGATGAAAGAATCACAGAAAGACAAAACAACAGGACCCGAGACTGAGAAATCGATGAAGGGGAAGGTCCTGGCGTTTCTCAAGGAGTTCGGAATTGTCTTTGGGGCATTTCTGATTCTCAACAATTTTGTGATCGCCTCGTTCCTGGTTCCGACCGGTTCTATGGAAAACGAGGTGATGACAGGCGATCTTCTGTTCGTCAATAAGTTCATCTACGGCGGTACGTCTCCGCGGAACATTCCCTTCACGAATGTCCGTCTGCCATGGTTCCGCGTGCCGGCGATCCGAAGCGTTGAGCGTGGAGACGTGATTGTTTTTGTCTTCCCGGGCTATCGTGACGAAATCACGCCCGAGGAATTCACATTCTATCTGAAACGGTGTGTTGGGTTGCCCGGCGATACGATCCGCGTCGTCAACAGAGTCCTCTACGTAAACGGGACGCCCGCTCCGTTGCCGAGGAATCTCCACTTTAGCATCCCTTACGTCGCCAGTCCCAAAGGCGTCGAGGATAGAATCTTTCCCCGGGGTGCCCAATGGAACGAGGACAACTACGGGCCTATCGTCGTTCCGAAAAAGGGGATGGTCATCCCACTGAATCGATCTACTCTTCCACGGTGGGAGACCTTCGTTCGCAGGGAGGGGCACGAAGTGCAGGCCGATGGCGATGTCGTTCGCCTCGACGGCAAAGCCGTTACGGAGTACACCGTGCAACGCGACTATCTCTTTGGAATGGGTGACCACAGGGATAACAGTCTCGACAGCCGTTATTGGGGATTCATCCCGAGGGAAAACCTCGTGGGCACGCCGCTTGTCGTCTATTGGTCGTGGAATACCGACATCCCGATTTACAGCATTTTTTCCAAGCTGGCTTCTGTCCGACTTAACAGAATTGGCACGCTGATCAGGTAGCGCTCGTGAGTGAGAAACGACAGAACCCAGAGCTGGAGACGGGGGACGCGGAATCAATGCCGCAGGAGCCGGAGATGCCTTTCCAAGGGGAAGGAAACGGGAACCGACCTCATCTGAGCCGCTTCCTGGCGCCAGCGAAGACATTGTTCGTGACCATCCTGGTTGCACTCTTCTTGAAGACGTTCGTCATTGAAGCTTTCCGGATACCTTCCGGCTCCATGGAGAATACGCTGCTTGTTGGTGATTTCCTGCTGGTGAACAAGATCGCCTACGGATTGAGAACTCCTCGCTACTTTCCGATGACAGCCCAAGCGATCCCCTCCATCGCGGTCCCTGTGTTTGGCAGCGTTCGCCGGGGAGATGTCGTCGTGTTTGAATATCCCGGAAGGCGGTCGGAAGTCGATGGAGCCAAGCCGATGTACTACATCAAGCGCTGTGTTGGGTTGCCGGGCGACACTCTGGCGATCCGCTCAGGTCAGGTAACCGTCAACGGGCGCGAAGTGATGCTCCCGAGACGCGCGAAGTCCCTCTACGGAAATGCGTTCTCGAACGGAGGCGACTACGGTCCGACCATCGTTCCGCGTAAGGGTGAGAAGATTCTCTTGACTTCCGAAAACCTCGGTGCTTACAAGGACCTTGTGGAACGGGAGCGCCATCGCGTGGAAATCAATATGGCGGGAGCCGTGCTGATCGACGGCAGAGAGATGAGCCACTATGCTGTCGAAAGGGACTACTACTTTGTCCTTGGCGACAATCGCGGGAACAGCCTCGACAGTCGTGCGTGGGGATTTGTACCCGAAGATGCGATCATCGGCGAGGCCCTGCTCGTCTATTGGTCCTGGGATACTGAACTCCGGGGAGAAGGGGTTCACGAGAGGTTCGGGAACATTCGCTGGGATCGGATCGGCACTCTGATACGCTGAGAAACAACCTTACGCTGGTTCACGCGGCAATCGACTGCCGCGGGGATGATGGGGTCAATCCTTTGGCTAGTCTGTACATCCACATACCGTTCTGTGAGCACAAGTGCATCTATTGCGATTTCTATTCGATCGCTCCGAGTGAGTCGCGTCCCCATGCCGGCCTTTCGACGCGACGGTTCATTGAGTCGCTGAAACGGGAGATTGTGCTCAGGGCGCAGGAGGAGAGATTCCGCGTGCCATATGCAACCCTCTTCCTTGGCGGCGGTACGCCTTCATTGCTTTCTCTTGATGAGTTGGGCGAGATTTTCGATGCCCTGGTGCGATCGTTCTCGATCGAGCGGGATGCAGAAATCACCATCGAGGCAAATCCAGGCACTGTCGACCTGGAGAAGTTTCGCGCTTATCGGCGGTTGGGAATCAATCGTGTGAGCATGGGTGTTCAGTCCTTCCACGATGATGATCTCCGGTTTCTCACGCGCATTCATTCGTCTGACCAGGCCAAACGTTGTGTGCATGACGCCGATGCTGCGGGGTTTGAAAACGTCAGCATCGACCTGATGTTCGCACTTCCGGGTCAGACCCGGGAACGCTGGCGTTCAAATCTGGATGAGGCGGTAAGGCTTCATCCCACGCACATTTCGTGCTATAGCCTCATCGTTGAGCCGCATACACCGCTTGCAAGAATGGTCGAGGCAAAACAGGTCTCCCTGTTGAGCATTGACGAAGACGCGGCTCTATACGAGTCGACTATGGAGTACCTCTCAGTGTGCGGATACGAGCAATACGAGGTCTCGAATTTTGCGAAGGCCGGATTTGCATCACAGCATAACAGAAACTATTGGAATCACTCCAACTACCTGGGGTTCGGTCCCTCGGCCCACTCATTCTGGCATGATCACGAGTCTTCCGAAGCTCCTGAACGGTGGTGGAATGTCTCGGACATTGTCGGCTATAACGAGTCGCTCGGCAATTGTTCTTTGCCGGTGGCTGGAAGAGAGCGTTTGACGCGCATTCAATTGCTCGAAGAGGAGATCTTTCTGGGGCTCCGGAGTGACGGCGTAGATATTGGAGGCTTTCAGCGACGCCACGGAATGAACCTGTTGTCTGATCCGACCTCCAAGTTTCGTGACCTGATCGCGAACCGGATGGCAGTCCTCGATCAAGGGAAGGTCCGTTTGACAGCCAAGGGTTATCTCCTCTGCGATGAAATCTGTGCTTCCTTGCGCAGCTGAATTGTACCTTGCAGCTCAGAGTATTTCGGTATAGATTTTTCGGATTTTCAATGTGGGTTCTCATCTGCTGACGAGAAAGAGGTATTCATGAACAACAAGAATCTGAACCGGGCGGTCGCACTGGGTGTCTTCCTGATTTCCCTGGTGACCTATCTCATCACTCTTTCACCTACCGTCGTGTTCTGGGATGTGGGTGAGTTTTGTGCGGCAGCATTTTCGCTGCAGGTCCCGCATCCTCCTGGGGCTCCATTGTTTCTGCTGATCGCTCATCTTGTATCCATGATACCTTTTGTCGCGGATATTGCGGTGCGTATGCATGCAATTTCAGCATTTACGAGCGCAGTCGCGTGCACGCTCCTCTATCTTATTTCCGTGAGGTTCATTCTCTCGTGGAGAGGTGAGCCAGCGTCAACGTTTGATCGTGTCGTCCTCTATGGCTCGGCTGCGATCGGCGCGCTGTCGCTGGCATTCAGCCCGACGTTCTGGTTCAATGCCGTTGAAGCCGAAGTGTATGGCATGAGCATGCTTTTCGTCAGCGGCATCATCTGGCTGGGATTGCGATGGTATGACCGGGCGGAGCACAGGCGGGGGGATATGTATCTGCTGTTCATCGCGTATATCGTCGGGCTTGCGGTCGGTGTCCACCTGCTGGCGATTCTGGCATTGTTCCCGGTTATGCTTCTGTACTACTTCAAGAACTATGAGTTTTCCATCCCTTCGTTCGTCAAGTTCGGAATCGTCGCAGTGATCGTCTTCGGGATTGTCTATCCCGGTGTTGTCAAGGAACTCCCTTCGCTCCTGGATGGTGAGTTTGGCGGGACGAAGAGTTCCATTTTCGCCATGCTGCCGTTAATCCTGATCGGTGCCGCTCTGTACGGAGTCTATTATTCCGTGAAGCACCAGAACCGAACCCTGAACATTGCGATGCTCTCATTTTTGCTCATCGTGCTCGGTTACTCGACGTACGCGACGGTCTACATCCGGGCGAATGCAAAACCGCCGATGAATGAGAACGATCCAAGCACGATGACGCGCTTGGTCTCCTATCTGAATCGCGAGCAATACGGCGAGGCGCCGCTCCTCAACCGCCGATGGAACAATGAGCCGGAGCAACGATCCGTTCAGGAGCGATACGCGAGTGACCTGGACTTCTTCTGGAAGTACCAAATGGATCACATGTACCTTCGCTATTTTGGGTGGAATTTTGTGGGCTGTGCGGGGGATGCCAAGGATGCCGGCGTCGACTGGAAGAAGTTGTATGGCATCCCGTTATTCCTTGGATTCTTTGGGGCTTTCTATCACTGGCGCAAGGATCCGAAAATGGCCTTCGTTGCGACGGCGACGTTTCTTGTCCTTGGAATTGTTCTCGTCGTCTATTTCAACATGCAGGAACCGCAGCCCCGCGAGCGTGACTACTTCTATGTCGGATCGTTCTTCATCTTTGCCATGTGGATTGGAATGGGTGTGCTCGGCGCCATCGATTGGCTCAAAGAAAAGCTCCAGTCCAATGGTACGTACGCTCTTACCGGCTACGGCATCCTCGTGCTCGCGTTCATCCTCGTGCCGATGAACATGCTGCGAACGAACTACCACCAGGCAAACCGGAAAGGGAATTATGTTGCGTGGGATTATTCCTATAATCTGCTGCAAACGTGCGATCAGGACGCGATTTTGTTCACCAACGGAGACAATGACACATTCCCGCTCTGGTATCTCCAGGATGTTGAAGGGGTGCGCAGGGACGTCCGCGTGGTCTGCCTGAGCTTGTTGAATACCAATTGGTATATCGCTCAGCTGAAGCATGCCGAACCCTACGGAGCGAAAAAGGTGCCAATCAGCACGCCGGATGCTCAAATTGAGCAGATCACGCCGCGGGAGTTCCAGCCGCGTATCATCAAGCTGCCGGTGCCCGGCGATGTCATGCGGCGTTATGGTGTCGAAGGAACGGCGGGCACGCTCAGCATGAAGGGGATAGGAGCCGAACCCACAGATACGATCTCCTTCTACATGCCCAATACCCTGGAGTTTAGCAACGTCAAGGGAATTCGTGTCCAGGACATCATGGTGTTCGACATCGTCGTGTCCTCCAACTGGCGGCGGCCGATATATTTTGCGATGACTGTTTCCCCGGACGGCCAAATTGGCCTGCGCGAGTATCTGCAGCTCGAGGGCCTGGCATTTCGACTGATCGCCAAGAAGGGAACGGCCTACTGGTCGAACATCAATGAACAACGGATGCGGGCCCAGCTGTTCACTGACCTCGCCGAGCCCTCTAAAACGCCGGCAATGGGTTATCGCTGGCGTGGGTTGCAGGACAGCACCACCTATTTTGATGAGGACATTCGGCGCTTGATGACAAACTACCGTCAGTCGTTCGTCCTTCTTGCCCAGCACTATGCGAATCAGCCGACCCAATTCGCGAAAGCAACAGAACCTCTGGATCGCATGGAGCAGTTGATTCCCCGTCGTGTCCTTCAAATGGACTACCGCACGAAGGTCTATGTGGCGAACCTGTACAATGTGGCGGGGCAACGGGACAAGTTCCAGCAGCTTTGCTCGGAGATCGTTGATGAGCTGAAGCCGATTGTCGACCGCGGCTCGGTCGAGCCACTTTCGTATGACAATCCTTATGTTGTGCTTCTGCAGACCTATGAGAACATGAAAATGTATGATGAGGCCCTGAAAGTCGTCGACCTTATTCGTGTCACGTACGTCAAAGAGCAAGGCATTGAGCAGATCGCCGATCAACTCCGTGGGCGTATCCTGGCTGAGAGAAATGCCACGGGGAAGAGCGATTCGCTTGCCGCCGCGAAACAGCCGGGCGCCTCCAGGGATAGCTCAAAGCCGGCGAAGGGGAAGTGATCATGGCCGAACCCGCAAGGGCTCAGGAGAAAGAGTCTCGGCGCGAAAACTGGGAAACGTTCTGGAGCGATAAGAAGGACGTCGGGCAGGTATATTCGAATGCCGATCGGATCGCTCGCAACCTGCTCCGACTGGGTGAACTCCGGGGTTTGAAGGTGCTCGAGATCGGGGCCGGGACGGGGAGGGACAGCATCCCGCTCCTTGCTCACGGGGCGCGAGTGTACCAACTCGACTATGCAGAGAATTCTCTCCGCATTCTGAAGCACCTCGCGGACGAGAACCAGCTGCCAGTCACCATCGTCGGGGGAGACACCTTTCGACTCCCGTTTCAGGATGAGACCTTTGATGTGGTCTTTCATCAGGGGCTGCTGGAGCATTTCAGGCATGCTCAGGCCCAGGCGCTGCTCAGAGAGAATATCCGCGTGCTCAAACGTGGTGGATATCTTCTGGTTGATGTTCCGCAGCGCTATCACATTTATACGTTAGTGAAGCACTCTCTGATGGCGCTCGATAAGTGGTTTGCCGGGTGGGAACGCTCGTTCTCAGTGGGTGAGTTGAAATCCCTCCTTCAATCTCTCGGTCTCACACCGGTTCAGGCCTACGGCGAGTGGATGTATCCGAGTTTCTTCTACCGCTCCTTCCGGGAAGCCATGAAGAAGGTCGGCATCACGATGCCGCTGGCGCCACAACCAATTCGGGTTCTCTCTGACATCCGGCGATCAATACGCCGCGCTCTTCTCAAGACTTCTTTGCCGTTGCACACAGGTATCTCGATTGGTGTAGTGGGAAAGAAATAGCGTGCTGTTTCGCTCATGAAAATCCTCGTCCTCAACTGGCAAGATATCAAGAACCCGCTCGGCGGAGGCGCCGAAGTGCATCTTCATGAGATTTTCAAGAGGGTTGCTGCTCAGGGGCATTCCGTGACCCTCTATTGTTCGAGGTTTCCGGGGGCGTCAGAGCGTGAAGATATCGACGGCATCAAAGTGATCCGCGAGGGAGGTCGGTATTTTTTCAATTTCATCGTGCCAGGGCGGTACCGTTCGGAATTCAGACATGAGCGCTTTGACGTAGTCGTTGATGACATCAACAAGATCCCGTTCTACACGCCGTGGTTCGTTCAGGAGCCCCTTGCCGGCATTGTCCACCACCTCTTTGGCCCTGCGATATTTCTGGAGGCGCCGCTCGTGCCGGCGATGTACGTGTCGCTGGCGGAAAAAGTGGCGGTGAGAGTTTACCGTGATACTCCGATGGCTGTTGTTTCTGAGAGCACGCGGCAAGAACTCGTCAGCTTCGGATTCCCGGCAGGGAACATCGTAATCGTACCGAATGCCGTGAACAGCGCTCAGTATCATCTCCCTGAGAAGGATGTTTCTCCGGGGCCGGTCATCGGACACCTCGGGCGGCTGAAGAAATACAAGAGCGTCGACCATCTCCTAAGAGCGTTTGTCATCGTCAGGCAGGAAATCCCGAACGCGAGATTGAAGATCATCGGCGACGGGGATTATCGGCCTGCGCTTGAAAAACTTGCGGCAGAACTCGGCCTTGACGGCAGCATCGAGTTCACCGGCTATCTGAGTCAGGTGGAGAAGGTGAGTCAGCTTCATCAGCTGAGCGTTGCAGTGAATTGTTCAGCGAAAGAGGGTTGGGGTTTGACCGTCATCGAGGCAAATTCCTGCGGCGTCCCGGTCGTGGCGAGTGATGTTCCGGGATTGCGTGATTCTGTAATCGATGAGCGCACCGGACTTCTGTACGAGTTTGGGAACATCGAGCAGCTTGCGCAGAAAATTCTCTTGATGCTGAGGGATGAACACCTTCGCGGCCGGCTGCGCACGGAAGCGATCGACTGGGGCCGGACGTTCAATTGGGATGAGTCCGCGAGAAAGATGATTCTCTTTCTCGAGAGTGTGATTGTGCGGAAGAAGAGGAAATGACGGCGTTGCTCAGAAGAGTTTCTTCTTCAGGATCTCGGCGCATTCTCCTGGAGAGTCCGCCCGCTGAATGATCGAAGTGCAATCTCCCAGACCCTCCCAGAGCAGCTCCTCCCGTAACGTTTCCACAACGCCGCTCCAGAATTCCCCGTACACAATGATGGGCCTCTCGGGCATAAATCGCTTGTTGATGAATTCCCAGACATAGGCGAGTTCGAGGAGCGTTCCAGTCCCGCCCTTGAGGACGACGTACCCATCGGCTGAATCGACGAGAGTCGCCAGCCGTTCCATGAGCGTTGGTTTGCGTATCTCCCGGTCGATCCATCGATTTGGCTGCCTGGTAAAAGTCTCGACAGTGATGCCCATGGTTGACCCGCCTGCCTCTTTCGCTCCGCGAGCCGACGCCTCCATAATCCCCCCGTAACCTCCGTTGCAGAGCACGAACCCTGTTCGCGCAAGCTCTTGTCCAACTGCCCTTGCCTCAAGATACTCGGGTTCTCCGTCGCGGGGACGGGAACTGCCGAACATAGAAATGACTTTGCCCATGGATTCCCGGCAGGATTAGTCTGTGAATTCCCAGTTGACCCCCAGCTTGATGTTCCTGTTCATAAGGGGGTAGTAGGGGAGCGTCATCATGTTGGTGTTCAGAGGATTTTCCCAGGTCAACGCAAGGTATGCATTCCCGATTTTTGCGGCGACATAGAGATCTAGTGTTGTGAACGCAGGGATCTCTATCTTCGACTGCTGCGCAGTGATGAGCATTCGCGGAACGAACTGAAGGCCGGCATGCTCGCTGACCGTCTTCCATCGAATGGCGATTTTCAGATCCAGGTTGCCACCGAATAGCTGATCGCGGTACGAAAGCTCCCCGACCGACGTAAGGCGTGGGCTGAATCGGTCCGATTGGCCTTGGGCCTTGTACGCTGCATAGGTCAAGTTCCCTTCTATCTGAAAGTACCAGAACTCGAGTCCAAGTCCTGCCGTCGCCCCGGCGATCTCAACAGATGGAATGTTGAAGATCTTCACGCTGCGTGCGCCGTCAAGTGGGCCGATCTGAGAGAAGGTAAGAGCATTCGCAATGGTTCTCCGAAAGCCGAGCACAGACAGCTCAACAGTCTCTGACTTCACGTCCACGCCTATTTCCGTCAGGCTATGGCGCTCTTCGACGAGGGTGTTCGCCCTCGTGAGGATGGAATCGCTCCAGAATAGCTCCTGGATCGTCGGAAAACGATAGCTGATCCCATGGCCGACGTGGAATGTTGCGCCTGGAGCTACCTCGGATTCCAGTCTGCTCCCCCACGAAAGAGCATTGACACCCCGGAGTCTTTCGTGACGCACAGAGAATTCAGCGCGAAGCCACGCTGCGGGATCGAAGGATGCTCCTCCCATGATCGAGGTGTATTGTTCTGTGCGGGAAGGGAGAAAATGACTTTGTTCGACGGCGCGATGTTCAAGCTCTGCACCGACGAGGAGCGTCGCGAAGGACCATCGGAGGTTCTGGCTGAGGTGGATCCCCCAAAAAGAAGATTCCTGCATATCCGAGAAAACCGGTGGAGCGGCCGCGCCGCCGCCGATAGAGTACTCCCGTTCGAGGGCTGAGTAGTACAAAAGTGCATTCGTTCGTGAGGTGCTGTCGTTCAGCAAATTGCCGACCGCGCCGAGGGTGAGGTCGTGTCGGCCGGTGATTTGGTAAGATTGCTGATCCCTGACGATGACGGTCACATCATTGTAGAGCGATGGGCTAGTGATCGGATCGACGCCGCTATTGAGGCCGATAGTCGACTTCGTATACACTTCGCTGAACCATATGCTCAACTGCTCAGAAGGATCGTATCGGAAGCGCGCTCGAATGTTCCATGAATCGTATGCCGAATTCGTGAATCGCCCATCTGTTACGTGGCGCTGGATACCGACCATGGCGTTGAGTCCCCTGCTGACGTTCTGGGCAAACACACCGTCCGTCAGAATGTGCTCGAAAGGTCCCTGGAAGAAACGGAGCTTTGTCATGGGGTGGATATTGCTGTACTGTTGGGACACGACGTTGAGAATCCCGCCAGGTGAAGGGCTGCCGAAGAGAAGTGCGCGGGGGCCGTCGACGCGTTCGAGTGTACTAACGTATTCCAGCGGAAGGTCGTACAGATTGTATCCGCCCAGGACCGGATCATTGAGGGGTCGTCCGTCGAGAAGGAGTGATATGCCACTGGCTCCCACGCCGGCAAAACTCAACTGGTCCCCCTGACCAGGCCCGCCCAATTCGCTGATGAAAACGCCTGGTATTTTCCAGAGCAGGTCTCCGAGGTAGATAGCATCGGTGTGGCGGAATTGGTTGCTGTGCAGTATGCTCGTAGTGTCGGCCGGGTGACGGAAGTTCCCTATCTCCGTCATGAACGGCTGTTTCCGAGGGGACGATTTGAGAGTATCGGCGATGTTCGCACGGACCGTGTCCTGACCCGGAAGTTCCTGGGCCGCCATTGTTGACAGAGCTGCGAGCAAAAGAACGATCACTCCGAGGAGATGGCAGGAGGGTCGGGCTATTTCGAGAATTCTCGGTCGGGCCACTGATTCTGTGAGCGCTAATTGATCACGGGTTTGAACGAAGGGTCTGTCACCGACGTGGCGTATTTTCCCGAGAGGCGTTGGGCAAGGTCTCTCGCCACTGACGGATTGGAGAAGAAGCCGAAGACAGAGGAACCACTCCCGCTCATCAGAGCGCAAGCAGCTCCTTCTGCGAGAAGTGTAGACTTGATTGATGCAATGTCGGGATAGTGCTGAAATACTGCGTTCTCGAAGTCGTTGAGGAGTTCCTTCTGAAGGCGTTGGGCGTCTCCCATACTTCCGTCGAGAACAGCCCGCAAATTATGCCGTTTGACGCCCTGAAGGGGATGGATTTGTGAGTAGGCCCAGGCCGTGGAGACGTGAATCTTCGGCGTGACCAGAAGGATCGTGTAGGGTATCTGGAGATCGAAAGACTCCAGAATGTCTCCCCTCCCCGTCGCAAATGCTGTCAAACCTGTGAGGAAAAACGGGACATCAGATCCGAGCGTCGCACTGACGGTCTGAAGCTCGTCGCGCGTAATATCGAGGGTCCAGAGTTTGGTCAGGCCCTTGAGTACGGCCGCGGCATCGGAACTTCCTCCTCCAAGTCCGGCGCCGATGGGGATCCGCTTCGTCAGTGTAATTTCGACGCCAGTGTGGATCCCTGTCAGGTCGCGAAGGAGATGCGCTGCCTGTACGCAGAGGTTCGAGTTGTCGTTCGAGAGCTCTGGGGAGTTCGTCGCGAAGTGAATGCCTTGATCGTTCTGCAGAATCTCGATTTCGTCATAGAGGTCGATCAGACGAAAAACGGTCTCGATTGAATGATAACCGTCGGGCCGTTTCCCGAGGACGTTGAGACCAAGATTGATTTTTGCGTAGGCTCGGACTTTCATTGCGCAGGTGCAGGATGTCACCGCTATAATACGGTAATAACGAAGGAGAAGCAATATGGCTTCCGGAATGGCGTTTTTTGATTGTTGTAGCATTTTTTTGTAAGTTAACATTCACAAGAACTTGCACACGTAGAGTGTATCTGATCAATGGAAGAGGTGCGCATGATCATCAAGGTGGGTGATATCCGGATTGGCGGGAACGCTCCGCTTGTCCTCATCGCCGGCCCGTGTGTTGTTGAGAGCAAGTTGATGATCATGAAAACGGCCGAGCGAATAGTCCGTATCGCAGAGAAGCGCAACATTCCGCTGGTCTTCAAATCGTCGTACAAGAAAGCAAACCGGACGAGCGCCCGCTCCTTCAGTTCTATCGGCGCCGACGAGGCTCTTGCCATTCTCGCCGAAGCAAAGGAACGATTCGGCTTCCCGATCCTGACTGACGTTCACACAGTTGAGGAGACCACGCAGGCAGCTGAAGTAGCTGATATTCTGCAGATTCCAGCATTTCTGTGCCGGCAGACCGAACTCTTGCAGGCGGCTGGGAAGACAGGGAAAGTGGTCAATATCAAAAAGGGGCAGTTCATGGCCCCTGAGGATATGAAGCTTGCGGCGGAGAAGATTGTATTGTCCGGGAACAAGAACGTGCTCCTGACAGAGCGGGGCACGACCTTCGGATATCATAATCTTGTCGTTGATATGCGGTCACTTGCAATCATGCGGAAATCAGGATTCCCCGTCGTGCTGGACGCGACTCACTCTGTGCAGCTGCCCGGGGGTGAATCGGTTCGAAGCGGCGGACAACCGGAGTTCATCTTTCCGATCGCCCGGGCGGGAGTGGCTGTTGGATGTGACGCATTGTTCGTCGAAACACACCCTCAGCCGTCCCGTGCTCTCAGTGATGCAGCGAGCCAGCTCGACGTGAAGCATCTCGACGCTCTGATCGAACAAGTTATGGCGATTGACGCAATCGCAAAGAAGGCCCTCAGGCAGGTGTAAACCAGCGAGGAACCCGCGTGCCATCCAGACGCCCCCTGGCTTCAGTACTTCGCAAAATCCGACTCTTGCTGCTCGACGTTGACGGAGTCATGACAGACGCCGGTATCTACTATTCGTCCAAGGGCGAAGTCATGAAAAAATTCAGTGCCAAAGATGGGTATGGCATCATGAAGATCCAGCGCATGGGGGTGAAGGTGGGCATCATCACAGGGAGAGTGTCTGGCATCGTTGAGCGCCGTGCACGGGAGTTGGGGATTCAAGAGGTCTATCAGAACCAGGAGAATAAAATCGAGGCGTACAGGGATGTGACCAGGAAGCTTGGACTTTCTGATTCTGAAGTTGCATTCATTGGTGATGACGAGCCCGATTTACCTCTGCTCCGGATTGTTGGCTTTTCCGCTGCCCCGTCGGACGCGTCTGCGGAGGTCCTTAAAGAGGTTACATATGTGTGCCGTTGCGGTGGAGGAAGGGGTGCAGTGCGTGAAGTAGTGGACTTGATTCTTCAAGCCCGCAGGTGACGGACCGGAGATGGGTACGGATGAGGTATTTCCGCGTGATCTCTCTCCGCTTGAGCAGAAGCTCCTTTTGTGGGTTTTGCCAGCGGGGCGTCCGGGATATGCGGAAATCAGGAATGTTCTAGAAGGATGGGAAGTCGCCGGTGCAAAGCCTTGGGCCGAGGGGACGTATGTTCTGGCCCCGCGTGGTTCGGCGCCCGAACTCGATGCCCCCTCGCCGCAGCTTATCGCTGTTGGGATGATCGAGACTTCTCGGGGGAGTGTGACAGTCAGCGTCCGTGAACTGCAGTTCCGTCAACTGGAGTTCGAGATCTCTGGCCCGGCTGACGAGGTAGACCTCAACGGCCTTGGTCGGCTTCGTACGTGGACCCTTTCTTTGTGGTCGCCTTCGCTGCCTTGCCCATCGTGCGGACGGATTCTGCGCGAGGTTGCTATGTCCACGACATCAGGCCGCGAGCTCACGCTTGCACTGTGCGCAGGGGACCAGCGTCTCTGGGTCTACGATGAATCGAAACAGATGAATTACCCGATCCCGGTGACCGGATTCTATAATGAATTGATGTTACAGGCCAAGATTCAGGATCCGGGGATCGCCTTACAGTCACGACGGCTATTCTCGGACCTCGACAAGTTTGCAGACGAAGCGCTCACGCGGGCGTTCGAGGCGTATAACCGGACTCGCAACAGACTGGATCTCGGGGAGTCTCTTGTGTTGAAGAGGATCCCGAGGAAACCCTGGTTGCTGCGATTGCGCGAGAAAATCCTCGGATGATCAGCCGTTGTTAAGCTGCCGAACGAGCGACTCAAACTGGAATCTACCCATGGCGACATCTATTGAACGTGGAAAAGAAGTTATCCGAATCGAGGCCGAGGCGCTCAAAGCGCTGGGGACAAGGATCGATGAGCACTTTGACGCGGCGGTTGAGCTAATATTCAGGAGTACGGGGCGCGTGATTGTCACGGGGTTGGGCAAGTCAGGCCTCGTCGCGCGGAAAATTGTTGCGACCATGAATTCAACTGGCACAGCGGCGATCTTTCTTCATCCGGCAGATGCCGTTCACGGAGACCTGGGGATGGTTCGGGCAGACGATGTTGTTATCTGCCTTTCCAAGAGCGGCGATACGGAAGAGATACGGCAGTTGATGCCGTTGTTCCGCCGGATCGGTGTGAAGGTTATTGCGATGGTGGGCAATGTTGGCTCTGATCTTGCCCGCGAGAGCGACATCGTGCTGGACGCAAGCGTGGAAGAGGAAGCTTGTCCCCATGACCTGGCTCCAACCGCATCAACGACGGCGATGCTGGCTCTGGGGGATGCGCTCGCCATGGCTCTCCTCGATAAGCGAGGGTTTACGAAGGAAGAGTTTGCCATGTTCCACCCCGGCGGCAGTCTTGGAAAGCGGCTTCTGCTGCGCGTTGAGGAGATGATGGTGGCCGGCACAAACGTTCCTGTCGTACGTGAGGATGTGCCGCTCTCAGAAGCCATTGTCGAGATGACCTCGAAGCGCCTTGGAGCGACCTGCATCGTGAATGCCTCGGGACAGCTCCTCGGCATTATTACCGATGGAGATCTGCGGCGACTCCTCCAGCGGACAAAGAACGTCACGAATGTCACCGCCGCCGAGGCGATGACGAAGAGCCCGAAAACAATCCGGAAAGGATTGCTCGCAGCGACGGCGCTCGAGGAAATGGAATCGTTCAAAATCACTCAGCTTGTCGTAGTGGATGAGAACCAGCGGCCAGTCGGGATGCTGCATTTGCATGACCTCGTCAAGGCGGGCCTTGGCAACGAAGCGAACGCATGATGGCTGCACGTTCTTTCCTGGTGCTCCTCGTTGGAGTCTCTGTTTTCATCCTGGCGGGTGGATGTGAAGAGAGGATCAAACCGAGCGTTCTGCCGGGCATCGATCCAAACACCTTGCCCCAACAGGAAAGCTGGAACAGCATCATCGTTCTCTCCGACTCCGGCAAGGTGCAGGCCCGTATCCGGGCTGGATACATACAGAAGTTTGATGCTCCGCAGGAAACGAACATGAGTCAGGGGATTGTCGTCTATTTCTATAATGAGCGGGGGCAGCAGACGACCACGATGCGGGCGAGCCGGGGTGTGGTCAACGAACAGACCTATGATCTTCGTGCCGAAGGTGATGTCCTTGTCGTTTCTGACGACAGTACAAAGCTCCGGTCCGAGCGCCTCTTCTGGGATAACAAGCGTCGGTTGATCCATACGCCGGAGTTTGTTTCGGTGACGTCTCCCCGCGAGAGAGTGCAGGGCCAGGGGTTCGAGTCGGATCAGCGGCTGCGGAACTACCGGATTTTCAAAGTGACAGCTCAGGTACGGACAGACTAATGCGACTGGTCCCGTGGAGATTCCTGGTTGTTTTGCTTGTCGGTGTGGGGGGAGTGGTTTTCTCCCAGGAAAAGGGATTTGAGGTTCGTTCGGCAAATGTGCTCGATGTCCGCTCCATCGGAGCGGATCAGATTCAGGCACTGATCGGGAATGTCTTCATGGTGCAACCCTCGGCAACGGGCCTGGTCAAGCTGTGGTGTGATTCGGCGTTTCGGAATCTCAGGACCAATGTCGTTCAGTTGTACGGGCGGGTGAAAGTCGTTCGGGATAGCATCACCATGACATCAAGTGAAGGGACGTACTACGGTGATGAGCGAAGAGCGGAGATGTCCAGGGGTGTTCGGCTCGTGCGCGGGGGAATGATCCTCACAGCCAGGTTTGGAGAGTATTGGGCGAATGACAAGCGAGCCCATTTCGTTGGAGATGTACTGGTTGTGGATTCTACGTCTTCTACACGATCGGATGCGCTGACGTACTTTGAAAATGACGAGAAGTCCATCGCTGTGGGCCATGTGCGGGTCGACAATCCCGAGAACAGTCTGACGGTGTTCGGGGATTCGCTCGTCCACTTCGATCGGGCGCGGTATACGGTGATCCCCAGCAATCCGCGCCTGATGCAGATTGATACCGTAGCCGATGGGAAAATTGACACGCTCCTGGTGTCCGGCGCCTTCATGGAGTCTTTCCAGGATTCTGTTCAGCGATTCATTACCAGCGGCCTGGTGGAAATGGCGCGGTCAGATTTTGCGGCACGGTGCGGTGAGGCCCTTTATTTCCATACCAAAGATCGACTCATTCTTCGCGATCACCCGGTAGTCTGGCACGGTGAGAATCAGGTGACGGGGGATTCTGTGTCCATTACAACGCGTGAACGGAAACTGGAGAGTGTCTGGGTGAGCGGCCGTTCGATGGCAGTCTCAAGGGCCGATACGATACGGCGCGATCGATTTAACCAACTTCTCGCGAGAGAGATTACACTGCGGTTTCGTGATGGGAAGATCGATCAGATCGACGCCGAGAGGAACGCGACAAGTCTGTATTACCTTTTCGATGGGGATCAGCCAAATGGGGTTAACAGGTCGAGCGGCGACAGAATCGTCATGGACTTTCTGAGCGGGCACATCGATCGAATCAAGATCCTCGGCGGGGTGGAAGGCAAGTACTTTCCCGAACCAATGATCGCAAAGCGTGAACGTCAGTACAATCTTGAGGGATTCCGGTGGCTCAGCGACCGGCCTCAGAGGCGTCTTCTCACAATTGTTCATGAATCGTATGAGTGACCATGCGGTTGAAAACGGCAGGGCTGTCCTCCGCTCGACCGATCTCCTCAAGCGGTACAAGAAGAGAACGGTTGTTAACGAGGTCACTGTCCAGGTGCGGCAGGGCGAGATTGTCGGACTCCTTGGACCAAACGGGGCGGGGAAGACCACGACGTTCTACATGATAGTCGGGATGATCCGTCCAAACGGGGGTAAGGTCTTCATCGACAATTCAGAAATCACTTCTCTCCCCATGTACCAGCGCGCACGGATGGGGATCGGGTATTTGTCGCAGGAGGCGTCTGTCTTCAGGCGCTTGACGGTGCGCGAGAACATACTGGCAGTGCTGGAGATCAGTACACTCTCGCGCGCGGAACGCGAGCAAAAATGTGACCAGCTCCTTGAGGATTTTGGCCTTACGCACCTTGTGAGGAGCAAGGGATACGTGCTATCGGGAGGAGAGCGCCGGAGGACGGAGATTGCCCGCGCACTGGCGCTGGATCCGAAATTCATGCTTCTCGATGAACCCTTTGCGGGGATCGATCCGATCGCTGTGGAGGATATCATGAGAATCGTAACGACCCTGAAGGAGAAAAATATCGGCGTCCTCGTCACCGATCATAACGTCCATGAAACGCTCTCCATTACTGATCACTCCTACCTTCTGTTCGAAGGTCGAATTCTCAAATCCGGAACTGCGGAATTCCTCGCCAACGATCCCGAAGCGCGCAAGCTCTATCTGGGGGAAAACTTCAAGCTTGATCGTTATCAATAACGATGTATTGGAATACTTCAATTAACTTTTCTGCGATAGGTAGAAAGACACTATGGTCGTCGTAACTGAACCCGGAACAACTGAAAAGCAAATAGAAGAGATCATTCGCGTTCTGAATGAACATGGATTTGACGTGCATCGTTCGACAGGAGTGCAGCAAACTGTTCTCGGTGCCATCGGCGTACATCCCGAATTCGATCATCGGCAGATCGAGCTTTTGCCGGGAGTCGCGGAAGTGCTGCGGATCACCGAGCAGTACAAGCTCGCCAGCAGGGCATTCAAGCGGGAAGGCTCTGTATTCGATATCGGCGGTGTCAAGCTCGGCGGAGATGCTGTTGTCATTATGGCCGGTCCATGTGCAGTGGAAAGCGAAGCCCAGATATTCACAATCGCCAAGGTCGTCGCTGAAGAGGGTGGCAGGATTCTGCGGGGCGGGGCATTCAAGCCGAGAAGTTCCCCCTACTCATTCCAGGGTTTGGGTGAGGAGGGACTCCGTCTCTTGCGCGCGGCCGCAGACAAGTATAAACTCAAACTCGTCACCGAAGTCATGGACATGAGCCAGATCAAGCTTGTCGAGCAATATGCAGACATTCTGCAGATCGGGGCCCGCAATATGCAGAACTTTACGTTCCTGAGGGAGCTTGGAAAGACCTCAAAACCCGTGTTGTTGAAACGGGGTCTCGCGGCAACTATCGAAGAGTGGCTGATGTCTGCTGAGTACATCCTCTCGGGGGGCAATCATCAGGTCATTCTGTGCGAGCGGGGAATCCGGACCTTTGAGACTGCCACACGCAACACGCTTGACGTCGGCGCCATCCCGGTTGTGAAGAAGAAGAGCCACCTGCCGGTGATTGCCGATCCCTCGCATGGTATTGGCATCCGAGACAAAGTTATCCCCATGGCACGGGCCTGCGTCGCGGCTGGTGCCGACGGTCTCATCGTCGAAGTTCATCATGACCCCGATCATGCCAAGTCTGACGGGGCGCAGTCGCTTTTCCCCGAGCAGTTCGCCCAAATGATGAAGGAAACGCGCCTGATCGCTCAGGCAATCGGACGGTCAATCGCATAGTGCCACGACAGGTTCATGAAGAATTTCGCACGAACTGATTCTCCCTTTGCTCGAATCACCATCGTTGGCGTCGGCGTCATCGGCGGTTCGCTGGGTCTTGCCATCAAGAAGCGATTCCGGTCCGTCGTGATCACGGGGGTCGACCGGCCGGAGGTGTTGCAGAAAGCTCTCCGGCGGGGCGCAATCGATGCTGCCGCCCCGCGCGTTGCTTCAGCCGTTCAGAACGCCGATCTCGTCCTTCTCGCCACGCCCATCTCTTCGATCCTCAGACTTCTTCCTCAGGTCGGCCGCTCTGTCGGGCCGCACACTATTGTGTCAGACGTTGGCAGCGTCAAGAGGGAAATTGTGCGCAGCGCCCGTAGGCATTTTCCCCGCGGTACGTTCGTTGGTGGTCACCCGATGGCGGGAGTAGAATTGTCCGGCATTGAAGCGGCGCATCCGCTGCTCTTCGAGAACGCTGTGTACGTACTCACTCCTGCAACCCCTCGCTCACCAGCAGGAGTCAGGAGGTTTGCGCGGTTCCTCGAGGAGCTTGGCGCTCGGGTAGTGACGATGGATCCCAAGCTCCACGACGAGGTGGTCTCTGTCGTCAGCCACGTACCTCAGTTGACCGCCGTGGCACTCACGAATGTGGCGGGAAGCCGGCATCGCTCCAGTCCGGAATATCTTCGTCTGGCAGCAGGCGGATTCAGAGATTTGACTCGCGTCGCATCGAGTCGTCCCGAGATCTGGCATGACATTCTGTCGTCCAATCGCGATGAGATCGAGCATGCCCTTGATCTCTTGATTCGTGAACTTCGTCGGTACCGCGAAGCGCTTCGGATGAAAGGGAAACCGTTCGCACGGATCTTTCAGGAGGCTCGTGCAACCCGAGGAAGGATCCCGCAATCGATGAAAGGCTTTCTTCACCCCCTTGAAGAAGTGTACGTGTTTGTAGAGGACCAACCAGGGATGCTCGCGAAACTCACGGTTTCGCTGACGAGGGCGAGGATCAACATCAAAGATCTCGAGTTGATGAAAATTCGCGAAGGCCGGGGCGGTACATTCCGGCTTGCATTCGAATCCCGCGAGGTTGCCGCCAAGGCTGTTACGGTGCTTCGCAAGACAGGCTTTGAAATCGGTGGCTAATAGCATCGACGCGTTTCTATTTCTCGGAAAGTCTTCTTTCAAGCATGGGAAATAACAGCCCTCATAATATCTTGCCTCTCGGCTGTCTGCACTATTCCTTGGCACAATATTTGACCCGAAGAAGTATTATTTCAAGTTGCGTTACGAGAATGGAGGAACGTTAGATCATGACGGTTAGTCAACTGGCAAAGTCGATCGCCGAATCTCCTACGCTGAAACTCAACGAAGAAGCGAGACTTCTGCGCGAGAAGGGCGAGGCGGTCATACACCTGGGGGCAGGCGAACCGAAGAACAAAGCACCGATCTCGGCGATCCTGAGCTCAGCAGCGAAACTGAACGCGGGAGATGTCAAATACACACCGACCGATGGCACTCCTTCACTCAAGAAGGCAATTGTGAAGTACATGGAGGAGAATTACGACAGGGTTGTCGCACCCGAGAACATCATCGTCTCAGCGGGAGCAAAACAATCGGTCTATAATCTTCTCTACTCGCTCCTCAATCCACAGGACGAGGTCATCATCCTGGCTCCGTACTGGGTCAGCTATCCCGAGATGGTCAGAATGGTGTACGGTGTACCGGTCATCGTTACGCCGGAAGACGGGAGCTTCTATCCTCGGATGGAAGACATCCTGAAGGCGGTGACGTCGTACACGCGAGCCATCATCGTCAACAGTCCTAATAACCCTTCGGGTGTCATGTACTCCGAAGAGCTGATTGCGCAGATCATCGAATACTGTGAGAAGAAGGGCATCTATGTCATCATGGATGACATTTATCACAGGCTTATCTTTGACGGCAAGAAATGGCCTTCGTGTTATCGCTTCACGAAGAAGGACACCGAGTCGACGCATGTGATTGTCGTAAACGGAGTGTCGAAGCTGTACGGGATGACGGGATTCCGGATCGGGTGGACGGTCACGAACAGAAACCTGATGACCATTCTCTCAAATGTGCAGGGCCAGATTACTTCGTGCACTTCGGTTCTTCTCCAGGCCGCGGCCGAGGGAGCGCTGACGGGACTCCAGAGCCACATCGACACATTGCGGATGACGCTAGAGAACAACCGGAATGTCATGATGCAGGAGCTCTCTTCGTTCACGGGAGTCAAGATCACGAAGCCGGATGGAACGTACTATTGCCTCCCCGATTTCCGGGCATACTCGAACGATTCGGTGAAGCTTTCCCAAATGCTTCTCAAGAGAGCGCTTGTCGTGACTGTGCCGGGGAAAGAGTTCGGCATGGAGGGACATCTCCGCCTGAGTTATGCGGGATCGATTAAGGATGTTACCGAAGGAGTTGCGCGGATCAAGTGGGCCCTCGATCCAAATTCGGCAAACGAAATCTATATTGGGGACCGTAAACTTGTGAGGGATTGGCTATGAACAATATTTTGGACATCAAAACTCCCGCTCAGGACCAGGCGTCTGCCCTCAAGAGTGACTACGGTTTGGAGAACCATGGCCTCGCAAACCTGCGGATGGCGTACTGGAACCTTCCGACGGAAGCCCTCTACGAAGAAATCGCGTTCAGAAAAGAAGCCCGGATCTCACACATGGGGGCGATTGTCGCAAACACCGGAAAACATACAGCACGGTCTGCAAATGACAAGTTCATCGTCAAGGAGCCGATGACGGAAGAGAAGATCTGGTGGGGTCAGTACAACAGGCCCTTCAGCCCCGACAAGTTCCATGATCTCTACAATCGTCTTCAGGGATTCCTCCAGGGCCGCGATCTTTTTGTCCAGGATTGCTATGCCGGAGCGGATCCGAACTACCGGATGCCGATCCGCATCATCTGCGAACATGCCTGGCATGCGATGTTTGTACGGAACATGTTCATTCTTCCGAAGACCAACGAGGAATATCGACGGCACATTCCCGACTTTACAGTGATGGCGGTGCCGTCCTTCAAGGGAATACCTCAAATCGACGGGACTGCCGCCAACACATTTATTGTGCTGAACTTTGCCCAGAAGCTGTGTCTCGTCGGCAACACGGCGTACGCCGGTGAGATCAAGAAATCGATCTTTACCATTCTCAACTATGTGCTCCCGCTGGACGGCGTCATGTCGATGCACGCATCAGCAAACGTCGGCAAAGATGGTGATGCAGCGATCTTTTTCGGACTCTCGGGGACAGGGAAGACTACCCTGTCGGCCGACCCGAAACGCGGATTGATCGGCGATGATGAACACGGCTGGAGCGATGAAGGGGTATTCAATATCGAGGGTGGGTGCTACGCCAAAGTCATAAAACTGTCGCAGACCGCGGAGCCCCAGATCTACGCTACGACCGGCATGTTCGGAACAATCCTTGAAAATGTTGTGTACGATCTCGTCACGCGCATGATCGACCTCGACGACGAGTCTATTACGGAAAACACCCGTGCTTCCTATCCGCTTGAGTACATCAGCAACGCGATCCCGACCAAGATGGCGGGGCATCCGAAAAACATCATCTTGCTGACCTGCGATGCCTCAGGGGTGATGCCGCCGATCGCGAAGCTGACACCCGAGCAGGCGATGTACCAGTTCATATCCGGGTATACATCAAAGATCGCAGGCACAGAAGTGGGTCTGGGGAAAGAGCCGGAAATGACATTCAGTACGTGTTTTGGGGCGCCGTTCATGGTCCACCATCCTTCGTTCTATGCCGACTTGTTGAAGCGAAAGATCCTGAAGCATGGCGCCCATTGCTGGCTGGTGAACACTGGCTGGATCGGCGGCGCGTACGGTGTTGGCAAGAGAATCAGCATCCGCTATACGAGACGGCTTCTGGAAGCGGCGCTGACAGGAGAATTGTTGAAGGCTGAGTTCGTGGCCGATCCGGTCTTTGGTTTTGGTGTTCCCAAGAGTTGCGACGAAGTACCTGCAAGTGTGCTCGATCCTTCCGCATCATGGGCCAGCAAGGATGTTTATCTTCAGAAGTACAAGCAACTCGCTGCGCGCTTCATCGAGAACTTCAAGAAATTCGAATCGGGTTGTCCACCGGAGGTTATTAAAGCAGGACCGAGGATCTGAGAGACGAAGCCGGGCGATGAGATCATCGCCCGGTGCCGTTTTTAAGGGATTCTGATGCTGAATGTTACTCCCCGGTCTTCTTCGGGGTGTCGGGCTTCGGAAGAGGTGTCGGCTTGGATTCCGTTTTCGACGGGTTTCCGTTTGACGATGAATTGGACGACGGTGATCCTGTCTTCTTGTAGTCGGTGACGTAGAAACCGCTCCCTTTGAAAATCATTCCGACTCCGCCCGCCATGAGTCGCTTGAGCGCCGGTTTGCCACACGAAGGACAGACGACCAACATCTCGGCTTTCATCGATTGAAATTCTTCGAAGGTGTGACCGCACTCTCTGCATTTGTAATCATAAGACGGCATGCAGCTGTACTTCCTTTCTACGCCAGCTTCTTGAAACCGCGTTCCAGCCGCTCGGCTGCTTTCTCGGGCACCGACAGGGGCTTCAACGCTTCGATCCCTCGCTCCCGGTCTTTCGCGGGTGCATTTTCGCCGTCAGCTTCTCCAGGACGTGCGGAGGGACGAAATCTCTGACGTCGCCCTTATGCCGGGCGATCTCGCGGACAACGCTTGAGTTCAGATACGTGTACTTTTCATTCGGCATGAGAAACACAGTCACGAGGTCCTCATCGAGCTTTCGGTTCATCAGCGCCATCTGCAGCTCATACTCGAAATCGGAGATCGCCCGAAGTCCACGCACGACGGCGGTCGCTTTTTTCTTCCGGGCGTACTCGACGAGGAGGCCGTCGAAGGAATCGACTTCGACCCCCCTGAGTGTCCGGACGGAATCGCGGATCATCTCCAGGCGCTCCTCTTCTGAGAACAATGGATCCTTTGCAGAGTTCCGTGCAATGGTAATAATGACTTTGTCGAAAAACTTGAGCGCCCGCTCGAGAATATCGAGGTGGCCATTGGTGATGGGATCGAAGGTCCCGGGGTAGATCGCAATTTTCATTGGAAGTCCTCAGACGTGATTCAAAGATGTTGGGACTGATTGCTTTGACTTGGCCTGCAGCACGAGGACCATGGTTTGTCCGAAGGGTTTTCGAATGATGTCGTACATCGCCTCTGAAGGCTCGACCGGACTTCCTTTGCTGTGCTCCATCACGACGAACGTGCCTTCCTTCAGTACCGGAGATGAATAGAGCGCTTCCGGAAGCTCTCCGATTCTTTCAAGGCGGTAGGGGGGATCCACAAACACGACGTCGAAGGATCGCCGGGTATTCTTCAGAAACCAAAACACCTCTGCAGAATACACCGAACAGCGGTCTCCACATCCGAGGTTGCCAATATTCGACTCCAGGACCTGGAGTGACTGTTGTGACCGATCGACAAAAATGGCGTGATGAGCCCCGCGGCTGAGTGCCTCCAGGCCGAGGCTCCCGCTCCCTGCGAACAGGTCGAGCACTTCGATCCCTTCGAAATCCAGACGGTTCGTCAGAATATCAAATATCGTCTGTTTCGCCCGATCGGTAGTAGGCCGCACTGAGAGATCGTCGACGGTCGAGAGCGTGCGTCCCCGATACTGTCCTGCAATGATCCTCATTCAGTTCGTAGAGCCAGTCCTACCGCCGCTGCAAACCTTGAACTATCCTTCACGTAATCTTCAGACACCTTTTTTGACGGAACGAGGTTGCGGACGGCGTCGAGAAGAACCGGGGTAACTCCTGCTTCTCGCTGGAGTTGTTGAAGTGTTTGCGGTGTTATGTCAAAGCCGTACAGCAAGGCCTTGGTGGGGGATGAAGATCCACTTTTCTGTTCAAGATACTGCTTGTAGGAAACGACACTCTTCTTCAAATCGTCGGGATGCCCGAGCCTGAATCCCCGGTAGTCCATATACTGACCCTGGATGACAAGGCTGGCATCGAGGCCGTGGCCTCGGCTTCCGAGAAAGATCAGACTTTCCTTCAGGAGCTCGGGATGACAGTGACGGAGCGTCTTCTCAGCGCTGAAGTGATCGATATCGACGAGGTGAACTTGAAGCCGCAATTCGCTCGCAGCGCGTTTCAGGAAGGCAACCAATCCCCGACGGACACCGACGAGAAACACCTGCTTGGTTTTCTTTTCTGAGCCAGGAATCGGATATGCGCTGATAATAAATTCCTTGACAGGAACGTCGGGATAGAATTGCTCAAATTCCCAGTGCAGGTGAGCTGTCAGACTCACTCCCTGAAGCGAAGCGTCAACAGGAATGACCTGGATCATGAGCGGCTCCGTGGGGAGGGCGAAGGAAATCGTTTTCGAATGGACCTTGTTCTGTTTGATCAACTCCTCGAGTTCGTACACGAACGTGAACAACTGGGGGTGGTCGGGAGAGAAGTTCGTGTCGCGCGTGAAGTCAATGGCCGTGCTGCGTTCGCAGAGCACCGTGACGGTCTTTTTCTTCGCATGATCGATCTCGGCCAGTTGGATCTGGCCCTTATAGAAGGAGACTCCGACATAGTATGAGGATCGCATGGTTCTCTTGTGCCTTTCCCGTCCGCTGTGAGAGGGAGACGACAGAATCTCTAGCCGCTAGTGAATGGAGATAAACGGTTTTAACTTCTCCAGTTTCTTCTTGCTGATTCCTTTGATGTTCTGCAAATCTTCGACTGCGCCGAACTGGCCTTCCTGCTCCCGGTGCTGTACGATGCGTTCGGCAAGTGTCCGGCCGATTCCTGGAAGAGAGAGGAGCTCCGCCATCGATGCACTATTGATGTTCAACAAATGGTCTTGATGTCCCGGGTCCGGCAGCGCAGTATCGGCGGCAATCCGTGCCTGGAACGCAGCAAAAGAACTGTCAGCAGCATGATAATTGAACTTCTGCTCGGGTGGGAAGGCCTCCTGGTAGTACCGGATCGCCGCCCCCACGATCAACGTCCCCGTCAGGAAGAGGATGACCCTTCGTTCTGCCGGAGTCAACGAGAGCCAGTTGATCAACCGCTGGAGCATGGGTTTTTACGAAAACGCGTCTTTCACCTTGTCGAAGAAGGTCTTGGAATGGCCGTGGCGTTCTTCCTCGCTGGGAACGATGTGCTCGTGAGATTCCAGTTGCTTCAGCAGCTCTTTCTCTTTGGAGTTCAGCTTTGAGGGGACCCAGACGTTGATGCGCACGAGCTGGTCACCGCGTCCGTAGCTGTTCAAATGAGGAATGCCCCGCTCTCGCATCCGCAGGAGGCGTCCGGCAGGCGTGCCCGCCTCGATGGTGAGCTTCGCCTTGCCGGCAAGCGTAGGGATTTCGATTTCTCCTCCCAGTGCTGCCATCGGGAAACTTACATTGAGGTCGTAGATAATATCATCGCCGCTGCGCGTGAAATAGTGGTGAGGTTGCTCCTCGATCAAAACAATGAGGTCGCCTAGAGGACCTCCCCGTTGTCCGGCATTGCCCTGGCCCTGGAGAGGGATGTAATTCCCTTCAGTGACACCGGCCGGGACATTGACCTTGATTGTCGTTTCTCCGGGCAATCGACCTTCTCCGTGGCAGTTTGAGCAAGGGTCACGGACGACCCGTCCCTCGCCACCGCATGTGGGACATGTCGTGATATTGACGAACTGGCCGAACATCGAACGGGAAACCTGGCGCAGCTCTCCGCTTCCTTGACATTGCGGACACGCGGAACTGCCCGTGCCCGGTTTGGCGCCCGAACCGCTGCAGACATCGCATTTCTTTTGTTTCTTGACCTTGATCTTTTTTTCGACGCCGGTGGCGATCTCTTCGAGCGTCAGAGCGAGCTTGACCTTCAGATCGGCCCCCGGAGTGCCGTGATGCGTCCGTGAGGTTCGCCGTCCGCGAGCAGACCCTCCGAAGACTTCGTCGAAGATTCCTCCGCCGAATCCACCTCCAAAAATGTCACTGAAGGCGGAGAAAATATCGTTCACATCGTGGAATTCGCGATAGTTCGTTCCCCTCATCCCTTCGTGACCGAATTGATCATACCGCCGGCGCTTGTCCTGATCCGAGAGCACCTCATACGCCTCAGCGGCCTCCTTGAAATGCTCCTCCGCGTCCTTGTTTCCAGGGTTTCGATCAGGATGGAACTTCAGTGCCATCTGACGATATGCTTTTTTAATCTCGTCCTGGGATGCGGTTTTGGAGACTCCCAGAATTTCATAGTAGTCGCGCTTGGCCATACGAACGATCAGTGCTCCTGCGTCGGCTTTGATGGGGCGGTGGATCCGCTGGCATTCACTTCGATTCTGTTCTCACCGCCTCCGGACTCTGTCGGAGTCGCGGACACGATAACCTTGGCATGACGGAGAACCCGATCGTCAAGCATATACCCCTTTTCCACGACCTCGATGACCATGTGGGGAGGGACGTCATTGCGTGGCACTTGAAGGAGTGCATCATGATAATGAACATCAAACTCTTTCCCCAGAGAATCGATTTGCTTAATGCCCTGGGCGTCGAGAAACTTCAGCAATTTCTGATAGATAAGCTCCACACCCTTGGCAAATGCTTCGGTTTCGCGGGTGTCCTTGCTCAGCTTCAGTGATCGTTCAAAATCATCTATGACCGGCAAGAGGCTCTGGAGCACGTCAAATTTGCCATACTTGACAATAGATGCCGCTTCATTCTCGGCCCGTTTTCTGAAATTGTCGAATTCGGCGACCTTGCGTAAGAGAAGGTCCTTGTAGTATTCGACCTGTTTTTCGGCCTCTCCAAGCCGCGAGGCCAAGTCCTGGTCCCTGCCCGGTTCGGAAATCTCGCGTGCGTCCGATCCCGGTTCTGCCTGCCGGTTCTGTGTGTCCTGGTCGTTCAGTTCTGCCATACCTTCTTGATTTTCGTTCACGGCCACGTGCTAGCTCCTCATCATTTTTGCTACAAGCATTGCGACATGATCGACGAGCGGTATCAACTTGGCGTATTCCATTCGCTTCGGCCCGATAATGCCGACTCTCCCCGTGACTCCTTCCATTTCGTATGTCGCCGATACTATGCTATAGTCCTTTGCCTTCCTCTCGTCATTTTCCGACCCGATTGTCACAACGGCGGTCTTATCGGAGTCTTCGTGCTTCTCGAGCAAATGCACGATGATGTCGTCATTTTCGATAAGCTCGATTACGCTCCTAAAGTTCTTCGGATCGATAAACTCTGGCTGGTCTATGATGTTCTGAGTCCCGGAGATGTGCACTTTCTCGCGGTCTTTCATGTCATCGAACAGGTGATCGACGGATTCGATGAACAGCCGTATCAATCCTGAGCGTTCGTCCTGGACATCGCGCGTTCGTTCGACAAATGATTCCCGTATCTGTCTCAGCGTCAGCCCCGCAAGACGCTCATTGAGAATCCTGGAGACGTGTTCAAGAGATTCCCGTTTGATCTCAACGCCAACCTCCATCATGAGGGTCTTCACAAGCCCCGACCGGATCGATATGACGACCAGCAAACGGGAACTGGATATGGGGATGAGTTCGAGGCGTTCGAAAATCCCGCTGCTGATGTGCGGGGATGAGACGACACTCAGTTGCTTCGAGATTTTCCCGAGGAGTCGGGAGGTCTCCCGGAGCATCGAATCGGGCTCGGAGGTGCTGCTCAGTTGCTGTTCGATCTCGAACTTTTCCTTCTCAGAAAGGGCCTGCACTTCCATCAGGTAGTCTACGTAGTAGCGGTACCCCAGGTCGGTCGGAATTCTCCCGGCCGAAGTATGAGGTTGAGCCAGAAGCCCGAGTTCCTCGAGATCTGCCATCACATTCCTGATGGTAGCGGGGCTCAGCTGGGATTCAAAATGTTTCGAAATGTATCGGGATCCGACGGGGACGGCGGAGAGAATAAAATTGTAAACAACGTGGCGCAGGATATCGCGCTCCCGCTCGTTCAGTGGTTCCGACATTCCAGGTGTGATCATTGAAAAAAGCCCTAATTTTCAGCGTAAAATTAACGATTTTTTGCGCGGTTGTCAAGGTGGGTGCACTGGCACACGCCAAATGCAATCAACATGTTCGGATTCCGCAGGCCACTGCGAACGACGCTGTGCACATTCTCCACTTTGAGTGTTCTTTCGGGTGAATGACAATCGAAGGAGTTGCAGCGAGGTGAATCGGTTCTGTGACGCAGCGCGCTGTGTCGGTGGTGTCTCTTTTTTGCTGAGGATAGAATCGAGAACGCGTGCGTGGCAACTCATTTGCGTCAGCACTCATTTCTTGCTATCTTTTGCTCCGCCGGAATACATGGTGACATGAAAAAATGAGCGATCCTTTGATAGCAAAACTCGCACTGGAAAATGGTACCGTCTTTACGGGCGAAAGCTTCGCGGCGTCCTCGGAAGTCACAGGGGAAGTGGTCTTCAACACGAGCATGACGGGCTATCAGGAAATTCTCACGGATCCGTCTTACGCCGGCCAGATAGTAACGATGACCTATCCGCTCATTGGCAACTACGGCATCAATGCAGAAGATCTCGAATCTGTGAAACCGCAGGTCGCCGGTTTTGTCGTCAAGGAGTACTTCGATTTCTACAGCAATTTCAGAGCTTCAGGCAGCCTCGGCGAGTGGTTGGAGGCACACAAGATTGTTGCGATCCAGGGCATAGACACCAGGATGCTGACCAGGATGATCCGAACAGTGGGGGCGATGAGGGGGATCATTTCCACCGTTGACATGGATGACGGGAGCCTGGTCGAAAAGGCGCGGCGATCGCCGAGTATGAATGGGCTTGACCTGGCAAAAGAGGTCTCGACATCGTCGACCTATCACTGGAGCGAGATCGATCGTACACCATTCGCATTGAAGCCAGGAGTGGGCGGAGGCGGGAAACGAAAGTTCGTTGTGGTCTATGATTTCGGTGTGAAACAGAATATCCTGCGCCGCCTCACGTCGTACGGATGCAAGCTGACGGTTGTCCCCGCTTCATTTCCTGCCGAAAAAGTCCTGGAGATGGGGCCGGATGGCGTTTTTCTCTCGAATGGTCCCGGTGATCCGTCAGCCGTTCGATATGGCATCCAGAATATCAAGAAGCTTGTTGGGGAAAGGCCGATTTTTGGCATCTGCCTTGGCCACCAGCTTCTTGCGCTTGCGCTGGGTGGGGAGACCTTCAAACTGAAGTTTGGACATCGGGGCGCAAACCATCCCGTGAAGAATCTCCTGACTGGGGCTATTGAGATAACCTCTCAGAATCACGGCTTTGCTGTTGACCCGCAATCACTCGATACGAACAAGATCGAAATAACGCACGTCAACCTGAATGATGAGACCAACGAAGGATTGCGTCATCGTGAACTCCCCGTCTTCAGCGTGCAGTACCACCCCGAAGCTTCACCCGGTCCCCACGACAGCGATTACCTCTTCGGGCAGTTCATGACGATGATCGAGCAGGAGAGGGTTTCAGCTGCCCGTCCGTGACAGGTTCGCCCGTCCACCCCTCCACTACTGCACTCTGCCGTACTTTTTCAAGAGCTCCACAACCTTGCCGATGGGAAGTGCTTTGATTTCTCTTCCCTGGTGACCCTTGGTGTCTGTGGCTTTGAGGAGAGAATTGTCGATTGCCTCTTCCGTTGCTTCGACCACCGCCTGGAAAAGGGGAGAAAGGTCGTCGTCTCGGAGCCGCGTTGATGGAACCTCCCGCTGGTCGGTAGGATGTATCCGAAGGGTTTCCGAGGTGGTGAATGCAATCACGTAGTCTCCGCTTCCGTGGCTCATGGATGACCCGGTTCGTCCAAGGGCAAGCGTTGCACGTTTGGCCAAACGTTTGAGCTGTTGGCTGTTGGCGGGTGCATCGGTCGCGACGACAATCATGCACGAACCATCACCGCGCTTCTGAATCTCATTCCTATAGCTGAATTGCCCCAGCTCCTTGCCGATCGGAACGCCTGCCAGGTCGAGGACACCTCCGAAGTTCGTTTGAACGAGGACACCGACGGTATATCCTCCAAGGGAAGCGGGCAAGACGCGTGAGCTCGTTCCGATGCCGCCTTTCCAGCCAAAACACACCGTTCCAGTGCCGGCTCCGACGCACCCTTCCGCCACGGGACCCGTCGTCGCATGACGGATAGCTTCGGTCGCGTGCTGCGGTGTCACTGAGCGGAGCCGTATGTCGTTCAATCCGCCGTCATTTGTTTCGCCCACAATCGGGTTGATAGAACGCACGTTCTCATTCCCCGGCAGGGCAAGCATAAAATCCACCACTCCGCGGGCCGCATCCCACACGCTCAGTGTATTCGTCAGGAGAATCGGAGTTTCGATCTGCCCGAGTTCCTCCAGTTGTGTGGTCCCAACGAGTTTTCCAAAGCCGTTTCCCACGAAGAGAGCTGCGCAGACTTTTTCGCGAAAGAGATTCCCGCTGTGGGGGATGACAGCGGTGACGCCAGTCCGGATGCTCTCGCCTTCTATGAGCGTGGTATGTCCGACGAGAACTCCTGCGACGTCCGTGATGGCGTTGTACTTGCCCGTCTGAAAAATCCCAATCTCCACGCCGAGATCGCGAAGGCGCGTGCGGTTGGCGGATTGAGAGAAGACCGTGGCAGCGGCGATGATCAGGGCAGTGGAAACGGCTAGGGTGGATCTCATGGTTTCACTCCTCAGCGAAGACGAGTCGTGCTATTCGGTAGTGGCCGAGCGGAGTTCCTTGGCCCGCAGTTCAATCTGCGACCATACCCGTAAGAGGTTCTCCCCGCAGACCTTACGTATTTCTGCCTCGGAGAACCCGCGCTTCAGAAGTTCATAGACAAGATTGGGGTACTGGGAGACGTCCTTGAGACCAGTCGGAAGTGACTCGCCGACTCCGTCGAAATCAGAACCGATGCCAACATGGTCAATTCCCACAAGACTCTTGACGTGGTCGATGTGGTTTGCAACGTCAGAGACATCGGCCATCGTGATCGGGTGGTCTTTGCTATGCTGCTCGATATAGCTCTGTGCTTCCGGGTCGCTGAACTTGAGATTCCGGGCCTTGAAGTACGCCGTGACTTCCTTCATCCCTTTGTCTTCATAGTTGCGATACTCCTCGGTAAGGAAGGAGGAGCCAAAGTTGATCATGATGATTCCGCCTGTCGCCGCGAGGAGCTTGATCATATCGTCTGACATGTTTCGCTCAAATCCAGGCGTGAAGTACCGGCAAGAAGAATGTGAAGCGATCACCGGTGCTTTGGTGACATTGAGGACCTCGTAAAACGCCGCATCGGAGACATGAGAGACATCGACCATGATGCCGACGCGGTTCATTTCGACTACCACGCGCCGGCCGAAAAAGGTCAATCCCCGGGAAACGTGGGTTGTGTCGTAGGAGGAATCTGAAATGTGGTTGTCGAGCGCATGAGCCAGGGTGATATAACGAATGCCTCGGTCGTAGAAGTACTGAATGTTTCTGAGATCGTGCTCGATCGCTGATCCGTTCTCCATCCCCATGCAGAGAGAGATGAGCCCTTTCTTGAATTGCTTTGTGACGTCGGTCGCCGAGCGCGCGATGGCGAACTTGTCAGGCCACTCCTTGGCAAATTTCTCGACCATATCGATGAGAGTATCAGCCAGTGCCTTCGCGCCGCCGAGCTTCTCATACTCGGCCGGGATATAGACGGCCATGAACGGAGCGTTCAGCCCGCCTTGCTTCGCGCGCACGTAGTCAAAGTTCCCATCGGGAGTCCGTTGCGAGAGATCTTCCCATTTCATTCGCATCCGGTACGGGACATCAATGTGGGTGTCGACGATGATGAACTGCTGTGCAAGCTTCTGGGCTTTTGCCCGGAGCGCACTTTCTCCGTCGTTCTTCTGTGCAACTAGGGATGCGGTCAGGGCTATGAGAAGGATAACCGACTTCACAGAAACGTTTTTCATACGGTCTCCCAAAATTTTGGAGGGATCCTCTCTGGAGTTGACTACGGAGCGGCCACGCATGGCCAAAAAACAAATCGGCACGTCTGAATTCTGGCGTGCCGATGGTGGAGCGATTCCTTGCATCTGAGCCGTGTGCCTACGAGCATCCGCTCGTCGAACCGCACTGCAGGCACTTGTAGCAGCTTCCACTTCTGATCATGATACTGCCACATTCATGACAGGGAGGTGCATCAGCCTGGGTTTGGAAGACGACCTTCTCATTGCGCTCGACAGCAGAGGAGGTCCTCTGGGAAGACTCCTGCCGGAACTTCAGCTGGGGCGTGACGTCGGTCGCCGTCGGCGCAGTGCCCCCGGTGGTTGGAGCGTCTTCCTTCGGAAGGAACTTAAGGCCCAGCCACCTGAAGATGTAGTCGCTGATCGATTTCGCGATTGGAATCTCAGGGTTATTGGTAAAGCCGGAAGGCTCAAACCGGGCGTGGCTGAATTTATCGACAAGGACTTTCAGAGGGACGCCATATTGCAGCGCGATAGAGATCGATGTGGCAAAAGAGTCCATCATACCTGAGATGGTTGAGCCCTCTTTCGACATCGTAATAAACACTTCTCCCGGCATCCCGTCTTCGAACATGCCAACGGTGATATACCCCTCGTGGCCGGCAATGCTGAACTTATGTGTGATCGATTGCCGCTCGTCGGGAAGCCTGCGCCGCAACGGATGGACTTTCCCTGATTCCTTCCTGGTCTCGAGTGAAGTGCTGAGCGGCTGAGTGCGTTTACAGCCGTCGCGATAAACCGCGATCGCCTTCAGTCCGAGACGCCACGCTTCGACATACGCGTGCTGAATCTCCTCGGCTGAAATGTCAGTAGGCATGTTGACCGTCTTCGAGATTGCCCCGGAGAGGAATGGCTGAACCGCAGCCATCATCTTGATGTGGCCCATGTACTGAATGGAACGCTGGCCATTTGCTGGCTTGAAAGCGCAATCGAACACCGGGAGGTGTTCCTCTCTCAGGTGCGGCGATCTCTCGATGGTATCGTTGTTGTCGATATAAGCGACGATATGCTCGACCTGTTCGTCGTCATAGCCGAGTTTCCGAAGCGCTTCGGGGACGGTCTGGTTGACGATTTTCATAAGTCCGCCGCCGACAAGTTTCTTGTACTTGACAAGGGCGATGTCCGGTTCCACACCGGTCGTGTCACAATCCATCATGAAGCCGATTGTCCCGGTCGGAGCAAGGACCGTCGTCTGGGAATTTCTGATGCCGTGCTGCTTGCCGAGTTTCACCACATCTTTCCAGACTGCGTTCGAAGCTTCCCAGAGATCGGTCGGGACGGTCTCCTGGCTGATGCGTTCAGCATGGATGCCATGCTTCTGCATCACATTCAACATCGGCTCGCGGTTGGCTTCGAAGAATTTGAACGGACTCAACTCCCTTGCGACGATGGCTGATTGCCGGTAGGCTTCACCGCTCATCAGGGAGGTGATAGCGGCGGCGAAGGAGCGCCCCTCCTCGCTGTCGTAGGCGAGGCCACGTGCCATAAGCAGGGCGCCGAGGTTTGCATAGCCGAGCCCAAGCGGGCGGTAATCAAAACTATTCTGAGTGATTGCCGGCGTTGGGTAGCTGGCGTTATCGACCTCGATTTCCATGGCGGTGATGGTGATCTGGACAGCTTTCCGGAATGCCTCGACGTCGAACTCTCCGTCGGGACGGCGGAATTTCATCAGATTGAGCGACGCGAGATTGCACGCGGTGTCGTCCAGGAACATGTATTCGCTGCAGGGATTGGAGGCATTGATCGCAGCTGACGCGGAACAGGTATGCCAGTTGTTGATCGTCGTGTGATACTGCATGCCAGGATCGCCGCAAACCCACGCTGCTTCGGAGATCTGACGCATGATATCACGCGCCCGGTACTTTTCAAGCGGTTTGCCATTGGTGACTGCTTTGGTAAGCCATTCCTTGTCTTCGAGAACGGCTTTCATGAACTCGTCTGTCACACGAACCGAATGGTTCGCGTTTTGGTAGAAGACGGAATCATACGCGCCGCCTGTGACGTTGAATCCTCCGTCATAGCCCGCCTCGATCAAAGCCCATGCTTTCTTTTCTTCATCCGCTTTGCAGTTGATGAAATCCACTACATCGGGGTGGTCGGCGTTCAGGATGACCATCTTCGCCGCACGACGGGTCTTCCCGCCCGACTTGATCACGCCGGCGAAAGCATCGTAGCCGCGCATGAATGATACCGGACCGGAGGGCGTCCCGCCGCCAGCCAGGGTCTCCCTGGAGGAGCGCAGCGTTGAAAGGTTCGAGCCGGTTCCGGAGCCCCATTTAAAAAGCATGCCTTCGGTCTTCGCCAGCGTCAGGATCGAGTCCATCGAATCCTGCACCGAGTTGATGAAGCATGCTGAGCACTGTGGACGTTCCTCATTCCCGACGTTAAACCACACAGGACTGTTGAACGACATGTGCTGGTTGACAAGGAGGTACGTCAATTCATGATAGAAAGTGTCGGCATCTTCCTGCGTCGCGAAGTATCCGCTTTTGACGCCCCATGTATAGATGGAATGGGCAACACGTTCGATCAGTTGTTTCACGCTGTATTCACGCTGCGGCGTCCCGATCTTGCCGTGGAAATACTTGGAAACGACGACGTTCGTGGCGGTCATCGACCACGATTTGGGAATTTCGACGTCTTTCTGCTCAAAAATCTTTTCACCCTTCTCATTCGTGATTGTCGCGCTGCGAAGCTCCCATTCGATCTCATCAAAAGGATGAATTCCGGGTTTCGTATAAAAGCGCTGAAATTTCAACCCACGGACTTCGGTGAGTTTCTCAGCGCGATCGGCATCTGTCGGCGTCGTCATCGTCGCCTTCTCAGGCATATCGCTCTCCTCAAGGTTGGCACTCGTTCAACAAAAAAGGTTTTATAAACTCTGGACACAGAAAAGCTACCCCTGGTCAGGCCGGGAGCCTGTCCCTGGATAGGTCGTAGTCTTTGGTTCGGTAGACCCCTCTCGATGGTGTGGGACGCAGCCGTTCCTCTTAATGCACCCCTCAGGGTGGCTGGGCGTCTCGGGGGTAAAGAACAGAGAATCAGGTTTTCAAGAGGCGCAACTAGGTGTGAATATAAGCGGTTGCGGTACCTTTGTCAAGTTAAAATTTAGAGGGGATGATATTCAGATATAATTTAACTTGACATAACATTCCCGCGCGGCCGGAAACGACCTTATGTGAAGAGGAAACCCAGTGCGACTTTTTTGTCGTATACAGATGGTATCCAACCGGGAGGGAAGTGAGGACGATAGAGGAGCGTGATCGATTCGCAGAGTCATCGGGACGACTGCGCCTGAAGATACGTCGCGCCGACGCTCGTGGAATAATGCCGTTTGAGGGTTCGAAAACGCGCGGAGAAGCGTCGCCTTGCATCTCTTTGAAGCGTTCGTTCAATTTGTCCAGCTTTGTGTCACGAGAAATGTCCACCGGAGGTATATCGCATGGCAGTCGTTGTTGAATTCTCGGCCATTCCCGAAATGTTCGATCGAATCACTTCGAAATTCACGACACTGATTGAGAAGATGTACGAAAACATTTCATAGGGATGCTGCGTCTGAAGAATGTGTGAACGTGGGGCTCCGGGAGGGCGGGCATTGTGCCTGCCCTCTGGTTTGTACGGCGGGATTATTCTTTCCGGGTGGAGGGAGAGGAGGGGACGCGGACGGTTTTGCGAATCACAATTCTGTCGCCGACTACCCAGGCGTCAGCGAATCCAATGCTGCTCATAGCTCCAAGCTTCTGGCTCGCCTCGGCTCTCGTCCGGAAGTCTCCGATGCGGACTTTGTAGACGGGTGGGTCGTAAACAATGTAAACCGAATCTTCCGTCACACGTTGTATGGTCGTAAGACGCATGACGGTTGCCTCATCGATGTTCCCTGTGGCGAAGATTTGAATACGATATCCCTGGGAGAGTTCGGATACAATGATGAGACTGTCCTTGCTCGCTTCGTTGGCGGCCCGCTGCTGCTCGATCTCGTGCTGATCGCACACCACGTTGAGATCATCGTCATATTCCGAAGGATTGAAGCGCGATTCAACCTGTGAGAGAGGGATTTTTCGCTCCCGGGTTTCAGGGAGTGTTTCGGAGTCTTTTCGCGAACCCCCGGACGATCCACAGCCTGTCAGAAGGGCAATGACAGCAGGAAGGAGTATTCCCAGACCTCGGAGCTTCATTTGGAAATGTAGTTGATCCAGGAATCGGAGTATTCGTTGGGGAACTGTTTCAGCATTGACCTTCGGAGTGAATCGGCCTGTTGCCTCGTATCGAATTTCCCAACCCGTACCCGATATAGTTTGTCGTACGGCTCGAAGAAGTTGAAAATGGGGAGCTCGGTGAAGCGCTCCTTCGCGAGTTTCTGTGCGCGAAGGGCGTGATCAGTGCGGGCGAACGCGCCAACCTGCACCGTGTACGCGGGGTTTGCCGGTCGTTCGATCGGTTTGATTGCCCGGGTTCCGGTTTTCGTCGTGCGCATCACAGACGCGACCAGTGTGTCGTGCTGCGAGGTGAACCCTGCACGCTTCGCGCGGAGTGAGTCAGCTTTCCTGAGAGAATCCACCCTTGCGCGCGCATTTTCAGAGAGGTCCTGCGTAGCAACGGGCAGGCCAGATTTCTTGCCGCTTCCCGCTTCTTCAGAGGAAACGCACCCGCCAAGAAGAAGGGCGAGTACAGGAGCTGCCTGGAAAAGAACCCTCACCGGTATTTCTCTAAGGGGCTGGAATCTCATGGGACTCTGGGGGTGACCCACTCATCCTTGCTGGTCATGGTTTGGACGCTCGTGCTTATTCCGTTCTCACCCGCCTCTTTATCTCATCGAGCAACACACTTGATGCGGCCTCCTCCGAACTGCTGCAACCTCCCTCGGCGTTGCCCGAGCGTGTTCTCTAATATATCAGAAAATGAAAGACTTACAAGCCTGAACCCGCGGGGAGTGAAAATCCCCAGCAAATCGACTGCCTGATTTTGCTGAGCGTCAGCCATAGAGCGGGCCGTAATTGCGGCTTGCGTGGAAGTCGGCTCCCTCAAGGTCTCGCGTACCGAACGCCGCCCATGCGCTCGGGCGGAAAATCGCGCTTTCGGTGACGTTGTGCATGGAAACCGGGATTCGGAGCATGGATGCCAGCGTGATCAATTGTGCGCCGATATGCCCGAAACTCAACGTACAGTGGTTTGCACCCCAGTTGTTCATCACGTTGTAGACATCACGGAAGGTTCCTTCTCCGTTCGCGATCGGGGCGAACCAGGTCGTCGGCCACGTTCTGTCTGTCCGTTCCTGGAGTGCGCGGTCTGCTTTTTCAGGAAGCTCAACCGTATATCCTTCGGCGATTTGCATTGTGGGACCAAGACCTTTGACGAGGTTGATGCGGAGCATCGTCGCAGGCATTCCTCCCTGTGTCAGGAACCCGGAAGAGTAGCCGCCGCCTGCGAAATACTCACGCATCGCAGGATACCACGTCGTTGCCTTCATGCATTTCCGGACTTCCTCGTCCGTGATCTCCCAGAATGGTTTCAGTCCGGGTTTCCCCTTGAGGGCCTGTCGACCGGAGCCGTCGAGCGCCGCAGCCCCCGAGTTGATCAAGTGCAAGATGCCGCCTGAGGCCGGGCCTGAAAGCTTATGACCAGTCACACGCTTCACCGCTTCGGGACTCCAGAAGGTTCGGACGTCAGCAAAAATCTGTGCTGTGTTGGAGAGAAGATGGCCAAAGAGCATCCCGATGCCGTTCAGAGAATCGTTCTCCGTTGCTACGACCATCGGTTCCCGGATTCCGTTCCAGTCGAACGATGAATTGAGGATCGCTTCAAGGAAATCGCCGTTCGGTTTGTGATCGGTCCATTGTCGCTGTCCCTGGAATCCGCCCACGATCGCATTGTGACCGAGAGCTTCTTCACCGTACCCGAGTGCATTGAGGCGAGGATTGCCGATCATCAGGTCCCGGGCGACGAGAGTCATCTTGACTACGATCTCCCAGTCTGCATCCTTCTGAGCGCGACTCTTCTGCAGTTTCGGAGGATTGAAATCTTTCCCTTCCTTGCAGTGGGCTTTCACCCAGGCCAGTGCTCTCGAGAACTCTTGCTTGTCGTAGATTTCCTCCTCGATCCTGCGAGTGAACTCACTGGTATCGACAGTCTCGACGCGCATCCCCACATAGCTCTCGAAGAACGAGTGGTCGACGATCGATCCGGCGATGCCCATGGAGACACCGCCCATCGCCAGATACGATTTGCCGCGCATCGTCGCCACGGCGAGTCCGGCCTGAGCGAATTGGAGAATCTTCTGTTTCACATCGTCTGGAATCGTCGTGTCCCCTGCGTCCTGCACGTCCCTCCCGTATATCCCGAAAGCAGGGAGCCCCTTCTGATTGTGTGCGGCAAGCGCTGCGGCGAGATAAACGGCTCCGGGGCGCTCGGTTCCATTGAATCCCCAAATGGCTTTTGGGATGAGAGGGTCCATGTCCATGGTCTCGGCGCCGTAGCACCAGCAAGGGGTAACCGTCAGTGAGACGCCCACTCCGGCCCGTGCGAACTTCTCTGCCGTTTGCGCCGCTTCTGCAACGCCACCGATGCACGTGTCAGCAACGACGCATTCCACAGGCGCTCCGTTCGAGTGGCGAATGTCCTTTGAGATAAGAGCTGTGACCGATTGCGCCATACCCATGGTGGCGTTTTCCAGCGATTCCCGAACCCCCCTGCGCCGGCCGTCGATGGTGGGGCGGATGCCAATTTTCGGCAGGGCGCTCTTTTGCGTGCTCTGATATTTTCCCTTGGTTGCTTTACCCATGGTTGGCTCTCCTTGATCTCGGAAGCAGCGGGTTCGAAATAATCTTGTCAACTATTGTGCAGCGTGGTTGATAGGTCCTCTGTGTTCTTTGGGATTTTCCTTTTTCTTGTCCGGACTCTCGAATATGTTCTCCGATGGCTGTTCTCTCTGCCGCTCGCGTAACTCGCTTGGCGAGAGGGATTGCGGTTTCTCACTGATTGTCTCCTCTTCAACCGTCCAGCCAGCGGCCTGCCGGAACTTGAGGTATGTGCGCACTGCGAAAGCGGCTGTGATAATTGCCATGAAAGTAATCAGGAGTTCAGTCATGATTCACCTGATAACTCGCGGGAAGGCTATCTCCTTCCAGGATGAGAAAACGGTTGTGATCATGTGACGGCGGTGGGCAATTTCCCTGCACGCTCAGTATCTCAAAAGCCGGTTGCTCTCAGTGTGCAGCAATCGGAGTTTATCAAGAATCCGCTCAACTTTCAACAGTTGTTCGCCCTGCGCTCCGGGAGAGCCGACCAAGGTAGATTCGAAACGAGGAAGAGTACGAATCCGACAATGATCATCACGTCTGCCAGGTTGAAAATGGCAGTTTCGACCGGCCCTAGAGTGAGTTTCATGAAATCGACGACGATCCCCCCTTTGAAAAGACGGTCGGCGAGGTTGCTGAGACCTCCGCCCAAAACCAGAGAAAGTGCGAAAATGCCGGGCTTCCGAAGCTTCTTATCCATGAGGGTAAATGCAAGTATTGCGGTGAGTGCGGCTCCGGCAAAGACAATGAAGAGCCAGAAGCGGACGGGAGCGGGGAGGCCCGACCCAACCCCGAGCAAAGCGCCGCTGTTTTCGGTGTACTGAAGTTGCAGCATCTGGCCCATCTTAGTGATCGGCTTGCTGGCGGGGATCTCCTGCCGGGCAATCGACTTCGTCTCCTGGTCGCAACCGATGCAGGCAAATATCACCAGAAACGTGAATATGGCGCGACTGCGAATCGTCATCCTCGAAGGTCCGTCATGATGGTCATGACGGGCTCGAGTCGCTCAAGTTTCTTATCTCCTTCATAATAAACGCGTTCGAGAAAGAGGCCTGATGGCGGCGCGGTCCAGGCCGCTGGTTGGTCAGAATGGTTTTCGAGGAATGCCCGGGCATGCTCAAGCGACAGCTTTCCCCGTCCACACTCAACGAGTACGCCAACGACCTGGCGGACCATCTTCCAGAGGAAATGCGACCCGACGAAACGAAGGAGGATGAGATCGCCGTGCTCCTGGATCTCAATCTGCTCGATTTCGACTTTTGTCGATTTCTCGTCGGGGTCATCGGCGGTGAAAGACCGGAAGTCTTTCAGACCGACGAAGAGTTTCGCGGCGGCGCTCATGGCCTCGAGATCGAGTTCATCCTTGATCCACCAGACGAGTCGCTTGCCAAACGCTGTCCTTCGTCGGGAGATCTGATAGAGGTAACTGCGTGAGACCGCATCGTGGCGGGCGTGGAAACGGGGATGGGCCTTGGAGATCTCCAAAACGTTGATGTCGGCAGGAAGCTCGTCATTGATCTTGCGCCGCAGGATTTCCGGTGCGAGCACGGTTTGCGCATCGAGATGAGCGACCTGCTGCAGCGCGTGCACGCCGGCGTCCGTCCGACCGGCTCCGTAGAACTCGAATTGCTTCGTGCCGATGACCTTTCCAATTGCGGAGGCGAGCTCTCCCTGCACCGTCCGCGCGTTCTTCTGAATCTGCCAGCCGCTGAACCGCGTTCCCTCATACTCGATGAAAAACTTGAATCGTGCCATCGCGCTAGCCATTTGTTGAAGTGTGCGGTACCGTCAGGCCCGAGGGGAGGCGTGGAGAAGAGAGGAGAGCACGGAATTCCTCCCAGCGCCGGGACGGGTTATCGCTCGTGCCGCCCCGAGCTTCGATGTACTCGCGGACGAGATCCTGACCAAGATTGTAGTTGATCACGTAGCTTCGGTAGGCATCAATGAACCGGACGCGCTGAGCGGCTCGTTCGGCCGACATCAGGGCATACGCGGTGAGCCATTCTTCCGCCTGCTGACGCGCCATGGTGCCGTTGAGGTATCCCCGGGCCGCCTCATTGTGGGCGTAGTTGAGCACTCCCGTCAGGCGATGAACCGAATAGTACCGCTTCGCTTCACCAGGGTCTAGCCCAGCCAGAGGGAAGTGCGTGGATTGTTCGAAGTCCATCCGTTCCTGACCCGGGAAAGCGACTTCGATCCCGAAATTTGCTGTCCCTTCTGCGATGAGCGATTGAGGGCTAAAGAGCGCGTAGACTGTAAATTCGACCCAACTCTTCGCACGCGCAAGGTGTGTTTCAAGCAGCGTGTTATAAACGTGATGGCCCGGGTATCCCTCATGCGCCGCGAGATCGACGGCCCGGTCGATGTAGATGGGGAGATCGGTGTTGATCTGAATCAGACTCGAGCCGGAACCTTTGTACCAGTTGTAACCGCTCCACGGCTTGTTCGTGACATATTCGAGATTGAACTGCTCTTCCGCGGGAAGGTCAATCTTCTTCCGCGTTCGCTTGCGGCATTCCCGGATTGCAGCCTGGAAAACGATGTCGAGAGCTTTGGGGGGAATGACGAAATCTCTTCGGAACGATTCGTACCGTGATGCCACTGAACCGGTGCCGGGAAGAAGCGCATGGAGTTTCGCCAGCATGTCCTTAAAGAATGATTCGGTGTAGACTGGCGGGTATACGTCGTACAGTGCGAGCGCTTCTTCTTCAAACGTGAACTTGTGTCCTTCGAGCATCTCGAGGCGGGCGATCACCGCTCGTGCTTGCCGTGAAAGGTATTGATGGCGAAGTTTGAGCGATTCATCCTCAATCGGCCTGGGGACACGCCCGAGATCAAGCAGGAGCTGCTGGGCGGCTGAGCGCAGGCTTGCCATTGATTGCCCGGCCACTGCAACCTCTTCGCGCCATTCAGGAGGCCCAAAGTACGCATCGACATAGTCAGGATCGTGTTGCCCCACGCCCAGCACCAGCTTCACATACGCTTCTGCGAGAGAGTTCAGGTTGCGGCTGGAGTTGCCTGGAGCCGGTGAGTTCATGCTGTCATTCCATCTGTGCAAGGTGGCTTCTGAATTCGGAGGGCATTGAAGTGATCGAACGCTTCTCGTAGTTGAAGAATACGATCCCCGTCTTCGCGCGCGCCACTTCTTTTCCGTTGGTGGATACCCTGTAAGTGACATCCAGGCCATGTCTCTGCAGGTCTGTGACGCCGATGTCGATGGTGAGCTTCTCGCCGTAGAAGATTTCGGATTTGTACACGAGAGCGGCGTCTGTCATGATGATGCCGTGACCCTCAACATTTTGTTCCGAATATTCGAACTTCCGGAGAAACTGGACACGCGCTTCATGGAGAAGGGAAAGAAGAGAGTCATTGCCAACGTGGCCTCCGTAATTCAGATCGGTGATTCGCACAGGGATCTCACAACTTGAAGAGGAGTTTGTCCGGCAGATCTATCTTGATGCGTGGCATGGGTTATGTGTCAATCAGCGATGATGTTAATTTTGCCTGCAAAGTAGGGAAAAATGGGCTATTCGTCAACGAAGGGGGCAAAGAAGACACGTCGGGAATGTCGATCGTGCAACCCGCAAGCGAAGTCAACCGTAGGCTAGAGAAGGAGGAGATCGGAAATGACAAAGTTCTTGTTGTGGCTCATCCTGGTTGTGCTCTGCTGGCCGCTCGCTCTGGCTGCACTCGTCCTGTATCCTATCGTCTGGCTCTTTCTCTTACCGTTCCGGTTGCTCGGGATAGCTGTTGATGGGGCGCTGGGATTTGTTCGGGCCGTTGTTTTGCTCCCGTCGTCCGTTCTGCGCCGCATCTGAATGGTTGGTAAGAAATCACGAAAGCTGTGGTTGTTACTGTGGGAACGCCACAGCCCTGACTTCCGCAATCCCTGCCCCCCTGAATGTGCTTCGGCTATTCTTCGGCTGATTCTGGATCGTCGGCGAGCGGCAAAGAGGTGCTACTTGTGCCGTGAGGGATCTTCGTGTCCGCCGACGTGGATGACCTCGTCCCCGTACTTCTTTCGGATCTCGTCGACGGCGTGAAGCATGTCTGACCGCCTCTGATCTTGAGGAAAGAGTGGAAGATCGAGCTGGTCTTCATCGATCAGGTGAGAAGCGCGCACGCCGAGAAGCCGCACGGCTGCCCGGCGGGTCATGGCGGTGGCGAGCAGTTTCAGCATCGTTTCGTAAATAAGCGTGTCGTCATCGGTCGGCTCAACGGTAACAGCCCGGGTCAGAGTCTGAAAATCCGAGTAGCGCAGCTTGAGAGTGAAAGTCCGGGCTTTCAAACGGCGGTAGCGGAGAGATGATCCGACCTCTTCGGTGAGCTTGAAGAGTCTGGATTCGAGCTCTGCCCGGTCAGCCACATCTTCGGCGAAGGTCTCCTCGTTGCCGATACTCTTGCGCTCGTGCTCCGTCGTGAGGTGATCAGGGCCTAATCCGTTGGCGACGTCGTGAATCCAAAGGCCGTGCTTTCCGAGTATCGTCTGTACCTTTTCACGCGTCACGGCTTGAAGGTCGGCGATGCGATGGAAGCCCTTTTTGCCGAGGACCTCGTCGGTCTTTTCCCCTACTCCCGGGATCGCGCTGACCGGGAGGGGTGCCAGGAATTCTTTCTCAGTCCCATGCGGGACGTAGATCACGCCGGCCGGTTTCACGGTCTGAGCAGCGATTTTGGCAACGACTTTGTTCGAAGCAAGAGAGATTGTGCAGGGAAGGTGAAATTCCGCGAGGACCACCTGTTGGAGTCTCTTGATGAATCCGGGGAGGTCGTGATGGTACAGGATTTCGCATCCCGTGAGGTCGAGGTACATCTCGTCGATAGAAGCCCGTTCCACTACGGGAGCAAGCTCCGTGACGCGGCGGTAGAGCTTGTTGGAGTACTCGGTGTAGCTTCCGAAGTGCCCGCGGACAATGACCAGATCAGGACAGAGGCGAAGTGCTTGACCCGTCGGCATGGCAGAGCGGACGCCGAACGCACGTGCTTCGTACGACGCCGAGGCCACGACTCCGCGCCCCGTCGGTGTCCCACCAACAACCACCGGCTTTCCAATGAGCGAGTGGTCTTTGATCCGCTCGACAGAAACATAGAAACAGTCGAGATCGAGATGGGCAATATGGCGTCTTGGGTCTGACACGTTTCAAGCTATGGATCTTGCATCGGGGCCGCTGTGACAAGTTGGCTGAGCTGATCACCCATTAGCCGGAAGACGGTCCACTCATCCATTGGGCGGGCGCCAAGGGAGCGGTAAAATCTGATCGACGGTTCGTTCCAATTCAACACGGCCCACTCCAGCCTTCCGCATTTTCGTTCTCCGGCCAGGCGTGCAAGTCGTGCCAACATTGCCTTGCCGATACCCAAGCCACGGTACTGAGGTTTGACATAGATGTCTTCGAGATAGAGGCCGGGCCGGCCGAGGAATGTGGAGAAGGAATGGAAGAAGAGCTCGTAGCCCGCGGGCTCGCCGTCGAGAAATGCGAGCAGCACTTCAGCATATCGGTGGTCGCCGAAGAGCGATTCTTTCAAGATTGATTCGGTAGCGACGACCTCATGGGAAAGCCGCTCGTACTCGGCGAGTTCCTTGATCAGCGCAAGAATGGTGGGGACGTCAGTTTCTGTCGCGGCGACGATACGGAGTTTCCTGTTGCTCTGTTTTGTCATGGTCTGAGTCAAGCTGAGTGATTGCCGCGGCTCATTTCTTGGCCGGCGGTTGGGGCGGATTGAGCCAGCTGGAGATGTCGTATCCCCTTCGGGAGAGCTGGCGCTGATTCGCGCTCAGGAATGAAATGACTGTCTCTGTTGGGATGGCGACCGCGATCCCCTGCTGGATTTCCGATTTGCGCTGTACAAACACCTCCCCATGATACGGCTCAAGTGGATCGTATTCAATATCGGCTTCCCTCCCCGGAGCCAGAATGTACGAAACCTGTGCCGGAATCATCTTGATGATACCGACCAGTTCAAAATTCGGAACGCCATCACGGATGGCGAGGGCGATCGAGCCGCTCGATCCCGGGGAAACAACAGCGTCAACCACGAACGATGGCTGGCTGGGCCTGCTGGAGAGGCTGACGATTCCTTTGGTGATCATTCGATATCCGGACGGATATCCGAAGACGTAGACGAAGGATCCCCACTCGAGCTGCTTCGCTCTTCCCAGTGGGTACTGGAAGACTTTAATGAGCTGATTCTGCCTTTCGGGAAGCCTCTCTCCGATGACTGCAAGATCCGCGATGCGATCGAGAGCCAGGGTTTCAAGCGAAGTGCCTCCGGCCACTTCATTCAAAAACACAATCTGATTGGTCTTGATTGCGATCGTGTGAATGTACGGCGTCACGCGATAGTCTGGTCCGAGGTACCGGGTCACGACGGTATCGGAGTAGTCCACGACGTGCGCACACGTCACAAGGGCAATCCGGTTGTCCTCACAGTAGATAACAGTACCTGTCCCTGCGGTTGTGTAATGCTGATAGGCCGCAATGGGCTCCAGCTGGTTGAGAAAATCCGTCGTGATATCGGAGATCTTGACGGAATCACTCCTCGGGAAAGAATAACTCTTGTAATGTGCCATGACGGTGATACGCTTGACGGTCTCTGACACTTCTTCGAGCTGTTTGGAGCAGCCTCGGTAAGGGAACTCCGAGTCGTATCGTCCGTCGATCAGCGTCGGGTACAGATCCTTGTAGATCGCCGATGTGCACGATGCGAAGAGGAAGGTTGAGACGGCGAGGATGGCTGGGGAGATCAGGTGCTTCATCGTCAGCTCCTGCTTTCACGGCTGGATGCGTGTTGCTCCTCCTAACAGAGGAAGCGTGTCAATCAGGATACGAGAACGTTACATCGAGTGCTACATCAGGGTGGAGGCTGAGCGCGACCGGACAAGTCCTGGCAGTCTGCTCGAGTTTCTGTCGATAGTCGGGCGGGATGCCAGGAGGAAAATCGATCTTGAGCACTATGCGTGCGATGCGACGCGGGGGTTGGGCGCTCATGTGCTTTTCTGCGGAAACCTTCGTGCCTTGAAGGCGAACACGGTCCCGCTGGGCGACAATTCCCATCGTTGTCACTTCACACGTCGCGAGGGCGCTTACGACGAGATCAGTCGGAGAGAAGCTCTGACCGCGGCCGAGGTTGTCCGTCGGTGCGTCGGTGACGAGTTCGACAGCACTTGGCCCATGAACTGTCTTGCAGCGGAGCTCGCCGAGATAGAGAATCGACTGCGGAACCATAGCAGCACCTCGCGTGAATGTACACACAGGAAAGGCGAAGTCCCGAATATGGGACGCATTCCTAGTAGTGAAGATGCGTGAGATTGACCTTCAGCTTCTCCACGGTTGCCTGGAACGACGCCAGCTTTTCGCGCTCGCGCTCGACGACGTCCTTCGGGGCGCGTTCGACGAAGGAGGCATTCGAGAGCTTCCGCCCCGTCGCCTCAATCACCTGCTGGAGACGGCTGATTTCCTTTTCAAGGCGCCCCCGTTCGGCGTCAAGGTCGATCAGCCCTTCCAGAGGGACAAAGATCTCGGAGCCCCCGACGACCGCACTCGATGCCAGCCGCGGATTCGTAGCCGTGGAGAGGGACTCGAGAGAGGAGACTCGGGCAAGTTTCTTCAAGTACTTTTCGTACGAATTCAGAATTGAGGCACTCTTTTCGCCTGCGTGCCGGACCTGGACTCTGATCTCTTTTGAGGGAGCGATATTGTTCTCGCCTCGGATGTTGCGGATCGCATTGATGACATCCTGGACGAATACCATATCATCTTCGGTTTTTTGCTCGATCCATCGCTCGTCGATCGTGGGAAAGGATGCCAGCATGATCGATTCGCCGTTGCGTTCTGCCAAATGCTGCCAGAGCTCCTCCGTGATAAAAGGCATGACAGGGTGGAGGAGACGAAGTGCCCGATCGAAGATCCAGAGAGCCCGGGCCAGCACCTCTTTCTTGGTTTCAGCCGGTTCATCGCCGTAGAATCGGGTCTTCATGAGCTCGATATACCAGTCGCAGAAATCATGCCAGATGAAATCGTAAAGCCCCTTGCCTGCCTCGTTCAGGTGATAACCGTTAAGAGCCGTATTCAAGCTGCCGATCGTGTGATGCAGGCGCGAGAGGATCCAACGATCTGCCAGATCAAGATGCCCTTCGGGGAGAGACGTGCCTTCGACGCTCCCGGAGGGCCCCGCAAGTTCTGCCTTGTTCATCATCAGGAAGCGTCCGGCGTTCCAGATCTTGTTAGCGAAGTTTCGTCCGAGCTCGCATTTCTCACTGGAAAAAAGCACGTCCTGTCCGAGCGGTGACAAATAGGCGATCGTGAAGCGGAGCGCATCTGCTCCGTACTGATCGATAACGTCGAGCGGGTCAGGAGAGTTGCCGAGAGATTTGCTCATCTTCCGTCCCTGGGCGTCGCGGATGATGCTGGTGAAATAGACATCGCGGAACGGAATGAGTTGTTCATCGGTCAACCGCGGAGTGCCGTCTCTCGATGGTTCGCCGCGCATGAACTCCATGTTGGCCATGATCATGCGAGCCACCCAGAAGAAGATGATGTCCGGAGCGGTTACCAAGGTGCTCGTGGGATTGAAGTATCGCAGGTCTTCATTGTCGCGGGGCCAGCCGAGTGTGGAGAACGGCCACAACCAGGAAGAAAACCACGTATCGAGCACGTCTTCATCCTGAGTGAGCGGCGTGTCAGGGCCGAGGCCGAGCTTTGTCCGTGCTTCCTTCTCGGAGCGGGCTGCCGTGGAGGCCCCATCTGGGGCGTAGTAAACGGGAATGCGGTGTCCCCACCAGAGTTGCCGAGAGATGCACCAATCACGAATGTTGGTCATCCAGTGATCATACACTTTCTCCCAGTGTTGGGGGTGAAAGTGTACTTTCCCTTCCCGCAGAACGCGCAAGGCCGGTTCTGCAAGCGGCTTCATCCGCACGAACCACTGGTCGGAGAGGTACGGTTCGATCACAGTATGACAGCGGTAACACTTCCCTACGTTGTGCGTGTACGGATCGGTTTTGACCAGGAACCCCTGCTCTTCGAGATCTTTCAAAACCTTCTTGCGTCCCTCGGTTCGTTCCAGTCCCCGGTACTGTTCCGGGACTGCCGAGTTCAGGAATCCTCTCTCATCCAGAATGTTGATTTGCTCGAGATTGTGACGCTGGCCGATGATGAAATCATTCGGATCGTGCGCCGGCGTTACCTTGACCATGCCGCTGCCGAAGGTCTCGTCCACATACTCATCAGCGATAATCGGGATTCTCCGGTTGACGAGCGGCAGCATGGCGTATTTTCCCACGATCCCCTTATAGCGTTCGTCG
>Ga0315274_10000580_pt1 | contig 56674 bp, 66 predicted proteins | sample YL17G02_20_MG_FD_203700 | JGI IMG/M metagenome (GOLD analysis project Ga0315274, IMG submission 203700) | Sediment microbial communities from Yellowstone Lake, YNP, Wyoming, USA - YL17G02_20 | ecosystem: Environmental > Aquatic > Freshwater > Lake > Sediment | place: USA: Wyoming | collected...
ACGCACATAATCGAGCGGCTGGCGGAGATGGTCGCGGACGGCGAGGTTAAAGCGAAATATGTGAACGCCGAGTCCGAGCACTCGGCGATATCGCTCTGCCTCGGCGCGCAGGCAACGGGCGTGCGCACGTTCACGGCGTCGTCAAGCCAGGGGCTCGCCCTCATGTACGAGGTCCTTTATATCGTGTCGGGCATGCGGCTCCCGATTGTCATGGCCGTCGCCAACCGCGCGCTTTCCGCCCCGCTGAACATCTGGAACGACTGGTCCGACTCTTTCGGGGCAAGGGACTCGGGCTGGATACAATTATACTGCGAGAGCGCGCAGGAAGCGTTCGATACGGTGATACAGGCTTACAAGATAGCCGAAAGCGAAAAGGTCTCGCTGCCCGTGATGGTATGCATAGATGGCTTTTTCCTTTCGCACGTTTACGAGCCCGTCGACATCGCTGACCCGAAGCTTGTGAAAAAATTCCTCCCGCAGTATTCAGGCCAGGCCATCGATTTCGATGCGCCTGTCAGCCAGGGCATGTGGGCAGGGCCGGACCATTACCAGGAATTCAAGATGCAGCAGCACGAGGCCATGCGCTGGGCCAAGGAAGCGATACGCGAAACGAACTCCGAATTCAGGAAGGTTTTCGGCCGAAGCTATGGTAATGGCTTAGTCGAAACTTACAATATGGAAAACGCAAAATACGCTTTGGTCACGATGGGTTCGCTCGCGGGCACGGCGAAGCACATAATCAGGGAGAAAAAAATCGAGGACATGGGGCTCATACGCGTCAAGAGCTTCAGGCCGTTCCCGATGGCCGAGATAAAGAAGGCAATAAAGGATGTCGAATCGATAGGCGTCCTTGAAAAGGACATATCCCCCGGCCTTGGCGGCGTGCTGTGCTACGAGATACGCGGCCTGGTCAAGAATAAGAACGTTAGCACGTTCGTCGGCGGCCTTGGCGGCCGCGACGTAAAGATTGACGATTTCATGAAGATTTTCCGCGACATCAGGCAGGAAAGAAGGGGACTGATATGGGTATGAAAAACGCGAAAAGAACAGGCGCAACCGCCGGCATTCCAGAGACCGGCATTCCAGAGAAGGGATGCGAGACGTGCGCGCTGTTTTTCCAGGGCTCCACCAACTGCGCGGGCTGCCCCGAGACCATCGCAGTGAGAAGCATACTCGGCGTCGCGGGAAAGAACACGGTCGTCGTCAACGCTACATCATGCCTTGAAATCGTCAGCTCCCAGTATCCCAACACTTCGTGGGGCGTGAACTACATCCACGGCGCGTTCGAGAACGCCGCTGCGATCGCCGGAGGCGTATCGTATGCGCTCGAGAAGCTCGGCAAAACGGGCAACGTCATAGCCATCGCCGGCGACGGCGGGACGCTTGACATCGGGCTTCAGTCCCTGTCAGGCATGCTGGAGAGAGGGGAGAAGGTTTGTTATGTTTGCCTAGATAATGAGTCGTACTCCAATACCGGAATACAACGCTCTAGTGCAACTCCGTTCGGAGCATGGACCACAACCAGCCCCGCGGGAAGCGTGATACCGGGAAACGAGACATGGAAGAAGCCGATAGTCGAAATAGTCGCCGCTCACCACATTCCCTACGTGGCGACCGCCTCGGTCGGCTATCTGGACGACCTGAAGGCGAAGGTCGCGAAAGCGCTGAAGAAGGAGAACCAGCCGTCGTTCATCCACGTTCTCAACCCCTGCCCGCTGGGCTGGAAGTTCGACACGTGGAAGACCGTCGAGATGGGGAGGCTGGCCGTCGAGACCGGCATGTGGATTCTTCTGGAGATCGAGAACGGGAAGATGAGGATAACGAGGCCCGTCGAAAAGCGCAAGCCGGTCGAGGAATACCTGCAGGCGCAGGGAAGGTTCGCTCATTTATTTAAGCCGGAAAACAAACATATTATAAAACAGATACAGGAGCGCGTTGACAGCGAGTGGGAAAGGGCCGGCAGGATGTGCTCGGAGCGAAGCGGATGAAAAACGAGTGATGTTTTCAATTGGAGGTGTTATGATGCCATACAAAATTATACAGGATCATGGGGCGTGCATAGGCTGCGGAGCGTGCGCTGCCGTTTGCCCGGACAACTGGGTCATGGAAGGCGCAAAGTCCAAGCCGAAGAAGACCGAAGTAAAGGACCTCGGCTGCAACCAGGACGCTGCCAATTCCTGCCCGGTGCAGTGCATAAAGATAAAGAAAGCTTAAATTTTTTACTTCGAGGTTATTCGCGTGAAACGGAATAAGCGCAAAAAGGGCGCTATGCAGGCTTACGCTCTTTCAGCAGTTATAATAGCCTTGATAATAATTTCGCTTGACATACTTTTCTTTTTCATGTCTGCTCCGGCCAGAGGGAACGTCGGAGGCCAAGAAGGAGGCGATTACAACATCTCACTTGACGACGACCCGATGCTAGGGGATGCGAACGCGAAAGTCACGATAGTCGAGTTCTCGGATTTCGAATGCCCCTTCTGCGGGGTTTTCGCGAGGAACACGCTCCCGCTCATAAAGCAGAATTACATAGACACGGGAAAGGTCAGGTTCGTGTTCCGCAACTACATTGTCCATCCTGCCGCTCATCTGGCGGCGGAGGCGGCTTACTGCGCCAACGAGCAGGGGAATGACAAATACTGGGCGTACAACGAGAAGCTCTTCCAGAATCAGGCTTCGCTCGATGCGGACAGCCTGAAAGCCTACGCCAGCGGCCTGAGCCTCGATACGGAGAAGTTCAACGCCTGCCTCGATGCGGGAAAATACAAGGCGCAGGTTGACAAGGACACGCAGGATGGAGCCGCGAATGGCGTCAGGGGGACGCCGACCTTCTTCATCAACGGCATGAAAATAGTCGGCGCGCAACCATACGCGGCCTTCCAGCAGGCGATAGAGGCCGCGCTGAACGCGTGAGCGGCCAACCGGCCGGATTGGCTGTTTTTATACGGCAGACATCTGGCAGAAATCTTTAATATCCGCTTTATAACTTTTTATCATGGCAGATTTCGACATGTCGGGTTTCGATCTCGAGCTTGAGGAGTTCGACATCCGCAGGGTGAGGAAATTCGACAGGATATGGAAAATCGGTTTCGGGGGCAGCATAAGCTCCGCCCCTATAATAGCTGGGGATACGCTGTATTTCGGCGCCTGGGACTGGTGCATCTATGCGGTGAACAGGAGCGATGGCAGCCTGAAATGGAGGTTCAGGGGCAGCGACGGCTTCGGCTTCGGCCAGCTGCTCCTGGACGGGGTAATTTACGCGGGCTCCTACAACGGCAACTTTCACGCCATTGACGCGGGAACAGGCAAAGAGCTCTGGAGGATCAGGACAGGCGACCAGATACTGAGCGTCCCGTGCCATTACGGCGACAACGTTTATTTCGGCAGCAAGGACAACTTCGTGTACTGCCTCGACAGGAAGACGGGAAGGGAGGTGTGGCGCTTCAGGACGGGAAGCAGCATATCCTCCTGCCCCACGATTTACAAGGGCACCGTGCTGATAGGCTCTTTCGACGGTTTCCTTTATCAGCTGGACGCGGCGAGCGGGAGGGAATTGTGGCGCTTCAGGACTGGAGGCGAGATATTCAACACCTACCCGTTCGCAATCGACAAGGGCGTCATTTACTTCGCGTCTTTCGACAATTTCCTTTACGCCATAGACCTCGAGACTAAAAACATCAAGTGGCGCTTCAGGACAGGGCAATACGGGAACGCAGGCTGCCCTCTCGTCACGGAAGGCATGGTTTACCACGGCTCGAGGGATGGCACAATGTACGCGCTCGGCAAGGAAACGGGCATGGAAATATGGAGGTTCATGATAAGCGGCAGGGAGATATTGACCACGCTGCCGCTGCTGCACGAGGGCGCCATATACTTCGGGGCAGGGGACAACAACGTTTATGCGCTCGACCCAAAGACGGGAAGGGAGTTGTGGCGCTTCAGGACGGGCGGAAGGGTTTATGAAGGGACTCAAATAAGCGACGGCATCCTTTACATCGGCTCCTACGACTGCCGCATGTACGCGATAGAGCTGAAAACCAAAAAGGAGCTCTGGAGGTTCAGGACGTCGACGTTCCAGCAGTCGGAAATCCCGCCGCCTTACGAGAGCTTCGAACTGGTCATAAGAAGCAGCCCGCAGGAGGGAGGAGAAGAGGCGGCGCGCGAGCTCGAATTTTCTCATGCCGTAACCGGCAGCGCATACAAGACGAAGAGCGAATACGGCTTCAAGACCGAGTACAAGCAGGAAGGCGAGTTCGAGTACAAGGATTAGCTTTTCTAGCTTTCGTTTCTCAGAATCCCGGTATTTTTTATAACAGGATATACGGGTATTTATTTGGCCTGAGCCAACTTATTTTCAGGCTGTTTTATGTCGGAAAAAAAGCAAAAGCGCGTCGACGCGCAAAGCTCAAGCTTCAGGGAAATCGTGAACGGCGAATATGTCGATGCACCTGAAGCCGGAAAACCCTCCAAGCCCGGCCCGGCATCGGATAAGCACATAAGAGCCGAGTTCACCGACGGCGAGCCGAAAATTGTTGAAAACAGCCTGAAGAACTCGGTCGCCGAAGGCGTGTTCAATTCCGCCTCGAGCAGCATACAATCCTCCTACACCACGCCGCTCGCGCTCGCGTTGGGGGCGAGCAACGCGGAAATAGGGATTCTGAATTCCCTTCAGAACCTCGCGAGCACGGTTTCCCACGTGCCCGGGGCGATGCTCACGAAATACTTCAGCAGGAAATCCATATGGCTTGTATCTCAGATTCTCTCCAGGATACTGATATGGATACCCATTTTGCTGCTCCCGTTCCTTTCCATCGAAAACAGGATATGGATACTCATAATACTCCTCGCCCTGTCCAATTTTTTCCTTTACATCCGCTCGCCCGCCTGGTCGAGCCTCATGGGCGACCTGGTGCCGATGAACATCCGCGGGAGATATTTCGGCAAAAGGAACATGCTCGTAGGCGTGTCCGGCGTTCTGGCCACCCTGGCGGCGGGCTTCCTTCTGATATATTACGGCTTCGCGTCCATATTCCTCCTCTCGATAGCCTTCGCCGTGGCCGCGATTTTCTTTTTCATGAGGATGTACGAGCCGCCGATGAAGCGCATCTTCCACTACACCTACAGCCTCTCATTCGACCCGAAGGGCTGGTACAATGCGATGAGGATAAACAGGGAATTCGTCATATTCACTTCTTACATGACCTTCATGAATTTCGCCGTCGACGTCGCCGCTCCGTTCTACGCGGTCTACATGCTCAAGAACATGAGCATGGGTTACGAATGGTTCGCAATAGCCGTCGTAATCGGCGCGCTCGCGAGGGCAGCGACGCAGCAGTACTGGGGAAAGCTCAACGACAGGTTCGGCAATCGGAAAATCCTCATCATAGCCGGCTTCCTCGGATGCTTCGTTCCTTTCGGCTGGATGCTCGTCTCGAACGTGTGGCACGTCCTGATAATCAAGATATACGACGGCGTCATTTTCGCCGGCTTCGACCTCGTCGTGTTCAACTACCTGCTTGAGGTCGCTCCCGCGAAAAGCAGGCCGAAATACATAGCGGCCCACAACTTTTTCACCGGCTTCGGGACGGTCTTCGGCGACTTGGCGGGCGCGCTGCTGGCGCTGATGTTGGGTAACGCCAGCTTCTTCCTCCTCGCGGGGCTGCAGCTGGTTTTCCTTGCCTCGTTCCTGCTGCGGCTTTCGTGCCTTTCGTTCCTCTTCGTCATAAAGAACATCGAGGTCAAGCAGAACAAGCTGGTTCCTGTCAGGTACGTCTTCTGGCAGGCCATCGCGGTCGAGCCGGCGAGGGGGATAAGGCACGCGGTCATCTTCACCTTCCGCTACCCCTCCCACGTCGAAAAGGACATCCGCGACAGCCTGAAGAAGCTGGAATACAAGCTCAAGCTGAAGATGAATCTCTGAGGGGGAACAGCGAATCTTCATCAGGGCTCACAAAGTTACCCCTTCCTCCCTCAGACGTCGTAAAAGTTTTGGCTTGCCGCGGAACACGCGCACTTTTGCCGTATTCTCGTTGATTCCCAGCTCTTCGGCAATTGCACGGCCCCTTTTCCTTTCTTCTGCGTATATCAAAAGGGCTTCGCGATAAGGAGCTTCCAGTTTCTGGAACGCCCTCGTGGTGGCTCTACTTCTCAATTCTTCATCGTACATCACATCAGGTGCGCATCGTACTCGCGCATCGCACGGCTGTCCATGATATCCTGCAGACTCTTCAGCTATGTCTACATATCTCCTCCCCATATATTCCCTTCTCCCATTCTTTCCTTTCCAAATCCCTTCCCTTCTGAACAAATCTATCGCAGAATTTCTTACGATTTGGTTGAGCCATGGCACGAGGTTGGAGTTTTCCCTTATACTATCCCTTTCCTTCCACGCCTTCATGAAGGCTTCCTGCAGCGCATCTTCGGCATCGGCGTGGTTTCTTAGGATTGAATTACAAAACCGGTAGAGCCTGCCGTATTCTGCACGGAACGCATCTTCAAGAACCCGGACATATGCCAGCGTCTGGCCGCCGTTTCCGTGAATTGCCGGCGTTCCTCCCATGCCGGAGTTGCCGGTATCATAGACGGTTTCTGCCATGATGATAAACTATTGGCTTAAGTCTTATATTTTTATATGCGTATCTTTCCGGCTCTGGAAATTGCGGGGCGAAAAACAGGAAATTGAAAATATTTATCTGAAATATCAGGTAAGCGGTTCATAAGAAATTTACAATTCTGGTTGATCTAATTCAGGTATATCATATTCCCACTCCCACCAAAATTTCACTTCGTGCTTTGCCATTGCTTCCTTAAGTCCTTCCATCCTCTTGGCATTTTCATCTAAAATTTCTTTATCAGTTATGGAATTCTCTCTAGTATAAATAAAAGGGTGGAAAGGGCGTTTTCTTTTTTCGCCTTTATGCGCATCGTATATTATACCTTGAAACCTAATTTTTGACCATGCGTCTGGGTCTAATTCTTTTAAAGTTTCGAAACTTCTGAGTGCGGGTACAAATAATCTTTGAGGACCGAGGTGTTCCGATTCCATCAGGTAACCTTTCCATACTGTTCCCACTATCTTCATATTCGGAATAACCAAGCCATTGCGGAATAATTTAGAATCCCTGTTTATACCCGGGGGAACCAATAATGTGGCATTGTGATATGAATGTTCCTCATCTACACATTCTCCGACAACGCAGGGGGTGCACATGGGATATTGATTTTCTATACGTTTATCAAAAAAGGGCTGTAGTTCTTGGGGTATATTAAGAAACAACACATCAATACCATCAAGATCCTGACAAGAAGTTACATAAGCACCCTTGTGTGTGCTGCGATCCTGTGCAAGAATAGGGGATGTATATATCGATATCAATCCCTTGTTTTTCCTGCTTCCCCCTGTATCCATGGGCTGCCTCCTTTCCGGTTTCTCCGGCATCTCCCATAAAATGAATTTTTTTTAAGTTTTAAAAATGGCGCCTGCGCCAAAAATGCCAGAGAAAAACGATTTTTTGCCTGGCTTTTTTTGGATCTTTTCGCAAGTTTTTTATGCGATTCTTTCGCGTGTGCCTTAGACAAATTGCAATATGCAATAAGCGATTACGCATCGGCCGCGAATGCGAGAGGTTTTTCCTTTTCCCCGGAGCCGCAGGTTGTGGTTCTTCCGCTAGGTGGTGTCCAGTTCCGTGACCATGGAGGTATACAGTTCCGTAACCATAATGGGGGAGATGTTTCGCTGCGGCATAAGCGGTTCCATAAGTTCTGACAGCATCCCGAATTTCTTGCACCTGTGATTCATCCAGTTTCTTTATCTTCCTTCTCATCCTTATTCTTGCAGCCAGGCCGCATTTTTTCACTGTCGCGGGGCTGCAACCCATTTGTCCGGCAGTCTCAGCGATTAAACCATTGTTTTGAACAAGTGCTTTTGTTATATTCGCCCTTTTCTCGTCTGTCAATTCGTGCGTCTGTGGGATGGCTTCGCCGAGTTGGGCGCTTTTGCGGAGCGCCCGGTATAGTCCGCCATATCCGGCTTTCAGGTCGCCTCTTGACATGTTTCCAAAAATACGTCTGTGCTTCTGGAAAAAATGAAGCGGATTCCCGTAGTATTTTCTATTATTATAGACGAGCATGATTGCGGCGATAGATGCTCCTGTTTCATCCGAAAATTCCAGCGGATCGAGATCCCATAGTTTCCTCTCTATATTTTTTGCATTTGCCACGAGCCTAGCAGGATGAATGTAAAATTGCATGCCCTTTAACCCTCTCTCGAAGAGTTCATTGAGCTTGGCTAAACTGCCATCTACGATGCGATTCCTCAAAAGTCTCGACACTTCTTGGGCGGTAAATCCTGTTGTTTTGCCTTTGTATGCTACGGGAATGGTTTCGGGAGGTATGCCGCATTTTCTCGCTTCCGCGCACAGACAATCCAAAAATTTTCGTCTTGCGCGATCCACGTGCGCTTTTGCCGTATTTAACCCGACTTTTTGCTTTTCCTGAACGGCCAGCATTCTGCTCCCTTTGTCCCCGGAACAATAAGCCATCAACGTACCGCGCTTTTTTGGGTCCAATCTCCTGAGCGCCCCGCCGACCAACACACGTAACTGGTCTTTTTCATACAGCTGCGGCACCGGATCAAATGCTATTCCTTCACAGTCTGCATCTTCTGCATATTTCCTCCAGCTCCCTTCTTTCCCCCTTAGCAGGTCTAATGCAGAATTTGTTGCAATTTGGTGGAGCCATGGATATTCTGGGCACTCCTCTCTAAACGTGTTCCTGTTTAAACACGCCTTTAACATGGTTTCTTGCACTACGTCTTCGGCGTCCTGATGATTTCTCAAAATGCCTAGGCCTGTCCTATAGAGTCTCGCTCCATATTCTCTGAAGATTCGAGACGCATAATCAGAATCGGTTTCAGGGAAACCAACGTCCGGCCTCGGTTGGCTGTAGCCATTTCCCATTCCCGGCTCCGCATAAGAAATTTCCGCCATTATACGCACCATTGGGCCTTGAATTTTATATTCGCGTCGCCGCTCTCTTATGATTGTTACTACTTATAAATTATTAAATAAAAGGGTTTATAAACGTTAGTCTGGCAAACGGCCTTCAGGCCGGAATCCTGAAAAAATCTGGAAATTGCGTGGCCTGGATTCGGGCAGTATTTATTTGGGCTTAGGCAATTCTCTATTATTATGGGCAGCAGAACCATCATTCTGACGCATTCCGACTCAGACGGCATCTGCGCGGGAGCGATCGCGCTCTCCAGATTCCGCGGCGCGGAGATTTTCTTCACCAAGCCCGTCTCGTTCTTCGACGATCTGAATTCATGCAGCGAGGCGGACCGCATCATAATAACCGACATCGCCATAACGCGCAAGGACATTTCCGCGCTCATGAAACTGCTGGAGGAGAAAAGCAGGAGCGGCGAGGTGCTCTATTTCGACCATCACCCCGTTCCGGCCAAGGCGAAGGAAAAGCTGGCGAGGACGCTCGCCGTTTACGTGAACGGCGACGGCAGCGCATCGGAAGCGGTGTACAGGCATTTCCAGAACGAAATCCCCAAGGAGAGGATATGGGTCGCGATTTACGGCGCGATAGGCGACTACGAGGAGCGGACGGAGTTCGTGGAGAGCCGCCTAAGAAGCTGGGACGCGAGGGCGCTCTACTTCGAGGCGAGCATGATATTCCTCGGCATCAAGGACAGGGAGTTCGACGATTACGATTCGAAAAGGAGCATGGTCCAGACGCTTTCTGAAGGCAGGAACCCTTCGGACATCCCGGGCCTCATGGAGGCTACAAGAAGGGCGGTGAAGGACGAGTTCAGCCTTTACGAGCTTGTCAAGAAGAACGCGCAGAAGGTTGGCGATGTCGGGTTCGTGAAGGAGCTCTATTCGTTCGGGTTCCGCGGGCCTTCGGCCCTCTTCGCCGCGACCGTCACGAACAGCAGGGTTGGCGTGGCGGCGTTTGCCAGGAAGAACAAGCTCGACATAACCATGCGCTCCTGCGATTATTCCCTGCAGCTCAGCTCCCTCGCGGAAGACGCGGCTGAAGCGGTCGGCGGGTCCGGCGGAGGGCATCCTCACGCGGCGGGAGCGAGAATCCCCCTCGAAAAGTTCGACGAGTTCATAAGGGAACTGAACAAAGTCCTTAAGAAGCAATAGGCAGCGAGAAGATGAAAAATAAACTGAAAAACAAGTTCGGCTTCTCGGCAAAGGAACAGAGAATACTCTTGAAACTCAACAGCCCCAAGAAGATACAGGATTACATTGATTCCCTGGAATACAACCTGGAGGAGAAAGGCGAGACGTTCTATTCGCCGAGGGACGTGATGAAGCACGGGAAGGCGGACTGCGTGGAAAGCGCCGTCTTCGCCGCCGCCGCTTTGCGCTTCCACGGTTACCCGCCGTTGCTGCTTGACATAACGTCTTCAGCGAGGGACGACGACCATGTTGTGGCGGTGTTCAGGGAGAACGGCTGCTGGGGCGCGATAGGCAAGTCGAAATACACGTTCCTTTCTTTTCGTGAGCCTGTTTACAGGACAATCCGCGAGCTGGCAATGTCGTATTTCGAGCTTTACTTCAACTACTGGGGGGAGAAGACCATGCGCAGTTTCTCTCGTCGGCCGTTCAACCTGGCGAGGTTCGACGGCAGGGAATGGATGACGTCGGAAAAAAACATCTTCTACATCGGCACCCAGTTGGACAAAGTTCCCCACGAAAAGCTGATGGCCAGGGGGATGGCGAGAAGGCTCCGCAGGGTCACGCCGCTCGACAGGGAGGCAGGCGAGCTGTGGATCAGGAGGAAGGGGCTTCTCAAGAAGCTCAAGAGGGAGGGGTACTGAAAATCAGAAGATATGCGGAAATAATTACGGACCAAGATATAGAATTAATAAGATAAAATTACCAATCTTTATTTGATTGCATGCTTCCTGATTTGTTTCCAGACTATTTGAAATTCACTTCCATCAGAGGCGAATGCGAATCAAAAAGAAAGGCTGACTTATCAGAACAATGTTGGATGTATCCGACAACGATTTTGCCATTAAGCAATTTTCTGCGGGACAGCAAATTGGAATTTGTCGAACCAAAAAATCGGTCATTGGCTGGCTACATAGATCATATTACCACACAAGGGGAGGGTTTTTGCAATGTAGGCAAGACATACATGCCTTTGACATCCTTGCCGCAAGATAGGGGAAAGGCAAAAACAATTCTGGAAGAACTGTTCAGGCTTCCCAACATAGGCAAAGGCTGTGGCGGCGAGATGGCTTTTAAGTATATGGTAAGCGAGCTTGTCGACAATATCTACGAACATTCCCATTTTACCCATGCCAACCTGTTGGCCCAAAAATACCCGAGAAAAAATTTTGTCGACATATCCATATATGATAACGGCATTTCGATACCCGGCTCCTTTGAAAAAATTGGCCTGAAAGGATTTGAAGATTATGACGCATTAATCGAAGCGATAAATGGTCTCTCATCCAAAGACGTCGAAAGAGGTTTTGGGCTCAGAAGTTGCCTGAATATATTCACAAAAGGTTTAAAAGGCATATTTTTACTAGTATCTAGGAACGGGGCCCTTTCAGCAAGAAATGGCGATGTGCGTGCATATAAATTTCAGAACTGCCATAAATTAAATGGGACGCTCATAACCATAAGGATTCCGGTCACTTCGGCAAAGGTGAATATTTATGAATATGTCGGGAATTGAACAAACGCTAGCGATAAAAATAAAGGATGCTATATCCCAGGATTTGGCCCTGAGGGACACTGCAAATGAATTTTTTGACTACATAGAAACAAGAAAAAACAGGAAAATTGCAATTGATTTTTCAGGCGTAAGTTCTATTTCAAGATCATTTGCCCAGCAATATTTGGCGAGGAAGCAGAAAAGCAGGAAGGAGATAGTAGACGTTAGTATACCGTCAAATATTAGGAAAATGTTTGAATTGATAAAAAACCAGAAAAAAGAGAAAAATTTTCTTGACAGAAAGGCAATAAAGCTCATCTGCATCTAAATTCGATTCAACGTCTAAAATTTGGCTAAACATACAAAATTATAGCCGTTTTTATTATCCAAGTGCATTTTATTCTCATGGACGCTAAACAGGGCGCATTCGCCGTAAGGCTGGCGAGGAAGGCGGTTGAGGAGTGGGTCGGCAAAGGCGAGAGGCTCGCGAGGCCCAAATGCGGCAAATGCTTTCTCGCCAAGTCCGGCGTCTTCACCACGCTTTATACATATCCCGGCCGGGACCTCCGCGGCTGCATAGGTTTCCCTTCTCCGGTCCTGCCCCTCGCCGACGGCATAATAGAGGCCGCGATAAGCGCGACGCAGGACCCGAGATTCCCGTCCTTGGACAAGAGCGAGCTGGACAAGATAATAATCGAGGTCTCCGTCCTGACCAAACCTGAAAGGATTCCTGCCAAAAAACCCGAAGAATACACGGGCAAGATAAAGATAGGAAGGGACGGCCTGATAATAAAAAGAGGCGCGCGTTCCGGCCTCCTTCTCCCCCAGGTACCCGTCGAATACAGATGGGACGCGAACACGTATCTCCAGCATCTCTGCATGAAGGCCGCGCTTCCATCGGACGCGTGGTGCGCGGCAGGGACGGAGATATACGCGTTCCGCTCCGAAATCTTCGGCGAGAAAAGGCCGAACGGAGCGATAGAAAAAACGGCGGCCAAGATTTAGGCATATCTTTATAAGACGTTCGGCCAATTCTCTTAGGGGTGTTTTATGACGGTCGTAATAAAGAAGGATGGCAGCAGGGAGAATTTCAAGAGGGACAAAATCGTAAAGAGCATAGGGAACGCTGCAAAAAGAGTTACAATCGACAATAAGAAAGCGAAGGAAATCGCTGAAAGGGTCGCGAGGGACGTTGAAGACAATTTCAGGGACAGGGACGAGGTCAGAAGCAGGGACATACGCGACAGGGTTTTGAAGGCCCTGGAAAGGGAAGAAAAGAAGGTAGCGAAGGAATTCAGGTCTTTCAGCAAGGACTAAATCGCAAGGCAAAAATCCGGGAACCCGGTGGGCAATTTATTTTTTATTAGTTTTTATTCTCTTAATTTATCTATTTTATCACATTTTTAACACCGATAAGTAACGAATGAATAGGACACCTTTTTAAAACATTTTTATACCAGAAGAGCTAATAAGTAATTATTCCGGCATCGCTGTTTAGCTTTGTTGGTCATCAGGGGTGGGGTGCAATGGTAAAACACAATCTGATTTACGGCATATTTTATGGAGCGGTCCTGTTGGTTTTGCTGGCGATGCCTTTCGCCTTCGGTGAGGATGTTTCCACAAGCGTAGCGATAGGAAATTCGCCTCCTGTGGTCGGGACTGTAACATCATCGGACGATTTTGCCCCGCCAACTTGCGGGAATGTCACAGCGTGGTGCAACGCGACGATAACGGATGCGAATGGCTATAACGATATAAAAATCGCCAACGCAACCCTCTGGGATCCTGCATCAACAACAATAGATGGATCTGATGACAACAGTACACATTACGTCACCAGATGCTTCCTGAATGGCGGTTCAGGCTCGGCTATAAACGCAAACTGTTCTTTTGCCATTGTGTACCATGCAAATCCAGCCGAATGGACATGCAGGATATACGCAAATGACACGAGCTCTAACGTTCACAACAATTCAAAGACCGATGTCACGATAATTACTCTGCGCGCGCTCGATGCCAACAATACGATTAGCTTCGGTACGCTGAGCCCGGGAACCAGCAGCACCGCGGATGCGAACAACACCATACTCAACTGCGGCAACGTCCCCACGGACCTGAACCTTAGCGGTACGGATCTCACGAACGCGACCGCTTCCGTGACCAACATCTCGGTAGGCAACGTGAAATACAACATCACAACTCCGGACCAGCAGTACACCACAAGCATGACGTCGCTTTCGGCAACGTCCACATATACGAATTTCACGCTGACCAAAAGGACGAGCGGCCTGAGCCTCAATAACACGTACTGGAAGATAGGCATACCGGCCAGCATCGAGAACCTTGTTTTCACCGGTACCATAACTTTCACCGCCGTGCCGGATACGTGAGTCCGGGATGCGGAAAAGAAGATTTCGAGAGTCTTTTTTATTTCCCCTTATTTTTATATACTCTATTGAGGGTGGAAATGGTGCCATGATGGAACGGAAATTGAAATTTTTAATCTTTTCGGCCGTGGGGATTTGTCTCGCATTTTTATCCATGAGGGCCGGGGTTCTTGCGGGTCCGGCATCCCCCCTCGTTTCGGGCATTACAGCAACCGATCCCGTAAACCTCAATACCTGCTCGACTGTCGTGATCTGGTGCAACGCAACCATAAACGACGGCGACGGATGGGAGGATATAAACAATGTCAACGCAACCCTCTGGGACCCTGCCTCAACGGCCGAAGGTTCTTCTGACAGCAATAGTAACCATTACACGAACTCGAGCTGCACGCTGGGAGCGAATGTTTCTTTTACCGACGTCCCCGCAAACTGTTCTTTCACGCTCCAGTATTATGCCAATCCTGCCGACTGGACGTGCAAAATATATGCAAACGATACATCGGGTAACTCCGGCAGCAGTTTCATAACAGATGCGACTATAAACACATTGCGGGCCCTCGACGCTGAGAACGCAATTGATTTTGGCTCGCTCGTTCCTGACAGCACGAGTCCGGAAGATGCGAATAACACGGTCACTAACTGCGGCAACGTGCCGATAGATTTAAACCTGAGCGGGACGGATCTCGTGAACGCTTCCGCCGGCATAGCCAACATATCGGTGAGCAGCGTCAAGCACAACGTTACCGCCCCAGGGCAGGATTATGCCGCGGGCATGAGTCCGCTTTCGGCAACGCCCACCTATGCGAATTTCACGCTGGCAAAAAGGACGAACGGCCTGAGTATCAACAAGACATACTGGAAGATAGGCGTACCTTCGGTGATTGAAAAACTGATATATACAGGAACCATAACATTCACGGCGGTGGATGATAATTGAGGATGATATCTGAGCGAGGGGTGAAAATATGAGAAAAATTCCGGCCAACCCGGTCATGATGGCAATTTTCGTATTCGTGCTTGTGCTGTTTTTCGGCATGGCGCGCATTGTTAATGCCGCGAGCATAGGCATAAGCCCTGCCGAATTGTCTTTTGACAACGTCCTCAAGGGCGGGTACGCAGAAAGCGCGGTCTCAGTAAGCACGTCCAGCGAAACGCCGCTGAATTTCACGATAAGCGCGCAAGGCGCGGTCAAGGACTGGATAGGCTTCGAGCCTTCCCAGAACCTGACCATCAGCAGGAACGAGATGAAGAGAGTAAGCATTATCGTGAAACCGCCGGCGACAGTCGCGAACGGCGTTTACACGGGGAACATTCTTGTAAGCACCAGCTCAGCAAGAACCGGAGGGACTGGTGCAGGAGTTGGCGTGACCACCGGCACGACTTCTGATATAACCGTGAAAATCACGGGCGATGAGATAAAAAAAGCGGCCGTTGAAAACATGGAGGTAAGGGACACTGAAGAGGGGTATCCGGTTGAATTTTTAATATCCATACTGAATCAAGGGAACGTGGTGATAACCCCTCTGATAACGATAGAAATATCCAAGAAGAATGGAACGGACGTTCTCAGGTCCGCAAGCCACGGCGAGACCAGCATACTGCCGACGAAGATGGGCATAATAAGGGTGAAAATGGGGACGGAAGGCCTTGACAAAGGGGAATACGCCGCGAAAGTCGGGGTTTTCCTGGGCGAGGAGAAATTAGCGGAGAGCACGCTTTCCTTCAGCCTGCTGGAAAGAGGGACTTTGAGCAAAAAGGGCGTTCTGCAAAAGATATGGAACGAGCCGTGGGTGAATGCGGGTGACGTGGTGAAAATCGACGCCTACTTTGAAAACCAGGGCGAAGTGCTGGTTTCGGGCAAGTTCAAGGGAGAGGTCTACAGGGCCGGCAAACTGGTTGAGGTCGTGGAAAGCGAGGAACTTGAAGCACCTCTCGGCAAGACGATCGTCCTGTCCGCCTATTTCAGGCCCCAGTTCCCCGGGCAGTATGTCGTGAGGGGAAGCGTGATTTACGGAGGCAAAACCACTGAAACGAAGGAGTCGTACATAAACGTCGGGCCGCAGGCAGGGCAGCCGCCTGCCGATTACATGCTTTTTGCCGTCTGCGCCTTGGCGGCGGTTTTCGCGGCAGCGGTCCTGCTTAAGACGATGTTCAAAAAAGGCGGGATCAAAAAGGGGTAAGCGATAAGCGATGAATAAAAAATTTCTGCTGGCGGCGGTATTTTTTATTTTGTTCCAGAGCCTTTTTTCCGCCGCATCCCATGCGGCAACCACGGTCGTGTACGTGAGCGGCATCATGTCGTGGAAGGTCGCTGGCTTCTCCGCCGCCGACGTCACGTATCCCAATCTTGTCAGTTTAGTCCTCGATTTCAGCAACAACGGGACGGTTGACCTCAACGTTAGCGGGAACCTGAGCATAAAGAAGGACGGCTCCGCGGTTTACGACGGCGCCGTTTTATCAGGCAACGTCTCAAAGCAGCAGAACAGGAGCTTCGCGTTCAGCTGGGCTCCGTCATCCTCGGGTGATTTCCTGGCCAACCTGACGCTCAACATCACGAGCATTCAGCTAGGCCAGAGCAACCAGACTTTCGCCGTCGATTCTTTCACTGTTTATTCGTCTCCTCCCCTCCCTTCCGGCGGGGGGGTCAGCGGCACCTATACTTTCATCCCGAATATGACCGGCACGCTGACCTCAGAGACAAACGATGCGTTTTTGGCGGTTACGAAAATCATCGTGTACTTGACGGAGAAGTCAGGGCATGAAAAGCTCGAGTTAAACAGGATTTACGGCAAGCCAACGCTTTCAGGCAAGGAGCCTCCCGGCGAGGTATACCAGTACATCGAAGTAAAGCATCAGAACATCGGGGACAATATCAGGAGCGCGGTGATATATTTCATGGTCGAGAGCAAGTGGGTATCCGACAACCGGATTGACAAATCAACCATCTCCCTTAACAGGTACTCAGAGAGCGCTGGAAAATGGGAGAGCTTCACGCCAGCCTTGCTGAAAGAGGATTCCGGCTATTTGTACTGCAATGTTTCCGTCCCGTCGCTGTCGATCTTTTCCATATCCGGCATGAAAAAGGCAGAATGCGCCCCCCATGAAAAGATGTGCAATGGCAGCTATATTCAGGAATGCTCTGAAGACGGCGAATGGCAGACGACCGAATGCGGCCACGGTTGCGACGCATCAAAGCTTTCGTGCGTGCCCGTCCCCGCCTGCAGACCTCAGGAAATGAGGTGCTCGGGCGACGTCCTCCAGGAATGCGCAGCCGACGGTTTCGGATGGGAAACCGTGGAGACGTGCAAATACGGGTGCTGGGACAACGAATGCAAGGGAATCTACGTTTCCTTTGTGACCAAGATGGCGGTCTTCGTGATGACGCTGATACTCTTCGCAATAGTGCTGATAATGGTAGCCCTGCTTTACATGAACCTAAAAGCGTTCACCGCCAGAAGAAAACGCGTCACCTATCCGCATGCTTATTTGCATCTATGGCGTGCCGTATTTCCTGGAGCTGTCCCTTCCTTTTCTTCACCATGTCCTCCAGGTACTTCTTCCTCTCATTGTACGTTTTCGCGTCCATAACGCCGTCTTTAAGGACTATCTTCAGCGCTCCCATGTCCCTGTAATACCTCATTATGTCGTCGCGTATGTCCTTTTCGTTTCTCCATGGCGTGGCGGCTTTGCCGTGCCCCGCTGCCTGCGATTCTTCAATGTCCTTTTGCATCATCAGGACATAGGTTATGATGATGAGTATGATGGTCAGCATGCCAATGAGGATGACCCTTTCCAGCATCATCCATGAAAGATAGGATTCCGGCAATCCGGTAAGCGTGGGGTCGGAGCCGAGCAGGTAAAGGCTCGTGACGAAATAGACTATGCCGATTATGCCGACAAGGAACGTTATCAGCATCACCCGGTCGATCCTCCCGGCTGTTTTCGCGGCTGTTTCCATGCATATAATTTTGAACCAGGTTATATTAAGTTTGTTTGGAGATGCAAAAAGGCCATGGCCGGTTTGTGGCCCGGCAGGCTCGCGTGAACCGCCGCGGTTTTGAAAAAGACGACGCAAAAAAAGATAAGCGCTGGGAACAGGATTTTCGCATTCGGAAGCAAGTGAGCTTGCGAATGAAGCTCCTTTTGCCCCACGGCTTTTATTGAAAAAGCCGTGATTCGAACCTGTGCGGGCTTGCGAGCGAACGCATGCGAACGACGCAGGCCAAGCCGGCGTCTGTCTGCTTCCGCATGAACTCAATTTTCGCCCACCGGATCTCTTGACAGGATAATTCCTGCAGATTACTGGCGTGCTCCTCATATTCCGCCGATCAGAGTCAAGCCATGAACTCATTGCCAGCGAATGACGCACACAAAGTGCGTCGAATTGCAGGCTCGTAAGATCCAGTTCTCAAGTCCGGCGCGTCTGTGGATCGACGCAGATGCAATCTGCGTCTTTCGCATTTACCACTCCGCCATCCCAGCGTAATTTTAATTAATAGGCGTTCTGTTTAAATATTCGTTTTCCGGGTTTTGCCGGCGGTGGTGAAAAAAAGGAATCAAAGCATGAGCTCGTGCCTGAAGCCGTTTTTTTCCGCTTTCTGGAGCGGCCAAGATTCCTCGAGTATCATGTTCGGCACGCCGTCATCGAGGACGGGAAAAGCGAGGCTGCATTTTCTGCACAGAAGGAACATCCCTTTCTCGTGTATCTCTCCCCTGCACCTGGGGCATGCCATTACATCAAGGAGTCTTTTGTCTATCATATTGATTAAATTTTAGAAAGGGGTTTTAAATTCGTTTTTCCGGGTTTCAGAGGCTAAAACCTGCTATAAACCCGCGGCTTTTTCGAGCTCCTTCTTCGCCTGCTTCTTGTCCTTCTTCATCTCATCCTTCAGCTTGGGAAGCTTCAGCACGAAGCCGCATTTGGAGCACTTCACGGAAAAAGGCCTTATCCATGGGGTTTCGATGTGCTTGGATAAGCCGCATTCAGGGCAGACGTAATCGACCTGTGCGTCGTCAGAGCCTTTCGGAACCAGCACGCGCATTCTGCCTTTATCATCGCCTTTCGAGTTCTTCATCACGCGGTTGCTCACGAAGCGGTATTTGCTTTCCATATTAAGTTATTGTCCGGGATTACTTAAAAATTTATGCCGGCGGCTGGCGTCAGGCTCTAATTCCGGAATTCCGCCCTTTTTGCCCTTTCCCGTAAACCTGTTGATTATGAACGATAAAATCAACGAGAAAACGACCAGGGCCGCAGCCAATAAGACAAGGATAAAAATAAAGCCGGGGTTTAGTAGATTTGCCACTCCACCTACTGCAATAATTCCTCCCGCAATGACAAGCTCCATAAAAGCTGCTGCGGCAAGCAGGCCGAGAATCCGCTTTTTCCTGTAAATGAACAGGATAACCGACGACAGCAAGTAGCCTTCGGCAAACAAAATCAAGATATTCGCGCCGAGCGTAACCGCGGAAGCCTGCCTGTACTCTTCCTTCCTTTCCGTCTGTTCCGTCTGACCGGTTATATTTACTGGAATCTTTACGGGAGATAACAGTTTTCTTAAACCTTCCGTGCAATCATAGCTGTCCCTGCTTATGTAGAATACGCAAAAATCATTAGCCATACTAGGATTATAAATCATGGAACCGCCAGCGCTGTATTCGCATGGAACCGGGGTAACAGGGTTTATCGTTTTCAAAAAAGCGGCGGAGAAGTATTGCAAAGGCAAAGTCATTGTCAGCCCTTGCTTCTCATTCTCTTTTTGCCAATTTCCGCTTAAAGCGCTCATTTTCTCCAAAGTTTTATTCAGGGCATACGTATCGTTTTTTTCCGCATTCGTGGTCGCTTCCTGCCATAAGGATAAATATTCGCATGCATATTTGTCCAATGCAGGGCCCCATGAATAAGCAGGCGCGCTTGCCATGAAAAGGAAGACTATGATGAATATGGCCGGCAGGACGAATTTTTTCCGCTCGGGTTTCAGCAGCTTTCCGATGCCCATGAAATAATCTTGGCTGGAGTTGCTAATATCCTTTCGATAAACAAGGGCGGCCAGGCGATTTACAAAAGCGACCCAACGATGAACGCCACCAGCGCGGCGAACATCCCAATTTTCAGACGCCTGCTTATCCGGCCGTAGCCTTTCTTCTTTTTCTCCTCCTTCAGGAGCGAGTAGACGCAGGACAGGAAGACGATGTCAGCGAAGGCCACGATGATCAGGTAGCTGATTTTCATGAGACCGTAATAGTAAGGCAGGAAAGAGAAAGCGACCGCAAACATGAGGCACAGTATCGCGAAGACTATCATCGTCCTCTCCTTGTATTTCATGCTGACCCCTCCCTTCGTCATCCCGAACCTCTCTGCTATAAACGTTACGGTCTTTGAGGCTATCTTTTTGAGGAAGCTTTTCCTGTCGCCTTCTATGTCCTCGAGATCCTTGACTATTTCCCTGGCGATGTTCGCGAGCATGGCAAGGAACATGAGAATAAGGACGGTCCATATCCGTTCGTTAAGGAAAGTCGCGCCGCCGAAAAGGAAAAGCGAACCGGCCAGGTAGCCTACCGTCATGTTGCCGATAAGGATCTTGTGCTGCAGGAAGAGCGAATACAATATGAGCAGGGCCGAGTTTATCAGCGCTATCGTAAGGCACAGGCCGTTTATCATGCCGGCGCTAAGGTTCCCCAGAACGAAGAGAATAAGGGAGACTGTGAAAGCAGAGTTTCTCGAAACCGCGCCCGAAGGTATCGCCCTCTTCGGCCTGTTTATCTTGTCCGCATATATGTCCACGTAATCGTTGAAGACGTTGCCCGCGCCCGTTATCAAAAACACGGCCGCGAGCGCGAGAAGCAACTGGACGGAGAAAATCCCGCCCAACCCGCCCAAGGCTACCAGCGATCCCACGAAAACGCCTGTCATCGCCATTACGCAGTTAAGGATTCTCATCATGCCGAGTAGTTCCAGCATAATATAACTTCTGTGGCGTTGATATAAAAATATTGGGAGGGAAGCTGCAAAGCACGGTCAATCCAGATTGGGCAAGTGTTGAGCTAAGATAGAACTAAACCAATCAGCTTAGACGGTCTTCCTTTCCTTCTTTATCTGCCTGAGCTGCTTTCTCCTGCACTTCCTGCAATGCACTTTCCCGGCCTTCACCTTGTGCGTGTCCGCGCGCAACCTCGCGCCGCAGTGCATGCATATGAAAACGCGCGTGAAAAGCCTTGCCTCGGCCTCCGGGAATTTCTGCTTCGCCATCAGAACACCATGGTATAAGCATATACTTGCGGTATATATTTATATATTTTTTGATAACTTGTCAAGCACGATGTGCCTTTTCCATTCCTTCGCTTTCAGCGGATAATCGTCCCTGTAATGCCCGCCCCTCGACTCCCTGCGCATCAGCGCCGCCTTCACGATGAGCTTGGAGACCAGCAGCATGTTCTTGGTCTCGATTATCTCCGCATTTACTCCCTCGCCTGCCGCTGCGCGCAGCCTCCCGCCAAGCTCTTTCATCTCTTTCAGCGCGCTTTGCAGGCCTTCCTCGTTCCTGATTATGCCGGCGTTCTTCCACATGATTCCTTTCAGCGCCGTTCTGATTTCATACGGCCTCGCTTCAGTCATCCTAATCTGTCTCGTGTTCGTGTAGTCGATTCTCTTTCCTTCAGCATAAGTCCCTGCAGCTTCCGCCGCCCTTGAGGAGAAAACCAGTGACTCGAGAAGCGAGTTCGAAGCGAGCCTGTTCGCTCCGTGCACGCCAGTGCATGCGGCCTCACCGAGTGCGTACAGGCCGGGAATGTTTGTTCTTCCATCGACGTCGGTCTTCAGCCCTCCGCATGCGTAGTGGGCGACCGGCTCGACAGGAATCGGCTCTTTCGTTATGTCGATGCCGTTCTCTAGGCAGTTCCTGTAAATTCCCGGGAACCTTTTTTTAAGGAAATCGGGGCCCTTGCCGGTTATGTCGAGATAGACCTGCCCCTTGTCCATCTCCCTGAAGATCGCCCTCGCGACCTCGTCCCTGAACGTTAGCTCGTCCACGAATCTTTTCCCCCTCGCGTTCTTCAGCATGCCCCCTTCGCCCCGAATGGCTTCGGAGATCAGGAAAAACGGCTTGCCCTTTCGCCTCAGCGCGGTCGGGTGGAACTGGACGAACTCGATGTCTTCGACCCTGCATCCGGCGCGGAAGCCCATCGCCACGCCGTCGCCCGTCGCGATTTCCGGGTTGGATGTGTTCTCGTAAACCTCGCAAAGGCCCCCGGTCGCTATGGCCGTGGCTTTCGCGAAAAAGTCAATCACCTCGGAATTCTTGTTGTCCAGCGCCCTTGCGCCGATGCATTGCCGGCCCTTCATGATGAGCTCGAAGGCCAGATGCTTCTCGAATATGCTTATGTTGCCGTTTCGTCTGGCAGTTTCTATAAGCGCTTTTTCAACCTCCGCGCCGGTCATGTCGCCGCGGTGGACTATGCGCTTCCTCGAATGGCCGCCTTCCCTTCCCAGTTCGAGCCCGCCGCTTCTGCCGTCTTTGTCAAACTCCGCTCCGAGCGACATGAGCTTCTCTATCTCTTCAGGCGCCTGCCTGACCATTATCTCCACGGCCTCCTTGTTGCACAGACCGTCGCCCGCTTTGAGAGTGTCCTCGATATGCAGACGGAAATTGTCCGCTTTAGAGAAGACCGCGGCTATTCCGCCTTGCGCGAAGTTCGTGTTCGATTCCATGGCGTCTTTCTTCGTCACAAGGCATACGCTGCCGGAAACCGACGCTTGCAGCGCGAAGTTCAGGCCAGCGATCCCGGAGCCTATCACGAGAAAATCAGACTTTATCATTAAGGGTAATTATGGTTGCGGATTTTTAAAAATGCGTTCCAGATATTTCGTTTAATTTTGTTTTCCTATTTCAGCTCCAGCATCCTATCCAGTGCCTTACTGGCGCGCTCCGCAATTTTTTGCGGAACTTTGACCTCGTTCCTCTCGTTCTTCAGGCAGTCGTAAACTTTTTCCAGCGTTATCCTTTTCATGTTCTGGCACGTTCCGCCCGCGGGATAGAACTTCTTTCCCGGGATTTCCCTTCGCAGGCGGTTGCACATGCCCTCCTCTGTCGCGACTATGAATTCCTTCGCCTTCGATTCCTTGGCGTGCTTCAGCATCCCGCTCGTTCCCAGCACATGGTCCGCGAGTTTCATCACATCCGCCGGGCATTCCGGATGCGCGAGCACTTCGGCTTTCGGATGCTCCTTCTTCAGCTTCCTTATCTCCTCCGGCGTTATGAAATCGTGGACGTAGCAGAAACCGTACCAAGGTATGACTTTCTTTTTCATGTTCCTTTGGAGGTATTTGGCCATGTTGTAGTCGGGCACGAATATTATCTCCTTGCCGGGAAGGCTTTCGGCGGCCTTCATGAAATTCGCGGAAGTGCAGCATATGTCGCTCTCGGCTTTTGTCCGTGCGCTTGTGTTTATGTACGCGACCACCCCCGCCCCGGGGAAATCTTTCCTTTTCTTGGCCAGTGCTTCTCCGCTCACCATCGCGGCCATCGGGCATTTCGCTTCCGTATCCGGGTGCAGGACCTTTTTGGCCGGGTTAAGGATTTTCGCGGACTCCGCCATGAAGTCCACTCCGCAAAAAACAATCATCTCCGCTTTCGTCTCCTTCGCCTTAAGCGAAAGATCCAGCGAATCGCCTATGAAATCCGCGACCTCGTAAATCTCCGGCCTCTGGTAGTTGTGGCAGAGAATAACGGCTTTCTTCTCCTTCTTCAGTTCGTTTATTTTACTGGTAAGTTCTTTCTGGTCTGTCATACCTACATATAGGCATGTTCTTTATTTAAGAATCTTTCAGGGCCGGGTTCCCGGGTTTAGTTTTTCCTCCCCTGACTTTATCGTCCCTGAAACGCGCAGCGTCTGCAGAATGACCTTCGCGTCGCCTATCTGGCGGATCATGGCGAGAGCGACCTTGACGTCGTCCGCATGCCTATGCGAACACTGTATCACTCCCTCTTTCTGGGTCCATAAATTGCGTATGATCCATGGCTTCGCCTTGGCGAATCCGCTTTCGCCCATCCAGTTCAGCAGCGAGTTCATTATCGCATTCCTCACGTCATTGAATTCGAGCCTCATACTGGAATGGAGCATGAAGAAAACGTAACGCTTCCTCTCCCTCTGGCTGGGCAGGGTCTTGAGCTTCATGGTTGATTATTTCATCCTGTATTTATATTGGGGTGAATTAATCGGATTAATTAATCCAGTGAAATTTTCTACCAATAAGTATAAAAAACTTATCTACATATAAAAAACAAAGTAATCACTTGTAAGTATTAAATTTGTTGAAAATTAAAGAGGCCGAGCATGGGCATGGATGAGCGGATGGAACGGATAAACCTGGACAACATCGAGATCAATGTTACGGCGAGCGTGGTCTGCTCGAACCTGAACCGCCTGTGCATATTGTACCTTCTTCAGAAATCACCCAACAACGAGATGCAGGCCGAAAAAATCGCATCCAACCTCGGGGTTTCCCACAGGACCGCCTTGTACCATCTCGACGTCCTGAAGGACTATGAGCTCGTCGAGGTCCGCGAGTTCAGGAAAAAGGGAGTGAAACTCCTGCGTTCGGTCTGGGGGCTGAACGCCGGCAACGGCCAGAACATCAGCAAGATTTTCAAAAATATCTGGAGAAAGGTCGACCGCGGAGAAATCGACAGGATAGTGATGATCGACACTAGGACAACGAGTTCAAGGAGCAAGTAGCTTGTGCGCTCGGTATTTCCTGTTGCAGGGATTATTCAACCTCATCCCCCGGCATCCCCGCTCACGGCTTTTCCTTCTCCCGACCAAAAGCCGCGGAGCAAAAACTAAATTATTCCAGTTCCACTCCGGGCATTATCCACTTGCCGCCGAGCCTTTTCCTGTTTTCTTCAAGCATGCTGGCCGAGATGGCGAGTTTCGCATGTTTTGGGCTGAGCCCAAGAAGCCTGCCGAAGGACATGAGTTCGGACGGCGAGCGCAAATCGTAAGGCTCAACCGCTCCGGAGGTGAGGATGAAAGGGACTTTGTATTTCCTAACGAGCTGCGCGTTCTCCATCATTCTCGAGAAAATGTCGGATCTGGTCTTCCTGGAGGAAAGGAGCATGTTCCTGAAATTGAATTCTATCGCTACATCGTGTTCCTTTGCGAGCTTTGCCATGATGTAATCAATCCCGGAATCGCTCCTGCCGAGTTCCGGGTGCGCAAGCACGTCGACTTCAGGCGTTTCGCAGGCTTTCCTGTTCACCTCCAGGTCGCCGCCGTGGACGAACACGAGCTCTACCTTCTTTCTGACCTTCCGCGCCATTTTCTGTACATGCTCAGGCTGAGGCGTTTCGATTTTGTAGCCGAATGAGACGTCCAGTTTCACGTTTTGGGCCTTTTCCAGCGCCTTTTTCACCTGTTCTATCGCCTCAAGCGATTTGCACACCAGGCATGCGCCTGTCCAGCCGAGCTTGCCAAGCGTGCTGAGCATGCCCTCCAAATCGACTTCAGGGTGCGAATGATATTCGTAGAAATGCATATAATCATCCTTCTTTTCAGCCCCGTTTCCCGCAGATTGAAGCCTCAGAACAGCCAGCGCTTGTATTCCCTCACGAAGACGGGTATTCCCATAATTGCTATCCCTTTAAGTATTGTCTGGATGTTTTTAAAAATGTTAATCCAATAAGAAAGGGGGTGGTTTTTGGCCATGGAAGAGCGAATGGACGAGTTCAGGGAAAGAAGGGAGCACATGGTCGGTGAGCTGGTAACGCAAGGGCTCCTGAAGAGCGAGAAAATAGTAAAGGCCTTCCTCGACGTCCCCAGGCATTTTTTCACAGGCGAAGAGAACGAGCGTTTCGCTTATGCCGATTATCCCATGCCCATCCCGTCCGGCCAGACGATTTCCGCGCCCCACATGGTGGCCGCCATGACCGAGCTGCTCGAGCCGAAAGCGATGGACAGGGTTCTTGAAATCGGCGCGGGCTCCGGCTACCAGGCCGCGATACTTTCGAGGCTCGTGAAAAAGATTTACACCATCGAGATAGACGAACGTCTGGCCGCTTTCGCGCGCTCCAACCTAAGGAAGGCTGGAGCAAAGAACGTTGAAGTCATGGCAGGCGACGGAAGCAAAGGATACCCCAAAGCAAAGCCGTACGACAAAATAATCGTGACCTGCGCCACGCCTGAGATATTCGATTCGTGGGTGAGGCAGCTGAAGACCGGCGGCCTGCTCATAGCGCCGGTCGGTAGCGGATTCTACCAGGAGTTGATCAGGATCAAAAAGGCGAAGAAAGGCCTAGAAAAAACGAATTTCGGCGGGTGCGCGTTCGTCCCCTTGAGGCGCTAATGCTGCCTTCGCGCAGCTGTATTTAAATAAAAGGGACAAAACTTATTTATGACTGACATATCCTCCGTGGTTAATGAAATAAAAAAGGAAAACGGAGTGGAAGCGGTATACCTTTTCGGCTCCCGCGTTTCAGGAAAGGGGAAACCGTATTCTGACATTGATTTGTGCGTCATAACGGACAAAAACGCGAAAAGAGAAAGCATACTCGGCCACTCGTCGGATAAAATCGACACGAGCGTTTTCTGGGACCTCCCGCTGAACATAAGATTCCGCGTCATAAAGGAAGGCAGGCCGCTGTACGTCAAAGACAAGCTGAAAATTCAGAGGATTCAGGTAGACACGGTCCTCTCTTATCTCGATTTCAAGCCCCTGCTGGCGAGGCATTTTTCAAGATTTTTGAGCTGATTTTATGTACGACAAAGAAAGGATAGGAAAGATATTCAGCGACATCCAAAGGTATTTTGCGGACATGGAGTCCCTGAACGTCAGAACGGTTAAAGACCTCGAGAACAAGAAGAATTTCTACTCGGTTTCCATGGTTATTTTTTCGATAATAAACAGGACCATAAACCTCGGGGAAGAAGTCATTGCAGCCAACAACCTCGGTACTCCAAGCACGTACAAGGACATCTTTTACCTTCTCGCGAAGGGAAAGATCATAAACGGCCGGATGAAGGACGAGCTCTCGGCGCTGGCTTCCTACAGGAACCTCTTTTCCCATGAGTACCAGAATTTTACGGAAAAAGACATACTAGCCGCGTTGACCAAGATTGACACAGTCAGGGACTTCGTCAAAAGAGTCAAGGCAAGAATGGAATAAATGCAAAAAAAGGCCTAGAAAAACGAATTTCTGGGGCATTGCGTTCGTGCCGCTGAGGCGCTAGATAGCAGGATAATTTGAAAAAAGAGAAAGCCTACACATATTTGAATTCTCCCGCCTTTGGCAGCATTCTGTAGAATTGCCCATTCGGTCTCGTAGTAAGGTAAAACCTTCCCTCACTGTTTAACCAAAGTCCGCAGTCCCTGCCACCATCATTGTATAAACCCATCGATACAGGCAGTCCAGTTTTTTGCATTTTTTCACCCCTCTCGTTTATATAAAAACGGAAAGACAGTTTATAAGTCTTTCGTTTTTATTCACTTATTAGTAGTTATTTATTGTTTTTGTTACTTATAAAGCTTTCGGTGTGGAGCTGTTTGCCGGTTTTGGGATGATTTTACGGAAAAATGGGCATTTAATTCATGTCAAATCCGGCTGGAAAAAATGGAAAATGAAATGCGGACAAAATGGACCAAAACGGACAAAACGAATAGAAAAAGAATAAAGAAAAAAGAGGGGATTGGGTTTGATGGAGCTTTACCCCTGCTGAAGGAGTTCGTTCTGCACCTCTTGCAGCGTTATGTTGCCCAGTGCCTGGTCAACTTCCTGCTGGACAGCCTGGAACGCCTGTCCTTCCGCCTGTTTCTGCGTCAACTTTCCTGCGCCGGATTGCCCGGACGGCTGCTGGGTGCATCCGCTGATCAGAACGGTTGTTACCAGGACAGCCAATACGAGAGCCAAAACTATTTTCATAGCTTATCACCTCACTGGCCTCCTGACCCTGGCGTTACGTTTTCATTCTCGTCATTTTCAACGTTCTTGCCGCTCCTGATTTTTTCCAGCACCCTGTTTCTCACCGTTTTCATCCATTCCGGAGCTTTCTTCACGGCTTCCGTGTTCTTCTCTGCGTACTTTTCGTACATGTTGACCAGCTTGTCGCACTCCGCTGCGGTGCTGTTCTGCTTGCATCTCTCAAGCACCTCGGCCCTGCAGTTCGAGTCGTCCATGTGAAGCTTGCAGTAAGCCACCCGAAGCACCTTGCATCTGTTGTCATCCGGGTTCTGCGAGCAGAACGTCTTTATCTTCTCGCTGCAGCTGGTGCCTTCCTTCTCCGGGTCGCATATTATGCTGCCGACGGCCTTTATCGTCGCCTTGCACTTTACCGGGTTGTTCTTGCAGTACTCCTTCACGTCGTCGGCCTTGTCCTCGGCTTTCAGGACCCTGGGGACCTGTATGACGTACGCGTTGTATGTCGCTCCATCGAGGGTCAGCGTTCCTGCCCATACCTCCCTGTCGCCTTTGACATATGCATTGAGGGATATGGTGCCCTTCTGGACGGTGTCGTTTATGTCATATATGTCCGCCGCCGCCGTGCCGTTGCCTATGCTCACGTTCATGAGCTTATACTTGGTTTCGCCGAAGTAGAGCACTCCCACTTTCACGTTTATCTCCCCTTCGGTTTTCTCTACCCTGACCCCGGCCACGCCGATTTTTATCAGCTGGAAGTCCATTGGGTTGCTCTGCGAGGTTGCAATCCCGTAGCCCAGAGCTCCCATCGTTTGTATCTTGGAGCGGACCTGGGTCTGCGCTCCAACGGTCTCGTCTGCCATCACTGTTGCTCCTGCCATCACTATGGCAAGCAGGGCAACTGTCAATACGAGCAAATTTTTCATCCTTTCAACCTCCTATGATATAATTGAAATTCTTTCTCTTTCGATTGCTGCATCGTTGAATAATACTTTATCGTTTCGCCCTTAAGAAAACTCCGTGAAACATTTCGCAACAATCATTACTGTCACTTTTTATAGAAAATTCTGTTCGTTCTGCCCACGCGTTCTTTCTCGATTAGACCCTTCTCTTCAAGTCTTTTCATCATCCTGGTCATCTTGGCACGGGAGAACCCTAGTTCTTTCTCGACCTTCTTCTGCATAACGGTTTTCTCCCTGGATAGTATAAGCAGCACCTTGCGCTCATCCTCGGAAAAGCCCCGCTCGAATTCGCGCTTTACTTTCTTACTGAAGTGGACTGACAGGTATGCCACGGCCGCAACCAGCGCTACACCCATTACAATTAAGACAAGGACGGAATAATCCGTGTGCGCGCTGTAGAACTTGAAAGACAGCATTACACTGTCAGGATTCCCCAGCGACCATTTCAGGAAAATCCGCCTTCCGTCGCTCAGCGTTTCGTAACCTTCGGGGTAAATCACGTTCCTGTATACGGAGAAGCCTTCGGGTAGGAAGGAGAAGACTTCGAGCTTTTTAGCAGGAGGCGGATTGAGCTCGGTGGAAAAGCTGTATACGTTATCCCGGGCGAATACCAGATCCTTCGCGGTGAAAAGTATCTCGAGCCTTCGCGTCCCTTCCGGTACCGTGAATCTGACCCTGTATTCGCTGCCCGTTTTCTCGAGCGTGTAGTCGATCGCATTCAAGCCGTCTGAGACCGTGATGTCCGAAACCTCGCCGAGTACGATGTAGCTTAGCGTGCTCGAGTTGAGCGGCTCGCTGAATACCATCGAAACGTTCTCGCGCACGCTGGCGTCCGGCATTATGTCGAATGTGATGCAATATCCGCTTATCTCGTAGGCGCTGGCGCTGCCGCCAAGGCAGAATAAAAACAAAAACAATGCCGGCAGCAAAAGCCTTTTCATGCTTTAAGAAAGAAAATAAGGAAATAAATTGATTTTTTCAAACCGGGAGCAGCCCAATTCATTCCTTTTTGTGCTCCTGGTGATGCTCCGGCTTGTTTTCTTGCGCATGCTCGGCTTTGTGCTCTGCATGCCCGCTCATGTGCTCGTGCTTCGCTTCCTTGTGCTCGGCTGTTGGTTCTTCCTTCTTTTCAGCATGCTCCTTTTTCTCTTCATGCTCCCTTTCCGCATGTTCCGCTTTCTGCTCTTCCTTTTTCTGCCCCTCTTTCTTTTCTTTCGCAGCCTCTTTCTCTTCCTTCAGCTCTTCCTTGCCGAAAAGCTTGGCGAGCGAATCCTTGCCGTAAGCCACCACTTTCATGTTCACCTGCACTATCTCTTCCGAAAGCGTGTTGCCCCTGACAAGCCTCCTCCTTCTTTCGCCTTCCGTCGTCGGGTGGAAGCCCGGCGCGCCCGTAAGCAGCACCTTCTTCCTGATCGCTCCGGGTATGTCCGGCCTCATGGGGAAACCCTGCTTGTCCGAGCCTCCCGTCAGCTGAAGCTCGTAGCCGTGCAGACCAAGAAATTCGCCTTTTATCTTGTCGCCTATTTTCCTTCCCAGAAGACCTGATTCCTTGTATCCGGCTTCTTTCTGGTACGTCCTTTTCGTTTTCGGATCCGCAACCACTATCTTGAACACATTCATCACCCTTGCTCAGTCTGGACTAAGCCTTTCCGAGTCGTGTATATAATTAAGGCATTGCTTTTAAATATCTTGCCTCGCATATAATATTTCATGGAAACGAGCCAGGCTTGCGATAGCAGAACAAAAACCTTTTGGTTTTGGTATTTTAAGTAATTGTAAGCATTGGCCCCTTCGCTCATCTTCTGGTTCTCCTTGAATTCCGCGATTGAACAAGACAATTTTCTTGGATTTCCGGCGGTGAGCAGAAGCTATAAAAAATTGAGGAGTGGATTGGATGCAGGATATGTCGAAAGCAGGCCTGGCAGGGAAGATAACGATAGTTGCCGGGCCGTGCGCTCTTGAGTCTTACGGCCAGGCAATGGAGATGGCCTACAAAGTAAGCCTTGTGAGGGACGCCATGGAGCCGTTCGGGATAGTGGTAGGGTACAGGGGTGGCGCGTGGAAGCCAAGGACCAAGCCCGACGACGAGAACGGCAACGGCGTTTTTGAGGGTGTAAGGGAGGAGGGCCTGAGGTGGCTTGGGAAGATTGGCGACACGTACGGCCTACCCATATTTACGGAATGCATGTCTGAAGACGACGTGAGGCATTTCGGGAGATACCTTGACGCCGAAAGGGATTTCATACAGATAGGTGCAAGGAACAGCCAGAACTTCGCCCTCCTTTACAACGTCGGCGGAATGCCTTTCAACGTGCTCCTCAAGAGCCCGCAGCACGGCGTCGACGTCGAGGAGGCGGTCGGATCCATAATGAGACTGAAGAGGAACGGCACCATTGTCTACTGCGTCCGGGGCCAGAAGCCATTCATACCGCCGGACGGCGTGGACGATAAACGCCTGCAGGAGTACATGGAGAAACTGCTCTCTTCCGATGGGCAGTGCAGGGGCTCTAGGAACCTCAACAACATAAGCGCCATAAAGAAACTCAGGAAAGACCTTTACCTTTCTGACAGGGGCGTGCTTTTCGCATACGACCCGAGCCACACGTTCGGGGGCGCGGATGACAGTCTGCGGAGAATGATAGGCGAGCAGGCCGTGAAGGCATTCACGGATTACGACTACGACATGGTCGAGGTCGAAGTCAACGATAGGTCTTCGCATGCGAAGTGCGACGCAAACCAGGCACTCCTCTCCACCACAACGAATGTCGTGTGGAGCGAGACCAACGTCGGGCAGGGGTCCAAAATAGTGCCGGGAGGCGGCAAGGAGCCTGCCGTCATGCCGCTTACGCTGGTCGACATGGCAAGGGAACTAGCAAGGTACAGAAAGAGCGAGGTAGGTTTATCCAACAATGATATGGAAAATGCGATGAGGAAGCTTGACGCCATAAGCTGGGACATGAGACCTTAGGGTGGTCAGCGTGCATCGAGCAGGTTGAACTTCGTTATTGTCCCCGTGGCCTTTCCTTTCTTCGTCACGAGGACGGCCAGTCGCAGTCCGAGGAGCTGCAGGAGCCGATGGTCTCCTTGTGGAATCGCACTACAATCCTAGCGAGGCAACTAGCGATGGCGCTCAGACAATCGATATGGATGATCTTGAGAAGCTCGTGAGAATAGGGGAGGAGCTTTACAGGTCAAGGCAGGGATGGGAGCTATAGGGCATCCCGGAATCTGGAGAGAACATACTCGACGGTTGAATCCTTTACAAGAATTAGTTTATCCTTCCCTTTCAGCCCGCGGACTATCTCCACGTCCCTGCCTAGAAGGCGCTTGAGACCCCTGACTATCTCGAGATTCGCCTTCCCTTCCTGCGGCGGCGAGGTGACTTCAAGGATGAGCCGGCCGTCCCTCCTGAAAAGGCCGAAGCTTCTGGAATTCGGTTTGGCCCTGACTTCGATGAGAACGCCGTTTTCGGTTTGCTTTATCATGGTTTGCCTCGCCATGAGAATCTTCCCGTGGGCAGTGTACAATTTTAATTTTTAATAACAAAGCTAATAAGAAAGATATGGACATCGGAACTTACGACCTTTTCTCGCGGCAGACGCCTTATCTCGGCCTCGCGCGCCAGGAGAAGCTTTCCGGAGCGAAGGTCGTCGTTGTGGGAGCGGGCGGCCTCGGCTCCTTCGTGAGCAGCATGCTCGTGAGGATGGGCGTTGGAGTGGTCAGGATAATCGACCGGGACCTCGTGGAAGAGTCGAATCTTCCCCGCACCATTTTGTACAAGGGCAGAGACGCCGGCAAATCCAAGGCCTTCGTTGCAAGCGAAAAGCTGGCCGGCATAAACCCGAGGTCGAGGGTGGACGGCGTGACGGACTCGCTGAATGACATGAGCGCGGAAAACCTGCTCGCGGGCTTCGATGTCGTGGTCGACTGCACGGACAACATGGACGCCCGCTTTGCCATAAACAAATTCTGCGTGAAGAGCCGCGTCCCATGGGTCTACGGCACGGCGCTGCGCGACGAGGGTTTCTCTTCGACGTTCAGGCCAGGAGGACAGCCGTGCTTTTCGTGCCTCTACCACGGCAAGACCAGGAAAACCGAGAAGACGTCCGAAGCGGGGGTGATAGCTCCGGTGGTCGCGATGGTCGCCTCGTGGCAGGCCATGGAGGTCATAAAGATCCTGACGGCAATATCCGAGCCGAATTATTCAAGGCTCTTCAGGATAAAGCTCGAGAGGCCCGGCTTCGAGCTTCTCGCCATAAAGCCATGGGAGGACTGCGAAGTATGCGGAAAAGATCTGCTGAGAAGGTGAAGACCGGGAAGATGAAGCTTGGAGAAATCGCCGGGAGAAAAATAATCATAAAATACGGGGAGCTCTGGCTCAAGTCCGAGCCTGTGCGAAGAAGGTTCGCTCGTACGCTCGCCGATAACGTCAGGTCGTCGCTCAGGTCAAACGGCGTGACTGATTTCAGGCTCGAAAGGACGAGAGACATGCTTATCCTCGAGAGCAAAAACAGGAAATCGCTCGAAGTCCTGAAGAGGGTTTTCGGCATCTCATGGTTCGCGGAAGCGATCGAGACGAAGCCGGAGATGAGAAGCATGGAAAAGGCGGTCCTGCAATTGGCGAAACGAATCGGCAGGGAACAGACCTTCGCGATACGCGCCAGCAGGCAGGACAAGTCCCTCCCCTTCACCAGCAAGGACATAGAGAACGAGATGGGGAAGAACATCGACAGGAAAGTCGACTTATCGAAGCCCGACGTGACCATCTTTCTGGAGGCCAAGAGGGACAGGGTTTACGTCTACTCGGAAAAGATTAGAGGCGCCGGCGGCCTGCCGTACGGCGTGAGCGGAAGGGTCTTGTCGCTGGTTTCCGGAGGCATCGATTCGCCGGTTGCTTCGTGGTTCATGATGAGACGCGGCTGTGAGGTCGATTCTGTCCATTTCCATCCGGGGGTTTTCGCGGGGACAAAAAGTCTGGAAAGGCTTAAGGAAGTGGTTGGAAAGGTGAGGGAACATTCGCCCAGGAAGATGAGCCTGTACATAGTCCCTTTTGGCGAAATACAGAAAGCCATAATCGAGAGCTGCGAGAGGCGCTTTACGTGCGTCCTTTGCAGGCGCGCGATGTACAGGACGGCGCAGCTGCTCGCCGGGAAAACGGGGTGCAAGGCCCTGGTCACCGGGGAAAACCTCGCCCAGGTCGCTTCGCAGACGCTGGACAACCTTTTCGTGGAAAACGAGGTCCTGGAAATCCCGATATTCAGGCCGCTGATAGGAATGGACAAAGAAGACGTGATAGCGATTGCCAAAAAGATAGGGACATATGACATTTCGATAAAACTGGGCTGCTGCTCGCTCTCTCCTAAAAAACCGTCGACCATGGCGAGGCTGGACAGGATCATGGCGGAGGAAAAAAAGATAAAAAACATGGGCAAATTAATCAAAACCGCGGCTGAAAGCGCGGAAAAGGTGGTAATATAGCTTATTACACGTTCAGGCTGTGCAAGTCCGGGGGGTTCGAGGTCGTTCCAAAAAAGAACATCAGGCTTGATTTGCTGAAGCTCGCCGAAAAATTTGCAGACGTGAAAGTGAATACGAAAGTCATGCTTGTCGCTGAAATCGAGGGGGTCAGGACAAGCGTCTACCCTTCCGGGAAGATCCTGCTCCATGACTGCAGCGAGGAGAAGGGCCAGGAAATTGCTGCCAATGTTTACAAGATAATAAAAAAGATGGCGGATGCATGAAAGGAACAAAAAAGGCGCTGTTCATCGGAAGGTTCCAGCCGTTCCATAACGGCCACCTGAAAGTCATAAAGGACATTCTGAGGGCGAGCGGGAGGATAACGATAGTCATAGGCGGGCCGGCGAAGCCGGACGAAAGGAACCCATTCTCCTTCGCGGAAAGAGAAAGGATGATAAGGCTTGCGCTTGGGAGCGAAGGAATATCGAACTGCGAAATACGCAAAGTGGCTGATGTCAACAACAACGACGAATGGAACGCAAAAATAAAAAGGCTGGGGAAGTTCGACGTGGCTTATTCCAGAAACCCGTGGGTGGCACGCTGCCTGAAGAAAATCGGGATGCCTGTGATAAAGCACGCTTTCTACGAGAGGTACAAGAACTGCGGCAGGGTGATAAGGGAGAGAATAGCTGAAGGGAAGGAATGGAAAAGCCTCGTCCCTGCGGCTGTTTACGAATACATCAAAAAGTTAAAAGGCGAGGAAAGAATAAGCCGATTATAAATCCTTTGGGGATTTGATTTTGCCTTCCGGCGTTATCTCACCCACGCGAATCCTCGTCGAGGAGATGGGCAGTTTATCCTTCGCGAGAACCATGGGTATCTCTACTATTTCGAGCGGCCTCATCCCGCGGTCTTCCCTGAGCAGGTTTATCCCCCTCGCGCCGGGGAGAGTTTCCTTGCTGACTATTATCGCTTCTATGCCGCGCTTCGGGTCAATGACTTCGGGGCTGAAAAAATTGTCGAGCATGGTTATTTCGTAGCGCTTCTTGCCGATGCCTATGGAGCCGAGGAATTTCACAAGATTTCCCTTTCTCTCCTCGAAACTCCTCACCCCGCGCTTCCCCTTCCTCCACGCGTATTCGTCGCCCGACAGGCCGATGCAGCAGAAATCGGCTGCTTCGAAAGCTTTCCTGAGCAATGCCTCGTGGCCTTTATGGATGGGGATGTCGAACGTCCCTCCGAGGCAGGCTATCCTGTACTCGCGCTTCATGAGAATAGATTGAAGAAATGGGTTTAAATTTGGGGCAAAATTTTTATTTTCTCGGCAATTTTCGTGTTCTCACCCCATTTATAAAACTTTCTATAAAAATCGAAAGATTTAAATATAATAAAAACTAATTATAGAAAGTTAGATGTGCCATAAAGTGGTCCCATGAAGAGAATAGAGATTGTCTACAACCTCGTGCTTGAGGAAGTGCTGGAGAAGGGAAACAGAAAGATGACGCAGGCCCAGCTTTCCACGACGCTTCGCATATCCCTCAGCATCGTGAACGCGGCGTTGAACCACCTGAAAAAGATGCACGCGGTGGAAGTGCACCAAAGGAATTTCATTGTCGTGGATCCCAAAAAGGTACTTTACTATTGGGCGAGCGTCAGGAACCTTGAAAAGGATATCCTATATTCGACGAGGGCTGAAATGCCTGTTGGCGAAATTGAAAAAAGCATGCCTCCTGCTGCGGTGTACGCAGCCTACAGCGCCTACAAGCTGCGGTTCAAGGACGTGCCGGCAGACTATTCGGAAGTTTACGTGTACAGCGACAAGGAGGAAATCGAGAAGCGCTTTCCGCCATCGAAAAAGCGGCCAAACTTATTCGTCCTGAAACCAGCGGCGGGAAACATGACCATTGCCAACATGTTCGTCGATCTCTGGAACATGAAGGAATGGTACGCACGAGATTTTCTTGGGGCTCTGGAGATGAAAATAGATGGAATACTGGCATGACATCCAGACTGAGAAAAGCTGGAGGATACTCCAGTCGATGAAAGGAAAATTCCCGTTCGTCCTGATAGGTGGCTGGGCGGTCTACCTGTGGACGAGGTCGCAGAAGTCGAAGGACATAGACATAATAGTCGACATTCCCGTCATGGCCGAGCTGAAGAAGCGCTATGACGTAAGGAAAAACGACAGGCTGAAGAAGTACGAGATAAAGATAGACGAGATTGACGTCGACATCTACGTGAAGCATTATTCGGAGCTGGCAGTTCCGGTCGAAATGATTGAGACGGCGAAGATAGAAGGCTTCGAGGTCGCGCGGCCGGAATTCCTGCTCGCGCTGAAGCAGGGGGCGGAGCAGTCCAGGGGCGAAAGCATCAAAGGAGAAAAGGATCGCATCGACATCATGAGCCTTCTTCTGAAATGCGGCGTCGACTTCCCGGCGTACAAGAGGCTTCTTGAAAGGGCCGGCAGGAAAGAGCTTTTTCCCAGGCTCGTCTCGATTGTCAAAGGCTTTGACGGTTATGAACATCTCGGCCTGAATCCCCGGCAGTTCAAGCTCGAAAAGAAGAGCCTGCTTGAAAAGATGCGGCAGGCGTAAAGAACGGAATAAAGCCGAGGCTGTTTCCATGGCGAGGTCGGGATTCTCGAAGGCGAAAAAAGGGAACTGGAACTGTAATCTCTTTCATTTGTTTCCAAAGCCTGAAAATTTAATTAAGAACCCGCGCGAATTATTAATATGCTTGACGTGATGCAGGAAATTCTCGTCGTTACGATCTCGCTTTTCGCGATAGTCGATCCAATTGCATGCGTTCCCGTCTTCATGTCGTTCTTCGGAGGTTCCGAGAGGAAGAAGCGCAGAAGAGCAGCGACGGAAGCCGTTTTGGCGGCTTCCGTGCTTCTTGTGGGTTTCGCCGCTTTCGGTTTGGCATTGCTCACATATCTCAATATTTCCATCTCCGCCTTCATGATAGCGGGCGGAATACTTCTCATGTTCCTGGCCTTCGAATTCCTGATGGGCTCGCTCCCCAGAACAAGGCGCGTGGAAAGCGATACGAGCGACGCGGTCGTTCCGATAGGAACTCCTCTTCTGACAGGGCCCGGGGCGATAACGTCAGCCATATATTTCACCCACATTTACGGCCTGGCCGTGACATTCATCGCGATAGTGATTGTCATGATAATCTCGCTCCTCACCCTTCTGGGAAGCACGAAACTGACCGGCGTGCTGGGCAAGAACGGGCTGAGGGTAATCACAAGGATAATGGGCCTGATAACAGCCGCGATAGCCATAAGCCTGATAGAGAAGGCGATGATAGCATACGGCTTCATACAGGCGGCATCGGTTCTTTGAGCTTTTTTGAAAAGCTGCTGGACTTTCCCTTGCTTCACAATATGCAGTTGCGATGTGCCAAAAGCATAAAAAATTTCATCTTCATTAATTAATCATGATATCCTTGCATCGTTTTCCAATTTCATACGGGGCTTCTTTTTTTTTGCAGCGGATACACGCCGGTGCATGGACGCCGAATGCGAGGATATGGTGGCGACCCAACAATTGCTATATATGAAGAAATACCTGAACTTTACACACTAAACCCCGACGCGGAAGATGCCGAGAAATTAATTAAAACTCTTACCGTATAAATTTCATCCCTCATCCGAAAAGCCGCGGAAAGAACGTCGTCACGACAAGCAGACCCGAAAGGAGAATAAGGATTGCCGTTGAGGCGATTACTACCACATTGTATATTCTGTTGTTGACGTATTTTCCCATTATCTGCTCGTTGTTTATTATTTTCACTATCGCCACGAGGATAATCGGAAGAATGATGCCGTTCACGACCTGCGAAATGAGCATGATCCATACCAGAGGGAGGCCGGGCACGAGTATCACGCCAACCGAGAAGGCGATTATCGCCCCTATTATCACGTAAAAATGCTTCGCCTCGGCGAACTTCCTGTTCAGGCCGGATTCCCAGCCGAAAGCCTCGCACATGAAAAAGGCGGTGGCGAGAGGAAGGATGAAAGCGCCGAAGAGCCCGGCGCCGAAAAGCCCGAGAGCGAAAAGTCCCTTTGCGAACGTCCCTGCCAGCGGCTCCAGCGCAATCGCGGCGTCGGAGGCCGAGTTAATGGCGATGCCCGCGGTGAAAAGCGTGGCGGCGCAGGTCATGATGATGAAGAACGAGACCACGTCCGTCATTATGCACCCGAGCATGACCTCTATCCTTGAATATTTGTAGTCTTTCGCGTTTATCCCCTTCTCCACGATGGAAGACTGGAGATAGAACTGCATCCACGGCGCGATCGTGGTCCCTATCACCCCTACCAGCACGATGATGTATGCGGAAGAAAACTGGAAGGTCGGCGTGACAAACTGCCTTCCCACTTCGCCCCAGTCAGGGTGCGCAAGGATTCCCGATATGATGTACGAGACGTAAAAGACTATCATGAGCAGGAACACTTTTTCGAGCGACCTGTAATTGAATTTCAACACAAGCATTACGACGATGACCGCGCACAGCGGGACAAGGACGAACCTGCTCAGGCCGAAAATCTCGCCAGCGGCGGCAATCCCCGCGAACTCCGAGATGGTCGTGGCGAAGTTCGCTATGAGAAGGCCGATCATTATGAAGAACGTAATCTTCACCCCGAAGCTCTCGCGTATGAGGTCTGAAAGGCCCTTGCCGGTTACGGCGCCCATCCTCGCGCACATCTCCTGGACGAATACCAGCAGGAGGGTTATGGGTATGAGCGTCCAGAGAATGGAATACCCGAACTGGGCTCCGGCGACCGAATAAGTCGTGATGCCGCCCGCATCGTTATCCACGTTCGCCGTTATCAGCCCCGGGCCGACGACGGCCAGAAAAAGGAGAAGTCTCTTTTTGCTCGGCTTGGGCATTTTCATTTTCTCATCCCGTCATTCACCCCGGGCGGCGCGCGCTTCCGTTCACCCTCGTGTTGTATCTCCTGCCTCTGTGCGCGAAATACCTTTTCTTTTTCCACGATTTCGGCAGGACCTCGGATATGACGTCGTCCGCCTTCACAACACCTTTGAGAACCCCTTTCTCGTCCACGACGGGCAGGGCAAAAAGATTGTATTTCGCCAGCGCCTTGGCCGCGTCCTGCTTCGAGGTCGTGATATGCAGCCGTATTATCCTGTTCTTCATGAGCTTCTCGACCTTCTCGCCCGCCGGCGCGGTGACGAGATTGCCAAGCGGGAGGTAGCCCATGAGCTTCTGGTTCTCGTCGACGATGTAAATCCTGTAAATTTTTTCAGGCGAAGGCTTCAGCGTCCTCATGAGCTCTATGGTCTTCTCCGCCGTGAAGGTGCCCGGGATCGCGATAAATTCAGTGTGCATGATCGAGCCGACCGATGTGTCGGTATATCCAAGTATCTCCTTCACCTTTCTCGCGGTCTCCGGTTTCATGTCTCTCAAAATCTCGTCCTTCATGTTCTCGGACATTACGCTGATTATGTCGGCCGCGTGGTTGGGAGGGATGTTCTCGAGGATTTCGAGTATGCTGTTAATCTTCATTGTCTTCAGGAACGATTTCTGCATTTCCGGCTCGGACTCGATGATGGTTTTCGCGGCCTTGTCCTTGTCGAGCGCGTTGAACACCAGCTCTCGTTCCTTGTAGGTGAGGTCTTCCATCAGGTCCGCGATGTCGGCCGGATGGAGGTCGGCGATCTTGCTTTTCTTCAGTTTGATGTGGAGTTTCTGTATTTCCGGGTCAAGCGGCTCCACGAACTCCCATGGGATTATGTGGTCCCTCATGTTTCCCGTCAATACGTCGCCGAGCTTCTCCCCTGCAAGCGAGCGCAGGAGGCTTTTTGCCCCGACGCATACGGCGACTATGCAGAGCATGCTCCCGACCTTGCCGAGAAACACGTCATTCACCCGTACCACCTTGAGGCCATCGACGTCTATTATCTGCTTGTCCACGAGCTTGCTTACGAGGAACTCCTTCTCTTTCTCGAAAGTCGGCTCGAGCTCGCTCTCCGGGGAATTCAGGTAAATGTCAGCGTCAAGCCCGCGAGTCTTTGGATTGTCTTTTATTTCCTTCACAAGCTTCCATGATATCTTCTTCCTGTAATTGTTCTTCGACAAATAGATGATGTGGCAGATCTCTGCGTACTTTTCGCCGTCGCTGAAACCCATGTCTACAAGAATGCCTATTCTCTTGCCTGCGGAATCAAATACAGGTCTTCCCTTTAGCTGGCTGAAATACACCATAAGTCCAACTCATTGCATAAAGAGATGAGATATATTATTTGTCCTGTGGTATTTTTATCTTTACTATGCTAAAAGTACCCGCGTTGTTGGCAATGGCCAAGCCTCCTTTATATTCTTATTATATATTTACATTATTTAATATATAAATATAAACATTTTAAAAAATGTTAAAAATTAGAGATTTAAATATTATAATATGAAAAATAGAAAAGTATATAAATAGGTTCACATAAATTATATATGCCGCTCATTAGAATCGAGGTGATGGGGATGGTGGATTGTGTGGATAATCAAGGCGAATTTGAGGTGCACCAAGCTCAGATAATGGTTTTTGGGTGCGGTGGCGGCGGTAGCAATACCGTCAACAGGCTGACGAACATGGACATACAGGGTGCGGTGACAATAGCAGCGAATACCGATGCCAGACATCTTGCCGTCACAAAGGCCCATAAGAAACTCCTTATAGGAAAGGATATCACAAGAGGACTGGGCGCAGGCGGTTACCCTGAGGTTGGAAAGAGAGCGGCCGAGGAATCCAGGGAGGAAATTAAGAAACTATTAACCGGATGCGATCTGCTTTTCGTGACATGCGGCCTTGGCGGAGGGACCGGAACAGGGGCCGCTCCTGTGGTGGCGAAGGTGGCGAAGGAACTCGGCGCGATAGTGATAGCTGCGGTTACGCTGCCGTTTAAGATGGAGGGTGCCAGGGTAGGAAAAGCCGAAGACGGGCTTGGTAATCTTAGGGACGCATGCGATACCGTTATAGTGATAGAGAACCAGAAACTCGTCCAGCTGGCGGGCAACAGGCCGCTCGGCGAGGCTTTCGCGGTCGCGGACAACCTTATAGCGACCATGATAAAGGGCATAACTGAGACTATATCCCAGCCCTCGCTGGTCAACCTGGACTACGCAGACGTCAAGACCATAATGCACTCTGGAGGGGTCGCGACGATCGGAGTCGGCATATCCGACACCAAGAACCGCGCATACGAAGTGGTCGAGCAGGCCCTGAAGAACCCGCTGCTTGACGTCGACTATGAAGGAGCGACGGGCGCGCTGATACAGGTGATAGGCGGAGACGACATGACGCTTGAAGAGATAAACATAATCGGAGAAACCATTTCAAAGAAAATGAACCCGGAAGCGACAGTCATGTGGGGCGCGAGAGTGCTGCCAGAGTTCAAGGGAAAGCTTCATGTCATAACCATAATAACCGGCGTGAAGTCTCCCTACATAGTGGGCAAGACCGAGGAAGCGAAGCACGTTAGGTCAGTGGCCGAGAACTTCTCGAAGGAGTTCGGCATAAGAGTTTACGCTTGATGTGTGACTAAGTCATAGCTTACTTTAAGGAAGGCGCGGGCCGCCGGCGAATCGGGGCGGCCTTCGACTTTCCTTCTTGTTCTTTTTTTCATTCTTCTTCTGAATATCCCTGCCGCGAACGTCAAAAAGTCAAAAAGCAAACCTATTTATGTCACATGGATAATTTATCCAGATGAGGGCAGGAATAGCCGGGAACGTCAAAGCGCTCGCCGGAATTTTCAGCGCTGTTCGCACGCTTTACGAGCATGACCACGGAGACAACGTCAAAGGGCGTAAGCCCGCGAAAACCGCAAATTCGTGCTTGAGAAGCCGGGATAAAAAGAAGGGCGGAGGCAGGCATGATTACAGCGGCAAAAAGAACGGGAAGGACGTTAAAAATGGCAAGGAAAGCCGGGCCGGCCGCGAATACAGCTCGGTTTTCGCTCAAAAGGCGGGCGATTACGCGATAAAGTCGGGCTACGCCAGCATGGAAATGCAGAAAGGATACGCCGCCTCGAGGGAAAGCGGGTTCAAATCCAATTCAATGGGCTTCGCCGCCCAATGGAATCTTGATGGCAATCCGGTCTCCGCCGAACCTCAGACTGACATGTATGTGCAAAAGTCCGCGGGGATGGCTGAAACCAAGCAAGCCCTCAGCGAAATGCTTTCAGGGGTAAGCGCTCAATCAGCTTATGCCGCGGAGCTGGACCTTACCACAAGGGCTGATGCCGCCAGCTTCAAATACGGGCGCAGCGAAGGGATGGTAAAGATCGAATACAATGACCCGGTCTTCATAAACAACCAGTGGACATACCAGAGGATATTCATCCGCAACGAGAAGGACGGCTCGACCGTTTATCGGTCTACCATGGACAAGGCGCAGGCTGCCGGGCTTGAAACCCAGGTCAGGCGCGACGACAAGTTCGACACCATGTATTTCGATTCGCTTAACGGCAAGAGGGACGGCAAAGGCAATGCATACTGGGAGGCGTGGGTGAACGGGGAGATAGTCGAGGACGCGCTGGATAAAAAGGAGCTCAAGAAAGGCGACGTCGTCGAGTGGCGGCTGGCGAACGAGCGCGAATCGTTCTGCGGCGGCGGCGGGATTGAAGAAAGGCTGATCAGGCCCGAGCTGCGTTCAAAGGCAAGCAACCCTTTGGGCTTGCCGATGACGGAGGCAGGTTACTTATCCGGTTTTGGCCCGCCCGGAAGTTACGGCCGGTTCAGTTCTTTGCGCCAGGGCTATTCGCAAAATGCACACCCAAGCTACGGGACCCGGTAGCTTCCGGATCACAAAATTCAAAACGCGATTAAAAACAAAATTTAAATCATCGTCAGGCCTACGGCAAAGCCGCCTCTTTTCGCTTCGCTCAAATTTTTTCCGGAGGACACGAGAATAACGTCGCCTTCTTCCAGCGCGCCGTCGAGCTCCTTTATTGTCGCGACGTTCCTGGCCCCGGGGAACCTTATCTTCCCGTCCTCGAAGACGAGCGTGGTGACGTCGACTCCGTGCTTTATGCCTTCGTCCCTCTGCTCGATGCCTTTCCTGATGTTTTTTCTTGCCCCGCGAACAACGAGGGCAACGCTTGTTTTTTTGCTTATCTCCGGAAGCTTCACCGGTATGGGATCCGGCATTTTTCTTTCCAGAAGTTTGAAGATTTTTTCCCCTCTTTTGGCCAGCGCCAGCCCTATCGTGGATTTTTTTGCCATGCGCTCTTCCTCCAGTTTCTTCATCATGGTCTTGACAGTGGCTTCGCCGAGCCCGAGTTCTTTCATCAGCGAAAATCTACCCGCGGGTTTTTTCCCGAGCAGTTTTATCGTCATGGCGAGATCCGTAAGCGAGTAGCCTGACCTGCTGTCTATCTTGATAGATTTAAAATCCCTCAGGCTCATGATTTCATATTCGGCTTCCGGCTTAAAAATATCCGCGTTGTCTTTAGAACAAGCGATAATCAGGCCACGATGCCCTCATAACATCTTTCTTTCCGATAAGAATCGCCTATTTTATCACACAACGTTCTGTTTTGCGTTGCAGTTCCTATAATGCCATAACAAAAGTCCTTCGGCACATCGGCCGGCATTTTATCGCAGATTTGGTAATCCCCCCGCGCTCTTCCAATCTCTGCATAGCAGGCACTTGCGCGCACTTTGCTGGAAAGCTGATCGCACACGGCAGTATTGGCATTTCCGGTAGCGTAGTTGTAATAGCAGTTATCCTTTTCGTCCTGTTCAACGATTTTCGTGCATAGCGTGTAGTCCTTGGTCCATATTACGGCGTACGAATAGCAAGCACCTTTGAGCGCCTGGCCCTCCATATTCTCGCAGACAGAAAAGTTTTTAGAGTCAAACGCTACCTTCAGATAACAGGCGTCCCTGTAATCCAATGTCTGTATTTTTTCGCAAATTGATATATTTGACGCTCTTTCGTTCAATGCGAAATAACAGACGTCCTTGAAAGGTTGCAATATAATGTTATCGCAATACGAAATGCTTAAGTTGGACTGACCAAGGCCATGGCATTTTTCCCTTTCATAAGGATTGGTAAAATCTCTGCAGCTGATCGCAACATGCGCCAAAGGATCGTCAATACCGATACCTGTCACGCTGATATAAAATCTAGGACCTATCTGGAATTCATTATTTGACGTGCACCCGCTAATCTGTACTGCAAACATTATGATGAATATTACCAGAAGATGTTCTCTTTTCATTCAACCATCTGAAATTAATTAGGCTGTGATACGTTAAAAGAGCCAGCATTTCAGAAAAATCTCTCTTTCTTCGCGCTCGCGGCGTCTATCTCCTTCAGGTCCGCGTCAGCCTGCGCTGGCTCGAAATAGCGTATCCTTTTCGCGAGCCTTTTTGCCAGCTCTATGTCCTCCGCCATCTCCCTGCTGATCTCCCCCACGACCCAGATTTCCGACGACTTCTTTATCTGCTCCCATCTTTCCTTGTCCCTCGCCTCCTTGTCCTTCGCCGCGTCCACCTGCGCGAGGTCCGAGACGATGCCCGGGTAAACCGGGAGCATTTTCCTCTCAGTCGCGAGTCTCATGGCCTTGAACCTCTGGCCCGGATTCTTTTTGGAGAACGAGATGTAGACCACCCTGCCCTTTCCCGCATCGTCTTCAACCATATCATCACCCCTTCATGCAAAAACACGACCTAGAAAAATAATTGGTCGCGCGGTTATTTATTTCTGCAGCGGGGCGGACCGAAACACGCTTTTACATTCCTGAAACAATCGTGTTTAAACATTCGTTTAAACATAACTTCTTATTCAGCCCGGCGAAAAATTAAAAATGAATTCGCGCATGCAGTGGATTCTCGTCGTTTCCGCGATAGTCGTCATGGATGCCGCTGCCCTGGGCCTTTCAAATGCGACAGGCAATGCCGTCAGCAACGGACAAAACCCGCTGCCGGTCTCCGGCGTCTTCAGCGGGGCCCTGCTCGGCGAGGAAGTTGGTGTAAAAGGAACGGTGACAAAAGTCCTGCCCGAATATACCTCGAAAAAAGGTTTCGCCTACCAGCAGTTCCTCATATCCGACGGCGAGGAAGAGCTAAAGGTTTTCTGCTCCGAGGAATACGGGAAATCCGAAGCGAAAGAAGGCGACGAAATCGTTTTCGAGGGGAAATTCCAGAAATATTACGAGCAGTACGAGATTTACGGTTTCTGCTCCGAGATAAAAAAGATATGAACAGCCTGTGCTTAAAAGTTTTTGCCCCAAATAACTATAATCTATCTGCATCCAGGATATGTTTATGAACGCTGGAAGAGAAACTGTTGTGGTGAAGTTCGGCGGCTCGATGTTTCCGCAGGAAGGCCTGTACAAAGGCTTTGAGAAGGCAGGGAACTACTTAACACAACTTTACAACGAAGGCTACCAGCTGGTCGGAGTCGTTTCCGCGGTAAATGGCATGAGCGATTTTGTCCTTGAAACGGAAAGGGTTTTGCATGACCGCGGATACAGGCCCAAAAACCCGGTTGTTGCCAAAGCAGCGAAATTTGCAGGGGACAGGAAAAGGTTCGCGAAAGAGGTTTCGGACGGCATAATGGAAATTTACGCGCGAGAGATACCATCCGGCAGAGGTAGGTTGCTTGGCGAAATTGAGAGGGAAGTCGAAAAACTAAAGGCGTCAATTGCGGAAGAAGGAAACGAGCAGGTAAGAAGGGCGCTTCCCGAGAACCATTCAGGCATACTGCTTTATTCCGTTCTCAGGGATGCGGGCTTCGATTCGGCGTATCTTGACGGCATGCAGGTGGGCGTGAAGACGAATCCAAGGGGAACGGTCAAGAGGCACGTTTCCTCCTTCGAGATACGTAATGCGCTTGAAGGGCATCTAGGCCGAGGTAAAATCCCTGTCGTTGGTGGCTACATCGGAAGACGTCTGGATAACGGGGAACCAACCACATTTGGAAGGAACACGACCGACGTCACCGGGGCGGCCGTATCTTTCGCCTTGGGCGCTGCAGAGTATCAGATAATAAAAGTCGTTCCGGGCGTTTACCGGATAGAACCGGAGATAAAAATTGACGGCGAAACCATAAGAATCGAAACTGATTTTTTAAGACGCATGAGCTACGGCGAGGCTACGCAAATAGCATGGAGAGGCTCCAAGGTCGTCCATCCGCATGCAATAGACATTTCAAGGGACGGCAAAATACCCATCAGAGTAAAATCCATCGAGTCAGGAGAGGGGACGCTCATATCGGAGACATCGGATACCACGCCGGAAAGGCCCGTGGCGGCGGTATCCACTGAAAGCTTCCATCTTCTGAGCGTTGACGATCCTGCAATGATAGTGCCCGAGGAAGGCAGGGGATACATAAGAGATGTAATAGACACGCTCACAAAATGCGGCCTGGGATTTTTTGACCTTGCCAAGTCGCCGAGCGTGTTAACCCTTGCCGTTCCCACGATTTATGACGGCAGAAGCACGGATATCGAATCTGCCATGGAAAGCCTTAGAGGATGCCTGAAAGAAATGGAGTACACCCCGAGAAGTGTGTTATGCAACAATGTTTTCGGCATGAGCATGACCGGCGAAGCCATGAAGGGCACTCCGGGCGTAACGGCCAGGATAGCAGGGATATTCGGAAAAGAAGGTGTAAGCATAGTCATGGGCGGGCAGAGCGACGAGAGGGAAGGCGCCCCGGTCATCAATTACTACGTTGATCCAAAAGATGCCAGACGCGCGCTGGAAGCGTTATGCACGGAACTTTTCTGCTGATTTCATCCTGCTTATAAATCTTTTTTGCACTTTGCGCAAATCCCGGCAGACGCCCCGGCCCTGCGAATGAAATGACATTTCAGCCAGCCGTGAAAATAACATTCTCGTTGCCGGGTTCTTGTGCCCCTTGCTTTTTGTCCGCCTTCCGGCGGTCTTGGCCAAGCAAACCGGAGCTTTGGGGTTCAGCCTAAAAGAGTCGCCTCCTTTCCCGGCGCCTAGCACACTATTTCCGGCATATTATGCACTCATGCAACCTTCGCTTCCTCTTGCGCAATTTCTGCACGGGTCTGACGGTCGCATTTCATGGTCTCCATATATCTTTCAAGGCAGGTTTCCATGGTTTCGAGGTCCTTTTCCAGCTCTTCCGTCTCGTAACTGCCGTCGCTGAGATTTCTGACGAACTGATCCGCTCTCATGAGGTATCGGGCATTTATCTTCTCGTTCGGTCGTAGGTCGCTTGCCGCCACCTCCTTCATCAGCCTGAGATACCCGGCTTTCGCGTCACTCTTTCTGTTTTCATCCCAAAGCTTCAGATTTCTGTCAAGCTTCCATTTCCTTTCCGCGTGCCTGTACAGCTTTGCCGCCGATCCCAGCGCAGCGCTTGCCAGCGCTCCCTTGAGCCAGCTGTACTCGTTTCCCGGATAGCTCCTGCACGCGTATCCCAGTCCGCCTGCGAGACCTGCCGTAGTCAATGCCCATATTCCCGTCCAGTCGTAAACCTTTTTTATAGCGTCTTTCGCTGCCTTAGAAGTCGTCCCTGCGCATTTCCGGACTGCCCGGAAATCCGTTGCTGTTTTTTCCAAGTCATCCCGGAGGAAATCCACCACTCCCGCGCATTCCCCGGTTACCGGATATTCGCCCACCGGCCATAAAGTGTCGTTCCTGACCGCGCTGAAGCCGTAGGTTTTTCTTGCCGCCAAGGCGCCGTTCCCAGCCCATGGCTTTTTGTACACTTAAAATTAGCGTTTCAGGTTTTAAAAGCCTTTCCATTCTTCTTTGTGTTGCGGTTTTTCCGTGAAAATCAACGCTTTTCCTGCCGCGGTTTGTTTTTTATTTGCCCTGACGAATAATATTAAATATGATAAAAATCCTCGCCCTCGAAAACAAGAAAAGGCTCATCAAAGATATGCATGTATCGAGAATCAGCAGCTTCCTGAAAAACCCGAAGAATCTTCTCTGGCTGAACATCGAAAACCCGTCCGAGGACGATTACATGATGCTTTCCGAGGTCTTCCACTTCCACCCGCTCGAGATAGAGGACTGTAGGAAGAAGCTCGAACTGCCGAAGATAGACGAGTTCGAGGACCACATGTTCATCGTGTTCCACAGGATTTCCTACGATTCGAAAGCCCACGCCGTGAGGGCGCACGAACTCGACATATTCCTAGGAAGGAATTTCATAATAACGTTCCCCAACGAGCCGCTGGATATTATAAACGACTTCCGCGAAAAATGCCTGCAGGATCCCAGCCTTTGTAGGGACGCTGATTTCATACTGCACAGCATACTCGACAGCATGATAGAGGAATACCTGTCCATCCTCGACCGCTGGGACGAGGAGATGGAAAGGCTTGAGGGCGAGGTCGTCACCGGGAAGACCAAGAAGTCGCTGCAGAAAATGCTCAAGCTGAAAAAGCACATGAGGGACTTCAAGAAAAGCATCGTCCCTCAGCGCGACATAATAAACCGGCTTTCCCATCCGGAATCGCCGTTCATCTCGGCGAAGGCGCACGTCTATTTTCGCGACGTGTACGACCACGTGATGAGAGCGTACTCGATAGTCGAGGACCAGAGGGACACGATGACGACGATTTTCGAGGCGTATCTTTCCACGGTCTCGAACAAGCTGAACGAGATAATGAAGACGCTCACAATCATAGCGACTATATTCATCCCGCTCACGTTCATCGTCGGCCTATACGGTATGAACTTCAAGTACATGCCCGAGCTCGACTGGCAATACGGCTATTACATGGTGTGGGCGATACTGATTGCCGTCAGCATCGCATTGCTCGCCTACTTCAGGAAGAAGGAATGGATATAGAATTTTAATCCAGCATTCAGGTCCGAGTACCAGTCGAGGAGCGAGTACAGGTAGACCCGATTTCTAATTCATCACATTAAGGGGAAAATCTCTTATCAAGATTATTTACTTGTATCTAAATAGTAGTAACAAAATAGAAAGGTTTATAAACATTGGAATACTTCATTTATTATATGAGCACTATAGACTTAACAAAATACCTTGGTAAACTAGATTTATCTGGCTATAAAGTAAATAATGAACTTGATAGTTCAATTTTTAAAGGTATTGAAAGAAGAGTGTGGGCAGAACTACTACGCGAATATGTCCCGGAAACTAAATATCAATTACCTAAAGATAGAGATGCAAGAGTATTAAGTGTTGGGTGTGGAAGTTGTCCTGAAGCATTAAGTCTTAATCAATATTTTGGTAAATCTAAACGTGTTGGCAGAGATAGTTTGGACGGTGTAGACTTCATTGGTGTAGATATTGATGGAAAAGCTATTGAACGTGCAAGATTTGATTACCAAATGCCAGATTGGAATTCTAGACCTATTGAATGGGTTCCTGAACCAGGTTATACTTTCATTCCCGGAGACGCTACAAGAATTCAAGATTTAGTTCAAGGAAGATTTGATGTGGTTGTATATGCCCATCCAGAAATTCTTCACAGAGAAAATATTTGGGCAGGAATATTTAACCAAGTAGCAAATTTACAACAATCAGGAGATTTGTTAATTGCTACATTAAGATTACCAGAAGAGAAGGAAACAGCCTTAAAGAGTTTACAACCACCTTACCATATAAGAGTTGCTACAGAGAATAAACATATGCAAACTGGATATTCCCCTCAAGATGAGAGACATAAGTTTGTAGTAATGGGCATACGCAAATAAAGAGATTTTCTCCTTTCGTCAATTTAGGAAATCCCCATTCTCATCGAAAAAAGTAAGAATCTTTTTGAACATCGGAATTTAACTGAACTCGCCGAAGGCGATTTGGGTGTAGCGAGGTGCAACCGAGCGAAACCGCGTAGTCTCGAATTTGAGAAGAGGAGTCAAAGTTACAGAATTATAGTTGACAAGCTCGTGAACGCCTTATCTTCTTCTGGCGAATAAATAGGTCACCAGCATCACCAGCGGGAAAACGTACAGCGCGGTGAACGTCCCTAGGCCGAGCGCGACGAAAATAATCGGGATCTGCGCCCCGAATATCGTCGCCAGGTCGTAGCTCCAGCCCAGCGTGCCGATGACCTTCCCTTTTTCGTGTTGCTCGAACTTCTCGCTCACGTTGGAGTATATCCAGATGTCGATGAAGCCGCCCGCTATGCCTATGAATATCGCAACTAGATAATAATGGACCATCGAGGTGGCGAAGACCATGGCGGTCGCGCCCAGCAGGTGGAAAAGTATGCAGAACGGGACCCAGTATTTCCTGAGCTTCTTGTTCGATATCCTCCCGACAAGGAAAACGCTCGCCGCGAACAGGATGACTTCAACCACCACTATCATCGAGACCACGCTCCTTGAAAGACCGAGGGTCTGGAGCGCGTAGCGGACGAAGAAGAACAGGAACGCTGAGAACATGGCGAGGTCCATGGACTTGTATATTATGTACGCCGGTATTTTTTTCATGTAGGAGAACGACGGCCTGACTGAAACCTTGCTCTCGTATTTCTTCGCGAACCTGAGCATGAGCAGGACCCAGACCGCGCCAACGACGAAAATCAGGTAAAACGCCGGCTTTATGCCGAACGCATCCATGAAGAGGCCCGGTATCAGCAGGCCGAAAGTCCAGCCGAGGTTGCTGACGCCGCTGAAGAAGCCTACCTTCCTGTCGGGCTTGTCCTGCCCGACTTTTCTGAGGGAATATATTATTATTGTCACGAACACCAGCGCGCTCGCCACGCCGCCGGCTATCTTCAGCGCGGTTATCGCAAGAACGTCGCTGGTTTGGCCGATGAGGAACAGCGAGAAGAAGAACACGAATCCCCCGGCCATAAGATAGCGCCGCTCGCCGTGCCTGTCAGTCAGGTGGCCGATGACAGGCTTCATCGCGAAAGAGAACACGTCGCCGATTGAAAGCAGGAAAGCATACACGACGATGGAGATGTTCAGCGACGAGAAATACATCGCAGGGATTATCATGGCGAAAGCCATGAAGAGCGTCTGGAAGAGGCCGAACAGCGAGCCCGAGAATAGCCTGGTCCTCGCGTCGTCTTTGACATCATTCAAAGTGTCCCCTTTATGATCTTTCATTTCTATCATCTTTTTCGAATTACATAATCTTGTCGGAAGAGTATATTAAATTTCCTGCACGCCCAATATTAACCATGTTCGAGTTCGACCGGGACTTCGACCTTGAGATTGGCTCCAGCATGATAAAGCGAAGGAGCAACAAGTTCGTTCTCATCTGGAAATTGCAGGAACACGAGGGCAGAATAGGGATAGTCGGCGGGATAAGCAGTTCGCCCGTTAGATACAAGAACTTGGTAATATTCGGCTGCGCCGATCACTACGTTTATGCTTTGGACATCAACACCGGAAAAATGGCATGGAAATTCAGGGCCGGCCAGATGTTTGTGGACGCGAGACCGATTGAAGATGATGGCATAATCTACATAGGCTCTTTTGACGGGCATCTTTATGCGCTTGAAGCGGAAAGCGGAAAAGAATTATGGAGATTCAGAACAGGGGGCGGAATTTACGGTTCATGCCTCGTAAATGAGGGACGGTTGTATTTTGGTTCACAAGATTCGTATGTTTACGCAGTTGATACAACAACAGGCAAAGAAATATGGAGATTTAAAACAGGGGCTGAGGTAGGTTCGGCTCCCACGATTCATGAAGGAGTCCTGTATATAGGCAGCTATGACGGAAATCTCTATGCCCTCGCTCCAGAAACGGGGAAGGAGCTGTGGAGGTTCAAAACAGGAGGTAACATCTCAAATCCCCTTTCTTACTTTGTCGAAGGCAATGTGTTGTATATCGGCTGCACGGACGGGAACATTTACGCGATCTATCTTGAAAACGGAAGGGAGAAGTGGAGATTCAAAACCGGAAGCTGGATACTTGCCTCGCCCAAGCCCGTTGGGGACTTCATATATTTCGTTTCGAGCGACGGAAACATGTACTGCATTGACAAGGACGGGAAACTTGTTTGGAAATTTATGACCGATGCCTGCATGGACGGTTCGCCTGAAGTGGTGGTGGAGAAAGGAATACTTTATTACAGCTCTTCAAACGGAAACCTTTACGCCCTCTATGCGAAGAGCGGAAAGGAAATATGGAGATTCAAGACAGACGGGGAAATTATCTCCTGCCCTTTGCTGCACGAAGGCAAACTGTATTTCGGCTCTTTCGACTGCCATTTCTATTGTATTGATATAAAGGGAAAAGAAATCTGGAGGTTCAAGACGAGTTCAGGCATCAAATGGCACGCCCCGCCGGAATCGGAATGGTTCGAGGTCGAAGTCAAGGAAACTGGCGAAGAATTGGCGAAAGAATACGGCAGCGTAAATCTGACGCAGCCAGAAGCGATGGAAAGCGAATATTCATTCAGGAGCGAGTACCGGTTCAAATCGGAATACCACACCAAGTCGGAATACAGGTAATCATATTGCGATTCCGTTTTTCAAAGCTTCGCTAACTATTGTCGTTTGCCTTTTCATCCTTCCAAACTCTTCGGGTGTGTAACAAAGAAAGTCCACGGGATAATCCAGCATCCAGTAGTCATACATTTTCGCGCCCCTTCTGAAGAAATTCATCCTTCTGAACTTGGGGCTGACTATTATCAGGTCTATATCGCTCCATTTGTGAGTTTTACCTGTGGCATAACTTCCAAAGAGTATCATTTTTTCTATTCTCATGTCTTTTCCCAAAATTTCCTTGAAGCTCTTCAATTTCCCAATTACAGCATTTTTTCTATCCATTTTATTATCTCCTCAGAATATTTCAAAAATTTTGATGCTATACCTTTTATGTCTCTGGCCTTTTCAACATCAGGGTATCTGGAATAAATGTAAGCGAGCGTCAATTCTTTTGAGTAATTCAAAAGATTTTCCGGTATTTTCACTTTTCTGCCGAGTTTAACCAAGTCATGAACTTTTTCTATTTCTCCTTCCCTTTCCAACAACAGAGCCTTGAGGCCTTTCTCTGCCGACTGCTGGCAGAAAAAAGCGGTTTCCTCGTATTTTCCATTTTTGAAAAGTATTCTAGCGGTGTCAAGGTCATTCAGAGCTTTCTCCCACCACTTTCTGACTTCCGTTCTCATATTTTATATTTCATAACGATTTATTTAAAAGTGAACAGTCTTCAGAACAGAACTTTTGCCACATTTATATCCATCGCGAACTCCGCAGAAAAAGCAACCAGCTCCTATTTCCCTTTCCCGTTCCTGCGTTTCCCTTTCGGCACCTTCTTTTTCAGCTTTTCAAAGAGAGAATGCCTTTCTTCCTGCATGAGCGCCTTCGCCGCTCCTATCGCGGTCGCGAATTCCGCGTGCTGAGGCACGACCACCCTTCCGCCGAACGTTTTCGCCGTCTGCTGTATCCTTTTCATGAGCGTCCTGTTTTTCGTGACCTTGCCGATGAAGACTATGTCCTTCTCGAGGCCGTGATTCATCGCCGCGAAAGTTGACAGCGTGCCTACGACCTCGCCGACCATGTTTATCAGGCCGAGCGCGATGTCATGGGGCGTGGCGTGATCCGAAAGCTTGCCGAAATTCGCGGCCGTCGCCGAAGGCGAAAGCTTGCCGATCCCTTTCCCGACGATGTCTTTTATCGTCAGGTCGATGTTCTTCAGGTCGCCCTTAAGCGCAAGCGTCTCGAGGTTGTTTATGTCATCTTTATTGAGAAGCAGCCTGTAAAGGCCTTTCAGCGTTCCGCCGCCTATGCCCGTCCCGCCGATGTGCTTTATGGAGCTTCCGCCGTCGTTCACGGCCACCATCGCCGTCCCGGTCCCTATGCTGACGACGAAGCATCTCTTTTTCCCGGTCAGCGCCAGCCCCCCGAGCCCTATCGCCTTTATCTCATCGACTTTCCTCATCGGTATGCCCAGAAGGCATTTTCCGAGCGATTTGGAACCGCCTCCTGTCGCGGCGATGGCCTTTACCATGTTTATGCTTGTCTTCCTGTCCGTCACTATTTTCCCCAGGCACCCGGCCGCGCTGGCCATGGCGTCGCTGGACTGGATGGAAACAAAGCCGCTTATTTTTCCGTTCCTGACGAGGACGCCCTGCGTGGTCGAGCCGCCGATGTCTATGCCCACTATCATATGTAATAGAATGAGAAGTTAGGCTTATAAAATATACTTTCTCGGCTTTTTCATTCGGTTAAAACGGGCATCTCTTCACGTTCCCGTCGCACCTGACGTTCTTCTTGATCTTGTCGCAGAACGTGTTTTCGCCAAGGAACCACTGGCACTGGTTTTCGGTTTGGCTTGCGATTTCAGGCGAAAGCGTTACAGCAGGCACTTTGGGAGGGGTCACGGATTTCGAATCTGGCTCCATGTTTAAACGTGTGTTTAAACATTTAAATTCCTATATTATCCCGAACATCCCCAGCATGGCGAGCAGAACCCCCAAAAACCCTTCGCCGCCTATCAGGCCGGCCGCAATCAGCTGCCCCTTCTCCGTCAAACCTTTTTTGTCGGCGAAATACCTTATCAGCCCGCCGACGAATAGGGGGAACGACAGCTCGATGGGCGCGTACAGGCCTATGCCGAAGGCAATGGGCGCGATGCCTTGCCTGAAATACAGGGAAACCAGGGTGAGCGCGCCTCCGAATATCGCCCCGAGAACGAGATACTGCGAAATCCCGCCCGCTGAAACAATCGCCGACAGCGCGACCGCCTGCGGCGCGGGAAGGTCAACACTCCCTATTTTATACATCTGGTCGAGCGCAAGCAACACGATGCCGATAACGATTCCTGACGAGAAGACGCTTATTATCTGTGCCTTTATCTGGTCTTTTGGCCTGGTCTTCACAAGGAATCCTGCCTTCAGGTCCTGCATGAAATCGCCGGCCATGCCAGCGGAGATGCAGAGAATCGCCGCGAGCACGACCGCGACTACCGGGTCGAGCCGGACGAAAAGCAGGACGATTATCAGTATCGCCATCGCAAAGACTTCCATGGGGTCTATGTTTATCTCGCCCGTTATCCTTGCAGCGATGTAGCTGACCAGGAACGCGCCGAATATCGAGACTATCGCCAGGAATACGTTGAGTTTCAGTTCAACGCTCAATAAAACGATGAAGGCTGCAAGAACAAAGAACCACCATTTCCCTCTTTTTTCGGACTTCCACGCGCCTTTCATCATGGGCACGAAGGCGGGCAGGCCCTTGACGAAAAAATAAATGATGCTTGCGCCAATTATCACGCCGATGCCGAAAGGCTTGGTGGCGGTAATTATCGCGGCGGCTTTGTCCGCGAAAAGCCCGAATGAAACCAGCGCCGGAACAACTATGAGATAAGAAGCGACCGCTCCGGCGAACCATAATGCGGTAAACTTCAGGCCTATCAGGAAGCCGCCTGAAAAAGGGACGAGCGAAATGCTGGATCCGAAAGAAAACAGCCGCCCTGACGACAGCTTGAGCGAGTCAAGATTGAAGTACGAAGGGAAGGCCTGGAAGTAGTCGCGGACGATCGCGAAAAGCCCGCCGAGGCCGAAAAACGCGAAGACCGTCCTGGCCTTTTTGCCACCCTCGTCGCCTGCCTCGAGGACCTTCGCAGCCGCAGTCCCGTCGGGATACGGAAGCTTCATTTTCACTATCATTTCCTCGCGCAGGGGGATGGTGAACAATACGCCGAGCAATCCACCCACAATTGCGATGAATGTGACTTCCAGAACCGATATGCTAAGGCCCATCAGCCATATCGCAGGAACGGTAAAAATTATCCCCGCAGCCAGCAGCCCGCCGGTCGAGGCGGCAGTCGCCGCTACGTTGACCTCGTTCTTGTTCGTTTTCCCTCCGAAAACTCTGAGGAGCGCGAAGGACATTATGGTCGCGGTTATAATCGGCCAGTAAACCCCGCCGACCTTCAGACCCGCGTACGCTGAATACATGCAGACGACGACCGAAAGAATAACGCCGACGAGAACCGCCCTCAAAGTGAAAGCTTTTTGCTCCTTTTGCAGCGGGAGTTTCATAGAAAAACAATTGGCAGCGGGAGTTTATAAATCATCACGCTTTTTTTACGCGGTTCGTCGAAAATTTCGTTTAACATTTGCGATTTCAGATAGCAGGAACGGGGTCCGAGCCAAAATCATTTCTTGAAAAATTTATGCCAAATCAGGAACAGGACAAAAATTACCACAAGAGCAATGCCGGCGACCAGAATGAGATTGAGCGCCATAATGATTATTAACTTAAGTTTTGCGATTTTTATATGTTGATATACCAGAAAGCCAATAAATATATAACTGGTGCGTACTATGCTACCAGTTATAGAGATACCGGGCATTGTTTCTGGGCCAGCCTCATTCTTTAGCGCT
>Ga0315274_10000581_pt1 | contig 56652 bp, 43 predicted proteins | sample YL17G02_20_MG_FD_203700 | JGI IMG/M metagenome (GOLD analysis project Ga0315274, IMG submission 203700) | Sediment microbial communities from Yellowstone Lake, YNP, Wyoming, USA - YL17G02_20 | ecosystem: Environmental > Aquatic > Freshwater > Lake > Sediment | place: USA: Wyoming | collected...
GGCGCCGGAGCCAAAGATCACCCCGATCAGCGCAAGAAACAAGAGGTAGATCACGACGCACACGCAAAGCAGGCCGTAGATCAGCATCCTGTACAACACGTACGGCAGCGTCTGCCGAACGATCCCGAGAGCGCGTTCGAATTGAAGTCCCATATGGCGACCCTTTCCGGCAAGTTTCGTCTGAAAGGATTATCCTCTGCCCGGCATCCCGATTCCAAACGCGCGGCACGGGGTCGTATCAGGTCGGACGGGTCGGACGGGTCGGACGAGTCGGACAGATCAGACAAACATTCCGAATCAGTGGTTTGGGAGGTGTCATTCCTGTGTGCTAGAATCCGTTTTCTCTCTGGCTCCTGAAACCATCCGTGTGCGGAGGCGATATGGCAAAAGGCATTACAAAACGCAGTGAAGACTACTCCCAGTGGTACATCGACGTGGTGTTGCGCGGGGAACTGGCGGACTATGCGCCCGTGAAGGGCTGCATGGTCATTAGGCCGAACGGATACGCGGTTTGGGAGAACATCCAGCGCAATCTTGACCGGATGTTCAAGGAAACCGGGCATGTGAACGCCTATTTCCCGATGCTTATCCCGGAAAGCTTTCTGAAGAAAGAGGCCGAGCACGTCAAGGGTTTTGCGCCGGAATGCGCGGTTGTCACGCACGCGGGTGGCAAGGTCCTCGATGAACCGCTCGTAATCCGCCCCACCTCCGAGACGATCATCTGGTCGACATACAAGAACTGGATCAAGAGCTACCGGGATCTCCCGATCCTCATCAATCAATGGGCGAACGTGTGCCGGTGGGAAATGCGGACGCGCCTGTTCCTGCGGACCACCGAGTTCCTTTGGCAGGAAGGCCACACGGCGCACGCCACCTCCGAGGAAGCTGAAGAGGAAACGCGCAAGATGGTGAACGTCTACAGGAAGTTCGCCGAGGACTATATGGCGATGCCGGTGATCGTGGGGAAAAAGACGGAGCAGGAGAAGTTCGCGGGCGCGCTGCACACGTACTGCATCGAGGCCATGATGCAGGATGGAAAGGCCCTGCAAGGCGGGACGTCGCATCACCTCGGCCAGAACTTCGCAAAGGCCTTCGACGTTCAGTTCCAGGACGCCAACAAGCAGTTGCAGTACGCGTACGCGACAAGCTGGGGCGTGTCGACACGGCTGATCGGCGGCATCGTCATGTCGCATGGCGATGACAAAGGTCTTGTGATCCCTCCCAAGCTCGCGCCGCTCCCGGTCGTGTTCGTGCCGATCTGGCGGAGCGATGAAGAGATGGCGACGGTGCTTGGCCGGGCCCGCGCGCTGACGCAGGAATGGGATCCGTTTTTCTACAAGATCGACGACCGCGACCAGTATAAGCCCGGGTATAAATTCAACGAGTGGGAAGTGCGCGGCGTCCCGATACGGATCGAGATAGGGCCGCGGGATTGCCAGAACAACCAAGTTGTCCTCGTGCGCCGCGACACGGGCGAAAAGGCGGCCGTGTCGATGGACGGCCTACGGGGCACGGTTGAGAGGATGCTCGAGGAGATACAGGCCAACCTTTTCAATACGGCCCTGAAGCGCATGACGGAGAACACATACGTGTGCGAAAGCTTCAATGAATACCGCGAAAGGGTCGGCAACGGCGGGTTCTTCCGCGTTCACTGGTGCGGCGGGGACGCCTGTGAAACGCGACTTGCCGAGGAGACCCGCTCATCGATACGCTGCATCCCGTTCGACGCACCGGAAGAGGACGGGGCGTGCCTTGTCTGCGGGAAGCCGTCGCAACGCCGCGTCATTGCCGCACAGGCGTACTGACAAACGCGGAGATCCACGAGGCCCGTCGAGTGCTATAATCGTTCATGCTGCGGAAAGTGGAGCACATTCGAGGAAAGGGACGGTCGATGGCGTCTGATGACAGCACGCTCGAGTTCAACATTGCCTATCATCCAACGCCTTATCCGCACGCGATGCGGGAAGACCTGCGCGATATAGCCGAGGTGTGCGACGGGATCCACATGCCGTTTGCCGAATCGGACCTTGCGTATGCTTCCAATAAGCTCCGATATTGCGTTGATCTCGCACACGAGATGGGCCTTGTGGTGCTGGCCGACTTCTGGGGATACGGCAACCTCTTCGCCAGCGGGGGGATACCGAGCCTCTTCACGGTGCAACACCCGGAGCATAATTGCATAACGAACGAGGGAAGGCCGATCCCGAAGAGTTGCCCGAACAAAGCCGCCGTCCGCGCGTTCATGAAGCAATCCATCGAGGACTTCACCGCGACGTACGAACCCGACGGCGTGTTCTGGGACGAACCGCAGTGGACGCTCGGCGGCTTTCTCGGCGAGCTCAATGAAGGAGAATGGGCGTGCCGGTGCGGTGACTGCGCCGCGAAGTTCCGCGAACGATACGGGACGGAAATGCCCACGACGCTGACATCGGAAGTGGAAGCATTTCGCGCCGGCACGATGCTCGAGTTCCTCAGTGAGCTCTGCGGGCGGGTAAAGGCCTGCGGCGAGCATCTGATCACGTCGACGTGTGTGATGCCGGACGACCGCATCACGCTCACAGAAGCGGTCGGGAAAACAGAGAATCTGGACGTGTTCGGCATTGACCCGTACTGGCGGCCCAACGCGGATGTCTCGCAGAAGGCATACATCGATAAACACACCGGCGATGCAGTGCGGATCGGCCGTGAGAACGGCAAGCTGGTCGAGTCGTGGGTCTGCGCGTGGGCCCAGACGGCCGGGCATGAGTTGGACGCGTATCGAGCGGCCAAACGCATGGCCGCGCACGATGTTGACTGTCTCAGCGCATGGTCTTATCGCGACTATATCTCATGGGTCCCGTGCGACAAGCCCAATCAGGCGAGTCCCGAGACGGTGTGGAAGCACCTCCGCCGGGCCTATCACGAGATCCGCGAGGGCGACCTCGAGATTCACGCGTAACGACGGCACGCTAATGTGGCACAGCCGCCCTCGGCTGTGTAACGCATGAAAAACACCAGGTTCTATTCCCCGCATGACACAGCCGAGGGCGGCTGTGCCACATTTTCTCGCAAGCTCTCAGTGGTGAGCGTGGCCGGAGTGGGATTCGGCGGGAGCGTCCTTGCTCTTAGGAGCGGTGGTGGGGGATTTCGCGTCTTTCTCGGAACGAATGGGTTCCGACTCCGCCTTAACCTTTACTGCTTCATCGAGCTTGGCCAAGTATGTGGCGGGGTCTTTCTTGAATGTGTTGACGCAGCCCTTGCAGCACAACCGCACAAGCCGGCTCTTGTACACATGGTCCACTACCTCGCCATGTTCCCCAAGCTTGCTCCCCATAACTACACATACATCGAGTGGATAATTCTTTTTCTGCTCCTCGATGCTTGCCACGCTGCTTTTTTTAGCCGTCGCCGCGGATTTGGGACCGGGACAGAATTTGGCATCGAAGAAAGATTCGCTGGCCCCGCAGCAAGCAAGTCCCGCCTCTGCTGTGCGGTTGGAAAGGGCTACCCAGGCCGCGATGCCACAGATAGACAGCAAACTCAGGATCTTGACGGTTCTCATGAATGATCTCCCTTGGATTGGTCCGAATTGTGTAATCTATCGGGTGACAACTTCCACAGCAGCTCACAGAGCGGCATACATCGCAAATGCGATTGTAATAATGATGTATACAGTATTGGACCTCATCTTGTCAAGAGAATCTTTCGTCCTTTTGGCCCCTTTCGTCCTCGAAGTGGAATGAACATCCCGCCGCATTTGTTGGCGTATGCGCGTAAGACTTGTTAGCGCGCGACGGGGTGTCCTTTGAAATCAGCGTAAAGGAGAGGCTCTATGAACCTAGTGCGATTCACAGCCATACTGTTGACAGTGGTGCTCGTGGCGGGGTGTACGCCGAAATCCGCGCCGCAACCGTCGCCCCAAGCCCCCAAGGCGGCCAGTAGTCAGCAGGGCGAGCAGACCCAGGCCGAGGTGTGGACTTGCACGATGCATCCTCAAGTGCGCGAGTCCAAACCGGGCAAGTGTCCACTCTGCGGCATGGACCTGGTGCTCATGAAAAAGACCGACAGCGGTCAGAAGCCCGCGGAGAAAGCACCTTCACAAGCGCGCTGACGTGCAAGGCCACGAAGGACATCGCGCGGCGCGCGGGCAGCAGTTACATTTGCTCGCCCCTGTGTTAGACTTGACTGAGACACTGAGGCCACACGGATCATGATCGAGGGCCTGATAGAGTTTTCCTGCCGCAACAAGTTTCTTGTCATCCTCTGCTTTATTGCCGTAGTGGGTGGCGGGATTTGGGTCATTCAGCGGACGCCGGTCGATGCTATCCCCGACCTCTCTGAAAACCAGGTCATCGTCTTCACCGACTGGATGGGGCGCAGCCCAAAAGAGATCGAAGATCAAATCACCTATCCACTTTCGGTGAACCTCCAAGGCTTGGCCGGAGTCAAGACCGTCCGCTCTTCGTCTGAATTCAACTTCTCGATGATTAACATCATCTTCGACGACTCAGTCGACTTTTACTTCGCGCGTACGCGCGTTCTCGAGCGGCTGGCTCTGGCCAGCACGTTCCTTCCGGCGGGCGTGACGCCTTATCTCGCCCCGGACGCAACGGCGCTCGGGCAGATCTTCTGGTACACGGTCGAGGGAGAAGGTTACGACCTCGGCAAGCTCAGGGGCATCCAGGATTGGTACGTGCGTTACCAGCTCAACTCCGTGCCTGGTGTGGCGCAAGTCGCCAGCGTCGGCGGCTTCCCGAAGGAGTACCAAGTCGATGTGACCCCTGAACGTCTTCGCGCATACAACGTCACGCTCGGCCAGATCTATGACGCAATTGCGCGCAGCAACAGCGCCGTCGGCGGGCGCGTCGTCCAGAAAGGAAACGCGGAATACATCATCCGGGGCGTGGGGTGGATACGTTCCGTCGGCGACATCCGGGAAACGGTGATTGCGGAGCGCGGAGGGGTCCCTGTCCTCGTGGGCGACGTGGCCACGGTCCAGCTTGGCAGCGAGTTTCGCCGCAGCGCATTGGAGAAAGATGGCCGCGAGGTCACGGGCGGCGTTGTGATGATGCGTTACGGCGAGAACCCGCTCAAAATCACCCGCGGCATAAAGGCCAAGATCCGGGAATTGCAGAAAGGGCTGCCGCAAGGTGTCCGCATTGTGCCTTTCTACGACCGCACGAATCTGATCGAGGGCGCGATCGAGACCGTGGTCCGGGTCTTGAAACACGAGATGCTGATTGCCGCCCTGGCGATCCTGATCATACTGATGCACGTGCGCAGCGTGCTGGTCGTGTGCATTACGCTTCCTCTGTCCGTCCTCATCTCGCTGATACTGATGCACGTCTTCGGCATGTCCTCAAACATCATGTCGCTCTCAGGCATTGCCATTTCGATAGGCATTCTCGTGGATCAATCCATTGTGATGCTCGAGAACGCGACGCATCGTCTAACCGCGCATTTCGGCGAACAGCGGATCTCGGGCGATACGACCGAGATCGTCGTTGGGGCGTGCAGGCAGGTCGGACGCCCAATCTTCTTCTCCGTTTTGATCATGGTGGTGTCCTTTCTCCCGGTGTTCGCGCTCTCGGGCCAGGAAGGCAAGCTGTTTCACCCCCTTGCGTTCACGAAGACCTTTGCACTCATCGGCACTGCGATTATCTCCGTCACGTTGGTGCCGGCGATCATCCCGCTGCTGATTCGCGGGAAGCTGTCGCGCGAGGAGAACAACTGGATCATCCGCTCGGTAGTCGAGATGTACCGCCCTATCCTGAACTTCCTGATGCACCGGCCCAAGACCGTGATCTGGCTCTTCGTGGCGTTGCTGGCGGCGGGCTTTTACGTCGCGCGGCATATGGGACGCGAGTTTATGCCGCCTTTGGACGAGGGCAGCATCATGGACATGCCGATCACGGCGCCGAGGGCTTCCGTGACGGAGGTGGTGGACGATATCAAGGTCCGCGACGCGCTGCTTCGGGCCTTTCCGGAAGTTGAACGTGTGGTCGGCAAGGCGGGGCGCGCCGATACGCCCACGGACCCTGCTCCGCTGGACATGATCGAGACGACCATCACGCTTCGCCCGAAAGACCTGTGGCTGAAACGGAAACTCAAACTCGAGGACGCGATCGAGGAGACGAGACGTGTTGTCGAGAGGCTCGAGATGCAAGGAACGCTCAATGCCTTCGCGAGTGACGCGGATCGCGGCGCGTTCATAAACAGTGTCGCACAAACTGCCCTGGATCGGTTCGATGCACAAATGCGCATGATGGTCATGCGCCGGCTTATGGCATTTGAGGATACCCTTGCGAAGGACTCCCTCGGTTTTGTCGCGGATCGGCTCTTTGCCCGGATCGAGGGGCATCGCGGGTGGATCTCGAAGCCGGCGGACGCGGATAGATCGGCGCTGATCGACAAGCTCGTGGAACGCCACCTGCCGGGATTCCGGCAGGACGCCGAAGTATCGGACGTCGAAATGGCCATCGCCGATGCCCTCAGCCTGCTGTCCGAGGCCGGTCATATCCGGAAGGATTACACGGATCTCGTTGCGCCGATCCAGACGCGGTGGAGCGAGATCGTTGAACCTCTCAAAGAGTCTTTCGGCATCGAGCGGCCCGACTTTGGCGCAGCCGCAACGGAAGCGCTGAGGGTCTTCCGGAATGATGCCTGGACGCAATGGAAGTATCAGACGGACCAAGAGATCTTTGACCAGGCGATGACGGCCTTCTGCGAGCGCCTTGTTGCGGAGATCGAATACAGCGCAAAGATGCAGGGCGTTTGGAAGGGCGATTCGGCGCCGCTTTCCGCAGCGGAACTGGGCCGGGACCTTGGCGCCCAGGCATTCCTGTGGGCGAAGACCAAGGATGATCTGGTTCGAGAGTTGGACCGCGCCGTACATGAGATTGGATGGTCGAACATCTGGACGCAGCCCATCATCAATCGCGTTGACATGCTTGCCACGGGTGTCCGGACCCAACTGGCCGTCATGGTGTTCGGCGATTCGCTTGACCAGATCCAGGACGTGTCGAATCAAGTTGCGGACGTGCTGCGAGGCATCTCAGGCGCAGTCGATGTAGTTGCGGATCAGACCGTGGGCAAGGGGTACATCGAGATCGAGGTCGACCGCGAACGCGCCGCGCGTTACGGCGTCAATGTGGGAGACATTCAAGACGTGATCGAGGTGGCGCTGGGCGGCAAACCCATTACTACCACCGTCGAAGGCCGTGAGCGTTATCCCGTCCGTCTTCGTTATGCGCGAGACTATCGGGAAGACGAAGAGTCCATCAGGAACATACTCGTTTCCTTGGAACAGGTCGAGGGCGCGCCGGGCGCCGGCAACGAGACGGAGCGGCCCGCGGTTTATCTTCAGGACGTCGCGGCGGTGCGGGTCGTGGAAGGCCCCGTGATGATCAAGAGTGAGAACGGACTCCTCCGCTCGTACGTGCAGCTCAATGTCCGCGACCGCGACATCATAGGTTTCGTCGAGGAAGCCCAGCGCGCCGTCGCGGGCAGGGTGAAGTTGCCTTCGGGCTCGTACCTCGCTTGGACCGGCCAGTTCGAGCATCAGGTTCGGGCAAAAAACACGCTTCGCGTCGTGTTTCCCGCGGTCCTGATCCTGATCTTCGTGATCCTTTACGTAACCTACCATGATTTCACGCATGCCATCCTGATGATGCTCGCGGTGCCGGGCGCGCTTGCGGGCGGCGTCCTTTTCCAGTGGCTTTTCGGTTACAACTTCAGCGTCGCGGTTTGGGTGGGTTTCATCGCGTGTTTCGGGATGGCGACGGAAACCGGAATTATCATGCTTGTCTACTTGCGCGACGCCATTGCTGAACGCGGCGGACTTGCCAAGATTGCATCCATCGAGAAGCTCGAGGAAGCCGTAATGGCGGGCGCCGTGCACCGTCTTCGCCCGAAATTCCTCACCGAAGCGACGGCTATCGTCGGGTTGGCGCCGATGCTGTGGGCCCATGGCGTCGGCGCGGAGGTGATGGCCCCGATGGCTGCGCCGGTTCTGGGCGGTCTGCTGGTTGCGGATGAAGTGATAGACATCTTTCTCCCGGTGCTTTTCTACCAGGTTGAGACTCGGCGATGGCGTAGACTGCACTTGCCCGGCGCTGGGTCCACGGCCGGCGAAGGAGGTCGCCATGAGTGAAGAACGGCAAAAAAAACACTCCCTCTTCAGGCGGGTGATGTTTTTCATAAAGTTTCTCGAAATCCGGCTCCGTTTCATCGTGCTCCTGGTGATCACGGCGATTCTGGTCGGCTACTGGGACCATATTCAGAACTACTACGAGCGGTGGCAGAGAACGCATTACGGTGTCCCGGCGGAAGCACAGAGCCAAAGCGAGATCGAGTACTACTGCGGCATGCATCCGTTCGTGGTCCGAGATCGTCCGGGCACGTGCCCGATATGCGGCATGGAACTCTCAATGCGCAAGAAAGGCGAACCGGCATCGCTGCCCGAAGGCGTGATAGCGCGTGTGCAGACGTCTCCGGGGCGCATCATGCAGGCGGGGGTCCAGATCGAACCGGTCTTGTACCGGCTGTTGACGCGAGAAATCCGGTCCTATGGCGTCGTAGCAGTCGATGAAGCGCGCCGAGCCGACATTGTAGCGCGGTTTCCGGGCCGTATCGAGGACCTCCCGGTGAGCACCGTGGGTGTCGTTGTAAAGAAAGGAGATCCGCTGGCCCGTATCTACAGTCCCAAGTATCTGGCGGCGTCGCAGGAGTATTTGCGGGCGTTGGGGAATCTCAAAAAAGGCGACACGGGGCCGGCCGGCGAGGCCATCGAGAAGATGCGTGCCGACCAGCTCGTGGACGCGGCGCGGAAACGCTTGCTCCTGGCCGGCTTCACCGAAGAACAGTTGAAAGCCGTCGCGGAGAGCGGCGCGATCAGCGATACGATCACTTTGCACGCGCCGTTGTCCGGCACCGTGATCGAAAAGAAGGTGCTGCTCGGCCAGACGGTCGAAGAAGGCACCCCCCTGTATACGGTGGCCGACCTGTCGGCCCTGTGGGTGCAGGTGAAGGTGCTTGAATCGGACATCGACGCGGTGAGAGTGGGTATGCCGGTCGAGATCACGTCCGTGGCATGGCCGAGCGTCATTTTCTACGGCAACGTGGATCTGATCTATCCCACACTCGACACCGAGAGCCGCAGCGTCAACGTACGCGTCACGGTCAGCAATTCGGAGGGGAAGCTGCGTCCGGGGATGTACGCCAACGCCGTGATCCGATCCCCCGTGGGGCAGCACGAGTCCATTGCGGATGACCGGTTGGAGAAACCCGCGCCCGCCGCGATGATTCATGTCCCCGGGAACGAGCAGGTGAAGCTCCCAACGCAAACCCGCGACGACGCGGACCGGTTTCTGGAGTCGATCCCGCAAGGTGCGGAATACTACACGTGCCCGATGCACGCGGAAGTCGTTTCCGACAAGCCTGGCGACTGCCCCTTGTGCGGCATGCACCTCGAAAAGAGGCAAAAGGAAACGGTTCCCGAGGCAGGTCTCGCCATCAGCGCAGGATCGACCGAGCGTTGGGTCGAAGGTTACGCTTGCCCAATGCATCCGAACGAACTGAGCGACAAGCCGGGCGTGTGCCGCACGTGCAACTGCGGAATGAAGATGCAGAAGTGGCGCGTCGAGCGCGTCCTTTCGGTCCCGGAGACGGCCGTAATCGACACAGGCGTTCGAAAGGTCGTTTACGTCGAAACCATGCCGGGGGTGTATGATGCGTATGCCGTTGTGTTGGGTCCGCGGGTCGGCGCGTATTATCCTGTCGAGGATGGGTTGACGCTTGGCCAGCGCGTTGTTTCCCAAGGGTCGTTCCTGATTGACGCGGAGGCCCGTTTGAACCCGGGCACGGTCAGCACCGCCGCAGGAGAGCCAGCCGCGCATCAGCATGAACACTGACGTTACTCCTGCTCAGCGGCAGGGCTTGGCAGGATAGTGCCGCGGAAGCCCAGGGAGGAGAGACTTCCATGATTGGTCTTGCCCTATTTGTGGTGTGCGTCGCATCGGAGATCGAGCCGCCGGTGTTCTTCGCGGGCAACGAGGAATTGCGGGCCTACCTGCAGGAGGCGGCCGAAAATGCGCCCGCCCTTAAGGCGCGGTACTCGGAATGGAAAGCCGCACTCGAGAGGGTCCCGCAGGTGACGTCTCTCGAAGACCCGATGTTCACATATACACAGTTCGTGCAGTCCGCGCAAAAGTGGTTCGAAGTTTCACTCGAACAGAAGTTTCCGTGGTTCGGCACGCTTCGCGCACGCGGCGACAGAGCCTTGTCGGAGGCCGAAGCCGCGCTCGCGCGGTTCTACGCAGCTCGCAACGAGGTCCTTGCTGCAGTGAAGAAGGCCTATTTCGAGTATGCGTTTCTGGGCGAAAGCACGGGCATCGTGGAAGCGCAGGTCAAGTTGCTTTCGGACACGGAAGCCATTGTCCGATCGCGTTACGCACTCGGCCTGAGCGCCGAGTCCGACGTATATCGCGTCCAGATTGAACAGGAACAAACACGCGACCGGGTCAACGGGTTGAACCAATCGAAACCCGCGGTGGCCGCGCGTCTGAACGAAACGCTGGGACGCGCGGCCGGCGAGGCGCCGCCCTGGCCTCAAGCCGCCGCGTTCCCGCCCGCGCCGCCGCCGCCGCCCATCGTACTGGCCCTGGTTAGACTGACAAACCCGGATCTCGCCGCGATGCAACATATAGTTGAGAGTTGGGAGAAACAGACCACGATCGCAAGGAAGATGGGATACCCTGAGTTCACCGTCGGGTTCGGGTACGGAAGCATGAAATCCATGTCGAATGTGCCGATGCCCGGCGAGCCCATTACCGATGAAAACGGAGTAACCACCACCCCACTCGAGTGGACAACCCAAGACGTCGAGGACGACGTGATGGTCTCGTTGCGGCTGAGCCTGCCCGTCTGGCGCAAGCGCATCAACGCCGGCATCCGAGAGGCGGAACTAATGCAGGATGCCGCTGAGAACGACAAGCGGCGCGCCGAACTCGCGTTCGACAGCACCGCGCGGAGAATTCTGTTCGAAATCGAAGACGGCCTGCGCCGCTACAACCTTTACAAGGACACCTTGATCCCGAAGCAAAAGCAGACGCACACCAGCCTTGAGGCGGCGTACGCGGCCGGCGACTACATGAACACCGGCACAGGGTTCATTGACATCCTCGATAGTGCCCGAGCCTTGCTCGAGTTCCAGTTGGAGCAGGCGGGGGCGGCGCGCGATGTGCAAGTTGCGTGTGCCGAACTCGAGATGCTGACGGGAAAACCATGGGCGTCAGACGGCGCAGCGTCAACAGACGCGGACAAGCGTCTCACGGGTGTGGCCACGGTCGAGAGCAAGGACGCCGCGGGTCAAGAATCGGGACACTGAGCCCCGTGCGTCCTGCCTCCTGCGACGCACGAGCACGACGCACGAAGGGGGCTTACAGGTCAACGCAGATCTCTCCAGCGGCGCCGACGGAAGTGTTCGAAACAACGGCCTCAGCGATGTCGCAAGCCGAGAGACGCACCGCCCGGCCTGAGAGAACCTGATACTCTGATGAGACAAGCCTTGCGCGCACATGCTCCGAGACGCGTTCCGCGTCTTCCGCCCTGCACAGGGCCAGCAAGGCGCCCGCCATTCCTGCGCCTGTGAGAGATGCGCCCAAGGCGCCGCCCTCCAGCGCCGCATCGACAAGCGCATCGAGTGCAGGGGTGCTTGCACCGTATGCGCCCGGAAAAAGCTCAATGTGCCCGCCGGTTGCGATAAGGCGATCCAGGGCGGCATCATCCACGGGACACCGCATCGGGGATCCGTCTTGGCGGAGGCGACGGTCGCCATCATGCCCGACCGACATCAACCTGCCTGCTCTATCGAGATCACCCGCTTCGATCGCCTCCGGGAAGAGGCGGGCGCGTTCACTCTCCGCAATACCGAACAGGAGCGGACCGCGCAGCGCGACGTGAGTTGGCCGCTCGTGTTCCGCCACTGAGCTAAAGCAGCGCTGGTATACGTCATTGAACTCCGGCAGGTCATAGCGCGACCGCAGCTCCGCGAGGCCCATGGATTCCGGAATGCGCTTGATCACGGCCAGGAAAGCGCGAATGCCGCCCATCGGCGTCAACACTTCAGGCGTGATGTTGGAAAGCCGATCCATCTTGGCGACGACCGCCGGGGGAGTGCCCTCGATCCGCATCTCCTGGCGAAGGATTTCCATGGCGAGCGAGTAGGCAAAACGGTTTCGGGTATAGTCCGCTAGGGCCGCCCCGCTCAGGCTGCGCTCGATATAGGAGTTGATCACGAGAATGCGCAGCGTTTCAGGAAAGGACACACGCCGGGCCGAACCGGTCTCGGGTTTCGCCGGACTGAGGGCGATATTGATGAACTCCCCGCGATCTCCGAGGACGATTGCGGCCTGATCGCTCAACCCGCACCGCGATCCCGCAAACCATTCCGCGTCGCGAGCCGCCGTGATCAGGTCGTCGTTACATAACGTGAGGCCGTTGACGCCCAGCGTGGCTTGCGTCACCGCAACGCAGAGCGCCGCGGATGAGCTGAGGGCGGCGCCGCGGGGAAGGTCGCCCCCGACGACACCGCTCATGCCTTTCATTCTCACACTTGGGAATCGGTGCTGGACGACCAGCGTGCAGCCCTTGATGTAGTTGCCCCAATGGCCGCGCTTCGCCTCGACTGCCTCTCGGATATGTGGATGCATAATGTACTGAAGCCAAGGCAAATGGAACAAAACATCGCTGGTCTCTTCGCTTATGCGGAAGGAAACGTCATCCAGAACCGGATCGATGTTGGTGAAGCTGATGGCGTCATCGGGAGCTGCGGTGACCGCCACGACCACCTCGCGCTGATGGGTCATAAGATTCAGGTAGCCCCCGTGCGTGTCGACGTGCATGCCGCGCAGGTTTATGCGGCCGGGCGCTCGGAATATGCGCATGGGGCAGTCACCGAACCGTTCGAGAAAGCGCGAAACGATGCGTTGGAGGAGGGGCAGGCGGTCCGGCATCGCGTCCCGTCCATACGTGCGTTCAAAGACACGCCGCAATGCCTGATCGGGCTTGGTTAACCGCGCAGCCCACTCTTTTGCCGCCAGAGGCGCCATGATCGTCTTTCTCGCTCGAGAGGTTGGAGTCCTTGATGCCTATTCTGCTCTCGCGACGCCCGCGCCGATCCACTTGAGACCCTCAAACCACAGGACGCTCGCGAGGCCCGCCACAAAACAGATGAGGAGATCAATGGGGTGAAGTGCTATCAGGTGAAAACGGTCGCGGATAAAGGGCACATACAACACGAGCCCGAGGAACAGCATCGTCCCCCCGAGCACCCACCAGAGCGCCTTGTTTCGTGTCCGCAACATTTCCAGTGCGCTTCGCGACCACGAGCGGTTTGTCAGGATAAGTGCGAGGTTCGCCACGATGAGCGTCGTGAAAGTCAGCGTTCGGGCATTCTCAACGCCCGTAACACCCTCGGCGCGATACAAGTGCAGAGCGACGACAAAAACGGCAAGGACTATGGCAAGCACCATGACTCCCTGCATCAGACTGAGGAGCACATTCCTCCTCCCGAAAAACGGGGCTTTCGGATTTCGGGGCGACCGCCTCATGACGTCCGCTTCCTCCGCTTCGGCCTCGAACACAACGGAACATGCAGGGTCAATGATGAGTTCGAGAAATACGATGTGCAAGGGATAGAGGACGAGCGGCAGGTTAAGAAGGACGGGGATCAACGAGAGACCTGCGATCGGGACGTGGATGGCCAGGATATAGGCGATGGCCTTCTTGAGGTTGTCAAAGATGCGTCGTCCCATCCTGACGGCGTCGACTATCGAGGAGAAATCGTCATCCAAGAGCACGAGGTCGGAGGCTTCGCGGGCGACGTCAGTGCCACGTCCGCCCATGGCGATCCCGATATCCGCCGCCTTCAACGCGGGCGCGTCATTCACGCCGTCCCCGGTCATCGCTGCAATCTCGCCGTTTTCCTTGAAAGCCCGGACAAGGCGGAGTTTCTGTTCCGGCACCACGCGCGCGAAGACGATTACGCGTTTGAGGCGTTCCCGCAGCGTGCTGTCATCCATGGCGTCGAGTTCCGGCCCCGTAATGCACTCCTCGGCGGGGCTCAAGCGTATCTGCTGTGCGACTCTGACGGCGGTTTCAGGATAGTCGCCCGTTATCATCACAACGCGGATGCCGGCCTGGTAGCATTCCTCGACAGAGGCCGCCACGTTCGGACGGACGGGGTCCTCGAAACCGATCAGGCCCAGGAACTCGAACTCGAAGTCGTGCTGCACGCTCGGAAACGCCTCCGCCTTAAACTGGGCCTTGGCAACGCCCAGAATGCGCAACCCGTCGCGCGCAAGCACGCTGACTCGCGTCTCAACGTCCTTCAAGGATTGCGCGTCGAGATGGCAGAGGTCCGTGATGGCCTCCGGAGCCCCTTTCGCGGCGATAACGAACTCGCGGCTGTCGGGCGATTTCCAGACGTTCGACATGGCGAGAAGTTCCCTGCTCAACGGATACTCCTGCTCGAGTGACCAATTGGCATGGAGATGCTCGGTGTCCTTGAGGTAGCGCTCTCCGAGCAGTTTGAACGCCTTCTCCATCGGATCGAAGGGATCGATCTGGCTCGCGAGGATGCTGTATTCAACGACCTCATGAAAGGTCTCGGGCAGGGGATCCGTTGCGGCGTAATCGACGGTATAGAACTGCCCTCCCGCAAAAATCCGTTTGACGGTCATCCGGTTCTGCGTAAGCGTACCGGTCTTGTCGACGCATAAGACGGTTGCGGCGCCGAGCGTCTCAACGGCCGGGACGTGTCGCGTGAGGACCTGCTTACGCGACATTCTCCAGGCACCGAGTGCGAGAAAGATCGTGAGTACGACGGGGAACTCCTCGGGCATGATGGCCATGGCCAGCGTGATTCCCGCCAGGAACCCGTTTCGCCAGTCATGGCGCGTAAGGCCGTAAACGACGACGATAATCAAGCACAGCGCGACGCCGATGACGGCAACGTTGCGCACCAGCCTGCGGGTTTCCGCGGAGAGACGCGTCTCCCCGGGGCTGAGGGTCTGGAGCGCCTTCCCGATCTTGCCGAGTTCGGTTCGGACGCCGGTTGCGCACACCTCAGCGATGCCCTTCCCCTGAACCACCAGGGTGCCTGAGTACACGCGGGGAAGGTCGTCGCCGCCAGGGGCCGCCGGCGGTGCGTCGGCGGCGCGGGGCCTTTTCCTGACGGGAACGGACTCGCCCGTCAAGAGCGATTCATCGACGCACATGTAGCTGCATGACAGAATATCGGCATCCGCGGGAACGCGGTCACCCTCGGCCAGAATGAGCACATCGCCGCGTACCACTTCCCTGCCTGCAATCCGCCTTTCGACGCCGTCGCGGATGACCAAGGCACGGGGGCTTGAGAGATCCCGCAACGCATCGAGGGCGCGTTCTGTCTTGCGGTTTTGATAGAAGGTGATGCCCATGATGACGAACACAAAGGACAGGAGCATCGTGGCTTCCTGCCAATCGCCGAGCGTAAGGTAGATAATCCCGCACGCGACAAGCAGGAGGAACATAGGCTCCTTGACGATATCCAGAGCGATTGGGATCAGCCCGCGCGGCTTCGATGAAGGCAGCTCATTGTAGCCGTCTTCTGCGAGGCGGCGCTGCGCCTCGTGTTCCGATAGACCCTCTATATCGAGAATGTTCCTCATGCCTATAGACTCTCTTGATCTCACGCTCGGGCGAGCCAAAGTACGGACGCCGCATTTTGCGCCGGTTCGTTTCACGAAAGACGACGCCTGTCCCGCATGGCACGAAAACGATTGCAGGGAGGGGCCCGCTAGAGGCAGGCTGGGAGGACCTCAACCCGTTTTCAGCTTCACCCAGCGCCATTCTCTCCGGCGCCGTGCAGCAAACTTCAGTAGCGCGGCCCTCCTGCTAGAACTTGACTCGCGAGCTCGGAAACGCCGCGATGTTAAACTCAATGCCGAAGTCCCATCCGATCTGCCGGTCGCGGAACGTCAGTGCTGCTTCCCAACAATGGAGTCTGCGCCGGATCTGGTACTTCTGCATGGTCAGTTCATTGCGCTCGAAATCGTATCGCTGCTCAAACGCCATGCCCCAGTTCTCGCCGAACCTGTAGTCCAATCCATACAGGATCTCTCGGTTGAAGACCTGGTTGCCCGTTTCGGTGTACGAGAAACCTATCTTCGCGTTGTATTTTCCACTGAAATACGTGTCGTCATAGAAAAAGTAGGTATTGACGGTGTTGTAGTCGCCGAAGCGCGTGAGGTAATCGTATGCAAGGTTGTCTTCGGATGGGCCCAGGAGCAGGCTGCCGTACGGCCAACCCGGAGAGCGTTCCCGAGCCGGCGGGCCCTCTAGGTTGAGGGTTTCGTCGACACGATGGTGTTCGGCGTTGAGCCTCCATCCCCACCAGGGGCGAGGCTGTATCTGGATCTCGGCTTCGTAGTCCTCCATTTTGCGGATCTCATTCGCAAAGTCGTTTCCCTGGAACAACGAGACTCGGCCGACCTGCCAGACGCGCCCGGATTTCGCATCGCGCCCGAACACGATATTGTCGATCTTGGTCTCGAGGCGGCTGCGCCCGTTCATGGCGTCATACGGGTCGAACCAAGGCGTTTCCGCCAAGTCCATCGTCGAATCGGGGCGATACGAGTAAGTGACGGACGGCACAATGATATGCTTGAACCCCGAAAAGCCAAGCGCGCCCGGGAACACCCTCGTGAGCCGGCTTTGCAGCGTGGCCCCAAAGGTGCCGGACAGTCGCGCTTCGGCGTCATCGCCGTACGCGTCTTGCGAGTAAAACGTCCCCTCAAACTCGACGAACGGCATGAGGTTCAGTGCCTCGTGTATGTTCACGTCGTATGTGACGCGGCCCACATTGACCGAACGCGCCGCGCGGGGTCCGTGCGGTTCACTCTCAAGATAGCCGTTGACTGTGTCGAACGAGACATACAGGTTTTTCGCAACGGGCCTCTGCAGCAGATGATATGTGGCCTCCGGCAGTTGCTCGGTTTCCGTCACGAAGCCGTTGGTTTCCGGGCGGACGGTTCCTGTGGCAACATAAGTGGGCTGCGTGTAAGTCACATTCACGAACGTCCTGGGCTGAGTGCGATCTTTGTACTGGTCCCAGTAGAAATCCTTGTAGAAGTTTCTATCAGACCACTGCTCGACCTGTAGCAGCATCACTGTATCGTCGAAGATCTCCTGACGGTGCCGGAGTTCGAGATATCCCCGGTCTTCCGTCGTATACAAGGAGTGGAAAGTCCCCTTGCCAAGGAACAGCGGCGAGGCCGGATTCTGCGTGAAATCGTACTCCGAATCGAGACCGAACCCGACGCCCTGCCCCGTGGTCGGGAACAGCCGTAGGCCGAGCTTGGCATCGGGCGTAATGCCGAATTGCATGCCGGTGTTCACGTAGTAGCCGATGCGTGCACGATGGCCGCTTTCGAAATCGAAGTTCAGCGGCGCGCCCGTGGTGCCGGGCTTGTATCCCCAGCGCGGCCAATACAAAGGCGTCTCGACCTCACCGACGTACAGCCGGGCGCTCCTTCCGTAAACAGCCTGGCCCTCGCGTATCGCTGCTTCCTTGATTCTCACGCGGTAATGCGGCGGATCGCGGTCACACGTCGTTACCCAGATATCCTCGCCGTCGAGACTGGCAGGACCCAGTATCCGAAGTTTCCTTCCGCCGAAATAGTAGATATCGGCGTGTCCTTTGGCGTTCGTGAGGTCGCCGGTCGAGTTGACGATGTCGTACGTCATCTCATCCGCGTATAACTCTTCGCCCGGCTGGCGCACCGTGACATCGACTGCGTTCAGGTATCCCAGGGTCAGCCTTCGCTTGGCCCGCGCCTGTTCGGAAAGGGCCGGCTCGAGTATGAGCGCCTTCGGCGCCTCCCCCGGCGCCGCCACCCTGTAGTAGATTTCATTCGCGGCGATTTCAGCGGGGCCTTGGACGATCAAGACGTTGCCTTTGGCGCGGACCTCGTTCGTCTTTTCGTGATACCAGAATTCATTCGCCGAAAAGCTCGTGTTGCCCAGGTTGAGATGGACGTTGCCCTTCAGCAAAAGCTGGTCGGAACCGAATTCGCTCTCCCACAGGTCGGCTTCGATGTCGCGAAACGGTTGTGTCCAGTCCGGCGCCACGAGACTCGGTTCCGGGCTGACGGCAACCTTTTCTTTCATTCTGGACGCGATCCCCTTCTTGGGAGGCCCGAACTCGGACGGGGGCGGCATGCTGGCCGCATCGGGTCTATGCTGCATTCCCGCGTCGGCCGAGGGTTTAGCCGGTGGCGGCGCCGACTGCTTCGTCCCAGCGGCTTGTGTGTCCGCCACAGGGGTACTCGGGGCTGGCACGGATTCCGTCGCGACAAGCGTCGGCTCTCCGGTGGCGCCCGAGACTCCAAGGCAAATCAGGAGCCATGTGCCGATACAGACCCAAAGGCGTTTGTTCATCACGCTACTTACCGGGAAGAATGACCCAAAAAGCCGCTACACGCTTGCCGCTGGATTGCTTGCCCCCTTCGTTCGAAGAAGGAGCCGTTTCGGTTTTCGGTGGGTTCTCGTTCCCAAGTTGAACTTGGGAACGAGAACCTGAGTTACTTTTCGGCACGGACGTATTCTCGCCCGTTGGCGCTGCTTCTTTCTTCGTGGAAACTTGCTTCTTGGTGGCACTAGGCTTCTGTGTCGTCACGGGAGCTGGAGGAGCGAGCGGCGGCTTGGCTTGGGTGGCGCTCGGCGGAGGCAATTCGGTCTGCGTGACCTGGGGATATGGCTGCTGAGCCATCAGCCATGCGCCGATAAACGCAACGATGATGCAACGGGCCATTTATGCCTTCTCCATGAAAGTCAGGGTCTCTTGAAGCGAACGGACCCCTTCGGAACCTCCCATGACTTGAACCGTAAGGCCGCCCACCGCGTTTGCAAGGCGTCCGCACTGCAACAGGTCCCAATCGTGAATCACGCCGTATAGGAAGCCCCCGCATGCGGCATCGCCCGCGCCGGTCGTATCGACAACGCGCACATTATGCGCGGAGACATGATGGGCCTTGCGGCTGTTCTTCACGAACAGGCCATCGGCGCCCATTTTCACCATAACCGTCTCAACGCCGAAGGAGCGGTAGAAATCGGCAATGTCCTCCGGGGTGTGTTTGCCGGTGTAGTGTCGGGCCTCTTCGATGCTCGACATCGCAATATCGAGATAAGGAAGCGCATGTTGGATATGCGGGAACCAAATCCCTTTCCCGTCGAAGCACGTATCCATGGAAGTCTTGACGCCCATGGCGCGGGCCTTCCGGAAGACGCGGCCGATCGGCTCGCCGTCGAGGCCCGGCGTGATGGACGTACCGCCCCAATGAAGGACCTTGGCTTTCGCCACGAGGTCAAAGTCCACGTCGCTTTCTGAGGTGAGAACGTTGGTTCCCAGGTGATGCAGGAAGGTGCGCTCGCCATCCTCGCTGATGAGCACGACCGTGGCCGAGGTGCCGGATTCTCCCGTTCGCTGAACGCGGCTCACGTCCACCCCGTGAGACTTGAGTGCGCTGACGATGTAGTCCCCGAAACCGTCCTGGCCGAGCCGGCCCATGAAGGCCGCCTTCGCGCCCAACTGGCAAAGCACGGCCGCGGTCACGCCGGCAAGCCCGCCAAGGTGAATCTCGAGCTTGGGCACCAGCGCAAGACTGCCGCGTTTCGGCAGCGCTTCCACGGGCCGCACCATCACATCCGCGCAGACAACGCCCACACTCACTACGTCAACGCACATATCGAGGACCCCAAACTCATCTTGGGCCCCGCTAGGAAGCCCTTCCGCAAAATGCTGTGAACCGAGTATAGCACGACGCATTTCGGGGCGTAAAGCGCCGAAATGCGTCGTGCCGTCGATCGTCATCGAAGCGTCCAGCCTGTCCGGTCTGTCCCCTCTCCTTCTGAACTCAGAAGCTGAACAACGCGATAAGCTCGGCCGCTGCTTCGGAAATGGGATATTCACCCGGATAGCGGATGAATGAAACGTGGCCATCCATATACAGTACGTTGCCGCCCCCGGGAACGTGGTTGTAGTTCCTGGCCGCGGTCGTGACACTGTCCATCATGATGGGCACCTCCGACTGCGCCTGAGCCGATGCGGCAGGATTGTTGATGTCCGTGATCAGAAACCGCTCGACGCCTTCACGTGTCCGGTAGATGGTGTTGCCGCCGCCGTTGCCGGTGCCTGGGCCGAATCCCTCGACCGTCACATCCAGATCCTCGTCTTTGATCGGGTCGTCGATATGAGCGTTGAACGTGACTCCATACGCGCGCTGAATCGAGGCGATATTGGCCAGCTCGATCTCACTCACGGAAACCCAGCCGAGATAAATGTAGCTAAGAGTACTGAAACGGTCGGGATTGACGTGACGGACGCCGGCCTCGTCCAGGTAGTACCAGAATCCTACGCCGTCCGGACCGCCTGAAGTAAGCAGGTTCATTCCGTCGCTGTCCGACGGGCACACCAGCAGCTTGTCTTCACTCATGTACTCAGGATAAATGGCCGGGCCGTCAATTCCGGCGAGGCTCCGCCGGGAACGAGGAAGCTTCTGTCCGCGCGACTCGTTCGCGTACATTTTGCAGACGAGGCCCATCTGCTTGAGGTTGTTTTGACAGCTCGAGCGGCGAGCGGACTCACGCGCGCGGGCCAACGCGGGCAACAGAATAGCCGCCAAAATGCCGATGATAGCAATCACGACCAGCAACTCGATGAGCGTAAAACCAGGCTTTTTCATCCAGATTCCCCTCCTTCAATGTATGAGCGCGCTTGTGGCCGCTCTGTCCTTCCGTCCCTCTTGTCACTTCCGTCTTGATCCCGCAGTTAGAATATAGCCTGGGCACGAAAAAGTGTCAAGAGAACCGGGTTTCACTTCGTCCCCCTCCTTGTTGCCAAACGCGGCGCAACGCGCTATTCTCTCTGTGGCGTCTTGCAGGGAGCGTGGAACTGGTCTTGGGTTGTCGGCCCGGCATTTTGCGGGGAAATTCGCAGAATAAGGAAAGGATCGAGTCATGAAAAACGAACAAAGGGGTGTTTCGCGGAGAGATTTCATAAGGACGTCGGCGGCATTGGGTGCGGCATCGGCCTTGGCAAACTCGCATCTCGCATACGCGAAAGGGTCGGACAAGATCCGCGTGGGTCTCATCGGCTGCGGCGGACGCGGCACCGGGGCGGGGATCATCGATTGCGCGACTTCCTCGAAAGGCATCGAGCTGGTCGCGATAGGCGATCTGTTTCAGGATCGCATCGATTCCGCTCCGGAACGCATCAAGAGGGGCTTGGCCGCGCGCAAGCTGCCCGTGGACGACATCTATAAGGTGACGCCCGAGAAGACATTCGTGGGACTCGATGCTTACAAGAAGGTGCTGGCGTGCGACCTCGACATGGTAATCCTCACCACGCCTCCGTATTTCCGGCCCGAGCATTTCCGCGCCGCCGTCGAGGCCGGCAAACACGTTTTCGCTGAAAAACCCGTCGCCGTGGATCCTGTGGGTGTCCGTTCCTTTATCGAAACCTCGGAAAAGGCCGCACAGAAGAAACTGTCGGTCGGTGCCGGCACGCAGATGCGCCGGGCGCGTCACATCATGGCCACAATCGAGAAGCTGCACGGCGGCGGCATCGGCGACATCGTAAGCGGCCAAGTCGTTCGATGCGGCGACGGCATGCTTGATTGGTACGCGCCGTCGAAACAGCGCAAGCCGGAATGGTCTGAAATGGAGTGGCAGATCCGCCGCTGGTTGTTCATGACCTGGCTCTCGGGCGACTTCGTGTGCGAGATGCACGTGCACAACCTTGACCTTCTGAACTGGGCCATGAACTCGACGCCGGTGCAGTGCATGGCGGGCGGCGGCCGCCAGGTGCGGACCGCGCCCGAGTACGGCGACGTCTACGATCACTTCTACGCCGAACTCGAGTATCCGAACGACGTGCGCATCGAATACATGGGCTGGCAGATCGACAAGGCCGCCGCGCGCAACGATCTTCGATTCGTCGGCACTGAAGGCAAGGCCTACGTCGATTTCGGCGATGCGCGAATCGAGGGCAAGAGACCGTTCCGCTACGAAGGCGAGTCCGTCGAGCCCGCGGTCCAGGAATACGCCGATTTCATCGCGAGCATCCGCGACGGCAAGCCCATCAATGAAGGCAAACAGGTCGCGGAGAGCACCATGACCGCCATCATGATCCGCATCAGCGCATACACGGGCCGCGCGCTCAAGTGGGATTGGCTCATGAACGCCTCAAAACTCGATTTGAGTCCCGCGAAAATGGAACTAGGCGATCACCCCCTCGGGCGGGTCGCGATGCCGGGCATAACGGAACTCGTCTAGCCCTGCGTGCCGAAGTGTCTGAAGACGAATAGGATCGTAGTTCCTATAATGGGATCACGAAGCTTCTTGGTGATCCCATTTGCTAGGCCAGAAAGTAGAAAGCCTGTGCTGCGGTCGAGACGCCCGATGGCGGTAGACCGAATTGGGTAATAGCAAGCCAAATGGGTAGTGAAATGGGCAATAACACGGCCTGTGGCCGACGTTACGGGTGACCCGCGGGGCATTTGGCTCTAAGAACTTGCCGGCATCGCGTGCGAAGCGTAACCTGATAGGAGAGCTTTGGAGGCCAACTGTTGCGAATTAACAATGTCATTTGGAAAGAGAGCGTCGCCGAAAAGATCGCGGGGAAGCATGCCGTGTCGATTGAGGAGGCGGAAGAGACGCTCCTTTCCAGGCCGGTTGTCAGGAAGATGGCCAAGGGACGCGTGCAAGGGAGGACGTGTACGCCGCTCTAGCTCAGACTGGCGGCGGAAGGCACTCGATCATCTTCTTCGTCAACAAGAAGCGCGGGATGGCGCTGCCAATATCGGCACGCGACATGGACCGCGCAGAGAGAAGATATTATGGCGCTGCTCACGAAACCTGGAAATGTGCGACTTGCCAGAGGCTTAGAGCAAATCCTTTTCCCTCAGTAGCTTGCGCTTATCTTAGTGCCATTCTATGGTGTCCCATGAATTACATGAATTAGGCAGGAATTAGGTTAAATGGTAACTGTCCCCGTTAACCCGAACTTCGTCCGTGTGGCACTCGCCCAAAGGTCCGCTTAAGGCGGTTTGGACCCTAAGTGTTCGCGCCCTTCCGGGTGCACGAAAGCAGTTTGTCTTATCAAAAATAAATTGCTTCTTTGTGGCGAATAATTCAGAAGACTCAGAACACGGCGCTGATTAAAACTCCCAACATATCGGACGGGAACTTCGTTTTCCAGGGCAACCACTCCACGTGACCGTCCATGTACAGGCAATTGCCCCCATCCGTCACGCAAGAATGGAACATGATTTCGTCGATTCTGGAAGCGAATCCGACGGTGAGCGAACGGGTGTGGGAGGACTTGACGGCCAGTCGGCACGGGGGACCGAAGAAGTCGGCGGGCGCGAAGGGAATGACGGCGGAGCAGGTGTTGCGGTTCGCCATCGTGAAGATGAAACGGCAGTTGAGCTATCGAGACTTGCGGGATCGTGTGGCGGATTCCATAGCGTTGCGGGCGTTTTGCTTGATGGGGCCGGAGGAGGTTCCGGCGTTCACGACGCTGCAGGAAAACATCAAACGGATTGGGCCGCAAACATGGGAAGCCGTCAACAGGGTCATCATCGAGTATGCCTGCGCGAAGGGCGTCGAGGACGGCCGCCAGGTTCGCATCGACACGACCGGCGTTGAAACCAACCTCCACCATCCGACGGACTCGCATCAATTGTGGGACAGCGTCCGGGTCCTTGCGCGAATCCTGCAAGGGGGGGAAACCGATATCGCCCGGTTGCGCGGGCGGTTTCACGACCATCGGCGCGCGGCCAAGAAGGCCTTCTTTCGCATCCACAACACGCGTGGGCAGGACAAGAAGAAACCTTTGTACAAGAAGTTGATCCACATGGCCAAGCGCACCGTGGCCTACGGACGCCAGGCGCTGCAGGAACTCGCGCGGGATCGTTGCGCTTCGTTCGAGGAAGAAGTCATCGCGGCGCAGTATGGCGCTCAACGGGAGCAATTCCTGCCGCGGGCGGAGGGCTCATGGGCCAGAGCCGTCGCCGGGTCCTACTGGGCGAGGACGTCCCCGCGCAGGAGAAGGTGCTCTCCATTTTCGAGCCTCACACCGACATCCTCAAAAAAGGGCAACGCGAAATCGTCTACGGCCACAGAGTCCTGTTCACCGGCGGTAAGAGCAATCTCATCCTCGATTCCGTGACCGAGCGCGGCAATCCCGCCGACGCCGCCCGATTCATCCCGGCCCTCGACCGGCAAAAAGAACCGTACGGCCACCTGCCCGAGCAAGTCGCCACCGACGCCGGATTCGCCAGCAAGCCCAACGCCCGCAAAGCCCTTGCACGGGGAGTGAAAGATCTGGTCTTCGTAGCGCCCCAACATAAATCCCTGCGCGAGTTGATCAAGGAAACCCGCGCCTACAAACAACTGCGCAAATGGCGGGCCGGCATCGAGGGGATCATCTCCGCGGGCAAACGCGCCTTTGGTTTGGACCGCTGCACCTGGTCGGGCTTCCAATCCTTCAAGGCCTACGTCCAACTCGCCGTGCCCGCCTTCAATCTCCAGACGCTCGCTCGGCATTTGCTTGCTTGAACCCTTCCTTCCTCTATATCATCCAAGACAGATCGCGGGGCTCGTGTGTCCAAATGACCCTTGGGCCCCGTCGGCAAACGCAAGAAGAGCGCAGAACGGGCGATAATTCAGCCTTGAGCATATACACGTAATACAGCTAAGATTTAAGAAACACCTTTTTCGGACAGAAACTAGTTAAACTTTTCCGCGCGTTCGATGAGCGCGGGGAGATCTTTTTCGTTCGGGTCCGCGGGCGTACCGGGATGGATGACGCGGGCGGGGCACTTCTCGGCCGCTTTCACTATATCCTTGAATGGGCCACCTTTGGGGTTGATGACCGTCGCCAACTGCTCATCATTCCAACCGAAGATGTTCGGGTTGATCTCGATGCACTCTCCGCAGGCAGTGCAGTCTTCAGCGTCAATGGTCGCGGGCGTGAATCCGCCGCTGCCACCACTGTCTGCCGGAGGGGCTTGCATTATCCTGTTCAAGCACTCAAATCTCATCTCTTCTCCTTTCGTTAGCCTAGTCTTAAGCTCTTTGGCAGGGTCGAGCTCCTGCTCGACCGGCTTCTCCGAACGTGCGAGCAAATGTCCTTAATCTTGTGGCGCGGAAATGTCCACGCGCGTCGGCGGGCTTGGAAGCCCGCCCCACCGGCTCCCGGTCGAGCAGGAGCTCGACCCTACCGTACTTGATCGGGGGCGCTACTTTGAAGCGGCCCCCACGGTTTTTTCGGTGTCAACTCCGCTCTTCCTGAGCAACTCGTCCCAGTCGTGGTCGACCCGCTCCTGCAGTTCGGCGAGCAACCCGCTATTTTCGGGACGAAGCATGTGGGCAAATCTCCGCTGAGATTTCAGCCAGTCGGTGACCGGTTTCTTTTCGGGGATCGCGTTCAGGCGCCACTTGCCGTTCTCGACTTCGAATAGCGGCCAGAGGCATGTCTCCGTCGCCAGTCGCGACATTTCCATTGTATCCGCGGGCTCATAGCGCCATCCGCGTGCGCACGGCGTGATCACGTTGATGAACGCGGGTCCGTCGGCCTTGCCGGCCTTGCGGGCCTTGACCATCATGTCTCGCCATGCATGTGGGGCGGCCTGGGCGACATACGGGATGTTGTGCGCGACCATGATCCCCGTGATGTCCTTGCGATGCTGGGTCTTTCCCGGAACGACCTTGCCGACGGGGCTGGTTGTGGTCCATGCGCCGATTGGGGTAGCGCTGCTCCGCTGGATGCCGGTGTTCATGTACGCCTCGTTGTTCAGGCACACGTATACGAACTTATGTCCGCGCTCCGCGGCGCCGCTCAGGAATTGCAGGCCGATGTCATAGGTGGCGCCATCGCCGGCGAACGCGACGAACGTGATATCGCGATCCTCGATCTTGCCCTTCCTCCTCAGAATGCGATAGGCCGTTTCGACGCCGGACAGCACGGAGGCCACGTTCTCGAAGGCGACGTGAATCCAGGGCACGCGCCATGCGGTGGTGGGGAACGGCGTAGTGATGATCTCGAGGCAGCCCGTCGGGCTCGCTACAACCACCGGCCCTTCGATGCCATGCAATATCTGGCGCACGATGGTCGGTTCCGCGCAGCCAAGGCACGCGCGGTGGCCGGGCGCCAACCGATCTTGTTCCTTTACGGCGTCACTCAATCTCAAACTCATTACTTTCTCCTCAAGGCGCACTGTGGAACAGCCGCCCTCGGCTGTGGGACGCACTGTGGAACAGCCGCCCTCGGCTGTGGGACAACAGCCGCAGGTGGCTCTAGGACAACAGCCGAGGGCGGCTGTTCCACAGTGCGCCACTTCTTTCTAGAAATCTCTGAGACCCAAGTAGCGGCGAACGGGTGCGGTGTTGCCCGTCTTCGCCACTTGCATGAGGTCTCGATAGACTTGGCGGAATTCCGCCGGGATGGTGTCTCTACCGCCCACGCCGTAGATGTAATTGACTACTTTCGCGGCAATATTGCGGGTAAAGAGCGCCTGGCACACTTCCGCGAAGGTGGGCGTCCCTTCGCCGCCGAAACAGGTAACGCGATCCATAACCGCGATGGCCTTTTTGCCGCGCAACGCCTCGGCAACGGCATCCGCGGGGAATGGCCGGAACGTGCGCAGTTTGAGCATGCCCACTTTGTGGCCGTCGGCGCGCATTTCGTCGACGGCGGCGCGCAGGGCGCCCGCGCCGGACCCGATGATGACAAGGGCGAGGTCGGCGTCATCGAGGTAATAGGGATCGATGTGGCCGTAGTAACGTCCGGTCAGCCTTCCGAATTCCTCGCCGATCTCAGGGATGACCTTGAGCCCGTTATCCATTGCCTCCCACTGCTGGCGCTTGTGCTCGAAGAAATTGTCGTGATGGTCGAACGCGCCGACCGTAACCGGGTGGGCCAAGTCGAGCAACGGGTGGTCTTGGTGGTGTTCGCCGATGAACTTGCGCACGACCTCGTCCGGCAGGATCTCGACGCGGCCCAGGGTGTGGCCCAGGACGAACCCCGCGAGGCCGGACATGATCGGGAGCTTGATATCCGGATGGTCGCAGATGCGGACGGCTTGAAGCGTGTTGTCGTAGGCCTCTTGGTGGTTCTCGGCGTAGATCTGGAGCCAGCCGGCATCCCGCGAGGCCATCATATCCGTCTGATCAGTCAGGATGTTCAGCGGCGCCGACAGCGAACGATTCACGACGGTCATCGTGATCGGCATGCGCATGCCCGAAGCGCACCAAAGCATCTCCCACATGAGGGCCAAGCCGGCCCCGCACGTGGCGGTCATGGCGCGCGCGCCCGCCGCCGCGGCGCCGATCGTGGCGCTCATGGCCGCGAACTCGCTCTCGACGGCGATGAATTCCGTGTCGACCTCGCCGTTGGCGACGAACTCGCTGAACCCTTGGACGATTTCGGTCTGCGGGGTAATGGGGTACGCCGCCACGACGTCGGGATTGATCTGGCGCATGGCCTCGGCGACGACGAGGTCGCCCTCGAGCGCCACGGCTTCCCCTTTTACGAATTCAGCGACCTGGCTCATGACTCCTCCGATTTGGCCTTTATCTCTTCGACCATTGTGATTGCCTCCTGAGGACACTCGGCCGCGCAAATGCCGCAGCCTTTGCAGTGGTCCAGGTCCACGCCGACCACTCGGCCATCCTCAACCAATACGCTGCCGTCCGGGCAATAGCCCCAGCACCTCAGGCAGTAGTTGCACTTTGTCCTATCGACGACGGGCCGCCATGAGCGCCACGTGCCCGTCTGATACTCGACGGTACTGCCGGCATCAACGACTAACCCGCCCGGGGATATTTCTTTCCAGCCTTTCTCAGCCACGGTGTTATCCTCCAATTCCTTGAACATGCTCGAACGCGCGCTCGAACGCGGCCACATTGCCTTCGACGACTTTTTCCTTCATGGTGGCGCCGAGCATCTTTCTGAGCGTGCGCACCAACTGGTCCTTGGTGACGACCTGCGAGGTCCGAATCACAGCGCCCAGCATGGGCGTGTTGGGCAGGTTCCGGCCCAGCGTCTCCATGGCGATGGCCGTGGCATCCACGGTGAGCACCTTTCCCTTGAAGCCTGTTAAGGCGCGGACCTCGTCCGGCGGCTTTGGCGTGTTGACGATCAATACGCCGTCCGGCTTCAGTCCCTCGGTGATGTCGACCACGCCGAGCAGGGTTTGGTCCAGGACCACGACGATGTCCGGCTCGGTGACCTGGCAGTATAGTTTGATCGGTTGCGAACTGACCCGAGTGAACGCCTTGACGGGCGCGCCCATCCGTTCCGCGCCGTAATCGGGCATGCCCTGAAAAAATTTGCCCTCGGTGAGGGCCGCGTGCGCGAGCATTTTCGATGCCGTGACGGCGCCCTGTCCGCCACGTCCATGCCACCTGATTTCGATCGTCTCTTTATCCACTTTTTAGACTCCGCAATCGCTACAAGTTCACGATTCCCGTTACGCGTTCTGCTGTGCCACAAAATCATCGATGGTCAGATCATCGAAACACACGCCGTCGGTCTCCCTGGGGAGCTTCGCCGTCGGGCAGAGCGCAAAGCACTCCCGGCAACTCATGCACATCCGCGAAGCAACCTCCGGGAGAAAGACGATGCGGCGCGTCACGCCGCGGCCCGCGTAGCCGATGGCATGGGCTTTCTTGACCTCCGCACAGTACCTCACGCACAGCCCGCACAAAATGCAGAAGTTCTCGTCGGCCTTGAAGCGCGTGCCTTTGACGCCGTAACGTTCGGCAAGGATCTCGAGCGCCTTCGTGCGCGGCGAGCAGGCCATGACGAGTTCGATGAGCATTTTCCTGATCTTGACAATCCGGGGGGACTCTGTCTTTACGACGAGTCCGTCCTCGACGGGATATACACAAGACGTGACGACCCGCGACCTTTTGCCCTTGGTTATTTCGACGCTGCACATCCGGCACCCGCCATGCGGCGCCAACTTCTCGTGATGGCACAGCGTCGGGACGTCGATGCCGAGCGACCTGGCGGCATCAAGAAGGGTCTTGCCCTCCTCCATGCTCACTTGTTTGCCGTCTATCTCTAAGGTCACCGTTTTCATGCCTTCCCTTTCTTACCCGCGGTCACCGGCATCGGTTCCTTCGGCGGGAGCGGGATGACTTCTCCCGATAGCTTCGCAACGGCCGTGAACCGCTTCGGGCACACTTCAAAGCACACACCACACTTCGTGCATTCCTCCTGGCTGATCCAGTGAATGATCTTTTTGCCGCCCTTCACGGCCCCGGAGGGGCAATTCTTCAGACACAGGCCGCACGCGGTGCACTTTTCCGGTTCGATATAGTACTTGACGAGCGCTTTGCACACTTTGGCCGGACAGCGCTTCTCTTTCACGTGCGCCTCGTACTCGTTTCTGAAGTACTTGATCGTGCTGAGGACGGGATTGGCGGCGGTCTGCCCGAGGGCGCACAACGAAGCGTCCGTCATAACTTCGGAAAGTTCTTCCAGCAGCTCGATGTCGCCTTCCTGACCTCGACCTTCCGTGATCCGGTTCAGTATGGTGGCCATCTGCCGCAGTCCTTCCCGGCACGGGATGCACTGGCCACAGGATTCCTCGCAGAGGAAACTGGTGAAATACCGGGCCACGTCCACCATGCAGGTGTCCTCATCCATGATGATGAGGCCGCCGGAACCCATCATGGACCCGAGTTTGCTGAGCGCATCAAAATCGATCGGGGTATCGAGGAACTGCTCAGGAATGCAGCCGCCGGACGGCCCGCCGGTCTGCACCGCCTTGAACTTCTTCCCGCCGAGAATCCCCGCGCCGATGTCGAAGATCACTTGGCGGAGCGTAGCGCCCATGGGCACTTCCACAAGGCCCGTGTTATTCACCTTGCCCACGAGTGAGAAGATCTTGGTGCCTTTGCTTCCCTCGGTGCCGATGGACTTGAACCATTCCGCGCCCTTGTTGATGATGAGCGGGACATTGGCCCAGGTTTCGACGTTGTTCAGATTCGACGGCCTGCCCCAGATACCGCTGACGGCGGTGCGGATGTACTTCGGCCGCGGCTCGCCGACCCGGCCTTCAATGGCGGTCATCAGAGCGCTCGACTCTCCGGAGACGAACGCGCCAGCGCCTCGGTGGACCTTGACGGTGAAGTCAAATCCCGATCCCAGGATGTTCTTTCCCAGGAACCCGTAGGCTTCCGCCTGGGCGATGGCCTCGAAGATATTCTCCGTTGCCAGGGGGTATTCCTGACGAACGTAGATGAAGCCTTCATGCGACCCAATGGCGTACGCGCCGATGATCAGTCCCTCGAGAACACTGTGAGGGTTGCCCTCCATCAGGCTTCGATCCATGAACGCGCCGGGATCGCCTTCGTCACAGTTGACGATGACATATTTCGTATTGCCTGGGGCGTTTCGGGTGGTTTCCCACTTTATCCCTGCAGGGAATCCGCCGCCGCCACGCCCTCGGAGATTCGCTTCCTTAACCTCGGCCAGGACTTGCTCCGGGGTCATTTCCGTCAATGCCTTGGCCAGGCCGCTGTAGCCGCCCCAAGCAATGTAGTCGTCGATGCTCTTTGGATTGATGAACCGATTATTCCCGAAAATCAGCCTCGATTGGTGCTTGTAGAACGGAATCTCTCCTTCTTTGGCGCACCGGTGGCCCGTGCCGGGATCCTCGTAGGTGAGGCGCTCGATGACCTCCTTGCCGACCAAGGTCTTGGACACGATCTCGGGGACATCGTCCGGCGTGACGCCCAAGTAGCAGATCTCCTCAGGAAAAAGGATAACGACGACGCCCCGTTCGCAGAAACCATGACATCCCGTGCTGCGGCTAAGCACCTTGCCCGCTAATCCCTGGCGCTCCATCTCGTTCACGAACGCCTGGATGACCTTCTGGCTTCCGTAAGCCTGACATCCGGTTCCGCAGCACACGGTCACTACCGGCTTGTTGCGATTCTCCTCGGCGAGAATCTGTTTTCGCACTCTCTCCAAATCAGATGCTGAACCCAATAGGGCGGCCATAACAACCTCCAATTGTGGGGCGGCTGCGCAGCAACGCCCCGGCGCTTCTACGCACAATTCTCAAAAATCTGCTGCAGGTCCGCTGCGGTAGGTTTGCCGTGGTACTCCCCGTCGACCACAAGCACCGGACCCAGGGCGCAGCACCCGAGGCAGTTGACGGTGTTCAAAGTGAACTTCATGTCCTTCGTCGTCTGACCGGGGTTGAGCTTGAGCATGCCCTTGACCCGATCCAGAAGCGTCGGCGCGCCGCGGACATGGCACGCGGTTCCCAGGCAGACCGTGACCGAATGGCGGCCCCGCGGAACCAGGCTGAACGCCTTGTAGAAAGTCCCGATGTGGTATAAGTGGCGCTGCGGGACGTTCAGACGCTTGCTCACTTGAGAGATAGCTTCCTCGGGAAGCCACGAAAACTCGCTCTGAACATCGAGAAGGATCTGGATTAACGCACTTTTGTCGGCGCTATATTTGTTTACGATCTTGTCAACTTTCGCCAGGGTGTCCGTCATAGAGACAACATCTCCTCTTGCTTGAAACACGATCGGAGGACTCGAGTTCCCTCCTGCCTAAACGCGACGCGCCATCTCCGATTCTTGGTTGCTTGCCTGAACGCCAAGGGAGTTGGCTAGAGGGCCGACCGCCAGGTCAGAGTTACCTGTGCCACAAAGCAGTTAACTTCTTAATAAAGTTTACACTTTTCAGAGCGTGGAATGCAAACCAAAAACGCACTTGACCTCCGCCTTCCCGTATCCTAAAATTCCAGCGAGACTACAGAGAAACCGGGCGCATGGCAAGTTCGCTAGACTACCTGGATGAAGCGATACGGCGGATTGTTGAAAGCGTACATCCGCGCCGTATCATTTTGTTCGGCTCCGCCGCTCGAGGCGACGGCCGTCCCGACAGCGACCTCGACCTCTTGATCATCATGCCCGACGGCGCCGACTGCGTGGCGACGGCAAAGAATGCCTATCGCCGGCTGTACGGCTTGGGATGTTCACAGGACCTCGTTGTTGTGCCGGAGGCTGACATGATCCTGCTCGGCGATAACCCATCGCTAGTGATCCATACCGCCCTGAACGAAGGAAGAGAGGTCTATCGTGCCGCATGATGTCACACCGGGAAGCGCGGAGGACTGGCTCATCCGGGCAAAAGGGAAACTTGGGCTTGCGCGCAGACGAATTGCTCCCTATCGCCGATGCGATCGTCGCTTGGGCCGAGGGAATCGTGGGACTATGAGTTCGACTAGACTGGGGACGCTACCCTTATTGTCGATCTTTTCATCCCGCGCACGTGGAACAGAGGGGAGCTACATCGTTGTCCGTGAAGGCCACGGCAAAGATGCTGGCGCCGCATTGGTGGCAGCCCATGGGCTCGATTTCCTTCAGGAGGGGATTCCAGTAGACGGCGTGGGTTCGATGGGACTGCCGCCGACGCACCTCAAACTCGAGGGCGAGTACGGGGATCTCGGTGCGGACGTGCACCAACGGGGTCAGTGTCGCAGCAATGGCATACCGGTCGTCGAGTTCCACGAGTTTCCGGCGTAGTTCGAGGTTTACCGCCCGGCTGAGGTCCTCCTGCTTATGCGCTTCCTCCTCCGTCTTGCTTCTCGCGAGCTTGGCCTTCGTCTCGCGTAAGAGAGCGTGATAGTAGTCCCGCAGGCGCCGGCGATCCCGCACCAATCGCGATTCGAGACGCGCCACGAAGCCGGCCGACCGGGACTCCACCTGTGCCAAGGCGCGCTGAACCGCGCGCGGATAGGTTTCCGGCGGCGCCGACACGGGATCCAGGTTGGGTTCGACGGACTCCAAGGCAAGCAGGTCTGGCAGGACAATCTCTGCGCGAGACGCCGCGTTGATCGTAACCGCGAACACGTCCTCCCACTGGTCATCGGATTGAAGGCTGGCATGGAAGTGCCACGTGTGGTACTCGATGCGCGCCGGGCCGCTTCCGCGGAACCTCACGCTCGCATTGAGCCACGTGAACGTGCGCTGGAAAGGCCCCTCCATCGCGGACTTTTTCAGGTACAATTCGGGAATCTGAAACACGCCGATAGCGGGCTGTCCCTCGAACAACGCGCCAATCCGCTCCACAAAGTCGGTGGCGAGATTAGCACACAGGTCGGCCGTTCCCGGCTGGTACGAGAGCGTCAGGGATTCAGGAGAATGGAGCGCGGCAGCCACATCGGGGGGAGCCAGAGCTTCGCCCTGCCCGGCGCCCTCCGGCCATTCGACGACGGCGCCCCGCCACTCGAGGATCGCGCGGGCGAACCCGTACAGGCGGGCCTGGATGTCGCCGGTCATTCGTAGTCCTCGCCGAACATGGCCTCGTCCAGTTCCTTCGCTTTGAGGTACTGATCCTGGGCCTCGATCAGCGACTGGCCAAGGTGATCGAATGCGTCATCCAATTCCGCGGTATCCCGGGCGCGCAGCCACAGGTCGAGGACCAACGACTCGAATTCCTCACCCTCTTCGAGATTGCCCAGGATGGAGCCGACCTCGCCCACGACCAGTTCGAACATTCGGATCTTGTCGTTGAGGATTCGCAGGATGCGTTCTTCGAGCGAATCGGCGGTGCACAGGTTGAACACGAACACTTCGCGCGTCTGCCCGATGCGATGGATGCGGCCAACGCGCTGCTCGATGCGCATGGGGTTCCACGGCAGGTCGTAATTGATCAGCGTGTTGGCGAACTGGAGATTCCGTCCTTCGCCGCCGGACTCCGAGCACAACATTACGGGAACGCTTTCACGCAGCGCCGCCACGGCCTCGTCCTTTTCCTTCGCCGTTTCATCACCGGAAAAGACGGAGAACGGTATGCGCGCCTCTTGAAGCACCGCCCGCAACCGCTGCAGCGTGACGCGAAAATTCGCGAACACCAGGATCTTGTGCTGCGGCTGGCCCTGCCGAAGGATCTCGAGTAGTTTCTGTTCTTTGGCGGACCGGCCGATCCGGTGGACCCGTTCCAACAGCGGCGCAGCGCGCTGATCCTGCGCCGCCAGGGATTCCAACATAGGGGCAAGCGTGGCCGGGTGGCTTCCCGCCGCCAGCAACAGGGTGTTCAATTGCATGCGCGTGATCGGCGGCAGCGTGGGATCGCCTACCACGTTATTGATCCCCACGACCGCCTCATCCGCGGGATGCGGCGGCTCCGGATCGTCGAACAGAACACCCTGGACCGGAGCGCCGTCCGCGGATGGGATCTTGCGATCACTCTCACGGGTTCGCGGTCTCAGTGCCGCGCAACGCCAGCGCAGGTAGGTGTTCAATTGACGATAGAGTTCCGCCTCATGCTCGCCCGGAGCCACGACAAACGTCTGCGCATAGCGGGGCGGCAAACTAAGATTGACGAGGCTGCGGGTGTTGCGAATCATCACCTCGCCCAAGAGAGACCGCAATCGTTCGCGGTTGCGCGGATCAAACGGGTTCCCGCGCCGCATGTAGGTCTTCTTGAAATCGGCTTCCGTCTTGAGGTGTCCGGGCTCAAGCAACGTCAACAGGTTGTAGAGTTCCACCAGGTTGTTCTGGACCGGCGTGGCCGTAAGCAAAAACAGATGGCGGCGCTTGAGGGCGTCCACCAGTTTCCAGTTCAGCGCGGCGCGGTTCTTACAGTGATGCGCCTCGTCCACGATCACCAAGTCCCATGATACGGTCGTGACCGCATCGAAATTCCTTCGGCTCTTGGCCGTGGACAACGAAGTCAAGACCCGGTCTGTCCCCAGCCAGTACTCCTCTCCCTTGCGCAGTTCCGTCGGGCCGGGTGCCGAAAACTCGAGGCCGAACTTGGAGTCCAACTCCTCCCGCCATTGCGAAACCAGCGGCGCCGGCACAAGGATTAGCACGCGTTTCACGAGGCCCCGCAACAGATATTCACGCAACAACAGGCACGCCTCGATGGTCTTCCCAAGCCCGACCTCATCGGCCAGAAGCACGCGCCCCCGGAAATAGCGCAGGACCCGCCGCACGGTCTCAATCTGGTGCGGCAAGTGTTCTACGCCGCGCAGACCTTCGAGGCACAATAACTCGTCGAAACCCCGGAGCAACCTCAACCGCCCATGATCGATCCGCAACGTGAGCGGCTCAACGTCGATTGTCGCGTCGCCGGCCAGTGGAGCCGCAACCCGCGTGACCATACGCAGGCCCGAAGGCGTCACACGGACGATTTCCTCGAAATCATGAGTCACAAGATCGCTTCCAAACCATGCTCTTGTCGGCGCAAGTATAGCATTCGGCCACGCTGAGATACCGATCCCCCGCCTTGTTCCCGGCGTTCTTGAGTTTAAGGTCCAAGCGCAACATCGACCGATTTTGCGAGACCTTTATGTTTAGACTGACGAATTCGGTGTTCGGCGTGTTGCGCGGGGCACTCGTTCTCTGCGATAACAATTCACAAGGCCGAAACAGCCGTGACGAGCCGCAGGGTCCGCCGCCTTCAGAGGAGGAGAAGCCAATGTCCAACTTGACCACCACACGCAGAGAGTTTATCAAGACCGCCACCGCGACGGCGGCGGCGGTGTCCATGACAGCATCGAGCTATGCCCGTGTCTCGGGGGCGAACGACCGCATCTCGATAGGGATCATCGGATGCGGCGGACGCGGGTTCGACGCGCACATGCCCGGCGTCAACAAGTACGCGAAGGAACAGAACATCGAGGTTACCGCGGTATGCGACCCCTGGAAGCCTCGCCGGGAAGAAGCCGCGGCGAGAGCAAAGGAATGGTATGGGCGCGAAGCCCGGAAGTTCATCTCGTACCGCGACCTGCTCGAACTCAAAGACGTCGACGCGGTCATGATCGCCTCGTGTGACCATCAGCACACCACTCACCTCGAGGCGGCGGCCAAGGCCAAGAAGGACGCCTATTGCGAGAAACCGCTCGGTAAGGATTTCGACGGGCTCAAAGCCGCGTACGACGCCGTGAAGGGGAACAATGTCATTGTGCAAGCCGGCACGCAGCTCCGGAGCATGTCGAGCATGACCGGCGCCCGGGAACTCTTCAAGACCGGCGTCCTCGGAAAGGTGGCCCGGATCGAACAATGCCGCAACAACGATATGCCTTATTGGTATCACTACATCCGCGAGGTGAAGAAGGAGGATGTCGATTGGAAGGAGTTCTTGATGCATCTTCCCGAGATGCCGTTCGACCCGGTGCGATACTCCGGATGGTACGGCTATCGCGAAACGTCGGATGGGCCCGTCCCCGGCTTCGGAAGCCATTACATCGATCTTGTCCATTACATCACCGGCGCCAAGTTCCCGACGAGCGCCGTGTGCCTCGGTGGAGTATACACCTGGAAAGACGAACACAGATTTACGTGCCCGGATCACGTTCAGGCGGCGTGGACCTATCCCGAAGGGTTCATGGTCACCTACTCGTCGAACTTCGGCAACGGCAGCGGGAACAGCTTCAAGATTTTCGGCGACCGCGGCGTGCTTGACCTCGTGGATTGGGAAAAGCCCGTCCTCACGACCGACGGCATTGCCAAGGAGAAGGGCGCGCCCGCCGAGCCCAAACCCGTCGAGCCGGTCGAACGCCCTGATCATTTCCTGGATTGGCTCCAGTGTTTGCGCACCCGCAAGACACCCAATGCCTCTATTGAGGCCGGGTACCAGCATGCGCTCGCGTGCATCATGGCCGTGCGCGCTTGTGACACCGGCGTCCGCCAGGTGTATGACGCCGAGAAACGCGAGATTCGGAATGGATGAGTTTCAGGAGTCAGAAGACAGGAGTCAGGAGACAGGAGACCGATGAGATCAAGGATGTCAGTGACGCGAAGAGGATTCCTCAGTCGAACGATGACCTTTGGTACCCTTGGATTGGCGGCAAGACATCTCGATGCTGCCGAGATCACACCCGAGAGAGCGGCTCAAGCGTGGCGGATTGGCTGCTATACCCGGCCATGGGCTGAACACGATTACAGGATTGCACTCGATGCTATCGCCGAAGCCGGATACAAATACGTCGGGTTGATGACCACCAAATCGCCGAACCGGCTCGTCATTTCCGTCGATACAACTCTCGAGGACGCAAAGGAGGTTGGCGATGAATGCAAGATTCGCCACCTCCTGATCCCGTCGGCATACGGAGGCGACATTCCCGTGGGGACCTCCATCGAGGCCGGCATTCAAGGGCTCAGAAAGCTCATCGACAACTGCGCCGCGGCCGGTGTGGGGAACCTCATGATGGGCGGCATCGGCGATGAGAAACTCTATGACGCTTATTACGGCGCTATTCGCGCCTGCTGCGACTACGCTGCCGAAAAGGGCCTCGGCATGAGCGTCAAACCCCACGGAGGATCGAACTCAAGCGGACCCCAATGCCGCAAGGTCATCGAGAAGGTCGGCCACAAGAATTTCCGCCTCTGGTACGACCCCGGCAACATCTTCTACTATTCCGATGGGAAGCTGGACCCCGTCGACGATGCCGCCACCGTGGATGGGCTTGTTGTAGGCATGTCCGTCAAGGACTATCGCCAGCCAAAAGTGGTGGATCTGACCCCCGGCACGGGCCAAGTAGATTTCCCGAAGGTCATGGCGCGGCTTCGCCAAGGCGGGTTTACGTCGGGCCCGCTAATTGTCGAGTGTCTGGCCCCGGGCGATCTACCCCACCTTCTCGGGCAGGCAAAGCAGGCCCGCGAGTTCGTTGAGGGGCTCGTTGTTCAGGGCAAGGCCTAGACGGAACAGAAACAAAGGACATCGACCGACTGGGAAATGCGTAATGATTCAGGAGGCTCTGCAGCGAAAAGGATTGGTTCCCAACAATGATTGACCCGCGCACATCACTGGCTATGGCGATGCACGCAAATCCAGGCCTGTATGCTTTGCTCTTGGGGTCAGGCGTTTCACGTTCCGCCCGAATTCCCACGGGCTGGGAAGTCGTCGTGGACATGATAAGGAGGGTAGCTGCCGCAAGCGGACAAGACTGTGAGCCAAATCCCGAAGAATGGTACGAGGCGAAGTATGGCGCAGAACCCGCATACAGTGATCTGTTGGAAGCTGTGGGTAAGAACCAGGCGGAGAGAAGTCGCCTCTTGAGAGCCTACTTTGAGCCGGCATCGGAGGACGGGAGCGACGGCGTACGGCAACCGACCAAAGCACACTTTGCGATTGCGCGCATGGTGCGACGCGGTTTCGTTCGAGTCATTCTTACGACGAATTTCGACCGACTGATGAAACAAGCGCTGGAAGGTCAAGGCGTCTCGCCAACTGTCATCAGCACGCCAGAGGCTATCAAAGGAGCTCCCCCTCTCGTCCACTGTGATTGCGCACTCGTAAAGCTGCACGGCGACTACATGGATCTGCGCACCCGGAACACTCCTGTAGACCTTAGCGCGTACGATCGACGGACTGACGCCCTGCTTGAACGTGTTCTTGATGAGTATGGACTGATCATCTGCGGTTGGTCCGCCGAATGGGACGAAGCATTGCGAAAAGCCATAGAACGCCGCAAGAATCGGCGTTTCACTACGTGGTGGGCATCCTTGGGCGAACCGTCGGATTCCGGTAAGCGACTCATCAACCTGATCCAAGCTCAGATTATCCCTATCGGAGGGGCCGATGAATTCTTCGAGGGCCTTGACGAGAGATTGAGCGCGTTGGATGAATTCGATAGGCCACACCCAGTATCCACCAAGATTGCCGTCACACTGACGAAAAAGTACCTTTCCGAAACGAAATACCGTATCCAACTCCATGACCTTCTGATGCGCGAAGTTGACAGGATTGCAGTAGAGGTTGTCTCCGAGAAATATCCTGTCAACGGTTCGTTCACAGAAAACGATTGTGCAAAGCGGATACTGGCCTTCGACGTGCTTTCAGAGACGGCAACCCATGTCCTAGCTACGGGCTGCTTTTGGGACAAGGATGGTCAGTACATGGACATATGGCTCCGGGCGATTGTGAGGGTTGCGAACGCGAGGAAAGACTGGAGCGGCAGTGGTTGGATGCTCAATCTGGGGAGGCATCCTGCCCGGTTGTTGCTATATACTGCGGGGATTGCCTTTGCGGCCAGGAATGACTATGCAGCAGTGCGTACCTTGCTGACAGGCGTGAGAGTGCGGGAATACAATTACAATGAAGACATGGAGCTTGCATTCGCGTTGGCAGGCGACAGGGACGCGTTCGAACCCTTCAAGATGCTCCCGGACTTTGACAGGAGGCATATTCCGGTCTCGGACCATGTATATGACGTGCTACAGGCGGCCTTCTCTGAGATTCTTCCTGATAAGACTGAGTATCAAGACGCTTTTGACACCTTTGAGGTCCTTCAATCATTCCATTCCGCCGATATGTACAAGCGGGCCATTCCAGGCGCTTTCATGTATAGGTACACTAGGACTCCTAAGAGTTCTCCCCTGCTTCAGTTGCTTGCCGATGTCGAGGACAAGAAGGAGCAAAGCGCCTTTCTCAGGGCTGGTTTCTGTGATGGCAATATGACGCGGTTTCGTGAGGCCGCGGACATGTTCACGAGATGAAGAAGCATTTCTGGTGATGATGTCCTGGGCAGCGTGTGACATCATGGAGATGACCGCGGCCAATGCGAACGCCAAAGGACGGGGAGGATGATGGATGAATCGGCACGACATCACCGAGCTTCATTACATCGTGCCGGTCGGAAATCTGCCGAGCATCATGGAACATGGGATTCTGTCCCATAATCGGGCGGCAAAGGTTGCGCACGGGTCTGTGGCGATGGAAGAGATCCAAACGCGTCGGCAGGACAAGAAGATTCCGGGCGCCGGGAATCTTCACGACTACGCTAATCTTTACTTCGATGCACACAATCCGATGCTAAGCCGGTTCCGAGCGCGTAACAGCACGATCTGCGTGCTGCGGGTTAATGCCGTGGTTCTCGATCTGCCCGGCGTCATCATCGCAGACTGCAATGCGTCAAGTGATTACGTCCATTTCCAGCCCGTGGCCGAAGGTCTAGCCGCATTCAGCCGGGATCGAGTTCTTGCGCGATACTGGACACATCCGGACGATCCACTCGATGAGATACGCCACAAATCGCAAAAATGCGCGGAGGTACTGGTGCCGGAGTGCGTTGATCCATGCTATATTCTGGGTGTATACGTGGCAAACGCGGCGGCATTGGCAAGCGTCGGGGAGCTTGAGATATGCCTGAGTGCGCGTGTGAAGAGCGACACGTTCTTCTAGGAGGCCGAAGGTGAAGATACTCGTTGGTGACATTCTTCAATCGAAGGCGCAAACCCTTATCAACACGGTCAATTGCGTTGGGGTGATGGGCAAGGGCATCGCCCTGGAGTTCAGGAAGCGCTTTCCTGAAATGTTCGAGGACTATCGCCAACGTTGCGAAAGGGGGCAAGTGTTGCCCGGCGTACCCTATCTATACCGCTCTCTCATGCCCCCGCAGATTATCAACTTTCCCACGAAAGATCACTGGAAATCGGTGTCGCGGATCGAGGATATCGAAAAGGGCCTCGGGTATCTTCTCTTGCACTACCGCGAATGGGAGGTCTCATCGCTGGCTGTTCCGCCGCTTGGATGTGGCAACGGACAACTAGAGTGGCGTGCGGTAGGCCCGCTGATTTGCCGCTATGCGAGGCAAATGGACGTTCCGATTGAGTTGTATGCGCCTTACGGAATACCTCCAAAAGAGCTCACGCTGGAATTCCTGTCCCAAGCGATGCCGCCGGTGGAGCGGGGCCGGGCCGGCGCAGGCCGGACACCCGGCCTCAATGCCGCATGGGTGGCGTTAGTGGAGATCCTGCGAAGGATCGAGTCGCAGCCCTATCACTGGCCTGTCGGACGGACGATCTTCCAGAAGATTGCCTATGTGGCAACCCGTGCGGGACTGCCTACGGGTCTGGAATATCGCAAGGGGAGCTTTGGCCCTTTCTGCGGCGGATTGAAAGACATCGAAACAAAGCTCGTCAACGACAACCTTCTTCGGGAGGAGCGCCTTGGGCGTATGTTCCAGATCAAAGTGGGACCGAATTATGAGCGAGTACGAGCCGAGTATGAGCCGGCCCTCTCTCGCTGGGCGAGCATCATCGAGATCACCACTGATCTATTCATGAGGATGAACACGATGCAGGCGGAAATCACGGCCACGGTTCTGTTTACGTCGGATCAGATCAAGAAGGATAAGGGAAGCGTACCGGCTGAGACTGACATATTGGGCGCTGCTATGGAGTGGAAGCACAGGCGGACACCGCCACTCAATGAAGCAGTTGTGGCTTCCGTGATCCGCAACCTTGGAATGCTTCGTTGGCTTGAAGCGCGATATGATCCGAACTTGCCTGTGCCTGCGGAGGAAATGGTCTGACCCGCTTCTGAGAGCCTTCGTGCCTCAGTACCCGGCGAGCTGCGGAATAAAGACAGCCCGCGCAATTGTATCAGAACTGCAATATGTTCCCAATCCGAGACACTGTACCCAATCGCAGTCCGTTTCCAGCGGCCACCGTGACAATCATCCTGGTGAACGCGGTCATCTTCCTGTTCCAGGTGACGCTCAGGCACCGGCAACTCGAATGGCTCGTCGACATGTTCGGCATCATTCCGGCCCGGTACACTCACCCGCACTGGGCCTCGATTGTGGGGTTTCCCCATAATTACTGGCCGTTCCTGACGAGCATGTTCCTTCACGGGGGATGGTTTCACATCATCAGCAACATGTGGGTGTTCTGGATCTTCGGCGACAACGTCGAGGACCGCATGGGTCCGATTCGGTTCGTCGTGTTCTACGTGATCTGCGGCGTCGCGGCCGGCATTGTGCACGTGGTCACGAACGGCGCCTCGACCATGCCGGTGATCGGGGCTTCGGGCGCAATTGCAGGCGTCCTGGCCGCCTATATGGTACTCTTTCCGCTTGCCCGCATCGTTGTACTGATCCCTATCTTCTTTTATCCACTGTTTGTGGAGATTCATGCTTTCATTTTCGTGTTGATCTGGTTCTGCGCCCAGTTTTTCAATGGGGCGCTCGCGCTGATGGCCCCGGGACAGGTGGGTGGGATTGCATGGTGGGCACATATCGGCGGATTCGGAACCGGCCTTGTCCTGTACCGTTTCTTCCTGGCTCGGCAACCCGGAGACAGAAGATCCTCCGGCGACGCATATTGGGCCGGAGGTTTAGGACGACCATAGTAGGGTCGCGGTCCTCTGCGACCGCGGTCGAGCGGGAGCTCGACCCTACCGTCAGAGAGGAGTTGACGACATGGGCATGATGGACTTCTTCTGGATCTTCTTCATGGTGATCGCGTTGCAGCCGATCCTGCGCCAGAAATTCCTCGAGTCGGGCCGGCACCGCTTCATCACTCGCATCGAGCGCCAACGCAACTCCCGCGTGATCCTTCTCATACATCGACAGGAGACCATGAGCTTCCTCGGATTTCCTCTAATGCGATACATCGACGTCGATGATGCCGAGGAAGTGATCCGCGCCATCAATATGACCGATCCCGATGTTCCCCTCGACATCATCCTGCATACGCCCGGCGGACTCGCCCTCGCATCGCTTCAGATCGCGCGCGCCATACACAAGCATCCCGGCAAGGTCACGATTTTCGTCCCCCATTACGCAATGTCCGGCGGCACTCTCATCGCGTTGGCCGCCGACGAAATCGTCATGTGCGAGCACGCGGTCCTCGGCCCGGTCGATCCCCAACTCGGCCAGTTCCCGGCGGCCTCCGTTCTGAAAGTGCTTGAACAAAAGCCCATGGCCGAGATAGACGACCAGACCCTCATCATGGCCGACCAGGCCCGTAAGGCCATCAGCCAGGTCCACCGTTCCGTTGCCGAGTTGCTCAGCGACAAGATGGAACCGGAGAAGGCGGAAGAGGTCGCCCGGCTCCTATCCGAAGGCACCTGGACGCACGACCGCCCGATCATGTGCGATGACGCAAAGGCCCTTGGCCTTCCGATTCGCTGCGACATGCCGCCTGAGATCATGCAACTCCTCTCGCTATATCCCCAGCCCGTGCGCCGCCAGCCAACCGTCGAGTACCTCCCATTCCCGCATCACATGCCGACCCGCCGGACCGTCGATAAGTAGGAATGGGTTCGCTCTGCTGCAGGAACGGCGGAAATCCGCGCAGCGTCCCGGCGTGTCACCGCTTGACAGGGTATGCCTGAATATGTACAGTAACATTGTACAAGTTACTGATTGAGAGAATTGGGTGTCCCATGACGACGCAGACAACTTACTCGAAGGCGCGAGCGAACTTGGCGGCCCTTCTTGACGAAGTCACCGCCAACCGGGAGATTGTGATTATCAATCGGCGTGGGGCTGAGGATGTGGCGCTGGTGGCGGCATCGGAGCTGTCCAGTCTGTTGGAGACGGCGCACCTGCTCAGATCTCCCAAAAATGCTGAACGCCTGCTGACCGCTTTGAACCGCGCAAAATCGAAACGGCCCAAGCCTCAAAGCATAGGAGAGTTGCGGCGGGAGATGGGGCTTGGCCCAAACAAGTAAGGAGCGGGACAAAGCCCGGCCGCCACTCGAGGCTGTATTTCATCCGGAGTTCCGTGAGGATCTCCGATATTGGGTTGAGACCGACCGAAGAATAGCATTGCGCGCCTTTGACATCATCGAGGCGACCATGCGGGAACCGTTTGCGGGAATCGGCAAACCGGAACCGTTGAAGTACCTCGCAGCAGGTTGTTGGTCCCGCCGCCTAACCCAAGAGCATCGGATTGTGTACCTTGTGAGCCAAAGCCGCATTCATTTTCTGCAAGCTCGCTATCATTACTGAGGCCGTAGGATGGGTTGATCCGTTCGGGACCCACCCTTCGCATCGTGCACTGGATGAAGAAAAGGGAACACTAACGAGTCATGAAACGCAGAGTGGATGTTTGGGAATTCAATGGAATTGGGTTGATCGTCAAGTGTCCGTCCGGGGTGTGTTTCTCGAACCAGACGGGCGGCTACGCGTGTCATCACCCTGAGGTCGAGGGTGTCTTTGTGCCGCTGCTTGCCGATAGGGGTGCGCCGTCCAATACCGTCCTGTGCCAGTTGGAGCGTTTCTTCACGGAAGGGAAGTGGGGCGGCTGGTGCGAGAACGGCATCGACGACGAAACGGTCGACTTCATGGATTCGCTCTTGGCGTCGAGCGATGAGTTGAAGTTCATCAAAGTGGACCGCGCCTTCCTGGCCGACTCGGAAGAGGCATGGGTGCACGTAATTCTCGAGCCAAGTCGGAATGAGATGCCTGTGCCAATCATGGACGGATTCGAGGACGGCACTGCCGCTGTTCTGACTTGGCCCAACAGCGACTGACCCGCCTTACAGATTGGCTCGCAGCAGCCAGTCGAGCCACCCGTCCATCCAGGTGCGATGGATCCCGGATTCCATGACAACGTCGCCAATGAATAACGGAAGCAGCGTAAATGTGTACCTGGAGAAGAGCCAAAGAGGAACAGAAATCACAAAAACAAAAAACGACGGCTTGGGCGAAGCTCCTTGAACCTCTTTTCCCCTTTTCAGGCGGAGATAGAACGTGAAGATGAGCCCCGAGGCAATCAGCAGGGGCGCAATGAAAAAGGACAGGAACGCGTAAGGAAAGACGACTGAAGCTAGAGTTCCCATACCCCGAACTCGCATCGCCTGAAAGACTGTTGGAAGCACGGCCGCGGTGAACGCCAGCACCTTGACCAGGAAACAGATCCGCCAGTTGCGCTTTGCTCTTTCAACCTCGATGTCCTCACCGGGCCGGAGTCGAACGGCCCTATGGACCGCGTACGCTATCGCCGCAGCCACCGCCACAGTCAAACCGAGCATAAGAGGGATCCCCACCAAAGGCGAGCCTACGAGTTTGAGGAGTCCCATGTTTTCGGTTCCTCCCTCTTGGTTCTGCGTCAGGTCACTATTCCTTCCCCTTCGCATCGTAGTCCAATTGGTGTTTCAAATCAATCCTACTTTGACATTTCGGGCCCAACTGAAGTAGATTCAATTCAAGAAGTGAACGGAGCCGGCAGATTCGCCGCAACCCCGTGTTCATGCACATCTGTTTTGCCAAGCGCGCCTGTAGCTCAGGTGGATAGAGCATCGGCCTTCTAAGCCGAGGGTCCCGCGTTCGAGTCGCGGCAGGCGCGCCATTCTCAGATTCCTCGAAATCCCCGTAACCATTATGGTCTTTGCTACGTTGTGCTATCTGAGTGCCCCCGCCGCAATCTTGTCTTAGCGTCCCGTCGAAACCTCGCGGCGGATGCCGTCGCTGTCATGATAGATCGCGCTCCAAATCGCGCGCCCTTTGCGCCGTCGCAACGTCCCCATAGCTCGTTTCTCCTTGGGGACTTGGCGTTTACTGAAACACCCTTTATGAATAGGCGATGATCGGTTGTAGACAAGGGGTTGCAACCCCTTGTCTTTGCGATGTCGGTATATCGGAAATTGCCGGAACCCTTAGACTGCCCTGCGGGGTTGAATCATCGACGGAATGCCCTGCACGCACCTTCCATCGCGCGTCTGCATAAGCTTTGACAAGTCATGGTCGGCCTGCAACCCCATCCAGAATTCCGGCGACACGCCTAGCGCCCGCGACAGCATAAACGCGATGCGTGGCGAAACCCCGCGCTTGCCATTAACCACTTCGCAGATCACGTAGGGCATTACCCCAATGTGCCGGGCCAATTCGCTCTGAGAAATGCCCAACGGCTCCAGGAATTCCGCTTGCAGCACTTCCCCCGGATGTGTCGTGACTCTCTTCTTCGGCAACATGTCCTGCTCCTTGCTCAATGATAATCCATTAGGCACACGGCTTGGGCATTCCCGCCGCGCCAGAGAAAGACCAAGCGCCAGCGATCATTTACACGGATGCTGTGAAAGCCCTGTAGATCGCCCTTCAACGCTTCCAAGTGGTTCGCGGGCGGAATCCGCAAGTCTTCCAACGTGTGCGCCCTATTCAGCATGTCTAGCTTTCGCCACGCCACTTTGAGTAGTCGCTGTGGGAAATCTTGTACCAGCCTAAACCCGATTCGTCAAGTCTGGGACCTTCGCCAACAACACGGCCGGTTGCGGACAGACGAGGGACGCCTCTTCTTGGAGTATGGGGAAACATGGGAAGCGTCCCTTTCTTGTAGCAGTAGGGAGTAGTTCGCTCGCCGCCTCGGCGAACTCAGTGTGATATACTTGGGGCTGTGCTTGAATTAGAAAGGCCCAGGAGTGCAGCAAACAGAGTCAAGAGAAGATAAAGCATGTCACACACCATAACGCATTTCATGTGGGGCTTCCAGCCGCACTTTAGGATCAGCCAGGAATGCGTTGCCAAGAGGGTTTTTGGCCTTCTTGACGAACGGTTTGAACCTCAGGTGTTTCTGGTCGGTATTCTTGTCGACGAAAATGAGAACAAGTATCCGGCGTGCGTGGAGCCAGAGCAGGATTTTTGGGCAGAGTCCGAGGCATTTGATCCAGTGCTGGAACGGGCGAGACAGATCTGTGAGAGCTACCCTGAACGCCAACTGATGCATTCACATCCGCGGGCTCAGAAGTGGCATGATGAGGGACTGCGATCTAGGTCAATCAGGGACGCCATCCTGCAACTGATCGCGCAGAACGCGCGGAGACCTCGCGAATTGTCCTTTCTTGTTTCACCACCGACAAAGGTTAACAGTTACTCCGTCCATGTAGTGCTAGGACTGGAAACGGCCATAATTCAAAGGCACCCCCGGCTAACGAAAGAGTCTGTCCCAATTCACGAGTTCCGAAGTAAGAAGGTTTGCGTATCGCTTATAGATGCAGTTGGCGGAGCATATCTTGACAAAGCGGCCGGAGAACTGCAGCAACCCGATCCCGGTGCTGACTTAAGTGAGCTTAAAGCCGAAGAGATCGTGCGGGAGGGAGCAAACCGACTGATGACTGATTTGGCTTATCGAGCCGCACCGGGCTGCACCGGTGGATGGTCAGACTTCCTCAGTTCGTGTGCCAAAGTATCTGGTACGCCTTATGAGGGTTCCGAAGGGCGCGGCCTCATGGTTCTTGCCCGCAAGGATCACTCTAGCCTTGAGAAAGTGGTAACGTTCACGACTCCTACCAGACTGAGAGTAACTAGGGCCGCAAGGAAGTTGATCCAGCTTGCTTCGGAGGAGATGGCTCTTCACACTGACTCGGAGGATCTTTACGGCCTTGTGCGGGTCAGGGGATACACGGCATCTAACGAGGACCTTTTCACGATTCGTTTTGATGGGATGCATCGTTGGAGCGTGCTCCACGACGGTGAGACGCTTATGTCAGTCAAGTACGGGCAACCGTACCTCTCCAAGCCGCCCTTCGACGAGGAGAAGCTTCGAGAAGACCTGCCGCGCATATTCGGCAGGATGACGGAAAGACACATAGCGCGCATCCTTTCGCTCATTCGTGAGGCCGAGAGGGAAAGGCATGGCACAACGCTCATCATTAGCAAAGGGGCGAGACGTGAGAGCGAACGTCTTGCAGCCCAGAGCACACCCATTGTGCGGAGGGCAATGAGCCCCGAACTCTTGAGCAGGTTGACTCCCGTCGATGGTGCCATCCTGCTGAACCCTAAAGGAACCTGCTATGCAATTGGTGTCATCTTGGATGGGATGGCAACAGCAGCAGGGAATCCTGCGAGAGGAGCCAGGTACAACTCCGCCATCCGTTATGTGAGCAGCACTCGGTACCCTTGCCTGGCAGTGATCGTATCCGAGGATGGGGGGATCGATTTCTTTCCAGATCTAAAGCCCATGATCCTTCGATCTTCAATCGAAGCGGCACTCGCCACTCTACGACAGTCTGGCAGTAAACATCCCATCAGTTATCGCAGATACGGCGAAGCGATGGATTGGCTCGACAGACACAGGTTCTACCTTCTTCCCGATGACTGCGAAGAGATAAACAACCTTGTGGAGTTGATTGAGATGCGTCTGCTTGCAGAGTATCCCCTGGGCGTGCGCGCAAAACGAAGCAAGTTTGTCCCCCACGAAGAAATGAATAGCAGTTTATACTACAAGCCGGAGTAGTTGGAGCCCCTCGACCTCGACTTTGTCAAGCAACCGTCCTCGGATCGGTCTCATTCTGCTGCGACTCATCATCCGTAACGAAAACTACAACAGGGCGAATTGCGATCATTGCGATTTGGCACGTTCGCGCGGTTTGCGCTGAACCCGCTAACACATGATAGGGTGGACATGTTCACCTCCGTAAGGTATCCGCGAGTGAGTGCCGGGGCAACGGCTGCGGTCACCGCTTTCGGGTCTAGGTTCCCTTGCCGCAGCCTAGAAGCATAACCTTCAACTCTTCGCTTTGTCCGCAGCGAGCTCCTCAGCGCGCACGAAACCAATACGCCGCCGTCTTTGTTCGGGCGGCGTCATGAGACTGCGGATTGCATCGAAGACGGCTTTGAACTGCCGGTCATACTTGCTTTCGAGGGCATCCAATCGCTTCGACAATTCCGCGTTGGAGTGAAGGATCTGTCGCAGATGGACGAACGCCTCAACAACGGCGATGCTCGCCTTTATCGCAATGGGGCTGTTCAGAACACTCGCGAGCATGACAGCCCCATGCTCAGTAAAAGCATAAGGCAGCTTCCGGCGTCCGCCCCAACTTGAAGTCGCAAATTGCGACTTCAAGTTTTCATATTCCTTTGACGTCAACTGAAACATGAAAGTTTCTGGGAATCGTTCCGCGTTGCGCTTTACCTGTTCATTCAGCCGCTTCGTCTCGACGCCATACAGCCGAGCAAGGTCAACATCCAGCATGACGCGCTTCCCCCGTAAGTCAAAGATACAATGCTCGATTCGTTCCATGTCGACCAGTTCGTTCATTCCTTCCTCCAGAGTCCGTCCTGCAATGCTGCTTCATCCCATCTCACGCACTCTGGCTCATTCTGGACGACTTCCCAAGCGAAGTCACGGTGATATGCTGCTGCCCGCCGCGAAAGTCGGACTTGCACAAAAGCCCCTCAACGACAAGGCGCGTGCCCGCGGGCTATGCCGCGGAAGGACCCAATCTGCGGAATACACGAGGGCGAGTTACGTCTAGGGGCAAACCCCGTAGAGATTTCCCCCCCACCCGCCGTCAGTACTCGAAGCAGCTGTCCCGTTCCGCGTCCGGCATGGCCGAAATCATCGCGAGCATGGTTTCCGCGTCAGGTATCGCGGGCGTGGAATCGGGCGAAAGTGTGGACGCAGGAGTGGACGCTACGGAGGTGTTGTCTTGTAGGTCTTTTGCTTCCAGTGTGTTATGATTGGATGTCATCGGCCTTCTAAGCCGAGGGCCACTGGTTCGAGTCCAGTCAGGCGCGCCAGTTCTATCCATACTCGCTGTCAGGAGCAAACACTGGGGTTGTTAACCGAAGATGAACCTTGCCGAGTTTGCTGAACGCTTTTCACGGTACGAGGTGGTCCTCGAACCGGATCAGAATACGCCTGAATGGTGGGCCGGGGCGCCGTCGGTCGTGCGGGCGCCGGATGGCGCTTTCTATCTTGCCGCGCGGATGCGGGAAGGGAACTCGCCTAGGGGTAAACGCGGGTACGAGGTCCGTATTCTGAAGAGCAACGATGGGATCCACTTTGAACCCGTCCACCATATCACGCGTGAGGCCGCTGGCGTGCCGGGCTTCGAGCGTCCCGCGCTGGTAATTGATCCAACCACGGGTATGTTCCGGCTCTATGGTTGCACCGGACTTGAGGGAGGATGGGCGATCCTGAAATGGAACGATGCCGACAGCCCCGAACGTTTCGACCCTGCTTCAGCACGTCCTGTTTTGCGCGTGACGTATCCCCGGGACGGTTTTGCGCGAGTGACCGGCTACAAGGACCCGGTCGTGTTCATCGATCACGGCATATGGCACATGTTCGTGATCGGGTGCGACAATATCGAACGCATTCACCACTTCGTCAGTAACGACGGAAAGGCGTGGCGGCCCAGACCGTCGCCCGTTATGGAGAGTACAGGCTGGCACAATTTCTTCACTCGCCCGGCCAGCGTTGTTCCGATGACCTTGGGCTATCTGTTCGTCTACGAGGGCTCCCACGTGACTTGGCGCGATCCCGTTTACAACATCGCGACGGGCCTCGCGTACACGCCGGACCTCGAGACGTTCATTGACCTCACGCCGGATGCGCCGATACTAAAAAGCACCACGCCGGGCGACTACCATACGTGGCGCTATTCCTGTTGGCTTCCTGTTGAGGAGAAGGTCTTCGTCTACTTCGAGGCCGCCCGGCCCAACAACACAAACGAAATCCGCCTCATCATCCTTGACGACCTAATCTGAAGCCCAATGGATCAGGTCCTTGCAAGCCTCTGTTTGAGAATCTCACTAGCCAGCTGCTTGATCGGCTTTTGCAGTCTCCTGGCGTTGTCGCATAGAGCCAGGAAGCTTTCCTCATCCACCTCGATTTCGAAGTGTCGCCTCTTGATATCCACTTCGACGCCGACTGGCTCAAGTAATTCTTCCTAGTCGGCAATGCTGTGCGTGTCCCAGAACTCGGCGGCCTCGTCCTCCGACCTGAACTCGTCCGGCGGACGGTCCACGTGCCTATGTGTGTCTGGCACATAGAGGGATACGGGTGCGCTGAGGCTGCATGCAGGGGCCAAAAGGACTGAAGGGACCGACAAGACCTGTAGATGAAGGCCACGGTTGTCAATGCACCCGTGACTCAGTGGTTACATCCAGTGGAAGAATGGTCTTGACACTCGCCCCCAGTCAAATAAACGGTAACTGTCCCCTGTTATCTCTCGTCCGACACATTGTGTTTCAAGCCGTCGGGATTTTTCGGATTGACGTTTTACGCATTGTGTGCAATACTGCAAAAACTCAGAGGAATTATTAGGCAGTCAAGCGAAGAGGGGAGGGTAAGCCGTGAATTCAAGAGGGAGTTCCATCCAAATTGCCCGCGTGTGTTTTGGCGTCTTAGCGCGTCGTGCCAGCAATGAAGGCAGGCCGTTCTTCCTGTTACCAAGATTCTGGTTGCCACTCGCGTTGTTGCTGGCCATCAGCACCGGCGCGTACGCCGAGGTGCATACGCTACCGCTGCTGGGGCACGTGGGCGGGCCAGCAACGTGTATGGACATGGCCGGAAACCTGGTCTTCATGGGCGAAGGATTGGGCCTCCGCGTCCTCGATGTAAGCGACCCGGCGCATCCCGTTTCGCTTTCATATACCGTTCTGGGAGATGAGGTCCGACAGGTCGCAGTGGCTGGCTCGTTTGTTTATGCGATGACGAAGTATCGCGTGCTCATCGTGGACGTGAGCGACCCCGCGCATCCATCGCTCAAATCACCGGGCCAACAATGGGATGTTCTCGAGGGGCCGGAGGGGGCGGAACACTATCGGATAACCGTTTCCGGTGGCCGCCTTTATGTCGACTACTGCGCGGGGGTTGGAGTCTATGCCCTTGATAATCCCGCGCTCCCTGCCTCCATCGGTGGCGCCTTTGGGTTGGGCTGTTCAAATCAACGAGTCATAGACAATGGGTATGCCTATCAGTGTGTTGCTGATACTTGTTGGGACCTTATGACGCCAGGAGTTATTCTCTTTATAGTGGACGTTACCGATCCAACATTGTTTAACTGGCCAAATCATTCTCTGTGCTTGGAGCCGGGGCCGGGAACGACCAACGGCGGTTGTGCCGTGCGAGACCACTATTCTTATCTTGCTACGCCGAGCAATTTCTACGTCGTTGACGTTGCGGACTGGATGAACCCCGCGGTAGCGGGTTCGACCGCCAACCCCGGTGGCGATTCCACCAGCGTTGTTCTTTCCGGGAATCATGCCTATGTGTGCGGAAACGGGGTAACGGCATTTGATATATCCAATCCGGCCAATCCGGTTCAGGTAGGCGCAACTCTGGCTTTATCCCGTGCCTGGACTGGCTTTCCCCGTGCCTGTATTGACGCCCGCATGTCCGGCAACCACATCTTAGGCCTTACGTATGAGGGTCTAGTGATCGTCGATGCGACGGATCCCGCTAACCTCGTGGAGGAACCGTTCTGGGAGGCCCCCGAGCCACGTTATCCTCAAGCCGTGACCGGGTTCGGACGATACTTGTATGTGGGCTGCGGCCCGGGGCTGCGTGTGTTTGACTTGGCAGATCCCGAGAATCCCGTCTTCGCTGGGTCTTGTACCCCGACCTGTATCTATTTCAGCAGCTTGTACGTATCAGGACCATATCTTTTCGCTGGGGAGTTAACCCGGGTTGAGGGAAGCGTGTCCTTCAGCAAGCTGGATGTAATTGATGTTGCCGACGCCGCGAACCCCACCGTTTTCGGTACAGGTTACAACATCGACGAAAGGGATATAGTTGACATTGCCGTACTTGATGGTTTCGCCTACGTTTCAACTTCAAGTATGGTCGGGATGCCAAGTGTACTCATTTTCGATGTCCGCGATCCTAACAACATCACGCAAGTCGGCCAGTTCCCAGGGGCCGCAGTGTCGGGACCAATCTGCATTTCCGGGCACTATGCCTATCTGGCAGGAGGTGGGCTACAGATATTTGACGTGAGCGATCCCGCAAATCCGAGCTTAGTAGTTTCTCATGCGGGCTACGCTGGACAGTTTATAGATGTGGCCGGTTCGCGTGTTTACCTCACGGATGGGGACTTCCTGACTATAGTTGAGCTGAGCGATGACCTCTTGTCGTGCGTGGAACGCGGGGTATGGACGGACGGCAACCACGCCTGTGCCCGAGTTCACGTCCAAGGTAATTACGCCTATTTGACGCCGGTTTGGCCGGATACGGCTAATGCTGTTGTGGTTATTAACGTCTCGGATCCAACTAGGCCCACAGAGGTGGCCAACTACCCGCTGTCGGCCGCCCCGACCGGCGACTCGCCCAACCTGTTCTTGGGCAGCAAGTGCTATCTGACCACCCAGCACGGCCTGTCGGTTTTGGGCGGGGCGCCGCCTGCGCCGGTGCTTGACCCGGACACCTTGCCGGACTTTACCAATGCGGACTGGGTGCGGGTGTCGGGCACGGCTGCGCGCGGTTCATTCGTAGCCATCGGCGGCGGGGAGTATCCGGAGTTTGTGCAGTTGTGTCCGAATGAGACGAACTTTTCGATCAAGGTCTGGCTCCGCCAAGACGACGAGCATCCTCTGCACGAGGGCCAGAACCTGCTGAGCGTTGCCACGCTGTCCGACTATGGTCTGGCAAGTTTTCCGGCGATCTACCGGGTGGTGCGTGGCGACGCCTTCCCGCCGTACAACGAGGGGCTGCCTCCCAGTTGGGCGCACTTAACCGAGCTTCGTGTGAGTCCGCCGTCCGCGAGCGCGGCGCTTTATGACACCTCCAACTTTACATGCGAAGCGACGTTTGCCGATTCGAGCAAGGCGGACGTGACGGGCTGGGTGACCTGGACCACGGACAATGGGGAACCGGTGACGGGGGCAGGGCTGTATATGAATGCCAAGCCGGGCACGTCCCATTTGCAGGCGAGTTACGCGGGGGTGTTCAGCAACGTTGTGCCTGTGACGGATTCCGGGGGAAAGGCCGCTGAAAAAGAACAGAAAGTGCTCTACGACCCGGTGTTTAAGGGCCAGGTCCTGAAGGCCGGGACGATGACCCCCTTGCCGTTGGAAAACTTGCCGGCGGTGCTTCTATACGAATATGCGGCGGCCAGTACTCCTGCTACTACGTGGAAGTACTCGCTTCCCGCAGACGCGCTCGGCAGCTTCAGTCGGATGGTGAGCGCCGACCGGTACTCAGTCATCGCCAAGGCTTGCGCGGAGGAATGCGTCAATAATGGGACTTTTACGGGTAACGCTAATTACTGGACTCTGGGGGCGGGTTGGGCGTACACAGCGACAGCGAACGCGGTGACCCGATCCGCCGGCGCTGTCACCAATCTGACGCAACCGGCGGACAAACAAGCAATCAAGCTGGTTCCTGGGTCGTCCTACGTCGTTACCTATAAAATAAGTGGACTCTCGGGAACAGGAGCCGGGTTTAAGGTGATGCTCGGCACTGCCTCTGGACCTGGACCTCATACCACCGCCCAGACGTGGACCGACGCCATCACCTGTACGGCGCTCGCTGGGGTGACCACTGCCGACATCGCCATCGTGCCCAGCAATACGGCGACTGGCGGCACCATAGACGACGTCAGTATTGTCCGGGAACACGTCAATAATGGGGCCTTCACGAACAGCACCTATAACGTGCCCAATGGCTGGACCCTTGGGACCGGATGGACGTACGCATCGAACGCGGCGAAGCGGAGTGTCGCGGCTGATACCAACCTGACCCAAACGACCGCAAACCAGGCGATCCAACTGGTCCTCGGGAAGACCTACGTGGTTACGTATACCGTCAATGCGACGAATCCGACGCCGGCGGGACTCGGGTTTCAGGTCAGGCTCGGCACGACCCTCGGGTTGCTACGCACGGGCAACGGCACCTGGACCCAGAACATCACATGCCAGGGGAACAGCGACATTGCCTTCGTGCCCGCCGACACGGCAACCACGGGCACTATCGATAACGTCAGCGTTGACGCGCAGTGTGTCAATAATCGGACCTTCGCCGGTACTCCCGCCACCAATTGGTCGTACGACACCAACATATGGCGGTACTCATCGTCGCCCGTGGGCATGACGAAGTACGGCACCGGGTCTGCTGGCAGCCTGACGCAGGTTTCGGGCAGCCAGGCCATTAAACTGGTTGCCGGGAAGACGTACACCGTCACCTATACAATAAGTGGACTCTCGGGAGGAGGCGGGTTTAAGGCCATGCTCGGCACCGCCGGACCTCAAACTGCACATACCGTCAACGGCCCGTGCACCGACACTATAACCGTGCCCAGTGCGGAAACTGCGGCTAACATTGCCTTCGTGTCCTCGACAGCCGCAACAACGGGCACCATATCCAATGTCAGTGTTATCGGGCACTGTGTGAATAACGGGGCCTTCGCGACCAACACTCGCTGGACGTTCGGGACCGGATGGGCGTACTCAACGACAGCGCAGGCGGCGACGAGGACGGCCGGCACCGCGATCAATCTGACACAACCGTACGCCAAGCAGGCATTTCGGGTGGCGGTTGGGACGTCCTACGACGTTACTTATAGCGTTCTTGCGCCGACGGCGGGCGCCGGGTTTCGGGTCAGGCTGGGCACGACCCTTGGGACGCTACGCATCGGCGCCGGCACGTGGAAAGAGAGCATCACATGCGGGGGGCCCAGTGGGGCCACCACCGGTGACATTGCCTTCGTGCCTGCCGATACCAACACACAGGGCACCATAGACAACGTCAGTGTTGTCGTGTCCACCAAGTCAGGATATGGGTATGTGACGCAGGGCGTGATGGACAGTGTGACGCTGAGCCAGGGCCAGACCTCGTCCCCAATAAAGACTCAGAACTTCGCCCTGCTCAAGACCTCGGGGCAACCGCCCTACATAGTCATCCTTGACCCGGGCGCGACTGCCGCACAATCGTACACAGGCGCATTGGTCCCCGTAACCGCGATTGTGTACGACCGGAACAGTGGAAGCGTGACGGGCCTGACCGCCGCGAAGGTCACGGTAACCAAGGGAACAGGCGCTCCCGCGTCCTACGATATCAGGCCGGAAGTGGCGGTCCCGGCATCCGGTACGCAGTTCGGCGCCGGGAGGATCACCCCGGAAGGGTTCTACCGGTGGAATTGGCCGTTACCGCCACCGCCGGGAACGTTGCCTGTGACGACCACGTTTCAGTTCAGCGCGACGAACCTGTACGGCACGACTTCGGCGACCATCACGGTGAAAAGGACCGCGCGCAAGAGCGGGGAAACGCCCAAAGACGGGGCGTGCGAATCGACGGACACGGACGGTGACGGTTTGACGGACTCGATGGAACCTGACTGGGGCACGGACCAAAACGACCCCGACACGGATGACGATGGTTTATCGGACGGGGAAGAGGTGCTCAGGTACGGGACCAACCCGCGGGCCGAGGATACGGACGGGGACGGCATAACCGACAAGAATGAGGCGGACCAAGGCAGCAATCCGCTGGTGAGCGACATGGTGCGTCTGGCCATCACGTTCCCGCCCGAGGGAGCCGAGGTTTGGGGGAACGCCTTGACGGTGGCGGCGGACATAACCGGCGAGACCATGAGTAGGATAGTGACGCAGGCGGTGCTTCAAATAAAGCCGGAGATGGGCTCTGAGTGGACCACGTTGGCGACGCTGACCGAAGCCCCGTTCGCGACGCTGACCGACGTGACGGGTCTGACTCCAGGGGCGTATCAGCTTCGCGCGACAGGAAGTTCGCGGTGGCTCGAGGACCCGGTGCCTCCGGAGACGAGCATTACGGTAACCTCGGGGGCGGCGCTGCATGAGTCCAACGAGGGATCGGAACATGTCCTGGCGGTCCCGGTGACTGCGGGTGCGGACAATCACGTGGTGTCTTTGGGTCCGGCAAGCGAGCCGTACTACCCGGTGCGGGTGGACTTGGTGTCGGGGGCCTTGACGGAGGACACGATCCTGACGTTGACGTTTCCGGACCCGGCGGGGTTAGCCCCGGAGTTCAGCGAGCAGGAACTCTTCGTCGGCCCCTATGTGCAACTTAGAGCTTATCCGTAAATAAAGATTGCTTTGTGAAACTGGACTTGCTATGCTATGGCACATGAGCACACTCAAGTCATGGACCGTATCCGATGCC